>Ga0302320_10027764_pt1 | contig 10892 bp, 9 predicted proteins | sample Bog_T0_3_FD_202130 | JGI IMG/M metagenome (GOLD analysis project Ga0302320, IMG submission 202130) | Peat permafrost microbial communities from Stordalen Mire near Abisko, Sweden - Bog_T0_3 | ecosystem: Environmental > Terrestrial > Soil > Wetlands > Peat | place: Sweden: Abisko, Stordalen Mire... | reverse complement strand
CCGTAGCCGGAGATCGCAACCGCAATCGCCGAAGCCGTGGCCGGCTACTCGGACGACCGCTTCACAATCGCATCTTTGCGTGTGAGTACGTCAGAACTTAGCTCCACGCCCAGGCCCGGCCCCGGCGGCAAGGGCAATTCGCCGTTCGTCCCGGCGAGCAACTTTTGTGTTACCAATCCGTCATACTCTTCCCTGTAGTGGCGCCGCACGCTTTCCATAATGTAGAGATTGGGAGCGTTGGCGGAGAGATGCGCGGTGGCAAAATGCAGAACTGGGCCGCCGCAGTTGTGTGGAGCGATTGGCAGATAATAGGTCTCCGCCATGGTGGCGATTTTCTTGCCCTCGGAAATCCCGCCGCACCAGGAAATGTCCGGCATGATGATACTGGCCGCCCGATTTTCCAGGAGTTCGCGAAATCCCCAACGGGTCAGCAACCGCTCGCTCAGGCACAGTGGTATATCGGTGGAGCTTGCCAGTTCCGCGTAAGCCGCCAGATTATCCTGGGGCAGCATTTCCTCCAGCCACATCGGCTGGTAAGGCTCCAGAGCAGCGGCGATCTTCTTCGCGCTGGGCAGATTCCAGAAGCCGTGGAATTCGATCGCGACATCGATCGCGTCGCCAAATTCCTCGCGAATCAGGCGCAAAGGCTCGGCCCCTTGCCGTATTTGCTCCGCGGAAATATGATTGCCGTTATTTTCTCGCGCAATGCCATCAAACGGCCAAATTTTCATGGCCTTGATGTTGCTGGCAAGAAGTTCGCGGGCCAGTCGCGTGGGCTCGCGGTTGAAATCGATGTGGTCGTAGCAGGTGTTGTAAATCCGAATGGATGACCGGGACGCGCCGCCAAGCAATTTATAGATCGGTTGCCCTGTAGCTTTGCCGAGCAAATCCCACAGCGCGATGTCAACCGCGCTCAGAGCCCGAATTTCGGCGCCTCCCCAGCCGCTATAGGAAATATTAAGAAACATATCCGCCCACAGCCGGTCGATCGCGCCCGGATCTTTCCCCAAAAGCACCGGGGCGAGGCGCGAATGTACAATCGCCGCTTCAGCCTCGGCGTTTGGATAGCTTTCGCCCAGGCCGATGAGTCCCTCGTCTGTATGAATACGGACCCAGAGGTAGGTAATGGCGCCGGCGTGTACGGTAATTCCGCGGGGAAGGTAGATGGTTTCGACGGCGGTGATCTTCATGGGAAGTAGGGCTGGCGAATCGGGATTATCTCCGAACTGGGCAACTATAGTCAACATTATTGTTGACACTAATTGCATCCGAGACGTACAGTGTGCGCTGCGTGCGATGGTAGTGTCGCCCCGAGATCTTCGGTAGAAATCCTGAGAAACAAAGAAAAGGCTTACGACCATGCCCGAAGTCGAACATGTCCTCGAGATCCGCAACGTGATCGGAGAAGGTCCAGTCTGGCATTCACAGGAAGGTTTGCTTTACTGGGTAAACTTCATCGAGCAATATCAGATCCTCCGGTTCTCTCCTCAAACGCGACGCCTCGAAGTATTCGAAACGGGCATTCCGGTCATGGCGCTGGCCATTCGCAAGGCCGGCGGATTTCTGGCCGCGACCGCCAAAGGAATCGCAGCCTGGGATACTAAACATAAAACTTTTGAGCCATTTTGCGATCCGCTCGCCGGCCGCGCGGGACATCGCTTTAACGATGCGGCCACCGATCTCGAGGGGCGATTCTGGGTCGGCACGCTAAACGACGCCAACCCTAAGGGCCCAGACGGTGAACTGTTCTGCGTCCGGGGTGATGGCTCATACGAACTGGTGGATCGGAATATCACTGTGGCGAACGGCATCGGCTGGAGTCCCGACCGCAAAATCATGTACTTCACGGATTCTTTTCGCTACGCGATTTACGCCTATGATTTCGCGGCGGAGAGCGGAACGATTTCGAACCGCAGAACATTCGTGCAGACGAGCCCCGAGGGTGGTATCCCCGATGGGCTTGCCGTCGACACCGAAGGCTGCGTCTGGAGTGCGTATTGCGGCGGTTGGAGAGTAGTCCGTTATCGCCCGGATGGCAGAGTGGACCGCGAATATCGACTGCCTGTGGCCAACCCTACAAGCTGCGCTTTTGGAGGCGAGCGGTTGGATGAACTCTATATCACTTCCGCCGCTTTGGGGCTGAGCGAAAAAGACAAAGCAGCCCACCCGTTGTCGGGAGATTTGTTTTGTCTTAAAGCGGGAGTAGCCGGGATGGATGAACCGCGGTTCGCGGGATGACGAGAAATCGTCAACGAAAAGCTTGCGGCGATCTTCCCGGTCCCAATCCGGCACTTTGTCGTTGACAATATTGTTGACACTATTCCAGACCGAGACCTAGACTGTTCGGGGCGGTGGGATCGACATCGAGTGCTATGTTAATGCGCAGGGAGATCGGTTCGCTGCTGTGTCGCAGCCGACGGCTTGCGGGCTACTCCTTATAAATTTACAGCCGGGGTCTGTCTATGCCGCGAGAACTGAGATTGCAGGGAAAAAAAGCACTAGTCACTGGCTCCGACACCGGGATCGGACACGAGATAGGCATCGAATTTGCCCGGCAGGGTGCCGATGTCGTTTTCCACTACGTCCAGAGCGATGCTGGGGTTCGAGCCGCCGTCGATGAAGTCAAGTCCATGGGCCGTAAGTCGACGGCGTTTCAGGCAGATTTTGATGTGTTGGGGCAGGTCACCCGCCTCGCCGATCAGGCTGGGGAATTTCTGGGTGGCATAAATTGTTTAGTCAATAACGCTGGCGTCACCATGAACCGTCCCTTCCTCAAAGTGACCCCCGAACAATTCGACAAGCTGTTCCACATCAACTTTCGGGGGCAATTTTTTCTCACGCAACGAATAGTGGAGGACATGCTACAGAAAGGCGGCGGTGTCATTTGCAATATGTCTTCCGTGCATGGGTTGCAGGGCGTGCCGGAGCATACAGCCTATGCCGCGACCAAGGGAGCGATTATCGCCTACACGCGTTCTCTGGCGGTGGAGTTGGCTTATCGAGGCATCCGTGTGAACGCCATCGCGCCCGGCTGGGTAACGGTGGAGAACTATTTCAAGTGCATCCCGGGCTTCACGGAAGAAGTGGCGAACGAAGCAGGATACAAAGCGATTCCAGTTGCGCGCTGCGGTGAACCGTTGGACATCGCCAAACTGGCGGCTTTCCTGTGCTCCGACGATGCTTCGTTCATTGTCGGGCAAACCATCGTTGCCGACGGTGGAACCACGGCTCTAATGTCTCTGGTCTCCGATTTCAGGAAAGAGTCTACGAACACCTTTGGCCGAGGGTATATTCCCGGCGTATAGGCGGAAGAATAATGCTAACGGACCTCATCGCAACGCTGAAAGCCGTCGGCAAGCCGACCGAGCTTTATCAAACGGAGGACGGAACGAGGTTGCTGATTCTTCCCTACGGCGGCAGAATCCTCGGCGTATTCGCGCCCGGCAGCGGAGAGAATTTTCTCTGGACCAACTCCGCACTGAACAGTGTGGAGTCCGCACGCGCTTACTATGCCAGCGATGACTGGCAGAATTCTGGAGGGGATAGAACCTGGCTGGCTCCGGAGGTGGAGTTTTTTCTTCCCAAGTTCCCCAACGTTGATATCGCCGGCTACTGGCAACCTCGCAGCCTCGATCCCGGAAATTATGAACTTATAAAATCCAATCAAGGAGTCACGCTCAGGAACCGTTTGGCGATCGATGCCTTTCGATCGCGCAAAAAAATAAGCCTGGAAATCACAAAATCGGTCACCGCAGCCCCCAATCCCCTGCGCCACGACAAGAAAATGCAAACCGGGTCCGTGGAATATGCCGGGCACACCCTGATTACTTCGCTTGAGATCGTCGATTCGAATGGGAATGACGCCCCCATGGTCGGCCTGTGGAGCCTAACGCAGATGCCGCATCAAGGCGAACTTTTCATCCCTACTTACGCCAAAACGGATCCCAGAATTTACTTTGGACTGGTGGAGACGCCTCCCGGCGAACTCGCCATGAGTGATCGTCTGGTGCGCTTCAAAATGCGGGCCGCTGGTGAACACAAGATCGGGGTGTACGCGGCGGTTACCACTGGCCGGATCGGCTACCTTTACCCCGCGGGCGACAAGTATGCTCTCATCATCCGCAACTTCTTTGTGAATCCATCGGGCGAGTATGCCGACGTTCCGTGGACAGAATTGGACGACCGAGGGTATTCCACGCAAGCCTGCAGCGTGAACAGCCGATGGGGAATGTTCAGCGAAATGGAATATCACGTTCCCGCGATCGGCGGCGTCACCGGGCTGAACCGCATGGAGGACCGCTCGCAACTCTGGGCGTTCCGCGGCGCGCGGGAAGACATTGTGAAGATCGCGCGGTCATTGTTGTCGAATGAGATCGCCTAAGGATGCGGACGTCATCGACGAACCGCCGATGGCGTACAAGTCCATCGACGCAGTGATGGAAGCGCAGCGCGATCTTGTGGACGTAGTACGCACGTTGGCTCTTCTGCGTCCGGGAAGAATTGATTACAAGCTTTACCTGGGAAAAGCGAGCGATCGCCAAAAGGTAGAGCTTTATCGCAGGTTCTTCCCGGAGTCTAGCGAAGCCGCGGCGTGGGAATTTGTGGAAGCGTCGGGCTCCGCGGAAACGATGGCTGAGTTTCAAGGCCAGCTTCTTGCCTTGGAGGTGAAGTCGTTCGAGAAGCGAGAAGAGAGCTCGGATCGAGTGGCAGCAAGTCACGGAATCCTTGCATAAGCCGCCGGTGGTGAAGACGAGGGTTCCTTCGGACTCCGAAAGTCGCAGGTTCGAATCCTGCCATGGCTTCGGGCCATGTAGTCTTATTCCCCGGCGAAGTTTCAACCAAGTCGGAACTTGGCCGCATTGGCCAAGTTCCCATCTGCTCGCTGCTCCAGCGAGTAGCCAATCGGTAAGAGCTGCAAGGTGAAAGGAGGCCACGAATGGCCCGACTGAATCTACTGAATCTTAACTTTGGAGCGGGCACGCACGACTGACTCTAGCTACTTCCGTCGGAGACGCCGGACGACGAAAAGTATTTTTTGTTCCAGTGCGACTCTTCTAATCATGGAAGATCGACACTCATCAGGTGCCTTTGCGCAGCGAGCGACCTGGGCCCTGACGCCAGCCCGCATTCCTTCATCCCCGGTTTCGGTAGAGTGCCGGATCCACCTGGCGTGCCATTGCCTCCGCATCTAAATCAACCGCCAGGAACTGCAGGAGTTTCCGCCCAATGTCCCCGGGATCGCGTAGTACATCGTGGTATGGAACACGCAAAAGTTTCAGATCCGACTTCGAGCCCAGCCAGGCATCGACTTCACGCAAGTGACTTTCAAACGCTGCCGCGATCGCGGCCTTATTCGTTCCTGGCTTGGCCGTTCCCCGGTGGCGAAGCATCTCTTCCTGCGAGGCCAGGACCTCTGGCAACGGTCTCTGCATGAATAGGACGCGATACTCGTGACCATGGGGAAGCGAGGTCAAAAGACGTGAGACGACCTTGACCGCTTTGCCTTCCGCTTCTGCTATGCATGCTGGATCCCTGGGGAGTTGCTTGATGCGCTCCCATTCCCGGTAGCCACGCGGATTATCCACATCGGGCTGGCGTTCTCCATCGGACAGGATCGGCATCCCACCCGCGGCCAGCATCTGCATCATCAGCGAAGTGCCCGAACGAGGCAATCCCGAAACGATTGTGATCATGCGCTTGCCCGCTCTTAACTTCTAATTCTGATTGCTCGAAGCGAGAATCCGGGTCTTCCACTGCGCCAGCTATGCCGCTACTTTCCGCCGCTTCAATTCCGTATACAAAGCCTTGTGCCGTCCCGCTCTTCCCACATCGCCACCCGGCAGCCCGTACAACACTGCCAGCCAGCGGTGCGCTGCCGCGAGCCCGGGCAAGATCGTCACCGAGGTCTCAAATGCCAGCTTCGCCCGCTCATACTCTCCCAGCCGCGCCAGTCCCACTCCCAGATTGAAGTGCCCGAACGGAGAAAAATGTTGCAGCCCCACCGCAATCAGAGACTCGCTGACCGCCTCCTCTATTTTTTTCTGTCGTAGACACACCGTGGACAACCCTACATGCGCCTCGGGACTGTCTCCATCAATCTCCAAGGCCCGCTCAAATGCCCGGCGCGCGTCCTCGATGCGCCCGCAGCGCAGGTAAGTTTCTCCCAGCCGCACATGCAAGCTCGGCAAATGCGGCTGTGCCTGCTCGGCTCGCAGCAGCGCCGCCAATCCCGCTTCGCTATTGCCCGCCGCCAACTCCATCGTGCCCAGCATCCAGTCCGCCCAGGCTCGCGCTGCCGCCGAGCGTTCTCCCGTCGACCGTTCTCCCACTTTCTCGGCAGTCGTTTCATCGCCGGCACTCGCCGCCTCGCTCTCGCTCTGCTTCTTCCTTTCCTCTTCGTCCGACTTCACCACCTGGTCCAGCAACTCGCGCGCCTCCACCCCTCGATTCAGCGATAGATAACATTGCGCCAACTGCATTTTAAATCGCATGTCGTCGGATTTTTCCTGCATCAATCCGTCCAGCAGCTTCGCCGCCTCTTCATACTTGCGGCAGTCCATCAAATCGCGCGCCAGGTTATATTTCCCCTCGCGCACTGCACCTTCAACAGCCTTTTCCTGTCCTTCCGTCTGCGGCTGCACGTATCCCAGCGCGATAAATTGATCCAGAACCGCCTTCGCCGCCTCTGGATCCATCCGGAAATCCGCCGGGCTCATCCCGCATTCGCCCGCTTCGTCCTCCCAGCTGGGGATGCGTTCGATTTCCGCCGGCTCCTCAAACGCCTGCACCAGAACCCGTCCATCCATATCGTCGGCCACCGGCAGTCCAAACAGCGTCAGTACAGTCGGAGCTACATCCAGCAGCGTCGCCCCGTAGATTCGCTCATCTTTCTTAATATGCGGACCCTTCATGCAGAAGATTCCAAACTGCCGATGTTGCACCGCCGGCCCCGCAGGTTCCCTGGGAATGCTGTGCGGCCGCAAATGATCGGAATGAAATCCGTGGTCCGACACCAGCACCACCGTGGCCTCCGGCCCCGCCAATTGGATCAATGTCTGCAGCATCATGTCGTGGAAGCGATATGCGCCATCCACTACGCCTTTATAAATTTCGAATCTTTCTTGCGGAATAAACTCCATTCGTGGTGCGCGATAATTCATGAACGCGTGGCAGAAGTGGTCGATGCCGTTGTAGTACACCGCCAGAAAATCCCATTCCTGATTCTTCAAAATCCACGTCGCCGCGTTGTGCAGCGAACAATTTTCCGCCAGAATTTTCGCAAACGTGGTCAGCCCGCGGTCGTTTTCCTGGTCCACTTTTCCTGCCAGCGGAATCCAGGGCAGAATTGCCTCCTGCGTCAACTCCCCAGGATGCATCCGCAACTCCGCAAACGTATCCCGCAAACTCTCGGGATGCACCGTCCCTGCCGGCAAGTCCCACTTCTCTCCCAGGCCTGTTCTCGCCAGCGGATACAAATCCGAAACCGCAATGCCGTTAATCGGCTCCGCAGGATGCCCCGCAAACCAACCCAGCACGTGCGTCTTATATCCCCGTTGCGTGAGAATGTTCCACAACGCCTTCACTTTGCGCGAAGTTGAGGTCACGGGCCGGACCCCGCCCGATTGCGGGTCCGGCTCCATGAAGCCGTGGATGCCGTGCCTGTGCGCACGCTTGCCGGTGGCAATGGAATTCCACAGCATCGGCGACAAGACCGGCTGCAGGGTCGCAATGTTTCCCATCACCCCTTCGTCGATCATGCCGTTGAGCGTGGGCATCAGCCCGGCATCCAGCAGCGGTGTGGCAATCTTCCAGTCGGCCGCGTCCCAGCCCACCAGAAGCACTTTTTTCGCGAACGCTTTGGTCATCGTTGAGTGGTCCAGTTTTTACGCACAGGTTTGCCTACAAATTTTGCGTCCAACTCATTTTTCGATCTCGAATACCACACCGTCTTTGTTGGCTCCGCCGGAAGCCGCCGCCCCGTAAAGGTTCCCGGAGGAATCCATCGCCAAAGAACCGACCGCCCCTCGCGTTCCCGTGATTCCGGTGAACGCGCTGAGGAACTTGGTGTTCGATCCATTTAATTCAACCAGTGAGCTGCCGTTCGAATCCAGCGTGACTACATAGATATTGCCCGCGTGGTCCAGCAACAGGTCGGAGTAGATCGCCTCGGAAAACTGATCGAAGCCCAGAGAAATGATAATTTTCTCTTTCCAGGTTCCACCGGACTGCGGAATCAGTTTGTATACCGTTCCTCCACCTTCGAAGAGGTTCGCGTCGTAACCCGCCGTCGATCCGCCATAGAGATTTCCCGCTGAGTCAAACGTCAATCCAGTCGCGGGATTCGCCGCATCCCCCTGGCTCCGCCCCCTATCGAAGTTGTGGATTACCGTCTCGTTGTAAGACCCGCCACTCGCCGTCAGCTCAAAAACCGTACCTTGCCCGTACGTTCCTCCCTTGAAGGTCGTTCCGTAGGCATTGCCCTTTGAATCCAGAATCACGCCGCCCTTGGGCTGGTTCCCGTCGGTCCCGTTCCCGAAGCTATGGAGAGAACTCTCACTCCATCCCCCGCCGCTCTTCGGCGATACCTTGAATACCGTTCCGCCCTGGATCTCCGTACCGTCACCGTAAGCTCCGCCGCCTTCAGTCGTTCCAAAAATATTTCCCGCGGAGTCAATGACAATATCTCCCACCGGATACGCGCCATCCCCGCTGCCGCCAAAGTTATGCAGCACGGTCAATGTCCATTTTCCGGAGCTCGAGGGCGAGAGCTCATAGACCACGCCCACCCCGTTCGTGCCGCCCAGCTTCGTCGCACCGTACAAATTTCCTTTGCTGTCGAACACAACCGGCGTTACCGGCGTTGAACCCAACTTCCCGTTGAACGAGGTCAGGGTCTTCTCCGTCCAGCTGCCATTCTTGCCCGGCATCAGTTCATACACCGTTCCATTGTTCGAGCTGCCACCGCCGGAGGCAACTCCGTACAGATTGCCCGCCGTGTCAAACGTCACTCCGAGAACCGGGTCGATCCCGTCCGGTCCGGTAAACGCATATAAAGCTACGGGCGTCTGCGCCGCCGCGCGCTGTGAAACTCCGGGCAAAGCGATGAGGAGCGCTGCCGCCATCGCCACCATACCGTTGCGTAGCTTGTTGCCATTCGCAAATCTTGTGGACCGCATCTCAATTTCTCTTTTCCGCGCCCCGCGGGCGCTGCTCAAAGCGATTCTCGTGATGACCGTTTGCCTAGCGCCGCCACCGGTTTAGTCCATCGGATCCCATCGCCAACATCCCTAAAGACGGCCCGCGATTGCCCGTGACCGTCCTCGCATCGGGTGCAGTTCTTGATTCCGCGGCGTCCCCTGCTATCCCGATTGTGACTTTCTTGTTGGCTTGGACTTCGTAGGCATACGCTTCGATCGTGGCCGTCATCCCGTCCACGGTGTCGGTGCTCATCTGGATCCAGCCGTAGTGCGTCTCGCCATTGATCAGGAATTTCACGCCTAAATATTTATTGCTGGCGTTGCCCCAATTTCCATAGACGGTGTTCTGGGTCGACGCCGATACGAATCCCTCCGACCGTTCCACCATCGTCACCCCGCGTCCCGCGGAACTGGAAAAATGTGCGGAAGGCCCGATGACCGCTCCATTTCCCAACGCAGAGGCATACGCGCCCTTCGATCCATGGGTTCCCGCCATCACCTTGCCGCCCGTGACCGGCATCGCCACAAACGAACCATAAAACCCGTGATCGTATCCATTGTGTTCGATCGCCAGGATGAAGTCCGTCACCCCGTCGTTGTTTAAATCGATCGGAACGCTGCCATCCGAATTGAGCTGGATACTGGTGGTGGTAATCACAACCTGCGATTCCGCCGGTTGCGCCATGGCCAGCGCGCCCACGCCCGCTGCCAGCGCCGCCAGCGAATACGTTTTCAACCGTCCGTCCGTCACCTTCGATAATTCACTTCGTCTGCGTTTCGCCATCGCTCCTCCTGATTGCGCGGACACCGCCCCGCGCTCTCTGTTCGTACACACTTTTATCGTTAGGGTTTTACCGCTGGGGGAGTTGCGCGGGTTCTCCCTGGAGCCCGCGCAAATGAGAGCACATCTTACACCAACTCGACGAACTATCACTTCTATTTCGAATTCTGTTCCACCGGCGGTGGATTTTTCCAGCGCGGCAACCCTTCCGCACCCGCCGCCAGCGCTCCGAGGGACGGACCCGTGGTCGGATCTAGAACGGCCGCAGACCCTCCCTCCGGCACGCCGGCGATAATTTTCTTATTCGCCTCGGACTCGTAGGCGTACGCCGTGATCGTCGCGGATATCCCGTGGGTCGGACTGGTGGCCACCATCAACCGGACCCAGCCGTAGTGGGTTTCGCCATCGATCAGAAACTTAACCCCTAGATAGGTATTCGACGCATTCCCACCCCAGTTTCCGTACGACTTGGTAATCGAGTACGAGGTCGAATTTACAAAGTTAGTTTGGCGCTCGACGACGGCGGGACCCTGCGCGGAACTAAAATGCGCCGAAGGCCCGATCTTGGCCTCTCGCTTCAGCATTGAATCGTAAAACGCGGAAAACCCGTTTACGCCAGGCATTTCGTGCCCTTGTACGGCTCCGCCTTCGAGCGGCCTCACTGCTAAAATCATATCTCTCCCGTGATAGGCAAAGCTGGACAGAGAGAAGGAAAAATCGTTGATCCCATTGTTATTCAGCGAAAGGAACACCGGATGCGGTGGGGGATCAAAGTAGCTCGACACCGGAATCGGAATCTTTTTTCGCGTGATCACTACTTCCCCCTCGGCCGGCTGGGCCAGCGCCATCGCGCCCACCCCCGCCGCTATCGCCACCATGGCATACGTCTTCAACCGCCGGTCCGTCGACTTCGA
>Ga0302320_10027762_pt1 | contig 10893 bp, 9 predicted proteins | sample Bog_T0_3_FD_202130 | JGI IMG/M metagenome (GOLD analysis project Ga0302320, IMG submission 202130) | Peat permafrost microbial communities from Stordalen Mire near Abisko, Sweden - Bog_T0_3 | ecosystem: Environmental > Terrestrial > Soil > Wetlands > Peat | place: Sweden: Abisko, Stordalen Mire... | reverse complement strand
TTGCTTTGCAAACCCTCCTTCCACAGAAACATCAACATTCTTGCTCCCGCTCACAGTCACATCAGCAAGCTTCATTGCCGTTCCTCAGACCATTCTAGCAACTATAACTGCAAACATCACACAGCCAGAGCATAAAGGTGGCGATGGCGGCGGCGGTGGCCATGGAGGAGACGGCGGAGGAGATGGAGATGGAGATGGAGATGATGGATCTAGCAGTCCAAAATCTGGTGGGAGTAGTGGTGGTAGTGTTCATTCAGGCGTGGAAAATTTAAGGGGCGGAACAGAGATGGTAGCTTTGGGTCTTATTGCGGGGATTGGGGTGTTCGCTCTAGGTTAAGGGGGGCCAGGTGCTTGTGGGTGGGAAGTAGAGAGGCTTCAGACCAGCGTGTTCTAGAGATGGCTGCTTGGTGTTAAGGAACCGAGACGAATTCGCCTCACTGCTTGTCATATTAAACTCTGCCAAAGCTATTCTTTAAAGCTCGTTAGATTTGGGTTTCTATAAGTAAAGTCTAGTCAGTATAAGACTTCTCACTGTCCTCTTCGTAGTCTAGCTATCAGCTTTAATAAAATAAAGTTATACAATAAGTCTTTATTCGTCCGTCATAACCTATCGTGGCCTAGTCAAAAGGTATTCTCCTTAATTCCCCCCCTCCACCCGTTCTCTTCTTCATTTCTTGTGCAGCAGCAACACTGCTTGGCACTTTGATCCCACAACAATCACCCCAACTATTCATTTGATGAACATGTTTCATTCCATCCTGCATGATGACCACCTCTCCGCCTTCCGGATCAGCATCTTCACTAGGGACTCCATATTCCTCTTCCGTGCTCATGCCTTCTACGGCTGGCACCAAAGATCCAAATAAGAAATGTTGCATCACAGGTAGCTTCTTGAGAACCTCCGCTACGAACATTCGTCTCATCCCATCTTCCACTTTTGACCATGACTTGGCAGATGATATGTCATCAAGCATGGGACTATGCCATCGAAGACCCTCGACATTTTTAACGCTGTTTACAAAATTAACTTGTCCTAGGTATAAATAGTCGTTACCATATTCTTCTAGTATGAGGTTTTGGTGTATCGAAAGAGGTCGTATAAAGGGGTGATGCAGGAGTTGAGAAGCGCCGAACAAGAATGGGAGAAATTGATAATCGTCTAGACCCCATACTCCATGCGATCCGGCTGGCTCGAGATAATACGTCTTTTGAATAAGCCTCATAAGAGTAAGATACCGAGTGAAGACTTTCAAAACTAGGGGGCGAAAATCCAACGCCGTGATTATGCGAAGCTGGTACAGGCACAACAACCATATTATGAAATTAAGTTCATGACCAGAGCCATAATCTATTCTTGTGCGATTGCCAAAGGCTTGTAGGAAATAGGTAGAAACTTCTGAGATGGCTTTAGCTGAGGGAACCCCAAGTTGTTTGTGCCACTCTGCATGTTCGTTTGCTGCTAAATCGAGAAAATCGCGGAAGCCTTTGTTTCCAAAGCGGGAGTCTCCTTGCTCTTCAGGGGGGCTACGTTTCACCACTTCTTCCACCTTGTTCAAAATATCAAGTACGTTTCTGACCGCTAGACTCTGATCATCATTTGAAGCAGAAGACACAGGGGCATCGATAACTGAGTCTGTAAGACCGAAGACGAATGCTAAAAGGAGATCGTAGGTAGGAGACGCGAGGAATAGGCTGTGATCGTTTGCTGAGAGAATCCGTCTTGTAGGTTTTCTGAAGTTCAGAGTTGATAGCTCTGGAGGGGCAGGGAGAGGAGGGCAGATTGGAACAGGGATTGCGTTTGCAGGTGGTTCTCGTTTCTTTCGAGGTTGTAATTTTGGCAGACGATCTCGAAGGTTTGGTATAACTGAAGAGGGTTTCTCCGTTAGAGGTGAAGGTGGTAATGGAATAGTTTCTGTGCTTGAAGGCATTTTGTTGTTTGTTTGGCTCAAGGCATAGAAAAGTTAAGTCGTCTCTGAGAGGCGTGGATGGTCCGATAAAGTACCCCGCCGCTAACGGGAACTAAAAGATGAGCTGAGAATATCGGAAGTTTAAAATAAAAAAACGGGTTCATACGATTTTGTAGCTTTGAAGTAAAATTTTCTACATCAACCTCTGTTATTTCCTTCTACAGCCATGTCCCCAGATCCTACAACATCGCTTTCCATTCTCCATCGCGTAGATGGCTCTGCAACTTTTTCGCAAAATGGCTACACCGTAATAGGCGCTGTCAATGGCCCTATCGAGATTCAACGACGTGATGAACTTCCAGAAGAGGCTGCGGTAGACGTGATTGTGCGGCCATCAGCTGGCGTTGGAGGTACGCTTGCTTTTCTAATATTCTTGGCATCATTAATAGCACTATGCAATTGGAACTGATCCTGTCTTAGGTACGCGGGAGAGACACCTTGAATCCATTCTCCAATCTACACTCCGACAAATTATCCTCATCCACAATTTTCCACGAACCTTAATTCAGATCACACTGCAAATCACTAACACGCCGGAGAATAATACTATTGGATCTAAGCTTGTGCAAGCCAGCTCTGTCGGTGGGATCAACCCCTATTCTAAAAATATAAGCTGACGACAGACCATCTAGAATCTACCCCTTCTCCCCGCATTGTTGCAAACGTCGGTCCTGGCGCTACTATCAGCTTCCCTTCCCCTATCAGCGGCAATGGTCTCCGTCTCACTTGCGTTGAAATTTCGTGGAACCCACAGAATCATTATTCGAAATCCCTCACCCTTAGAGTTTCAAAGTGCTGACTCTGTACACGTATTGGGATTCACCTCTAATGGCGAGCTCCTCGTGGCTGAGAGCGAAGGAAGCTTTGGCCTGGATGATTGGGAAGTTGTTTTTGAGGAGGGCAAACGCCTTTGTTGTGGAGGTTTCGAAACAGCTGACGGCACCATGCAAAGTGAAGAAGCGGAGGAAACAGGAGGCATGATGGCTTTCGTGAAGTCAGCTTTACAGGAGAAAGTTGCTGCGGACCTTCATTGGAAAGGTTGAAAATTATTGACTATTCTATTCAGTCTTCAGATCAACTGAGTTTCATCGCGACTTCTCAAGGACGAGCATTAGATCAGACACGCACTGGGTGGGACAGTTGTACGTGGCAAGGAGAGATGTTAGGGGCATTGAGCGTCAGCTATGAAAGGTGGCGGCTACATCGCACATGCGATCTTGAACTAGGGGCGGACCGCATTCCTAATAAAGAACAGCTTTTAGAAGGAAATCCGAGAGGTGTGAAATAATATGAGATTCGAGGACAACAGCGGTGATTGTGACTGATACAGAAAACAAGGCACGGAAGGATCCACAACGGGGGTTTAGAGGAGCGAACCCTTGAAAACGATGTTTCATCAAGGGCAAATCTCCAATAATATATCAAAACAAAACCGAATTTGGAACCTTTGATACAAATTGAATTGTAGGAGGGTGTACGTGTCTGCATACCCCTTTTTGGCACGCACGTGGGGGTGGATGAAGAAGATCATGCAGGGTTTCGAGCCGCATGAATTATCAGATGGAGGATGTGAAATGGATGTAGCTAGTCAAGCAGTCCCAAAGCTATAAAATCCCCAGTTAAAGTGCCTCACTTAAGTAGAAAGTCGCGCTTAAGAATGCCCGTCAATAGCCAAGTCGATGTTAAAACGTTATGGCCCTTGCTTTGGAGCCACCAACTGAAAACGCTAGCCTGTCACGGTCGTAACCTTTGCAACCATGCGCCTCTTACTCGCCTCCAAGATGGTGATCGGAAAGGGAGACGGCCAGCACTCCACTGAGATCCAAGCCAATACTGGGCCTAGGGTTTCTTAGATCCTTCGCCCGATTTGTATAAAGATAGGTGAAGCTTCCCGATGACTGTATTGGCTCTCTAGTCTTCACCACCAGACCCAGCCTTTCAGCCCGTCAACTCTCAGCCAAGCTCAGGTAGCTTGTGCCCCTTCCTGATTTTTCTTATTTATCTTTTTGTTTATTAGACTATTGCTTTGACAGCGTTTCCTCTTACTTTAATTCTGTTTCTCTTCCAAATTCGGCGTCGATATCACATTCTCTACTCTAGACCATAGACGGACTACAGCACTTAAGGCTACAGCATCCTGAGACACCTCATTTGTCACATCCAGCCACTCATCACATCTCGCATACTACCTAAGGTTTTTCTGCACGACATATGTACCTTTCTGCGAGTCAAAATCTGCATCACATTTCCCCAAACCCGTTTCGCTTTAGCTTATGTGAGTTTGCTATGTTTCCTTATTCTATCACATTTATATCAAATGGTCATAAGACACTGTTTGGCGCTAATGGCTGACGGGAGTGTTCTATGCAGAGTCCTACAGTCAGTCTTTTGTAATTTGGTGTGCTTAAGGTCAAGCTTCAGTCGGATAGCCTTGTCAATTGCAGCCTTCAAATTCAAATACTCTTAGCGATCAGCGAAATTGATAAGCCTTCGGACTACGATAGCTCATAATCACCATTACTTTTGGTGCCTTAATTCCGAAGGCCTTCCTAAAGACCGGACCCCCGCTACTGCCCTTGGATAGGAAACCTTAAAATAAATAAGTAATCGCCCGCGACTTTTCAACGTCTTCCAATATGTCCGACATTCGTTCCCCAACTTCAATCCACCCGGCTCTTACTAAGCCCAATAACCTCCCTCATTCTCTTATTCTAGCCAAGATCGATGAGGCCGCTACTCCTCCAGCAGCTACTCAATCCCCCATCAAAGACAATGTCTTGATGCCACCTGCAAACCCCATCGTTGGGAACTCCCTTCTGCAAGACTATGCAGACCAATTCGACTCCTTGAATGCCAAACTCTCGAACAACCCAAGCGATTCCGAAAATGACGTTTTCGATTTTTCTTCTACTGCTTCTACAACAGTAGGGCAGCATTCACCGAGCGATTCAGCCTCTATGCCATCATCTCCTGTATTCCCAACTCGAGCAGCACAAAAATTCCATAATCACCGCAAATCCGCTCTATCCGTAGAATCTATTCCCCGTCAGACGATTATGAAAGCTTTGGCATCTGCCAAAAATCACAATCCTCAAAACTTGTCTTTGGCCCCATTTATATCAGGCATGATTGCGTCTCACCAAGAAAACCGGCCGGGAACTTCCTCATCCCAGAAGCTGTCCGCAGCTTTGTCGGACCTGGCTGGAAGAAATGGCACACCAACAACTGCTCGCTATCCTTCACTTCAATCACCTTGTTTCTACCACCAACGTTTTGACGATGCTGTCAATATTGATAAAGTCCTTGAAGAAATCAAAGCAGATGATTGGATGTCCCATTCGCGGCTTATGGCTACTGCCACAGGTGTACGAGAAGTTTCCAAGCAATTGCAACGCCGTCCTATCAAAAGAGCTGTCCGCAATGTCATGATAGTCACTAAAGCCAGAGATAATCAACTGGTTCATTTGACAAAAGACCTGGCAATGTGGTTAATGAGCACTCCACGATATGGCTCAGATCTTGGTGTGAATGTTTATGTGGACGCAAAGCTCCGAAATTCAAAACGTTTTGGGGCGGCCGCTATACTGGAAGCTCAACCTCGATTTCAACATTTGTTGAAATATTGGTCGCCAGATCTCTGCTGGTCTCAGCCAGAGAAATTTGACTTGGTGCTTACGCTTGGCGGAGATGGTACAGTCCTGTTTACTTCTTGGCTGTTCCAACGTATTGTGCCTCCGATTTTGTCATTCAGCCTGGGAAGTCTGGGTTTCCTTACAAACTTTGAATATGATCGATTTAAGGAGCACTTGAACAAGGTCATGGGCGAAGATGGCATGCGTGTCAACTTGCGTATGCGATTCACCTGCACCGTCTACCGCGATGGAAAAGGTGGCAATGATGCCGAAGAAGGAGAGCAATTCGAGGTGCTCAACGAGCTCGTCATTGACCGTGGACCATCTCCATACGTCTCAAACCTGGAACTGTATGGAGATAACGAGCTCCTTACCGTTGTCCAGGCAGATGGATGCATCTTTTCTACTCCAACAGGATCAACCGCATACTCGCTTTCTGCTGGCGGCTCCCTTGTCCACCCAGATATCCCAGCCATTCTACTCACCCCAATTTGTCCTCATACTCTATCATTCCGTCCCATGATTCTCTCAGACACCCTTCTCCTCCGAGTATCTATCCCTCGTCACTCCCGAGCTACAGCCTACTGTTCATTCGACGGCAAAGGTCGCGTGGAATTGAAACAAGGCGACCACGTCACCATCGCCGCTTCACAATACCCCTTCCCCACGGTGGTCAGCTCTGGCTCAGAATGGTTTGACAGTGTATCCCGCACCCTTCGGTGGAACACTCGGGGTGCCATGCAAAAGGGCTGGGACGGCGAAGAGGAGAACAAGGAACAAGAAGTGGAATGGGATATCGATACTGATTCAGCCTGCTACGAGAGCGAAGAAAGCAGTTCAAGTGCTTCTCCTTTAAGACGACAGATGTCTATGCTAGGAATGTAGTGATTTGTCATTTCAGGCGCAGATTTTTGCTTGGAAGCTGGTTACCTACTTACTCGGGTTTTGAGTGGGCGCTCGGTGTACAATTACATTTCTCCAGGCATACCCCATGGGTATTTTTTATATTTTAGACGGTCATTGATACCTACTAAGACTTAGACCGACAAATCATGAATTGATACGCTTGTTTGCTAGATAGCAGTTTGTTTTTTTGATAGTGATGACTTTTGACTTATGGCCTTTCTCACTTATTATTTGAAAATACCAAGTGGATGACCGAAGTAAATACTATTTCCATTTCTTATTCATCTCCGAAGTTACTTTTGCAACAGATATTGCAACAAGTCTCAGCTCAATACACCGTCCAAGGCAAAAGACTTTGCAGCTACCCGTCTGGTGCAATTCGCTAGCAGTGTGATCATAACTGCCAGGTTCACGAACTACGTTGGTGGAGTGAGTATTTTTTACCCATATCGGCCGGTAATCGAGAAGTATCGATGGCTATTTTTTTTACGCAATTAAATGCATTGTGAGACTGGGTAGTGAGTATCTAGCTAGTAAAGGCTCTCATGAGAAACTTCTCCAGCTCTCGAATCTGTGGACTGCTTCTGTCCCAACTTATTCGAGGTACAACGTTTTTAGCTTCTAGTGTAGATAGAAATTTTAGGCTCCCCGAATCGTAGTCATGTGTCCAGCCTGGTTTTGGTTGTACTATATCATAGACAGTCATTCAATCTCGTGTTTCCTCCTGAAAAAGGGGAAGAGAAAAAGATAGGAGTCTCTAAGACAAATGTCACTTGCTTCTATGATGCATGAAGCTGTCAGTAAGTTCTAATGTGTGGGGGACATTTATGTCTGCAGTCATCATCAGGTGTAAGAGTCAAAATATGCTCACAAGTGAATCGCAATTTGAGTGACTGTAATCTTTCAATTTTAATCGAGTTCGAGATCTGTATAAATTGTCAATGTGGAATTGCGGGATGCGGGTGTTGCCTTGAGTGTTGTCAGTCATATAGTAAATGATCCACTCCCTCCTTTCTGCTTGTTGCTGGTCCCCTGTTTTGGGTACACAAAAAAGCCAATGCAGCATTATCTCTAAGGTTAGATGCTTCAGAGCTTTCAATTTATAAATCGCTCTCATGGCTATCTGGAATCTAAATATCGCAAGATCGACGCGGAATATGATTTTCTCCAGGTGGGCTTTATGGCGAGGGTTTAATACACCGAGATACTGATATAGGATGATCGGGTCTCTGAAGCGAAACTAGTTGTTCTTGTAAAAGATGCTAGCGCCGTCAATTTCCTTGTAAGCCAAACGACATGTCCTAGAAATAGCAAGGTTGGATAGCGCATTGTTTTTGTCTTGGAAATTCAGCTTCTCGAGGAATCTGCCTACGCGACTCTGTATGGGTTCTGTGGTCGAGTTTCCAGCCAAAATGAAATCATAGATTTTCACGAGTATTTCGGTCGGGATGTCTAAGAGTCTGCTGTTCCGCTGGATCATTATGTTTTCGATCTCTTGGTCTAGGCTGCTGCTAGCAGCGAGGTTTGCTGGATTGGACAAGGAATGATGCGACGTGGAGCCTTGACGGTTTGTTATATGGGATATGAGTCGCAATGATTCAGATTTTGACTTGTTGACATTAGTACTGTTTTATCACGAAATAGGGACATATAAACCCACATCGCCCGCAGACCGCAATATCATCGAGTAACCCCTGGGAACAGCTCCAGTTATTGCGGTTTATGGATCTCTTCGAAAGAGCGCATTTGACTGTGTATGTCCAATAATTCCAGCGTTTAAAAAGGAGTGAACGGTCGATGGACGATAAGCATAGTGCAGAGGTGTTACAATAAAGTATGCAACGACCCCGAAGTAGTTGTGGGTAAAGCTACTGCGTTGGGTTTGAGACGTGATGTTGATCTCGGGATTTACTTGGAAGAGAATCTCTATTCGGTCAGCGCAAAAGGCAGGCACGCAGTAGGGGCTTCCTTTCTGTGCGCTGCAGATTGAAGGTGGAAGTGGATTCTTTTCACAGCTATTGCGAAGCAATTCATTAAGAAAACCCAACCTTCTCTCTGTCTCGCTTAGTGAAAGAGGATGGAAAAGGGGCTCGCTCTTTACCCCCCTCACCCCCCAAAAAATAGATTGCGCTTTTCTAAAAAGGCCATCTAGACCATGTTTTCATAAGCATGTTAAGATGATCTGCTTGAATTTTGGGGGTTTATCACAATATCACTCACTTCACGGTTACTCCGAAGTTTACGTACCCATTTCAAGACCTAAGGCTTAATCTATTTTGTGTGATTGATTACTTGAGAGGAGGCTAAGAATTTTGGTATATCTATGGGATTGTGTTGGAGTTGACTTATGATATCGTCGTCGCTGGGGATGGAACTGATCTTCTACGAAATCGCTTGCTCCACGATTAATATTTGGAAGAAATATATATGGTCTTGAGTCCTACTCGAGATTTGACTAAGTGGGCATTCATTTTAACAACAAAGGCCTCTCTAATTCTATATTGTTTTGTCCCCCACCTGTCTGATCCAGTTTCACCCTATATATCTATATATTCAAGAATTTTATGTGCTTCACATCCAATCTGATAAAGTTGGCGCAACATTGATATGATGGCTTTTAAGCAGACGCATGAAAAATTCATGGAAAATTTACTAATGAAAAAGCTGCATTCTATAGTTCTTTCGCTAGTGTTGGTGGTGATAAACGGATTACTGCAATCTCTAACTGCCTTTGATCTCTAACTAGTTGAAGCATTGCCTTTTTTTTTCTTCTAAAAAGCAGAGCATTAAATAAGCTTTACTTTTTTCTTGTGAGCTGGAACATTTTGAATGTACAGCGGGTGATATGAGTTAAAATAATGATATTATGGATAGAATAATGATATTATGGATAGAATAATGATATTAAGGATAGAATAATGATATTATAGATAGAATAATAATATTATAGATAGAATAATAATATTATAGATAGAATAATAATATTATAGATAGAATAATAATAAAATAATGATAGTGTCAACCTTTCGCAAAAACCCTACGTCCCTTAGACCAAATGTCATTCCCAGAGACCTCACGAACCCCCCGGGACTTGCTTACGCGTTCCCATTTTGTCTCCATTGGATCCTCAGAATTCAATACCCAATGAAACTGCTCCCACAACCTATCCATTCTCAGCGTTCCATCCGTCCACCTTCCCGCTCTCTTCTCCTGCTCTCTCCTCCGCGCCCTCCACTTCTCACTCATGACCTCCTCCGCCTGCCTCTCATTCCGCTTCGATCTCTTTGGCCTCCTCCCCTCATTCTCCTCTAGCATTTTCCACAATGCCGCACTCACCTTCCTCTTCTGTCCTCTCTTCCCACCCAGAACCTCCCGCATTTCACATTCCCAGATCCCCAACTTCTTCTTAATCTCGACCGCTTTTTCCGCCATATCCTCTACAAACCTCCTCCCCCTACCCCCCTCCACGACCCTCTTCCTGTGCCCCCACCAACTACCCGGTCTCCTTGCCCATTCACCCCTCTCCATCTTCACACCCACAAAAATACTCTCGAACAGCCCCTTAACCTCCACCCCCATCCCCTTCAACATCCACGGTTCACTCTGTCCCCTGAATCCTCCCCATCTCGCAAGGCTCTCATTTATTCCTTTTACATCCTCAACATCAGTCTTCAAATTCATCCTAACCCACTTCAAATAATACCTAGCTCTGTTCCAACCGTAGTTCATGTCGATGGAGGGAAAGGGATCTTTGTTGCGCGCTTTCCATTCGATGTAGGAGAAGTTGGGGAGGAGCGTGACAGGGTGGAGGCTGCGAGCGATACTTTCGGGGTCCGGGGTGGGCAGCCGAAGAGTAGAGGGGTGGAAATAGGTGGTTAGGTCTGTGAGTGGGGAGAGGGGGTCTACGTCTAGAGAGGGGTCCGGGAAGAGGTAGTTCCTTGTTTGATGGGTGCGTATTGATCTTCCAGAACGAGGATGGTAATGCGTTTGAGTGGAGGTCGAAGATAAAGGATCGATCTGGATATCTTCATCATATAAGGTTGATTGACTGTCTGCATGAGAGAACATCTGGTCATTATGCTGATAGATATCAAGATGTTGTGTGCCGGTCCTCGAGAACTGGTAATCTTCTGGAGTTACTATGCTTGAGAATGTGATACCTAGGGGAGATAGATAAGGAGATGGGAAAGGATTGTGGAGTGAGAATATCAAGAATTTCTCATAGTGCAGTGTACTGCTCTTGCCACTGCTGGTGGGTGGAAATAACAGTGCTCCGCCGTCAGAGTCGCAAGAGGAAGTGGAAGTGCTTCCTTTCCTAGACTCTTTTGCAAGCCTGTTGGAATCTGGTAGTATGTCAAAGCCTAATAATGATAAAGATGGGCGTGGTT
>Ga0302320_10027761_pt1 | contig 10893 bp, 12 predicted proteins | sample Bog_T0_3_FD_202130 | JGI IMG/M metagenome (GOLD analysis project Ga0302320, IMG submission 202130) | Peat permafrost microbial communities from Stordalen Mire near Abisko, Sweden - Bog_T0_3 | ecosystem: Environmental > Terrestrial > Soil > Wetlands > Peat | place: Sweden: Abisko, Stordalen Mire... | reverse complement strand
TGTGTCGAATTCGTCCAGACCTTTTCTCATCTTCCGCCCGTTGTCGCCCTCGATCTCTTCGTTGTCCAAGTAGCAGTGCAGGTCTTGAACCTTCTCCTGTGCGCGCACCACGTTCCCGTGCCACAGATAGTGTTTCGTGCTCTCCAGCATCTTCAACACTTCTTCACGCTTTTCCGGTGCCGTGTCCAACCCTTTGGCGTACTGCCCCAGCACCGTGATCCGCATCGTGATGTGGAACCAGTCCAAGTACTGCTCGCCCTCCGGGTTCAAATAGGACTGCACCTCGCGGATGTCCGCCCCTCCGTCGGAGAAGAACATCACGCGCTGGTTCATCTGCATCCCCTGACTGCGCAGTAGTTCGAACAGGCGGCGCTTGGGCTTCTCGTCGTAGGTTTGGGTGTACCCGAAACAGCGGCTGGGTCCTGCGGCGCATGGCAATGCCTTACATGATATGCGTCTTGCTCTTCCCGGGAGCGACGTTGATCGCCGACGGCTTTCACGGCAAGCGCGCTAGCGGGTGGAGCTACACAGCCGCGCAATTGACCGCCCATCTGGCAAGATTCCTGCCCGCCGATCCGGCGATTCTGATCGCGACATCGCTCGTTGCGCTCGGCGGGCTGTATTGGCTGGTGCAAGACCAGTTTGAGGCGCTCGATTGCCTGTCACAGGCGCAGCCCCGGATAGGCCCGAGCGAGTAGGATACCAGCGTTGACGCTTGAATGACTCCGGTGTCTCGGGATTCTTTCCGGCTACGTCTGTCCACGGCCGCAAATGGCCGACGAGCCGCGGGAGCAGTGCGGTTATCATGAGGGTCTGCAAATCGCGAAATCGAACGTCAACGGCGATAACCGGCGCGTGATCTCGAAAGCGCAGGAGTGCGCCGATCAAGAGAATTCGCTGCTAAGTCGCAAGCGGCCATGGCGAAGGAACTTCGGAACCGCGAGTTATTGCACTGCTCGGTCCAACGCGACGAAATACTCCCGGACAGCGCGGTTCCACGCTCTTCGCTTCTCTTTGGATAAGCGGCACCTGCAGTTGGGGTAGAAATAGACGCCTGTTGTTTGAAAGGCGTAAATGATCGCGGGGTCGTAGTTGGCTTCGGCCATACACTTCACAAGAATGGTTCTCACCTCAGCGTCAGTGAGGTCCGGAGCTTGAGATTTGGAGCGGAGCGCCATACGGGGATTTTACTCCGAGAAGGTTAGGCGTCAACCCAACATTCGCATCACCAGGGGGACAAGATGAACTACTCGTCATCGTGGCCGCGGCGATGATCGGTCCGGAGGGGGAGCTAGGGGCGAGTGCCATTTGATCGAGGTCGCCTTGAGTGGAATAGCGTACCGGCCTCAGACGCTTGGGTAGGTAGAGCGGGTGCGGCGGGTTGCCCCCGGCGGGGAAAGTCTTGGACGCCCGCGTTCGTTGCGCGGTTTCCCGAGCATGTCGATGATAGGAACGCTTTCCGAATAGTGCTTGATCGGTATCCGATCGGCGAGAGATTCCGCCGCGGCTGATAGAGCGTCTGGATGCGTCTGAAGCCTTTGGGCTGGCCGTCAGCCGGCTGAGGTGGAGGAGCAGAGTTGGGAGTGCGCGCGGGCCAGTGGGTTCTCGATACTGCACCTATGCTCGAAGTCGCTGGAGCTGTCCTCGCGACCAAGGCGGATCTCGATATTGTCCGCCTCAAGAAGCTGGTTCATGCAAGCCACGATGGCGAGAGCTTTCTCGGCAGCGTTGGGCTCGGGATCAGAGGGGCCCTTCGCGACGAGGGTTTCGATTGTCATGGGGTACGTTGTCATCTGGCGCTCCTTGCGGTTGTGTCGTGCTGTGTGCAGTGGGCTGCGGTGTGACCGGCGGAGGCCCAACTGAGCGCAGCGTCTGCAGTGAAATCTCGCGCGTGGTGATGCCGCAATCGGCGTGTTGGGGGTAGCAGAAGAACGCGATCGCGTCCCCGCGAATGATCGTCTGATGGCATTCGGCACGGGCGCGCAGGGCGTCGGGAGGGTTGAAGTCGTCCGGCAGCTTGATAATGCCGGCTTCGCCCATGTCGCTGATGGCTGTATCGAGGGGCTCGAAAACGTCGCAGGCGTGGTTCAGAAACTCGGCGTCAAGGCGGAAGTAGTACTTTTCGTGAATGTATTTGCCAGCGGCGGATTCTTTCTCGGCTTGCAGGGATGCGATACGGCCGATGCACCAGGCGGCGAATTCAGGGGTGAGCGTGACGAGGGCGTACTCGCACCGTTCGCAGTTCTCGTTCGTGCATATTGTGTTGAGTAGTAGTTTCATGAGTTCCTCTTGCTTTGTGTAAATGGGGCGAATGCTTGGAGCGCGGCGGTCTGATTTTGTTCAGGCATCAACATCGGTGCAGCCCCGCTCCTTAACTGCTACCCAGACCCATGCGGCGACGTAGGCGCCGGGATCGTCTCCGATCGAGACCACGGCGTCAGCGTCGATCTCGATTCCACCGTCGCGTTCGTAGATCTCTTTGGCCCGGGTCCGGTAGCGCGCCTCCGTTTCGTTTTCATCTGGCGCGGGGGGGGGGAGGTAGGCAAAAAGGGATTTGTAGGCCCGTTCAAGCGCTTCGATCACATCAGCGCCGGACACGTCGAGGTCTTGGTTTTGATTGAGTGCGAGCCAGGGGAAGCGTTCCTCCAGGAAGGCGATCATTGGCTTAGGGTATTGCGAATATGTGGGCATGCAGGCGCCTTTCGTCACATGTGTTCGAGTGAAATGCGTTGATTAGAGCGCGGTACTTATCCTCGACGAGGGTTAGAGAGCGGTGGTGTTGAGCCAGCCGTCGGCGAAGTAAGAAACACGAGTAGGAAGAGTTGCTTGCAGAAGTGTCTGAGCCACCGGCAGGTGGCGCGCTCTTCTGGACCGCCAGGCTTTTCGACGGCGGTGCGCTCGCGGCGCATATTGCTGGTGAGGAAGATCGTGGAGGACGAAACGGTCATCAGTGACATTGGATTCAAGGACCTTTCTCACCGGGCGCTTGGCCCCGGCACTGACGGGCGGGGCAAGCGAACCGGGCGAAAGGACCTGGGCGCGCGGCTCGGCCGCGAAGGGTGACGACTTTGCGGGACCGCAGCCATGCGCACATGGCGAAGGGCCTGCTAGGAGGAGACCGGCCCGGAGGGCTCGCGGTCGGGACGCAAGCCACGGAGCACTGCGTAGTGGTTCATGCTTGGGCGTTCCAGATAGCGGGGCTGGGCGAGGCTGTTCAGGTGCGATGAGTTATCACCGGTGTTCGGCTCGGTGTGGAAGCGGGCCGGTCCCTGGGTAGTCTCTGCGCTGCCCAGCGGACGGCGTTTTCGGCGATCTTTTGGAGTTGGTCGTTGGTGACGTAGGGCCCGTCGAGGCGTTCGTCACGGATGCTGGCCAGCAGGGCCAGGATGTTGCTTACCGTGCAGCCGCGTAATGCGATCGTGCCGGCCAGGCTGGTAAGAGTGTGGTGTCTGGTGCCGTAAGGGATTCGGCCGGAGACCTGGAAGGCAACGGAGTTGCCGCGAGGCGCTTGGGCCAAAAGCCAGGCGAGTGTGTCGTTGTGCTCTTCGAGCACGAACGGGGCGCCATTGAAGGCGTGGCCTGTGACAGTGAAGTATCTTGCTTTGGAGTAGATCTCGACCGCACCATCGCCGAGTGCGAAGCGGGCTTCGGATGCGGGCGTGCCGACGACGAAGGCTTTGAGGCCATTGCCCGAGGGGGAGATCTCGAGATACGTGTCCGACAGTCGGTCAATGATCGGACGAACCCAAGGTCTGAGTGTATGGTTGGTGAGGCAGTCATCGAGATCAATACCCGTGAAGGGGTCGTCCTCCGTGAAGACATATCCGATTCCAGACCAGCGACGGGGATGCGCTTGCCATTCGTGGAGGACGGTATTGTAGGGCGCCCAGGTGGATGGGTCGGTGGTCTTGGCGAAGCGGCCGCTGAGCTGGAACGGGCATTTTCTGCCTTCGTGGGGGCGCCACAGGACCCACTGACGCAACACAGTGAGTTGCCGGGGGGCGTGGAACTGCAAAGGGTTGGAGGAAATAGGTGTAGCTGTCATGGGTGTGGAGTGGACGCGGCGGAGTGCCGTGGTTGTGCTTTATGCGAAGCGCGGGCAGCGCCGCTCCCAAGGCGGCGCCGGAGGCGTCGCATACCGGCGAGCAGATTTCCGGAGGAAATAGCGCAGCCGGCGCAGGGCGCGGTGCGATGAGCCCGCGCCGGAAGCACGACCACGGCAGTGCAACTGGCGTAAGTGGAGCGCGCAGATCGATGGGACGTGGGGTTCATGGGTGGTTGGTGTTGAGATTGGGATTGGGCAAGTGGATGAAGTGCGGCACTGGATCGGCCTCTGCGAACAAGTCGCGAGTGTTAATGCCGATGAGATTGTCCAGGCGGCCTGAATTGGTGGAGAGGGCGGCGTGCAAGGCCATCAGGAACCAAGGGCCGGGGATCTTCCAGCGTGCCGTGTGGGAGGGGCTCCCGTCGGGGCGTAGGGGTGTGAAAAAGCCCTCGGCGGCGCCGTCCTGCCAATGAAGCGCTCCAGTCGCGTAGGGAATGGGGCGGGACGGGTCAGGAGGCGCTGCCGTGGTTCGTACGATGGCGACAAGGTCGCAGGGGTGATTCCAATCCGGATCGCCGATGTAGTGCACAACCGAAAGGCAAAGGTCGGGCCGCGGGGTTTGGAGTGCCGCGTATGTTGGAGACTGCATGGAGCGTTGCATATTGTTGTCTGTGTCGCAGGGGGTCTATTGGTTTGTTGGAGGGCGTGAGACATCGGGGCCAGTGGGCGCGTTCACGAGAGCCTGGTCCTCGTGCAGGTAATTGATCGTCAAACCGAGTGGGTTGATCGGGATGAGTTGATTTGGCACCCTGTCGAGGACGACGAATTGGATGCTGGCTGTAAACAAGGCTGTGCCGTTGGCGGTGTGCTCGTACTGGGAGTAGTAGGTCTTTTCGTAGGTGACGGTCGCTTTATATGGTTGTTGCCGGATGTCGTCCAGGGAGATGTGTTTTACGCTGATCTCGATTTGATCGCTGGCGCCGTGCAGGAAGGCGTCGAGAGAGTGGGATTGCTTTTCTTGATCGAGTGCCAGGTCAACAAGGTGCGGCGTGAGGAAATACAGACTGTCGGCAAAGTCGGCTTTGGCTGAGCCGCGCAGGCGGCCATAGTGCTTTTCGATGAAGTTCTTGAGGAAGAACTTCATCTCGGCCTCCTGGACTTTGTACTCCGCTGGAGAGTAGTCGATGGCCTGAGCGCGGCCGACCTCATCGATGCGAATGATGAGGGGCTTGACGCTCGCGTAAGTGCGGGACAGGGAAAAGTAGCCGTAAGTGAGGACGGCGAGGAGCGCAGCGAACGCAATGAGACTGATGCGGAGAGTGCGATTGGTGGTGAGCAAGGCGGCGTGGCGCTGCAGGTAGGCATCGGCGGGCGAGATAGGTATGGGGGTTGGCACGGTGGTCTCCTGTGAATTGTGGCGGGGGCTAGATGTCGTTGGGCATGCGGTGATCGCCGTAGGCGGGCAGGGTGAGGTCGCTGGTGAGGTAGACCTTGATGCGGACTCCCTCGCGGATGATGACGGTGGGGAGGATATTGAGGTACTTGTTCAGGATCTGCATGGCCTCTTGGGTGATGGTTTGCGAGAAGCCCTGGCTGAAGTTGCTGGCGCTGGCGTTCCCGCTGGAATTGCTTGACAACGAACCGAGGCCGGCGATGGCGCCTAGAGCGAGCGAGGTGCCGAAGATGCGCGTGTAGTGGTTGTCGACCTTATCCTTGAGGCCGGTTTCGCCGATCTGGTTGAGGCCGGTGAATTGGTCGAGACTGACGCTGTAGCCGTCGGGCATGATCAGGCGATGAAACACAACTGCGAGTCGCTGTTGACCGGTGGCTTCTACGCGGCGCGCTTCGCCGATGATGTGGGCGCCTTGGGGAATCAACAGGTGGAGGCGGTTGTGGCTCCAGACATTGGTGGTGACCATGCAATTGACTGGTCCTGCAAAGGTGCCGTTGATACGCGTGGTGAGGACGGCGTCGATGTATGTGCCTTCGAAGAGCTTGTGGGCGGGGCCGTTGCTTGCATTGAGAGCGTTATCGAGTGGTCCGGGGTGTCGGCCGGATGCCGTAGAAGGTCTGGTGGGCACTGGCGGCGTCAGCGTTGGAGCATCTGGAGGCTGCGAGTTGGGGGCAGAGGGTGGAGCTTGGTGGTTTGCTTGTTGCGCTGGCACGGAGACTGGCTGCAGGGCGGAGGGTGCGGTGGATGTGGGCTTAGGAGCGGAATCGCGCGTGTAGACGAGCGGCGAGGAACTGAGGGACTCGAGGTCCTTTGCTGCTTTGGTCTGTTCGAACTGTTCGAGCGGGGTAAGGGTTTGCGGGCCGGTTTGCGTGGCGCCTTGTGGTGGCGTGGTGGCGGCGGGGCGAGTGTTGGTGGCCGTGGGCTGGTAGGCCGAGGGCGCGGGGGCCTGAGCAGTGGACGGATAAGAGTATGTCGTGTTTTGTGTGGCGGAGGGTGTGTAAGAGACGACCTGGTCGAGTTGCTTGGCAGGATCGCGGGCAAGATTCTGAGTGGCGCCGTTTTTGGCTTGTGTTGCAGCCGTGGTGCGCTCCTCTTGCACTGTGGTGAGTTTGGGTTTGGGTGGTTTGCTTGTCAGCGCGGGGATGATCGCGAGAGCGATGACGAGGAAGGTGAAAGCGCCGCTGGCAATGGTCTTGAGTGAAAAGGGGCCGCGCGGCTTCTTGTCATCCTGGTCTGGAGCAGGCGCGGGCAGGGGGGCGGCCTGCGATGGCTGAGCAGCCGCGGCTTGTGCGGCGGAGTTGGGTGCGGGTGCGGATGAGTTGGTATCTGGCATGTGTATTGGACCTACTTGCTTTTGCGCGTGAAGCGCAGCCGGGTTTTGCCGATCGCGAGGTAGCCCTCGTCGAGAACTTTGCGAACGATGTAGACCCCATTGTTGAAGTCGAACTGCACGAGGTTGGGTTTGCCGTCCCTGATCTCATAGATGGCGGGGACCTCATCGGTTGCAACCTTGATGTAGGTGAACTTGTCATCGGCGAACATGCCCTGGACGTGGAAGGGCGGGGTATTGAGGGGGATGTTGTAAACGAACTGGAGTTGGGCGGGGTATTCCGAGCGCAGCTTGGTGACTTCGTTGTTGACCACTGTCTGGGCTGCGGCTCTGGTGGCTTGGACCGTGGAGGTTGCTGAAGCAAGCTGCTCCTGATAGTCGTGAACGGTCGAATCGAATTGGGCTTTTGGCACGAACTTGGGGCCGTTGTTCTGAGCGTTGAGCAGGGCCTGTTCGCCAAGGTGGATAGATACGCGCACGTCGGGGGAACGCGGCGTGTTGGGTGGGGCATCGGGGTCTAGCGGGGCATGTGGCTCCTCGCTGTCCCGGCTGATCTCCTGGAGAAAGAACTGGTAGATGTTGCCTGTCGAGCCGATGGCGGTGAGATTGGTGGCAATCCCGTGTTTGGTTGGCTTGACGTAGATGATGCGTTCTGTGCCCGAGCCCGGGGGGTCGACGTAACACTGCCACCAGTCCTTGTCACCGGTGAGGACCTGGATGATGTGTTCAGGTTCCGGGAAGACGAGAGCAGTCACAAAGCGGACCTTAGTGTAGATGGTGTAGACCTCGTCGGGATCGTAGGATATGACGGCCGAGGCACTGGCTCGAGTAGTCGCAGGGGACTGCAGGAAGCCGCCAGGGCGGCGATCGCGAAGGCTTTGGGGTTGTCGACGAGTGCTGCTTTGTTCGGTTGATGGGGGAGTGGTCAGGCTCGGTGTTGGGGCCGGATCGAGTGGTGTCGTCACGCCGGGGGAGTTAGCGCGGTGTTTGGAGTATGGGGGAGTCGTGTGCTTGGCGTTCGCTGAGGTGCTGGAGGCCAGAGCCTGAGCGTGGCTAAGGACAGGAAGCAGAAGGAAGACTAGGAAGAGTTTCATCGGGTTGCCTGGGAGGTGAGAAGGTCGAGAGCGTGGCTGAGGCCGTGCCGGGCGATGAGCGCATCGCGTTTGGCGTTGTCGGTTGGGCTGTTGGTGTAGCACCAGTAGGAGCGCGGATCGACTTCAAGGCTGAGGACCTTGGAGCGGTCTGGGGTAACGACGAACAGTTGGCGCTTGGGAATCAGGTTGCGAATCAGGTCGGCTTGTGTGGCGTTGAGATGGAATGCCTCCCTGTAGGAGTCGGAGTTCATGCCGGGGTTGGCAAGGAAGATGCGCGTGGGAGTGCTCTCGAGGATGACATCGAGGATGCCGCTTTGACGGAGATCGTCGCTCGATTGTGTGGCGAGAATCATGGCGGCGTTGCGTTTGCGCCAGGTCTTCAGAGCTTCGCGGAGGTACTGTTTGATGGTGTCGTTCTGGAAGAATCGCCAGGCCTCGTCCATGACGAAGGCTTTGAATTGTGAGGCGTTGGCCTGGTTGTAAATGCGCGCGTTGGCGCGATGGAGGATGTAGAACAGCAGGGGCTCGATCAGAAGTGGATACTTGTCCATGCCTTCGAAGTCGAAGCATTGAAACTGGGAAATCGTGAGCGTGTCCTCGGCGTTGTCGAACAAGGAGCCGTACTGTCCACCCTGGATCCAGCGTTCGAGACGCGAGCTGAGGTGTAGGGGGAGGATGATACCCAGGGTTTGCAGGCGGCGCAGATGGGGTTGGAGTTGGTACAGGGATTGGAGCCCGTTGTATATGTCTTTGCTATCGTCCGAGGCGAGCGCGTCAGCGTTGTCGCTTTCGAGCAGAACGCGTACGAAGGAATAGAGAAATTCGAGGTTTTCGGGAGTGGGCTCGAGGCTGAAGGGGTTGACCGTGAATGCGCCGGAGTCGATGGAGACTTTGGAATATGTGCCGTGCAGAAGTTTGGTGAGGTATTGGTAGCTTCCGCCCAAGTCGAAGATGCAGGTGAAGGGGTTGTACTTTTGGAGCGAAGTTAACAGGAAGTTGAGCAGGAATGATTTGCCGCTGCCGGTGGCGCCTGTGATCAGGGTGTGGGCGACGTCCTTGTAGTGGAGATTCAGGTAATAGGGGGTGCGCTGAACTGTCTCAAACAGGCTGAGGTATTCGGATTCGAGATGAGCATTGCGAGGTTCGCCGCAGTGCAGCGTGAACAGGAAGGAAAGGTCGGCGTGGTTGTCGGCCGTGACCATGAGGCGGCGATGGTTGAAGGCGTTGTTGCCGGGGATGATGGCGAGGTAGGCGTTCAGAATGTTGTAGGTCTCTTTGATGGCTTCGGCGTCTTTGGTGGCGAAGACTTTCTGGGCCTCGGCTACCGCCGCTGAAAGGCGTTCCCAGTTGGTGTTGTAGAGCACGGCGGTGTAGGTGTAATAGCCGAAGTAGTTGCTCTTTAGCTCGATTTCTTTGAGACCCTCTCCGAGGTCGTCGACTAGCGCGGTGTTGGCTGAGTTCTCGAGCAACTGACCGGGCTGAGTGGGCTCCGTGGACATGGCGGCCATCATGCTGGTCTTGGTGTTGTGATAGTGGCGCTGGCGGCTGCGGATCTCCTTGGTTGCCGCGGCGTTGGAAACACGCTGGAACTGCGTGCAGAGGATGGCGTCCGACGGGACGGTCAGCAGGTCCGAGAGCGTGTTGGCGAAGGTGGTAGACGGCAACTGTTTGAGCGTGAGGACGCTGGCGTAGTGGTCGGCGAGGCGGAGGTAGCCGCGATGGGTTTCGATGGTGGAATTGGCCGCATGGTAGTCCAGGAGGTCGTCTTCGGGCAGGCCGGCGTCGCGGTAGTGCTGTGGGTCTGGATTGAGGAGGCGGCGAAAGAAGCGAAAAGCCTCGTGTTTATTCAGAACGACGGGCTGGAACAGATCGTCGTTGGCGATCACGAAAGACTGTACGGAATTGATGAGGAGATCGCGAGCGGTGCGGAGATCGGAGTGAAGGACGCGGGTTTCGGCGCGGGCTGAAAACAGTGTGGGGATAGATTTCCAGGGATTGGACTTGAGGCGGGCGAGCGTGGCGGAGAGGCCGCTGCTGGCGGTCCAGGCCTGGAGTGTGATGACCAGGTATCCTTCCAGCGTGTAAAGGTCTTTGGATTTTTTTCCGAACCATTCGACGCGGCTGCGGGCGGTATCGCCGACAATGCCTTCGGGGTAAGTCGAGTGCTCGATTGGGGGATTGGAAGTGCGGAAGAGGTATTGGAAGAGTTTGTAGTTTTCGTTGAACATCCGGACGGCTGATTGGAAGCGCCGGGATACGGAGTCGAGCGTGGTGGCGTCCTGGCCTTCAAAGTCAACGCCGGAATAGGAGAGGACGACGCCGAGTTCCCCGTTCTTGGTGAAAAAGACCTGATCATCATAAAAACTGTGAAGGCCGATGACGGAGTTGACAGCGCCGGCATTGAGGTACTCGGCGGCGGTAGTGCGGTGGCTGATCATTTGGTTTTGTCGAGCTGGATTGGGCAGCGGTTCAGTTTGGCCGGGTCGAATAGGGGGCGGGCGCGGTGTGAATTGAGAATGGCGCCCGCCATGATGGGAATGATTTGGGGGTCTGTGTTGGTCGCCCATGCGGAGAACGCGTAGAGCAACGCAAAGGTGATGATGCCCCCGAGGATGGTTTCGAAGAGATTGAAAACGGCCATACCGAAGATGACTGAGAGAAAGAAGAGGCGCCTTTCGACGCCGGCAAACATCAACGGCTTGTTGATGGAGCGGAATGCGGGATGTCGGTTTGGCGCAGGCGCCTCTTGCATGGGTTTGACCTGATGTGAATTACTGGCCCGGCGAAATCCAGCTCAGGAAGCTGGGTGCGGCCATGGCCATTCCGACGCCGGCGACTACGCCACCGATCGTCTTCTTCATCTGTCCTTCGCCGAAGGCGACGCCCAGGCCGCCGGCCACGATGGCGACAAGGCTAACGCCTCGCGCCACCGGGCCGGTCAGGGTGGTTTGAATGGAGTTGACGGCCTGGC
>Ga0302320_10027759_pt1 | contig 10893 bp, 7 predicted proteins | sample Bog_T0_3_FD_202130 | JGI IMG/M metagenome (GOLD analysis project Ga0302320, IMG submission 202130) | Peat permafrost microbial communities from Stordalen Mire near Abisko, Sweden - Bog_T0_3 | ecosystem: Environmental > Terrestrial > Soil > Wetlands > Peat | place: Sweden: Abisko, Stordalen Mire... | reverse complement strand
CGCGTGGCGGCAGTTCGATCGTCTCCGGCAGCAGCAGTTTTTGCGACGGCGTGGAGCCGCCCGACTCCAGCCGGTTCAGCATCTGCTCGTATAAAATCCGTTCGTGCGCCGCGTGCTGATCCAGCAGCACCAGCCCGCGGTCCGATTCCAGCAGCACATACAATTTGCCGACGACGCCGACGAGGCGCAGCGGGACGTTCAACAACGGGGTGGCGGCGGTTGAGGGTTGAGAGTTGAGAGTTGATGGCTTTTCAATTGCCGATTGCCGATTGCCGATTGCCGATTGCGTTTCCACCACGCTTGTCGCTGTTTCATTCTTTGCCGGTGCCGGAGGCAAATGGCCCGTTTTCCAAGGCGTATGCGCGGCTGGAAAAATTTGCGTCGGAACTTCCGGCGATGGTTTTAGTTTCTCTGGAAAATTCGGGAGCGCCGGCGCAGGTTGAAGCTCGGTTTGCTCGCTGACTTTGGGCTTCGGGCTTTGGGCTTTGGAGTCTTGCCCGTGGAACGCCAGCAGCGCGTCGTGCACGGCTTGGGCGACAAATTTTCGGATTTCAAATTCGCGGTGGAATTTCACCTCGCGCTTGGCGGGATGGATGTTCACGTCCACGGCGGCGGGATCCACTTCGAGGAACAGGCAGCAGACCGGGTAACGGCCTTTCATCAGCGAGTTGTGATAGCCCTCGATGAGCGCGTAGTTGATGCCGCGATTTTCCACCGGTCGGCGGTTCACGAACACAAACTGGCTTTCGCGCGTTGCGCGCGAAACGCCGGGCGAACCGGTCAGACCCCAGATGCGGATTTCTGACCTTGTGTTTGGAATTTGAGAGGCCGCCGGCTTTTCCGGCGAGGCGGTTTCAAAAATGTCAGTTTCGTCCGGCACGGGATATTCCTCGTCGAGCGCCATGGAAAAATTCACGGGCAGCAGTTTTTCGTCGCCGAGCAGCGCGCGCAGGCGTTCGCGCAAGGCCTCGATGCGGCTGGAAATCACGCGTTCACTTTTGACTGCGGGCAGCTGCCAGACGTAACGGCCGTCCTTGACAAACGTGAACGCGACCTCGGGAAACGCCAGCGCGGCGAGCGTGAGGTAATGCTGGATGTGCGCGGCCTCGGTTTCTTCCGTGCGCAAAAATTTGCGGCGCGCGGGCAGATTGTAAAACAGCTGCCGCACCTCGACGCTCGTGCCGGCGGCGCTGCCGGCGGCCTTGACCTCGGCAATCGTGCCGCCGTTGATGACGATCTGCGTGCCTTCGGGCGAGTTGTTTTCGCGTTCGCGCGTGGTGAGCGTGAACCGGCTGACGCTGGCGATGCTCGGCACGGCCTCGCCGCGAAAACCCATCGTGGCAATGGATGCCAGATCCTCGGCGCGCTGAATTTTGCTGGTGGCGTGTCGTTCGAGGCAGAGCAGGGCGTCGTCCCGGCTCATGCCGGTGCCATCGTCGGTCACGCGGATGAGGCTGCGCCCGCCGGCACCGATCTCCACGGAGATTTTCCGGGCGTCGGCGTCGAGCGAATTTTCAACCAGTTCCTTGACGACGCTCGCGGGCCGTTCCACCACCTCGCCGGCGGCGATCTGGTTGGCGACCTGTTCGGAAAGGAGCCGGATGCGGTTCATGCGGAGGGAAGCGTGAAACGGGAAACGCGATTTGTAAAGTGCGCGCTCGACGGAAAAGAAACTCTCATTTCACGCGGGACGTTTTTATTTTGCCAGCGGCAGGGCGAAACAAAAAATTGCGCCGCGTCCGGGTTCGTTTTGAACCCAGATGCGGCCCCCGTGGTCCTCGACAATTTTTTTGCAGATGGAAAGGCCGAGGCCGGTGCCGTGGGACTTGCCAAAGGTGATAAAGCTCTGGAACAACTGGTCGGTGATTTCGGGCGCGATGCCGGGACCGGTGTCCTCGATTTCAGTGATGATTTCATTTTCAGCGGCGTGGAAGCGCAGGAAGATTTTTCCGCCGTTGGGCATCACGTCCATGGCATTGTTGACGAGGTTGTAAAAGACACGGCTCAACCGCCGGGCATCGAGCCGCACCAGACCGGCGGGCGGCTGGTCGGGCATTTCGATCTGGACATCCTTCGGTTCGCCCTCGGCGCGGAGATCGGCCATCAACTGCAGCACGAAGGCGTGGTAGTCGGCAGGCTGGAGTTCCACGCCGGTGCGTTTGCCTTCCGTAAAAATGAGGATGTCGCAAATCAGATCGTTGATGCGGACGATCTGTTTGCGGATGCGGGTCTGGGTCCGGGCGCGCATCTCGGAATTGAGGCCGGGCAGGTCGAAGGTTTCGGCGGAAAGCCCGATGATGCTTAACGGATTTTTCAGGTCGTGGACGATGGATTGCGCGAAGCGCCCGATGAGTGCCAGGCTTTCGGTCTGCACCATTTCGCGGAGGTGAAGCTGGTTAAACTCGCGGAGACGGTGGCTGATTTGCTGCAACAGGCCGAACGCCAGGGCGGGCGAGCGCTCGATGAGCGAAAGCATTTCGCCGCGCGGGATGAAATAAACCTGCGTGTCCTTGAGCGCCGTGGCGGTGGCCGAACGCGGCCGGAATTCGATGACCGCCATCTCGCCGAAAATTTCCCCGTCGCCCAACTCGGAAAAGACACGCCGGGTGTTGCCGCCGACCAAGCCGGTAATTTCCACCCGCCCGTCCTTCACAAAATAGACGCCGTCGCCGGGTGCGCCTTCGTGGAAAATTTCCGACCCGGCGGCGAACTGCCTTTCCTGCGTGACAAACCGCAACACCGACAGCTCCTCCGGCGGGAGGTTGCGAAACAGGGTGATGGATTCAAGTCCGACCATGGGAAGTTCAATCTATTGGAAAATGCCGCCGCGTAAAGCCAAGAGATGCCTCGTCCGAAAACGCCTGAATGGCCCTGGCTCAACGATAACTTGTTGACAAAAAGTTGCCGGAGCGTCACATTTTCCCTATTCGGGTAGCAGCACGTTTCTTCAGCGGGGTTCCCCACCCCCACCTCCTTGGCGTCTGCTGCCCGGATTTTCATTACCGCCACGTTCAACAAGCAGCTTGACCATTCGGAAAACATTTTCTATCGTCACGTTCCCCTTCGCGGGGGGTGTAGCTCAATTGGTTAGAGCGCTGCCCTGTCACGGCAGAGGTTACGGGTTCGAGCCCCGCCACTCCCGCCATTTTTTATTGGCAATTTAATAAAGACTTGACTTTTAGGGGCAAATTAGGGACAGTTTCGGGCATGAAAGCGAACGCTGCTCCAGCCCTCAAACGGCCACTCGAAATCAAGCGCGGCAATGTCACCGTGAAAATTTACGCGGGTAAAAATCGCGTCAACGGCACCGTCTATCCCCAGTTCACGCTCACCTATTATGACGGTGCGAAACGGGTCAAGAAGCGATTCGCGGACTTGGCCGAAGCAAGGCGCGAAGCCGATTTTACCGCGACCAAGCTGGCTAGCGGGGAAAATGAAGCACTCCGGCTGACTTCCGCAGACCGTGCGATTTACATGCAGGCCATCGGCCAGTTGCGTCCACTGAACGTGCCGTTGAATCTTGCCGTGCTCGAATATGTGTCCGCCTTAAAGCACCTGCCCGCCGGCGCGACAATTAAAGAGGCCGTTGATTTTTTCCGTCGCCGCAATCCCGCTGCCCTCGAAAAACGCACGGTGCGACAGGTCGTGGACGAAATGCTCGCGGCCAAGCGAGCCGCGAAGCTCTCCGAAGTTCACTTAAAAGACCTCCACTCCCGCCTGAACCGTTTCGCCGGTGTCTTTCAGTTGAACATCGCCGGTGTGTCGGGAACGATGCTGCAAACGTGGCTGGACGGAATGAAGGCCAGCGGGCGCACGAAACGAAATTATCTGGCCGTCATCGCCGCGTTGTTCAACTTTTGCATCAAGCGCAAGTATCTACCCAAAGAGGCCGTCGAGGAAATCGAAGCCGTCCAGCAGCAGAAAGTGGACAATGGCGAAATCGAAATTTTCACGCCCGGCGAAATGCGCGAAATCCTGAATGCCGCCCGGCCTGAAATGGTGCCGTGGCTGGCGATTGCCGGATTTGCGGGATTGCGGAGCGCGGAGCTTCAAAGATTGGATTGGAGCGAAATCAACCTGATGGAGCGGCATATCGAAATCAAAGCGAGCAAGGCCAAGACCGCCGCGCGGCGGCTCGCTCCCATCACGGATAATCTCGCTGCATGGCTCACGATTTTTGCAAAGCCGTCCGGCAAGGTCATGGATTTTGAAAGTTGGTGGAATCAGATTCCCAAAGTGGTCGAGACGATCAACGACCTGCGCAAACAATCGCTGGCGGCAGCGGGCAAAGACCCTTCCACTGCCCTCAAGTTCGTTTGGAAACACAACGCGCTCCGACACAGTTTTTGTTCGTATCGGCTGGCCATGATTAAAAACGCCGCGCAAGTGGCGCTGGAGGCGGGCAACAGCCCGAAGATGATTTTTTCCAACTACCGCCAACTTGTCACCGAAGCGGAAGCCGCAAAATGGTTTGCCGTGTGTCCGCCCAAGCAGGCCAAGAACGTCGTCCCGCTGCGAATGGCCGCCAACGGATGATGCCCGCGACGGTCACAACGCACTGCCGAAAATTCACATTTTACCGATGACACGCCTTACTCCTTATCAAAATAAGGATTCTGCGTCCGCCGATTTTCCGGCGGATTTACGGCGACCATCCACCGGGATTTCCACCGAATCACAGATAACATTGCCGCCGTCTATCCGACGGCTTCTCGGCTGAAATGTCCGGGCAATCTCCGGGCAATTTCCCGGCAACGTCCATGATTTTTCCACGGACACAAACTTTCCACGGTCAGACCGCATCCACGACCATTCCAAGAAGAATGACGCGCGGAAGCCGGTTCGATTATGTGTCGGCGGCGGTCGCGTCAATCTCTTGCTCGCCCCCTCACCCTGCTGCGCTCCAAATTGACCCGTCCGCCGCCGCCTTTTTTTGCCTTTAGGCTTTTCGCGCGTGAACCTTTGGCGTCATTTGATTCTGTGAAAGAAAGATGCCCGGAAATCATTTTGTGTATGTGATACACCTTCGCTCCTCAATCGTATGGCAAGAGTAGTCGGTTAAAAAGGATGAACAGCATGAACCCGGAACCGAATCAAATCACCGCCCTGCCGGATTACGAAACCAAGTCACAAGTCGCCCGGCGCTTGAATGTCAGCCGACGAACGATAGACAACCTGATGCGGAAGCGTCGCCTACCATTTATCAAACTCACGTCAAAAATCGTCCGCTTCCCCAAAGCCGAAGTGGACGCCTATCTCGCCCGGCATTTCCACTTCAACGCTCACGGTCAGGAAACGGGCTAAGTGTCGGCGCATTTTTCCGCGCCGGTTAAATTTGCGCCGCGTGCCATTGCAATCATTCAGCGGATCGGTAAAATTCAAATCATTAAAGCGATGAAGAAATCTCGCAAAAAAGTTCCATATACCAAGCCGAGCAAGCGTAACCCGATGGTGGACATAGACACGGATGCGGCACGCAGGGCGAAGCTTCTCTCTGCCGAGAAGGAAGCAGCCGCCAAACTGCGCGCCGCGCTGGACGATCCTAAAAACAACAAAGGAAAGCCTGTAGCTGGGCACGTTGTGATGGCGATTGCTGCAAGTCATCTGATTTCCAGCGCAGGCCAGAGTGTGACGGACGATTTCGGATTCGCCGTTGATGCCTTTTTGAGCAAGTTCAAATATCAACCAGCGAGCATGGTCAGCATTTCGAGTCTATGGCGAACCTTCCTTGATTTAGTCCAGGCAGCCGACGCCCATTTTGCGCGCGAAATCGCTTATGGCTACAATTCTGCCTTTCGATGGTATGTCGCAGGATTCCTTCACCGGATTAAATCGGAATACGACCGCCTGCCAAACGCGATTGTTACAGTTGAAATATGGGACATCAAAGGGCAGTTCAAACATATTGCTGTCCAGCGCGACGGTGTTCGCCGGTTGCTGCCGCCCGACAAATTTCCTGAACCGCCGATGTTGCTCCAAGCCGGGACGGAGGTTCACGAGTTTATCGCCGTCAATGACCTCAAACTAATGAGCAAGATTGGCTTCAAGCGTTTTTTTGCCGAAATCAAGTCAGGAAAACGCAAACTCACTCCACGTTCATTGAAACTACTGCATGAGGATACTTTGATAAATGTCGCGTGCCCGCCGGACTCCGATCTCGTAGAAATCCGCCGTTACCTTACGTCTTGGTTTTCGCTCGTGAACAAACGTTGCGCACGCACCGCAGTGTGACGTAACGCAAAAAGTTTTCGCGCGCTTTTCGCTCGGTTAGTGTTGCTTCCAATTGTCCTCTTTTTGTTACGTAACGCTCCGCTATTCCCCGCCTTTCATGCACCTATGGTATTAGGAATGCGTGATAGAAACAATTCAGTCCGTCCACGACCCAAGCCAGCTACGCGCGGCGGAATTTCTCAATAAGGATGGCGTGGCCGCAATGCTGAACATCTCGCGGCGCAGCGTGGACTCGATGCTTGCGAGGGGGGAATTGCCTCACATCCGCCTGTCAAGACGCTGCATCCGTTTTCCGCGCAAGGCCGTTCTCGACGCAATGGCCGCCCGCACCATCGGCATCCGGTGAGGAGCATGGGAAACAAAAATGAGCAATTACCCACCATCTCGGCGCGACGGAACATATTTTCAAATTCCGCTTTGTGCTTTTGCGTTCGGCAATTCAGACAGGGAACGCATCGAAACCATCATCTCCTACAGCATCATCGAGACTGGTGCAAAGCAGTGGAAAAAACTAACGGAATCTGAACGCCATACGTTTTTGGAAGCCTCCGTCGGAAATCGCCCGCGACGTTTTAATCGTCACGATCCGCGTCATCTCGCAGCCGTCTGCGGTGCCGACAAAACCGGCGTGTGCCTCGGCTCGCTCGATTATATGCTCAAACAGCACGTTGCGCTGAAAATCTTTCGGAATTCCTTCGAGCGGCAGCACGGCCCGGACGTATTGGTTCGGCTGAAAACCCAATTTGTTTTTGAAGCGCGCGACGGCACGGGCGTCACGGTGCCCGAACTTGCCGTCCTTGCCGCGATTTTTTCCGTTGTTGGCAATAAACAAGGCCCGGCGCTCATCACACAAGACCGCATCCGCCGCCGCGCGCTCGGCTACAAATCACAGGCTGTATTCGACGCGGAGTTTCCCAAACGCAGCGACGGCGTGAAGCCGCTCACGGACTCGCAACTCCGCTCAATGATTGACCGGCTGCACGTCCGCAAATTTTTTGCCCGCACCACCTATGGCCGTCGGCTGACCTATTATTCTCACCGCATGACCGATAGCCAGCTTCGGAAAGCAGTAATCGAAATGAAAACGCGCCGTTTTGTCAGCAAACGGCTTGCCCAACTCGACGACGCGGCGATGACCGATGCCATCCGCAACCAGCGCGCAGCCTTGGCTGGGCAGCCGCCGCCCGCGCCGGACGCACAACCCTTGAAACAACCGGGGGGAATCATCCCGGAAGATGTTTTTTGACCCCTCGACATACGCACGACCAAGCCACAACCCCACCACGACAAGACCACGACTTTAATAGAAACACCTGTAATAAAACCACTCTTTACAGAAACACGCTAAAAATAAACTCTCTCGATACAACGGCTTCGCCGAGCGAGCGTGGCGTTTATTGCTTTCAGCAATGGAAATTAAGAATAAAAGTTTCTACCGTCGAGGTCTAGCGATGGCGGCCAGATCATGCCGCCGCCGCTTCGTGCTCCTCTGCCGCGACAGAGATTCCGGCATGGACGGGGCCCACAGAGTGGCGGAATGGGGGGTGCGACCGCGCCGCGCCCTATTCCCGGCGCAGCATCAGGCACCAACACGAAGGATTTGCGAAAGCAAATTGAAATTCCGTATCCGTATTTTTCCAGTTCGGCCTTTTGGAAAATTTCCCCCGGCGACCTAACCCGTCTTGCCACTCTGCATTAAGGCTAAATGCTGCTACTTTTTTCCAGCTTGGCGGACTTCTTAAAACCCAATGTTTGCTAGGCTCGCAGAGGCACCACATTGACGCCGAAGGCGTGCCGTGCCGTCCTTTTGCAGATAAATTTCCCGGCGACCTAACTGGTCTCCGACCGGTTCCCAGCCGATCCGCCATCGCGCGCACGCGCGTTGACCCTGCTACTTTTTCCGCGCTGCTGTTTTGCTGCCTTTATTTGGCGTCGTTACTTTTCCCAGCCCCGCGTTTTCCCGAAGAATTTACAGTGGTCGCCACGCCGCCCTGCCTCACTACTGGCATGCTGCGCCCAGCAAATTTGATTTGAAACCAAAAAAAACGCGCCGCGCACCGTCAGCAAAAAACCGTTGCCGTTCCATCGCATGTCCGCGTTACCAACGACAAATCGAAAAAAACGCCCCGGCGACCCAAGATTGCCTTGCCGCGCCGCGTCCGACGCACTAAAACATTCGTGACAGTTCAAAAAAATGTAGAACCGATCAAAATAAATTTTGCGTAGCTTCGGCTGCGAGTCTCAGTAGAAAACCGCGAATTTTCAAATGCAAAGAGACCGCGTCGAGCACGCGCCCATCGGGCGCGGCTTGATGTCACTTCTTTGCATGGGCGCTTCGCGGTGCCTCTACTGAGGGTGCGTTGAGTCCGCGCCTTTCTATTCGGAGCACAGCCAAGTTGGAAATTTACGTTCATCTGATGAAAATTTTACGATGGATTTTAGTTTTGCCCGGTGCATCAACGAGTTCGCTGTTGGCGCAATTTCTTTTCGCCATTTGCTGGCCGACCGACTGGCATTGGACGGATTACTTATGCCAGTCGTGGAATAGCGTGTTGCCAACCGCCATTTTCGTCATCGTCGGCGCTGAAATCGCCCCGCGTTTCAAACGTGAAACAGCACTAGTCATCACTACGCTTTATTGCGCCGTTTGCGGGATGACATGCTTTTACTCAATACATATGCGGCAGTGGTGGCCTCTCTTTTGCATTTTCCTTACCTGGGTGACGGCCATTGCCGTCTGCGTTGCGTATTGGCGGCATCGCTTTAAGCCGATTACGCCGCAGGTCACGCCAACTGCAAATCACCCCTTTGGATTAAATTAGTTAATCGCTTTCGCTTGCCACCGACTATGAACCAAACACCCAACCAAAACGAAAACGGGAAGAATGAGCGCAAACCGCCTCCTTTGTTCAAACTCATCGCGGCGGTTCTTCCCGTGGTTGTAGCTTGGTGGATTTGGAAACCACTTGGGGCTTACTGCGCCATCCTAACGGTTGGATTTTGCGGCGCACGGTTCATCTGGACACTGTCTCTATTCCTGAATGCCGGTAAGTGTTCTGTTGTTGGGTTTCTGTGGGGACTTATCATGGCCGGTGTCGTATTTGTGTTGGCATCTGCCACGGTAAATTCTTGGTGGGCGAAAGCGTTTTTGGGAATTTGGGGATGGTTGGCTCTGTATTATGTAGCCTGCCCAACTCGCACTTGGACTGCTAAAATGATGGCCGGAGACATCAAACTTCAATTTGTCGCAGGCTTGGGAATGTGGAGTTACATACTTGGTTTAGGAATTATTTGGCTCGTAGTCTGGCTTCATCATTAAATAACATGGTGAACGCATGAGCCTCAGTCCAATCACATCAGTGGCGGTAATTCGGCAGGCTCGTAAAACCATGCTCGCCACACTCCGGCGCGGGTTGCCCACATATCGCCGCTGGATCGGCTGGCAGGGTGGCAGCGGTAAATATGACGTGCAGTGGAATGCTCACGAGCGTTTTTGGGTTTTCGCCAACCAGTGGGCGATTTTATTCGGCACAGATGACCCAACTCCTGAGCGCATGTTGAACATTGTCTGCACAATAAATTCGCCCAAGAAAAACTACAACCGGCGTTGTGCTGGCCTTTTTGTTCGCGATATGGATGACGCGGTTTATTTAACTCACAGCGGAAAAATCGGCGGTGGCCGCAAGGGAATCTGCAAATCGGCGTTTCTGCCAAATTATCGCGGCGCACAGGAAACCGTTGCTTGGGCAGACGGGAAAGAATCCGAAGTCATTGTCATCGGGCGTATTGATGGCGAACGTTTCGTCGCACAAGTAGCCAACTTCGTCCGCGAAGTGCAACGCTTCAAGACGAACGCTACCGGTCGAGGCGATCCGGCAGCGGATGCACAACAGCAACGAATGCCTCCTGCCGAGCCACAATTCAACGAGGAGTTTTCCGGCCAGCGTCGCGGCTATCACGTCCGTTCCAAAATCGAAACCAATTGTGATCACGGCCTCATCGTCAACGCCCTGGCAAAAGCACTGCAAGCGATTGGCCTTAAAGTCGCCAACGACAAACCCCGTGATTTGTATGTTGCCGGTCGCAGCGGGAAGATGAAGACGTTGTTCGAGATCAAGACGGACGTGTCCACGAGCACGATTTATCAGGCCATTGGCCAGTTGTTGTTTCATTCCGACACGCAAACTCAGCCGCCTACACTCGTCATGGTCTTGCCCACTGCGCCCGACGCGACCACGAAGTGCGTGTTAGAGCGATTGCAAATCAAAGTGCTCGTGTTCGGCTGGCAGGAACATCAACCGACGTTCAACAATCTAATGGAAATAATATAAGAAACCCGATGACCTTCTCACGATTACCGCAGTCGAGGCGTAAGGTTGCACGTAAAATTGGCGTGTGCTCGTGCCGGAAAGTTTGTTTAATGCTGCCATCAAATCTTGATTTATGAACCGACCAGATTTTTCAGAATACGTGGCTCAGTTCACAAAAGACAGTGAACCGGCTGGAAGTCCGCAACGAGGACGGCGAGTTTCAATCCGCGCCCCGGTCACGTGACCGGGGCGACTGACCGCGGTCACGTCCTGGACCGCCTGGTTGATATTTCAATCCGCGCCCCGGTCACGTGACCGGGGCGACGCTCGCGCTTCCCGGAGATGAGCATGG
>Ga0302320_10027757_pt1 | contig 10894 bp, 11 predicted proteins | sample Bog_T0_3_FD_202130 | JGI IMG/M metagenome (GOLD analysis project Ga0302320, IMG submission 202130) | Peat permafrost microbial communities from Stordalen Mire near Abisko, Sweden - Bog_T0_3 | ecosystem: Environmental > Terrestrial > Soil > Wetlands > Peat | place: Sweden: Abisko, Stordalen Mire... | reverse complement strand
GAACGCCACCCGGGCGCACCAGGATGCTTCGGCTGCTGTCATAACAGCCGTTGCGGTTCAGAGCGTTGCAGCCGGTGAGGCAGGCGGTCACGATTACGGCTAGAGTCAGCAGAAGCAGCCTCGCCCGGATCGGCATCGTCAGGTCCTTCGCTGAAGTCACGACCAGCCCACAGCCGATCGCTTCGGGTGTCAATCGACCTGCCGATGCATCGACAGGATCAATGCGTCCTGATCCAGGCAGCCATCGGCGCCACCACTTGCGATTCGATCCCCAGATAGCCGTGCGGCGACATCGCTTCGCACGCGCCGCTGCGGGACTGGCCGCCAGAGACGGCGACAAACTCGCGCGCCGGCGCCGCGGTCAGGCGTGCCATAGCGGAGTCGACGCCGGCAATCGGGCTTTGCGGGCAGCCGTCGTCACGGTTGTGCACGATCAGGACCGGAACGACGATCCGATCGAGCGGGACGGCCGCCATACCCTGCGCCCAGACCGACGATGTCAGCACCACGCCGCCGATCCGCTTGCCCAACACAGCGGCGCCATTGGCGGCTGAGACCGACCCGCGGCTGGTGCCGATCAACCAGACTGGCGCCGGAGACCGGGACTTCGCCAGATCGACCACCGTGCCGATGTCGCTGGCATGATCGGCGCTAGCGCGGAACGGCCACGTCATCCCGCCGGGATGGTCGGACGGGGTATCGACGATCAGCACCGAGAACCCCTGATGCTCCAGTTCCGGGGCGATGCGGACGAGAAAGTTCCGCGCCGATTTCGCATAAATCCCGTCCGCGCCAGGAAACAGGATCAGGCTGGCGGGCGGATGCGGGGCGAACGTGGCATAGACCGGTTCGGTGACGTTGGGGCGGGTCGGCAGGTCGATCCGTTCCTCGGCTTGGGCGGCGAGGGGCAATAGAGGGGCCAGTAGAATACCCAGGCGACGCATCGCACCCTCCCCTACTCCGACACCACGACGCCGGTTGCCGCCAGGCAACGCCGGAATGTTTCGACTGGCGGTCCAAGCCAGCGGTAGCGCTTTCCATGATATGAAAGCCAGTATGAACACGGTTATGGTAGCGCGATGATCGACCCGCACAAGGACAGGATTCGTCCGTCTCGCCGTGGACTGCTGTCAGCGGCCGGCGGGCTGCTTGCGGCCAGCGCCCCGCGCGCTGCGCCGGCCGTCGCGGAGGCGCCGGTGGCGATGGAGCCGTTCTGGGGCGAGCATCAGGCCGGAATCGTCACGCCGGCGCAAGCGCACTGCTACTTCGCCGCGTTCGATCTGTCGACCGTCAGGCGTGACGATGTGATCGCCCTGTTGCGGACCTGGACTGACGCGGCCGCCCGGCTGACCGCGGGCCAGACGGCCGTGCCGCTCGGCACCGACACGGATGCATCGGGGCCGGATTCAGCCGAAGCCGCCGGTCTGCCGCCTGCCAGGTTGACGCTGACCTTCGGGTTTGGTGCGGGGTTGTTCGTCAAGGACGGCAAGGATCGTTACGGGCTGGCGGAGTCTCGGCCCGAACCGCTGATCGATCTGCCTCGTTTCAGCGGCGATCAGTTGGTGGCGGAAAAGACCGGCGGTGATTTGTCGGTCCAGGCCTGCGCCGACGATCCGCAGGTGGCGTTTCATGCGGTTCGGCAGTTGGCGCGCCTGGCGTATGACGCGGCGGATTTGCGATGGGCGCAGACCGGGTTTACGTCGCGCCCCGCCGACGGATCGACGCCGCGCAATCTGATGGGGTTCAAGGACGGCACACAGACTCCGGCCGAGGTGGGCAAGGCCGTCTGGGTCGGCGAGGAAGGGCCGGCGTGGATGCGCGGGGGCAGCTACCTGGTGGTGCGGCGCATCCGCATGGCGCTGGAACACTGGGATCGCACCAACGTTGCTTTCCAGGAACATATGGTTGGCCGCCACAAATACTCCGGTGCGCCGATCGGGTTGAAGGACGAGTTTGCACCGCTTGGGCTGGATCGGAACGATGCGAACGAGAATCCGGTCATTGCGGAAAACGCGCATGTGCGGTTGGGAAACGCGGCGGCGAACGGAGCGGCGGAGATCCTGCGTCGCGGCTATTCCTATAACGACGGCGTGAACTTCACCGCCGAACGGTGGCCGCCGTGGCGGCAGGGCATGGAATACGACGCCGGTCTGGTGTTCATCTGCTACCAGACCGATCCTCGAACGGGATTCGTGAAATTGTTCGAGAAAATGGCGAAGTTCGACATGTTGAACCAGTATCTGACCCACACCGGCGGGGGTCTGTTTGTCTGCCCCGGCGGCGTGCGGGACGGCGAGTTCATTGGACAGCGATTATTCGGAACGGGTTGAGCTGGGTGCCGGAGCGGGTCCGGTGCCTCATCGGCTTTCCCCCGGACCGATTCAGGCTTTGAGGTTACGATCGAGAACCCGTTAACCTGCACTTAATGTCAGTGGAGGACAATGCTTCGGTAGCCAGACCAAAATGGTCGATAACGACCGAGGCAAAGCCATGTCAATTTCCAGCGTCTCAGGGGCCGTGCCTGTGGTGTCATCCATCGTGCCGCTGACCAACGCGGCTGGCTCTAGCGCACCCGCCGCAGCCGGACTCGCCGCCGCACCGGTTGATTCGGTCACGCTCTCACCAGCGGCTCAGCAAAGCCTTTCCGCGGCCGCGGTTGCGCCGCCGGACGCTTCATCGCAACCCGAAGCGGTCACGCAGGCGATCGCTGCCCTGAACTCTACGGATGGTTCGGTTTCCGTCGCCGATCAGCTAAAAGCCTATGATCTGACGATAAACTTTGTAAAAGGCCCCAACGTCGGCTCCAGCAACGTCTTTGATCCGTCCAAGGCTGACGCAATGGTTGCCCTGCTTGATTCGCCGTTCGCGCAGAACGTCCAACAGGTGCTCAATCAGGTCAACGCGCCGAAGGAATTGTACGCGAATTTCACCAATGGCAACCAGCCAGCCGACGCGCTTGACAGTTCCCTTGCAACGTTCAACGCGCTGTCCGCATCGGACCAGCAGATTTATGTCAGCGAGGGGACCTCCTTTGGTTCGGCGGACGATTACCGCGCCAACCAGGCAGCGCAAGCCAATGTGGATCGCGCGTTGCAAGCGGCCATGTCTGCTCCGGCCTATGCGACCGCCTTGAGCAAGACGACGAACGCCGTGAATGAACAGGAAATGGGCTTGCCGCAAAACTTCGGAAACCGGACGACCGATCTTGGGGTCCTTGCGGCTGCCGCCGGCGATCAGGCGACCATGACGCTGGTCAAGCTGGCGCAAAGCACTTGGGGAGCAACTACCAATTGGACCCAGCAGGTCCAGGCTTACTTTGCTGCCAACGGCCCGCCGCCCGCTGCTGTTCCGACCGCGTCGGATGTGAATGGATATTCTGGCGCGGTTGATGGTTTTGGCGGATTTAGCAATGCCTATGGCACTAATTTTGCCCCCGTGGGCTACCAGGCGCCCGACGGCAAGACGCTGGTGGCCGCCCTTGCGGCAACCTGGGACACCACGGGTAAGGTGTCGGTAACTGACCAAACCGCCGCCGAGCAGACGCTGGAGGAAAACTTCCTGTTCAACCAAAACATGAGAAGCCCGGCCAGTGCCGCTGTTCTGGACGATCTCGGAGAATCCCCCTTTGAGAAACAAAGGGCTGCCGCGGCTACGGAGTTCTTTTGGAACCCAGCCGTCATGGCGGCAGCATCGGGCAATACGGACCCATCGCCGTCGCAGACCGAGCTTGGCCTGCTGAACGCATTGCCCCTCGAGCAACAACAGCTCGTTTTCGCGGGTTCCGGCATGAATGTACCCAACCGAGACTACGCGGGCGGCAAGATGGTCTATGCCGCGACCCTCGACGACTGGAAAACACAGCTCGCCCAACAAGCGGTGACCAACCATACGGCCTATCTGGCCGACCAGGCATCGGCCGGCGCCGCGACCGCTGCCAGCACCACCCCGGCCGTTAGCGCCTCAGACGCTGCCAGCATCGCCTCATCCGAGGCCATGGCCAGCGCGGCGGCGAAAGCCCTGGCGACGCTGACCTCCTCGCAGCCGAACGGCAGCGACGCGCAGGTGGCGCTCACGCTGTTGCAGAACGCCGCCAAAGCCACCGCGACGGCCAAGGCTGCCGCTTACAAAAACCCGAGTGGTGCAGCAGTTTCGTCGGTCGAGTCATCGACAGCGGACATATCGGGCGCGACGAAGCAGACGGCAGCCCACACGGTCAGCGTTACTGCCTGAGCCGTCGTCAGCTAGAATTCGCGGCAAGCCGTCGGCCCCAGGTAACGCGCATCAACAACCGCTCCGATACCGGTGCGTTTGCACAAGACCGTCATGGTGGACGCAGCACTCCACGGCTTTGTTCAGAAAGGGACAGGACGGCGTGGATGGCGGGCCGCCGCCCGCCATGACCGGGAGGAATTGTGCGACGCCCCAGGGCGCCCGGTCAATGTTCGTTCTCGCCTCAGTCGCCGCTTTCCTGGTCCGGCGCCGCGGCGGCGTTCAGCAGGATATAGCGCTCGATGCCGATCTGCTTGATCAGGTCGAACTGACGGTCGAGGAAGTCCACATGCTCCTCCTCGCTTTCCAGGATCGACAGCAGCAGGTCGCGTGACACGTAGTCGCGCACGCCCTCGCAGTAGGCGATGCCCTCGCGCAGGTCTTCCAGCGCCTTCACTTCCAGCGCCATGTCGGCGTTGAGGATTTCCTCCACCGTCTCGCCGACCGCGATCTGGTTCATCCGCTGCACGTTGGGCAACCCGTTGAGGAACAGGATGCGCTGGATCAGCGTGTCCGCGTGCTTCATCTCATCGATCGACTCGCTGTATTCTTTCTTGCCAAGCTTGGTGACACCCCAGTGCTGCAGGGTGCGGGCATGCAGGAAATACTGGTTGATCGCCGTCAACTCGTTGGTCAACTGGATGTTCAGGTGTTCGACCACCTTTGGGTCACGTAGCATAGGGTACCTTCCGTCTTGACACGGAGTGCCTATGCAAATTCCGGGCCATCACGTGGATGTGAACGCGACAATCCCCTGGCGGGATCGTCAATCGGCGCCGGCCAAATTCTCCTTGGCGTGCCTGGCATGGTCGCGCAGCAGGGTCACGACGGCCCGCACGCATATCCCGCACTGCACATGGCAGCCGCATGCCGCATAAATCTCGACCGGACGGCAACTGCCGATGTCGGTCGCAACCTGCTTCAGTTTCCGGTCGGTCAACGCGTTGCAGAGGCAGATATACACTTGCGTCCATTCCTGTCGCCTAGGGGGATTAGCTATTTTGCAAATGACTCGCAAGTGCGAAGTCGGTATTGCCCAGATGGACTCCGGGCCGCGTTCGGGAAACAGTCAGGCAAACGGGAGAGGCGAGCGATGAACCGAACCGAATTGCGCCACCAGGGCGAAGCGATGCTGCGGACGTTGTTTGGTTCCGCGGCGCAGCCGGCCGGGCTGGCCAATCTGCTGACCGAGGCCGCGTATGGCGGCATCTGGTCGCGGCCGGGCCTGGGGCTGCCGGACCGGCTGGTGTGTGCGATTGCCGCGCTGGGTGTTGGGCCTAGGCTGACCGCGCTGCGGCGGCATATCGGGGCGGGGCTCGATCACGGGCTGGCGGCGGAGGCGATTCGAGAGATCCTGGTGCAGGCGGGGTTGTACGCGGGATTCTCGGCGTCGGAGGAGACACTGGCGCTGGCCGGCGAGCTTTTTGCTGAACGCGGGATTCAGTTCCCTGCCGATCCGCCCGAGGATGTGTCGCTGGAGGCGCTGGACGAACGCGGCGCGGCGCTGATGGCGGCGCTGCATGGCAGCCGAGCGACTCAGGGTTATGCGTCGCCGGACAATCCGGTGACGGGACAGTTGTATCCGGCGGCGATCCGTTACGGATACGGCGAAATCTGGTCGCGCCCGGGACTGGAGCACCGGCAACGCGCGCTGGTGGCGATCGCGGCCTTCACTGCGCTGCGGCTGCCCGAACAGGTGGCGAAGTTCGGTGTGTCGGCGCTTAATCTGGGCCTGACGCGGGAGCAGGTGATCGAGGCGATCATCCAGACCGCGCCGTTGACCGGGTTCCCGCCGGCATTGAACGCGCTGGGCGCGATCAGCGCGGCGTTTCCCGTGTGATCGTCTAGAGCGTTTCCACCCTGGATGGAAACGTTTAGCTTATTTTCGCGCGCAATTTCATCAGCCTGAGGGTCGCTCCGCGATTCTGGTCAGGCTGATATTGCGCTGGGGGTCGTTCCGGCTGGGCGTGCTGGTGCCGTCGGGCGACAGTGTCGGCGAGACCGAGCTTCGGGCGATGCTGCAAGGGTGACGCGGCTGACGCTTGCGCGACGGTTCTGCATCCGGACTGATAGCGATATTGGTGGACCTCGATGATGGCGCGGCGCTGCTGGGCAACACCGAACCGGATGTGATCGCTTTCCATTGCGCCACAGTATCGACGTTCGCGCCCACATCACCGCTGCGACCGGGCGACCGCCACCGCCACCGCGGACACGCGGGCGCGTGGCGTCGAGCGGCCTGTGGCAGGGTTCGCGCCGCTTTTCGCCGGGTAACTCAGGCGTCCGTTGCTGGCGCGCGACAAATGGATTCGTGTCTGGCGTGAAAGCCCTGTGAAGCGCTTCGTAGGGGTCCGCATATGCGGGCGTTTAAGTTGTCTCCATCGATACTGATCAAACGGGAGACTTCACATGATCCGCCTCATCCGATCCGCCGCTGTCCTTGCCGGCATTATTGGAATGACCCAGCCCTGCTTCGCCGATCCGTCCGCGGCACTGGCACAGGCTTATGCCGCCGCCGCCGCTGAACAGCCGGCCACGCAGCAGCCCAAGGCGGCCGCGCCCGCCTCGGCGCCGGATGCCGCCGCGCCGGCTGACCGCGGCAAGAGCACCGATCTCATCAGCGTCGGCTTCGGCTGGGGCTGAACAACACCAGGCAAACTTCCAGTCGGGAGAGCGGCGATGAGCTTTTTACTTGCGGCTTGCGTGTTGTTGGTGGCGTTGTTCGCCGGCGCCTTCCTCGACGGTATCGCCGGCAGCGACACGGACAGGCCGCGACGGCCCGACCCCTCGATTGACCTGTGGTGAGCGGAGACCAGCCCACAAGCCGCCGCCCCATCCGGGCGAAATCGTTGCGATCTGCGGGACCCTTCCAACCACCATTGCCAAGCGGGCGTCAGGGCGCACATATAGCGCACGATGATGCGACGCCCCCCTCGCGCCTCCGGGCGACCCCGGGCCTACGCACCCGACCCGGCCGCGCCTCCGGGCCGGCCGTGCGATATGTTCGGATGTCATGAAGCCGGTGAATACCGAGCCCCGAAGTCCAGGACCAACCTGAACGACTACCACTGGTTCTGCCTGGAACACGTGCGCGCCTACAACGCCGGCTGGGATTTCTACAAAGGCATGTCGCCGGCGGAGGTCGAGGCGCAGTTGCGTGCCGATCTCGGCGGGCAACGCCCGACCTGGCCGCTCGGCAGCCTCGGCAGTGCCGGATGGGGCGAGGACGTGCTGAAAGACCCGCTGCACATCCTGGCCGCGGCGCGGATGAAAACGCAGAAGCATCCCGACCCGCACCAGGCCCCCGCAGAGCTGCGCGAACCGCTCGCCACCCTCGGCCTGCCCTGGCCGACGACGCTCGATGCGGTGAAAACGCGCTATAAGGAACTGGCGAAGCGGCACCACCCCGATGCCAACGGCGGCAGCCGGGACGCCGAAGAGCGCCTGAAAACAATCAATCTTGCCTACGCGGCCGTGCGATCCAGGCTTACCCCCGACGCGCGGGTCGCGGCCTCCGGATAGCCACAACGCATCTGTGCGACCGTTGCCCTTGCGCGGCGCGCCATCAACGTTAGACTTTCCAGGAATTGCAACAGGAAACGCTGGACTATGAACACGGCTGTAGACGTCCCCCTGCCCCGCCCGACGTCCGAGATCAACCTGCCCGATACGAAGGTGTCGGCGCGAGAGGTGTTCGGCCTCGATGTTGACCTGGAGGTCCCGGCGTTTTCCGTGCGGACCGAACACGTGCCCGATGTCGATCAGGCCTATAAGTTCGACCGCGAGACCACGCTGGCGATCCTGGCAGGCTTTGCCTACAACCGCCGGGTGATGATCCAGGGTTATCACGGGACCGGAAAATCCACCCATATCGAGCAGGTGGCGGCGCGGTTGAACTGGCCCTGCATCCGCGTCAACCTCGACAGCCACATCAGCCGCATCGACCTGATCGGCAAGGACGCCATCGTCCTGAAGGACGGCAAGCAGATCACCGAATTCCGTGAGGGCATCCTGCCCTGGGCGTTGCAGCATGCCTGCGCCCTGGTGTTCGACGAATACGATGCCGGACGTCCGGACGTGATGTTCGTGATCCAGCGCGTGCTGGAGGTCGAGGGCAAGCTCACGCTGCTCGACCAGAACCGCGTCATCCGCCCGCATCCGTCGTTCCGGCTGTTCTCGACTGCCAACACCGTCGGGCTTGGCGACACCACCGGGCTGTATCACGGCACGCAGCAGATCAACCAGGGGCAGATGGACCGCTGGAACATTGTTGCCACATTGAACTACCTGCCGCATGCGATGGAAACCGGGATCGTGATGGCGAAGATGGGGGTCGATCCGAAGGACTCCGCGACCAAGAAGCGGATCGAAAGCATGGTGGCACTGGCCGACCTGACGCGCGCCGGCTTCATCAACGGCGATATTTCGACGGTCATGTCGCCTCGGACCGTCATTACCTGGGCGGAGAATGCGCGCATCTTCGGCGATGTCGGCTTCGCGTTCCGCGTCACGTTCATGAACAAATGCGATGAGGCGGAGCGGTCCACGGTGGGCGAGTACTACCAGCGCTGCTTCAACGAGGACATTCCCACGGGTGGCTTCACGACGCGGAAGTTCGCGTAAGCGAGGACCGGCATGAGCGGGACCAGCAAAGACAACACGCGCGCCGAGGAGTTCAAGCGGGCCACCGCCGGCGTGTTGCGGGCCATCGCCGACCAGCCGGATGTGCAGGTCGCGTTCCAGCCGGGCCCATCCGGGGTTTCCGGGAAACGTGCCCGCCTGCCGCTGCCCACCCGCGCCCTGCCGCCGGCCGAAATGGCCAAACTGCGCGGCCAGTCCGACGCCATCGCTCTGCGCCTGCGCCACCATGACGACGGCGTCCATGCGCAGCGCATGCCGACGCGGCGGGAAGCGAAGGATGCCTACGACGCGCTCGAACAGGTCCGCGTGGAGGTGATCGGCTCGCGCTTCATGAACGGCGTGCGCGGCAACCTGCAGGCGAAGCTGGCGGAAGAGTGCGAGTCCGAGGGCTACGACCGGATGACCCGCAAGGACCAGTTGCCGATCGACAAGGCGCTGGCCCTGCTGGCGCGTGAGCGGCTGTCCGGCGACGCGGTGCCCGAAGCCGCCCAGCGCGTGCTGAATCTGTGGCGCGACACGCTGGGCGACAACGCGGACCTGGCGCTGACCGAGATGATGACGGCGCAGGACGACCAGACGGCATTTGCGCGGGCGTCTCGAAAACTGCTGGCGGCGCTCGATCTGGCGGAGGCCGAGGTCGATGCCGAACCGGATGAAAACTCCGAGGACGGCGACGACGGCGGCGAGCAGTCCGGATCGCAGGACAATTCCCAGGACGGTGAGGGCGAGTCAGAATCCGACCAGGATTCGATGCTGGGCGCTCAGCCGGAGGAGATGGAAGGCGAAGCGGCCGACGATGACGGATCGGAGTCCGAGGAGGAGGCCGCGGTGGCCGAGGGCGACGACCGTCCCGGCGGCCCGCAGCCGCGGCGCGAACGGCCCAACCCGGACAGCGAGGCGGTCTATCGCGCGTACACGCGGCATTTCGACGAAGAGGTCGATGCGGAAGATTTGTGCGACGCGGATGAACTGGCTCGGTTGCGCCAGCAGCTTGATCAGCAGTTGCAGCACCTCCAGGGGGTGATTTCCAAGCTGGCGAACCGGTTGCAGCGTCGCTTGCTGGCGCAGCAGACCAGGTCGTGGGAGTTCGACCTCGACGAGGGCATGCTTGATGCCGGCCGGCTGGCGCGGGTGGTGATCAATCCGCTGCTGGCGCTGTCCTACAAGCGGGAGCTGGACACCGAGTTCCGTGACACGGTGGTTTCGTTGCTGATCGACAACTCCGGGTCGATGCGCGGGCGGCCGATCACCGTGGCGGCGATGTGCGGCGATATCCTGGCGCGGACGCTGGAACGCTGCGCGGTGAAGGTCGAGGTGCTCGGGTTCACCACGCGGGCGTGGAAGGGCGGGCAGAGCCGGGAGAAGTGGGTGCAGGACGGCAAGCCTCGGAACCCGGGGCGGCTGAACGATTTGCGGCACATCATCTACAAGGCGGCGGATTCGCCTTGGCGGCGGGCGCGCAAGAACCTTGGGCTGATGCTGCGCGAAGGGCTGCTGAAGGAGAACATCGACGGCGAGGCTTTGCTTTGGGCGTATCGGCGGTTGCTGGTGCGGCCGGAGCACCGGCGGATTCTGATGGTGATCTCGGACGGCGCGCCGGTGGATGATTCGACGCTGTCGGTGAACCCCGGCAACTATCTGGAGAAGCATCTGCGCGAGGTGATCCGCGACATCGAACACCGCGATCAGGTCGAACTGATTGCGATCGGCATTGGGCACGACGTGACGCGGTATTATCGCCGGGCGGTGACGATCGTGGATGCCGAGGAACTCGGCGGCACGATGATGAAGAAGCTGACGGAACTGTTCGACGAGGACATGGAGGCGGCCTGGGTGCGCGCGGCCGGAGAGCGGGCACCGGCGATCATCTAACCTATTGAGCGCACAGAGGAATCAGTCTTATCTCAGGGAGGTCATCTTCATTAACCAGGACGTCGTCCAGGAATTTGATTCGATGCCCGCGGACGTCAGGCAAGCGGTCGAG
>Ga0302320_10027756_pt1 | contig 10894 bp, 12 predicted proteins | sample Bog_T0_3_FD_202130 | JGI IMG/M metagenome (GOLD analysis project Ga0302320, IMG submission 202130) | Peat permafrost microbial communities from Stordalen Mire near Abisko, Sweden - Bog_T0_3 | ecosystem: Environmental > Terrestrial > Soil > Wetlands > Peat | place: Sweden: Abisko, Stordalen Mire... | reverse complement strand
ATTTCCTGGAACGTGGGGGAACTCATAGGGCTTCGAGCATGGAAGGGGTTAGCAACTTTCTTTCAACATGTTCTTCAACCTGACGGATCAGGAAACGGCGAAGGTCGGCGGAGGTGTCTTTCGTCCAGGGGCGGTCCGCCAGGCGCGACACGGGCGTCACCAGCATCTCGCGCGCGATGGCGAGCGAATCCAGGCCAACACGCATGTCGGGAAGGAACCCGGCCAGACGAACCGACCACAGCACAAAATACGTGAGCCCTTGCCAGAGATTGCCGCCGTTGCGCAGATGATCCAGCACGGCCATCAGGAGACGGAAGTGTTTTTCATTGGCCTCGCCCGCCGGGAGAAGCTGCTCGGATAGTTCCGCCATGTAGTCGAGCCCGACGCTCGCTTCGAACGTACCGCAGAGCGCGAACTGCGAGTGAACCAATTCGCAGGAATTCATGTCTACCAGTTCGCGATTCTCCTTTTGGGCATAAGAGACGGTCACGTGAGACAGGCGTTCGAGTCCCGAGCCGAAGGTACTCTTCAGCTTTCGCGCGCGCCTTGCGACGCCTCGTAATTTGCCCTGGTCCCGTGTGAAAAAGCTGACGATGAGGTCGGCTTCCCGGAAGGGATACGTGCGAAGAACAAAACTTTCGCTGATCCGAACGGGCATTCAGGGCGGCTAAGCTTTAGGGTACCTTATCCGGGAAGGCGGGTGTTGAATGCCAGTCAGGGGTGGGGCGATTATCTACACCGTTATAACCGATAATGAACCAAGGGGAATTCACGGTGTCTTCCACAGCGGCAGTACCGGTCAGCGATTATCTGGAAACGAGCTACCGTCCGGATTGCGATTACCTCGACGGTCAACTTCTGGAGCGAAACGTGGGCGAATGGGAGCATAGCCGTCTACAAGGGCTGATAGCCAGCTATCTATGCAACCGCGAGAAGCAATGGGGAATCATTGTGGCGCCGGAGCAGCGTGTGCAAGTGCGCACCACTCGCTACCGCGTGCCGGACATTCTGGTTCTAACCGGATCGCCCCCGTCTGGTCCGATCGTGCAAGAACCGCCCTTCCTCTGCATTGAGATCCTCTCTCGCAGAGATCGAATGGTGGAAATGCAGGAGCGGATCGACGATTACCTCGGTTTCGGCGTACGCTATGTGTGGGTGATCGATCCCCGAAAGCTGCGCGGATTCGTATACACCGCAGGACTGGTGCAGGAAGCAACCGATGGCGTACTGTGGACGAACGATCCCGATATTCGCGTGCCATTGTCCGGACTGGAGCAAGTGTCTTAATCGGCCAACCGCGAAATTACCCCTTCGAACCGGCGACGGCGGGAGTTCAGCTTAACCAGTTCGCGATTCTCATTCCGATAGTGACAGACGGTCGCGTGAGACAGGGGTTCGAGTCCAGAGCCGATAGTGCCATTGGGCTTTCGCACGCGCGTTGCGACGCCTCGTAATTTACCCTGGTCCAGCGTAAAATAGCTGACGCTGGTGCGAACGGGCATTCGGGGCGACGCTAGTTTTGAGGGTATCCAATCCGCGAAGGCGACTGGGGTGCCGATTCCTAAATGCCCGTCGAACTTCCAGGCCGCCAACTGGTTCGGCAGTGACCACGGATAATTCCGCCGCATGGTCCCCGTCGATGCTCGACTCGCAGGTGCAACAGATGCGAAGTGCGAGTCGAGACGATGATGCCTTCCGGACTCTTCTGACGCCGTCTGCGATAAAGAGATTCGCCGAAAGTCGCAAGTCCTCCGGCTCCAAAAAGCGTTAGTTCCTTTACCCGGACCGTAAAACTGTCGTGATTAAAGGACATGCAGCAAAACCTTGGGGCATACTGGATTTTATGGATCCAAACGTTCTCGTCGCTGCAATCAGCGCCGGCAGTGCGATGATCATAGCTCTTACAGCATTGACCCTCAACTATAAAGGGTTCAGATCTATCGAACGGCGGCTGGCAGGAGTCGATCGACACCTCGAACGGATCGAAGAGGATTTGAAAGTCTTTAACCGGATGGAAGCCGAACTAGGCCGAACATAAGACGGACATTGAACGGTTGAAGGACAAAACCGGATTGAAGTAGGGCTGAGCGCCCGCTGTAAGTGTCGTTGGCAATGTAAGGGCGGGGCCCGTAACGAGTGCGCGCCATTCGACAAGTGCGCGCCTATTACCGCGCAGCCTGTCCCGCGGTTCTGAAGTACCTTTGCCGCTGGTTAATTTTGCGAACCGAGCACTCCAGTGGCGGTGTCGCAAGGCTAGAGTTTCCTTACGACAAGGCCGGGAATCATCTCGAAGTGGCGGACATTCGTCGTGACGACTTCGCCGCCATGATGGAGAGCGGTGGCCCCGATCAGCGGATCTTCAAAAGGAAGTACGATACCGCGGTTGGCTTGCAGACCGGAGATTCTGCCGGCCAGCCGCGCGATGTCCGCAGTTACAGGATAGATCTTTATGTTGGCCGTCAGATCGTCCAGGAAAACTTGGCGCTGTGTGCGTTGATCCGGCAGTTTTGCCCGCTCAACTCCATGTGCCAGTTCCACCAATGTCACCACTGACAACGCCGCTGTTATTTCGCCAAACGATGAATGAACCTGCGATAAGATCTCAGCGACGCTGCGCCTTCTCCGTTCTGCTGCGACCAAGGTGCTGGTGTCGATTATTCGCAAATGAGGGGAGCCCATGGCTTTCGCTCCTGGACTATTTGCTCCAGGTCGGAGGCGTAGTCTTCATCAAGCGTGATCGCGTATCCGCGCTCTCGCTCTCGCTCCTCGGCCAGTTCGATTAAATTGGAGAGCGTATACGGCTCTTCTTCAATTGACTTGATGGTGGAAAGTGGATGTCCGTCCCGGTCCACGACTACCACCTCAGCCTCTCCGATCTTCCTCAGCACACGCGCAAAGTCGCCGGCAACTTGGGCTTCTGTCATGTGTACTTGCGGCATATCTTCATAATAAGCCGTTTCGCGCCTGCCGCTTCGCGCTTGTCGTGCCTATCTGGTCGCCCAGTGCGTCGGTTGTTGAATTCGCGGGCGTCTTATTATGGCGAGACGGCCACCGATGCCGGCGTGCTGCAAACCGCTTGGCCATTCACGGCGCCGCAGATCGAAACAGTTACGACGTCGCCGGTCAGAGTTTGTGGAAGAGTCAGGTCCACCTGTTGCACGCCGGTCAAGCCTGGCGCGGGTCCCGCGTAATAAGGCGAACTGACCGTGTGTCCTTGCACGACGGCCGTGATCGCTCCAATTCCCGATAGCCCGGTCGCGAAGATCTGTATCACGCTCCCCGCCGCGGCCGGATGATTGGTGCTATTCACCGAGTAATCCTCATTCAGGATCGCGCCCGGGAAGATCGCGGGGGTCATGCTGGAGAGTGTTACCTTCTGGGCGGCGCTCAGATTTCCATCGACACCTACCACCACTTGGGCCGAATTGGCCGTCCCTAGTCCCCCCGGAACCAACAGGTTGATTTGAGTGGCGTTCGCGAACAGAATTTGCGCCGGTAAGCCGTTGAAGGTGACCGCTACGTTGGTCCCTTTAAAGTTAGTTCCTTCGATTGTGGCAAGAGATCCGGGCGTCACTGGACCTGCTGCCAGGCTGGCCGCATTCACGACAGCAGCGACCGTGGGAAGAGCTATCTGGGGCGCGGCCGCGGTAACCACGAACGTCACCGCAATCGTTTGCGTGGCGGTCAACGGTCCCCCGTCCACCACCACATTCGCTTGATAGCTTCCGGGCGCCAGCGTTCCGGGAGTGGCGTCCAAGCGGAATCCCCCGTTATTAATACCGCTACTGGGAGAGACGGTCAGCCAACCGGAACCAGACACATAGTCGATCGAGATGGACCAGTGCAGCACACCGCCGCCGCGATTCTGGACCACGCCATAAGCAACCTGATAACTCGATCCGGCCTGCGCCGTAATCGTGATCGCATTCGTGTCGACGTAGATCTTCGGAATGTAGCTGGCGCTGCAATCGCCGACGATCGTACAGTCTTCGAGCGGGGTAACCGCCTGGTAGCGGGGAATCGGATCGGTAGCCGTCGCCACTTGGACAGTCGAAAGCGGCGCGAAATAAACATTGGTCGCCGTGTTGACCGAAGCGCTTACCACATTGGGCGCTAGCCCTAAGAAAGTCGGAAACTGAGCGGTCTCGATAACGTTAGGATTCGAGTCCACCACTTCGTAAACCAGAACGCCACTGCCATTTGTGAGAGTCACCGGGTTCACCGTGTTAAAGCTCACGGCGCCTGACCCTACGGTGCCTGGGGTGAACACAGGCACGCCGCCCGCCCCATTGGCATTCGCGTTCGGTACGCGCGCCAGCAACAGCGAACCATTGGAACTCGGCTGGTACTGCCCGCCTGCGGCCGACACTCCGAAATCCCCGCCGCCAGTGGGCTGCAACGCGTCCGACCCAGCCACCACATCCGGCACATAAAGCTGCGCTCCGGCTGGAAAATTCGAGTATTGAATAATGATGCGCTGGCCTGTGTCGGCGTTTAAGTTGTTAGACTGGTTCTTCGATTCGAAAGAGTCGCCAAAGCCTTCCGTGACACGCGTGCTTGCGAACGTGGTGCCGGTTGCGAGCAGATTGGCAAACGTTAGGTTAGACGGGAGCGGTGAACCGGCCTGGGGGCAAATCAGACTATCGACACTGCCCGTATAGAGTCCCCGCTGGACGTTGCCGACAGTCAACTGAGTGTTCGAGAGGGAGATCAAATTGGAGTTGAATCCAAGCGACGCCGTCACGGGAGCGTCCGGCGTAAGATTCAGTTCATTAGCGGCGGCTCGGACGTCGGCGATGCGGAGCACGGCGGTTCCGGTCGACGAAAGCTTAAAGCTAAGTCCGTTGTAGACCAGTCCGCTGGGATTCGTCAGCAGAGCCGGTGTAGCAACCGGCTGCGGCCCGCTTCCGTTGTCGACGGTGAAAACTACACCGATTACAGTGTCGCCCACTACGCGGTTCGTAATGTTGACATTCAGAAATATTGAGAAATTGCCTGTAATCGTCGCGCTGGGTACCCCGCCTGAACAATTCAGCGTGATATCGCCGATGCGCTCCGTAATCCCTTCGGCGTGAATGACCGGAGGTGTGGCGTTGGCGTTACAAGTAAGAAGCTGGACAGGTTGGGCGAGGCCCGAAGGCAGCAAGCCCGCAATAAAAAACAGGGGGATGAAATTGGAAAGCCGGTTCATACAAAGATCCTGGACTCGATTACGAGTGTAACAGATCTCACGTTCATGCGTAATCCACATTACTCTGAGGTATCCCTGCTAAAATGAGGGCAGTTGTTGACCGGACCACTGCTCGATACTTTCGGACGACTCCACGATAGCCTGCGGATCAGCGTGACGGATCGCTGTAACATCCGCTGCTTTTACTGTATGCCGGAAGCGGGCGTGAAGTTCATGCCCCGCGATGAAATTCTTAGTTTTGAAGAGATCGAGCGATTCGTTCGCATAGCGGTCAGCCTGGGCGTGAGCAAGATCCGCATTACGGGCGGCGAGCCGCTGGTCCGCAAGGATCTGCCAATCCTGATTGAGAAATTGGCGCGGATTCCCGGTATAGCCGATCTGGCTCTCACCACCAACGCCGTGCTTTTAAAGGAACAGGCCGCGTCGCTTCACTCGGCGGGATTGCGGCGGCTGAACGTCCACCTGGACACGCTGGATCGCTCCCGGTTCAAGCAGATCGCCCGCCGCGACGACTTGCCTAAAGTTTTGGAAGGGCTGGAAACGGCACGCCAACTGGGGTTCGGCCCGATCAAGATTAACGCCGTCGCGGTAAAGAATCTGGTGGAACCGGACTTGGTTCCGCTGGCGAAATTCGGGCGTGAAAACGGCTACGAAATTCGCTTTATCGAGTTCATGCCGCTCGATGCACAAAGCCTGTGGGATCGTCGCAAAGTGCTGCTGGCCGACGATATTATCGAAACGCTGTCGGGCGAAATCGCGCCGCTGATTGAGATTCCCGATCGAGATTGCCGGGCACCCGCAACCGAGTATCGCTTCGCGGATGGCATAGGCACCGTCGGCTTCATTGCGTCCGTCAGCCGGCCGTTCTGTTTGAATTGCAATCGGATCCGCTTGACTAGTGACGGGAAGCTTCGCTATTGCCTGTTTGCCATCGATGAAACCGACGTTAAGACGCTGCTGCGCGATGGCTCGCCCGATGCGGCCATTGCCCGTGCGATCCGTACAAACGTGACGCAAAAGTGGCTAGGGCACGAGATTAATAGCGCCCGCTTCGTGCCTCCGCCCCGCCCCATGTACTCGATCGGCGGATAAGCCGGAACATCGGCGCGAAAATTTGCGTCATCCTTGAAGGGGAGATAGCCATGACACCAGAAGAACGCCAGATGCTTACTGACCTTGCCAACAAGATTGCGCAGACTCCGTCGCCGGCGCACGATCCCGAGGCCGAAGAGTTTATTCGGACGCATATCGGGAACCGGCCGGATGCGCTCTATCTGATGACTCAAACGGTCCTGATCCAGAATATGGCGATCGAGCACGCCCAACAGGAAATTCAGCAGTTGAGGCAGCAGGCTCCGGTCGCGCCGGTGCAAGGCGGGGGCGGTTTCCTGGGGCACGGCTCGGGTTGGGCGGCGCCTTCCATGCCCCAGCCTCCACCGCCGCAGCAGCCGGCGTACTATCAACCGCCGCAGCAGCAGGTTCCAGTGGCCCCGTCGTTTCCGCAGAGCGGCATGGGAAGCTTTCTGCGGAGCGCGGGGACTACCGCTGCTGGAGTGGCCGCGGGCGCACTGGCGTTTGAAGGAATCCGATCGATGTTCGGGGGCGTGGAGCATTTGTTCGGCTTCGGCAACCAACCTCAATTCGGTGGCAGCGGGTTCATGGGCGGTGGGGGATATGGCGGCGGTGGTCCTGTGGAAGAGACGGTCGTCAACAATTACTACGATCAGCCGGGCGGCCGCGAGGCCCCCCTGGCGGACAACCTGGGCCCGGACGACTCCACGAATTACGACGACACCAACGTCGCGGATCCGGTGGACGATAGTAGTTCGTTCGACGATAGCTCCTCGTCCAATGACGATTCGGTGTGACCAGGGGCCAATTTTTAGTTGGGATGGCGGGATGCTTGCAAGCCTGCCGCCAAAAGCAGGTTCTGGCGGACGCTGGCGCCGCGGACGCAGGCACCTATGATGCATTCCATTCGCCTCAAGACGTCGCCATCGAGGGCTATTCCGGCGACGCCATGGAACCGTTCCTCACGCGGGACGGCCTCTACATGTTGTTCAACAACAGGAACGAACCGCCGGAGAATACTAATCTACATTGGGCCAAACGTGTCGACGATTTGAAGTTTCATTATTTGGGCGAGATCCCGGCGGTGAATACCAACGCCCTGGAAGCGGTGGCGTCGATGGACCGCGACGGCAATTTGTACTTTGTTTCGAACCGCAGCTACGACCAGACTTCGTCAACGATTTACCGGACACGGTTCGTCGACGGCGTTGCCGGACCGCCGGAATTAGTGGAAGGCGTTTCACGCAAGATCCCCGGTTGGGTCAACTTCGATGCCGAGATCTCAGCCGATGGCAGGACTCTCTATTTCGTGGATGGATACTTCGGCTCGGCCGGCTATCCCCAGAAGGCTTCCATCGTCTGCGCGGTGCGGTCCGGCAAGGGCTTCCGCCGCCGCGGCGATACCGCCCGGATCTTCGAGAACGTCAACGCCCAGGGGCTGCAATATGCACCCAATCTTTCAGGCGATGAGTTGGAACTGTTTGTCACGCGGGTGCCGAGCACAACGGGTTCGACCCCGCCGGCGATCTACCGGTCGGTGCGGACTGCGATAGACGATACCTTCACCGCTCCGCAGCGGGTGAGCGCCATCGAGGGCTTCGTGGAAGCATCGACGTTGTCGCCGGATGGGCGGTCGCTTTATTACCATGCGCGCGTTGGTGACAAGTTCCGGCTGCGGCGTGTGACGCGCTAGATGCCCGGCGGGCTAAGCTTGTAAGCCTCGGCTGCGGTGCCGCCGAAAATGCGGTCGCGCTCGTCTTCCGAGAAGCGCTCCACGATACCGGACACGATATTGAACCAGCGCTGGTAGCTTACCGCAACCAGGCAGACCGGCCAGTCCGACCCGAACATCAGCCTTCGTGGTCCGAAGGCTTCGAGAGCGACGTCGAAGTACGGTTGCAGATCGCGCTCGGTCCAACCGTGATAGTCGGCTTCCGTGACCATCCCGGATAGCTTGCAATAGACATTCGGCCGCTTCGCCAACTCGTGCATGTTTTCAGCCCACGGCGACGTAACGCGATCTCCGATTCGCGGCTTGGCAATGTGGTCCAGAACGAAGACCTGGTTCGGGTGCTGGTCGACGAAACGAATCGTCTGAGGCAGTTGGCGCTCGAAGATCAGAATGTCGTAGACCAGGCCGAATTCAGGCAGCGCGCGAATGCCGCGGCTGAAGTCTTCGCGCAGAACGTAGTTTGCATCAGGCTCGCCTTGAATCACATGCCGGACTGCTTTCAGCTTTGGATTCGTAGCCAACATGCCCAGCACCTCGCGGACCTCAAGGTCGGTCAGCGGAGCCCAGCCGACGACACCTTGCATGAAAGCGTTCTGACTCGCCAGATCCAGCAGCCACTCGGTTTCAGCCACGCTCTGATGCGCCTGCACCGTGACGACGCCGTCGATGCCTGCCGCCTGAATTTCTTGTTCTATGTGCGGGGGCAGAAAGTCGTGTCGAATGACTTTCATGTTGTCGTCGATCCACCCGTATTCCTGTGGATCGTAGCGCCAGAGATGATGATGGGAATCGATGCGGATGGTAGCATACTGGCAAATGAAGGCGTTCTTTGTCAACCATCCTTATGAAACCAGCATCGGCGAGATCGCGATGCCGTCGCCTGGGCCGGAAGAAGTTCTGCTTCGCACACGCTTGATCGGCATGTGCGGGACGGATCTCAATACGTTTCGCGGGAAGAATCCGCTAGTGAGTTATCCGCGCATTCCAGGCCACGAGATCGCGGCGACCATTGCCGGAGCCGGCGCAGGCGTTCCGGCCCATCTACGCGAAGGTGAGAATGTGACCTTGTCGCCCTACACTGCTTGCGGTGTTTGCGCTTCGTGCCTGCGCGGACGGACGAATGCCTGCAAATCGAATCAGACTTTGGGTGTGCAGCGCGACGGCGCTATGACGGAATACTTCGTCGCGCCTTGGCAGAAGCTATTTCCGGCCGGTGGACTCGCGCTGCGCGAACTGTGCTTAGTCGAGCCATTATCGGTCGGTTTCCACGCGGCGGAGCGCGGACGCGTCACCGGCAGCGATACCGTGGCGGTGATCGGTTGTGGAGTGGTCGGCTTAGGAGCGATCTCGGCTTCAGCGTTCCGGGGCGCGCGCACGGTCGCTATCGACCTGGACGACCATAAGCTGCAGACCGCTCGCGAGTGCGGCGCGGCCCATACGATTCATTCGCAAAAGGCCTCGGTTCATGCTGAACTCCAGTCGCTGACCAATGGGCTGGGTCCGGACGTCATCATTGAAGCTGTGGGGCTGCCCGACACGTTCCGGATGGCGGTCGATGAAGTGGCGTATACCGGCAGAGTGGTTTATGTAGGGTACGCGAAGGAGCCGGTCACCTACGAGACTCGATTCTTCTTGTTAAAAGAGCTGGATATTCTGGGTTCGCGCAATGCGTTGAACGAATTCGCGACCGTGATTCAAATGTTCCAGAAGGGAAAGTTCCCGGTGGAGAAAATCATTTCGACGACGGCGCGCTTGGAAGACGCGGGCAGTGCTTTGCAGGCTTGGGCCGACGATCCTCAAGCGTTTACCAAGATTATGGTCGAAGTGGGTTAAACAGCGGACCTGTGTTAGTGAAGCCATAGCTCGAAACTGACGATAGCTCGCTTGAATGTGGATACTCGAACTGGTCCTATTCACGCTGGCGGGGATCTGGCAGGGAATCCGTCAGGATTACAATTTGCTGGAGATCGCGCTGCTGGCCGCCATGCTGGTGTGGGGCGCGCCGCGGCTGCCATTTTTAGCCGGCGCGGAACGGTTTCTCGCGGTGTTCGCTGGCCGCAAGGTGCTGGCCTGCCTCGCCGTGGGCGGGCTGGCCATCGCGATTCGAGTTGTGCTGGTGCCTGTCCTTGGTGTGCCGCATGCCGGGATCACCGATGAGTTTAGCCATCTTCTGCTGGCCGATACTCTGCTCGCGGGCCGAGTGGCGAATCCGACGCACCCGTTCTGGGTCCACTTCGAGAGCATCCATATCATCCAGCAGCCGCACTACGTCTCGAATTATTTTCCCGGCCAGGCGCTGATTCTCGCGGCCGCGATCTGGACCACCGGCCAGCCTTGGATCGGCATTCTAACTTTAAGCGGCCTGTTTTGCGGGGTACTGTGCTGGTGCCTGCAAGGGTGGATGCCGGCGCGCTGGGCTCTGTTCGGCTCGCTGCTGGCTTTGCTGCGATTCTCGATCGGAAGCTACTGGATCAACGCGCTCCACGGCGGCTTCCTTCCCGCCATCGGCGGAGCGCTGGTCGTGGGCGCTTACGCTCGATTGCGCAAGCGCGCGACAGTCGCGCATGGGACTGTATTGGCAGCAGGTTTGGCGATTCTGGCGCTCACACGGCCCATGGAAGGCGCACTGTTCTCGCTGCCTTTCGTGCTGACACTTCCCTTTTGGCGCTGGCGCATACTTGTACCGCTCGCCGTGATTCTCTCTCTAACTATCGGGTCACTCGGACTTTACTTCCGCCAGATCACCGGCAGCCCGTTTGTCACTACCTATAGCATCAGCCAGAAAGCTTACGGATGGCCGATGGCGCTGGCCTGGGTGAAACCGCGCCCGATTGAACACCGCCACATCGAGATGGAGCGCTATTACCGCTATGAGATCGATGAGAACGGCAAGGTGGATT
>Ga0302320_10027752_pt1 | contig 10895 bp, 8 predicted proteins | sample Bog_T0_3_FD_202130 | JGI IMG/M metagenome (GOLD analysis project Ga0302320, IMG submission 202130) | Peat permafrost microbial communities from Stordalen Mire near Abisko, Sweden - Bog_T0_3 | ecosystem: Environmental > Terrestrial > Soil > Wetlands > Peat | place: Sweden: Abisko, Stordalen Mire... | reverse complement strand
GTTGGGGTCGCGGAAGGCGACGTGGTCAGCGAAACCGGGCATGGCCTGGACTTTGCCGCCGAGGAGGAGCGCGTCCTGTTGCGTGACGAGGAGGCGGCCGTCGAAGGGGATTTCTGGCCAGCCGCGGGCGGTGAGGAGGGCGTCGTGGAGGGAGCGGCCGTCAGCGAGGGCGAGGGTGGCGGCGTCTTTGAGTTTGAGGCTGGGCTCGGTAGAGATTTGCTTGTGTGCGGGGGGGATGTGGGCGCCTAGCGAGAGGCGGCCGCGGGTGAGGCCGGCGAGGGCCATGCCGATGAGGCCGCGGACGACTCCGCCGTGGAAGCCGTTGCGGGCGTTGGCGGCTTCTTTTGCTCCTTGCCCGACCCAACTGGCGCGGCGTTTTTTCTCGTAAGTGGCGGCTAGATTCTCCTGGGTGAAGGGCTTGCCGGCGCGGAGGAGTTCGACGACGGATTCGGCGAGTTGGGTTCCGGTGGCCCAGGCTTCGTCGACGCCGGAGCCGGTGAGCATGTTGGTGGAACCGGAGCCCTCACCGATGCGGGCGAAGCCGTCGCCGGTGAGGAAGGGCTCGCCATGTTGGCCGGATTCCTCGAGAGATTTTGCGCCCCAGGAGCGGAGGGTTCCGTCTTTGAGGTGGGGCCAGAGGGCGGGGTGCTGGATGTAGTGCTGGAGGTAGCGATAGGCGGTGCGGGAGGGGTCGCTCATCCAGGAAGGGACGAAGATGCCGACGGAGACGAGGCGGTCGGGATGGACGTAGAGGAAACCGAAGATCTCGGGCTCGGGGTAGCCGAAGGTGTGCCAGACGGTTCCGGGCTGGAGGGACGAGGATGGGCCGGCGGTGGGGTTGAGGACGGCGTCTTTGATTAGGGCTTGCTTGTCCAGTTGCTCGGGGTTGGCGGTGTCGGGGGGGAGCTCGATGACCATCTTCATGCCGAGGGCCCACTCGCGACGGGCGTGACCGGGGGGCAGACCGAGCTGGCGGTCGAGGGCCTGGCCGATTGCGCCGACGGGGCCGTCGCCGACGACGGTGAGCGCAGCGCGGATGTCCATGCCGGGCATGAAGGCGCTGGTGGGCTCGCCTGATTTTTCTACGCCTTGATCGGCGAGGCGGAGGCCTTCAACTTTTTTGCCTTTCAGGAGGGGGGCGGCTACGGGGCTTCCGGGCCAGATCTGGACCTGGCCGGCGGCCATGAGCTGGGAGCCGACCCACTGGTTGAACTGGCCGATGGAGAGGATGAGTCCGCCGTGCTTTTTGAGGAAGCCTGGGGTCCAGGGGAGGGGGAAGGCGTGGTCTTTCAGGCCGAGGAGCGGGCCGAAGGCTCGAAGGAGCCGATCGCCGAGACGCAGAAGGGGAGAGCGGCGGCTTGCGCCGTGGGGGTCGAGGAGATAGAGGACGCGTTCGGTTTTGACGTCGGCGGCCATTGGGATATCGGCCGGGTTGAGGGCGGGGAAGGTGGAGCGGATGGCTTTGGCTTGAGTGACGACGCCGCTGACGCCGGAGGAGATGTCGTCGGCGCGCTCGTAGCAGAGGACCTGGAGGGGCATGCCGGGGGCGGCAATGCTCTGGAAGGCTGGGTCGGCGGGGTCGGCGGCGAGTGAGTTGGAGAGGGTGGTGAGGAATCCGCCCATGGCGGGGCCGAAGCCTACGCAGGCTATGTCGACTTCCATGGATTGGCGGTCGATGGCGGGGAGGGGTTCGGCTTGGGTTTCCACGCTCATGGATGGTTCCTTGGGGAGGTGGGGTTGGTCGTATTCCACCGGACGAGGTTTTGTGGTGGGGTGGGACGGGGAGAACCTGGGGTTGTGGTATCCCCGGTCTCAGAATCGAGACCGGGGGCACCCATCCTTTGTGGTGGGGTGAGATGGGGAGAGCTGGGGTTTGTGGTGTCCCACCCATCCGCGATGAAGCTGGGGATGGATGGGGCACGGAGGGTTTGTGGTGGGTGGACGGGCGGAGCGCCGTTGGTGGTGGTGCTCATGCGGGGTAGTCCAGGGCTTCGGGGATCATTACGGAGCTTACGGTCTCGGCGGCGCGGTCTTTGGCCAGGCGGGAGCCGCTGAGGCAGGTGGTGAGTTTGTTCTGGAGGCGGAGGAACTCGCTGTTGCCGGTGCAACTGGCGCAGGGGCCAGCTTTCTGGGGGTGGGAGCCGTCGGCCTGGAGGACATCAAAGGCCATGGCGGAGATGCCGGGCATGGTTTCCTCGTACTCTTCGAGTTCGGAGGCGAGGAAGCAGCCTTTGTGGTCGGGGTCGGCCCAGGAGGGGTGGGGCGAGTAGCCGAAGACGAGCTCGGCGCAGATGCGGGAGACTTCACCGGCGGCGGCGGCGGATTGGGTGTGGCAAAGGTCGGAGAGGAACTGGACGGTGCCTTCGAGGCCTTCGGCGGCGACGGGATCGGCGGGGCCTTTGGCGTCGAGTTCGAGGAGGTCGAGGATCTGGCAGCGGGAGGCGAGGAGCCAGCAGAGAGCATCGGCGAGGGCGAAGGTCACGCCCTGACGCTGGCCGTGGTAGAGCTTGCCGCCATCGGGGTCAGTGGATTTCTGGAGGTAGTTGAGGGTCCAGAGCCAGAGCTGCATGGCGGAGGCGATGGTGCAGGCACCGGTGCCGGGATGGGTGGAGGCGATGCGGCGCATGTCTTTGAGCCAGGCGCGGAACTGGGCGAGGAAGAGGTCGGAGGTCATGGTGATGGTGAGCTGGCGGCGCTGGACGGCTTCAGGGCCTTCGTAGGTGGCTTCGAGCTGGGCGTCCATCCACTTGTTGGCGAGGAAGCCGGGGCAGTCTTCCGTGATTCCGTAACCACCCATGAGGCTGACGGCCTCGCGAAGCATGTTTGCGCCGTGGCCGGTGTTCCAGAGCTTGACGGCGGGGCAGAGGACGTTGGCTTCGGCGTCCATGAGGACGTATTGGACGAGGGGGTCGGCCTCAAGCTCGGCACGGCGGGGATCTTCGGGCGAGAGCGAGAGGAGCAGGAGGGCGCGGGTCTCGCTGTCTTTGAGGGCCTTCATCTCATTGCGTCCGCCCTGGATGCCGCGCTCTTTGAGCAAGGTTGTTTTCTGTTTTTCGATGGGATCGAGGAGGTCAAAGAGGCGGGCGGCGGCAAAGCCGAGAGAGGTGGCTGCTTCGCCGGTGGCCCAGACATCGACGAGGCGATGGAGCGCGTCCTGACGCTGCTGGATGCCTTGCTCGTAGCGGAGAGAGCCGGGTTTTGCGCCTTCAGCACCGCGGAAACGGCCGCGCTGATAGCGGATAACGGGCTCGACGGCGGAGAGGAGCTTGGCGGCGGTCATGACGCCGACGGGGACGCGGGTGCGGCGGAAGACGGCCTCAATGATCTCGCTGTGGTTGTAGTTGGGAACGATGACGCCGTCTTTGACGGTGTATCCGCCGACGATGCGGCTGGCGGGGACTTTGAGGTTGAAGATGGGATCGCCGGTGGAGGAGAGCTGGTGGACGAGCTTTTTGGTTGGCGTCCCGTGGTCGAAGATGCCTTCGTCGGTGTCTTCAAGGATGATGACGCAACTGCCTTTGATTTTTGGATCGTCGGAGTTGACGGCGGCGGTGACGAAGTTGGCGAAGGCGATGTTGGTGATGAAGCGGCCGCGCTTGTCGACCTGGAGCCAGGGCTCATCGTTGTCTTTCCACTCGGCGATGCGGACTTTGCCGCCCAACATGCCGGTATCGACGCCGACGTAGGGGATGGGCTCAGTGAGGGCGAAGGCTCCGCGCCAGGGCTTGCGGTCTTCGCCGGGCTGGGCAGGGGCGGAGAGCTTTTTGTAGTGGCTGGACTGCTGGGCAGTGCCGCGCTCGTGGATGGGCGAAAGGGCGAGGAAGCCGGCGAGGCTGGCGGTGGCAGCGCCGCCATCGACCCAGGCGAGCTCAAAGGCGGAGAGGGAGAGCGCGAGGTTCTTGGGGCCGGAGATGAAGCCGCCTTCTTCAGGCTCCATGTAGGCGGCGGTGACGCCGGCTCGATCGAAGGCCTCCATCATCTCGTGCTTGCCGGGGGTCCACTCATGGGTGTTGCGCTCACCGGCGGCAACGAGGCGGGCGACGGTGCCGCGGGCGACGCCGCGGGCGGACTGTACGAGCATCTGGAGGTCAAAGCGATCGGCAAAGCGCCAGAGGATCTGGCGGACCGCGTCACCAGGGAGAGCAAGCATGGATTTGGCCTGGGGAACCGAGAGTGTGCCCATAAGAATAGTCCTCAATATGCGGATTCATTGTGCTTGAACGGGGGGAGGGCGGCGTGTGACCTGCATCACTTTGGCGCGAAGTGAAGCGGGGGATGGTGGCGGGGGATGGAGCGGTGCGGTCGATGCGGAGAATCACATGGTTTGTGAGTCATGGCCAACCCTGCTGTGACAGGGGTCACTGGCGGGTGAGTAGAGGAGCCGGTATCACTCGTAGTTGACCGGAACGCTGCCAACAACCGGTAAAGGAGCACGACCATGAAGCAATCATTTAAATTGGCGTCCGTTCTTGTTCTGGCCGCCATGTTTACGGTACCTGCATTGGCGCAGGGACCTGGAGCCGATGTTTACAAGGCGAAGTGTGCGATGTGCCACGGGGCCGATGGACTGGCCGCGACACCGATGGCGAAGAGCATGAAGATTCTGTCGTTCAAGGATGCGGCGGAAGTGAAGTTGAGCGATGCGCAACTGATCGCGGCGACGACGGATGGCAAAGGGAAGATGCCGGCTTACAAAGGCAAGCTGACCGATGCGCAGATCAAGGACGTAGTCGCGACGATTCGCGCGATGCAAAAGTAAGGGAATTCGGCCAGGCAGTTGATGGCTGTCAAGAGTGCGCGGGGAGAAGCCGGTGAAGGCCGGCTTCCTCAGCGCCGGTAGTCTGTCCGGTCGATCGGAGCAGAAAAATCATGAAGACCGCTTCGCGAGTTTCGCTGGCTTTGGTGGTATCAGCTTTTTTGGTTGCCGCGCCGTGGTGCGCGGCGCAGGCCAGCTCAGAGTGTTTAGCATGCCACGGGGACGCGAGCATGCAGGATGGCTCGGGGCACAGCATCGCCGTGGATGGGAACAAGTTTCACTCCAGCATTCACGGCAGCCTGGAGTGCGCCAATTGCCACGCGATGATCAAGGGGTATCCGCATCCGGACAAGGTGACGCCGGTGCAGTGCTCGACCTGCCATACGGAAGAGGCGGCGGGGCTGGCGGGCAGCGTGCATTCCGCGTCGGCGGAGCATCCGTGCACAAGTTGCCACGGCAACGCGCATGAGATTTTCCCGAAGACGGATGTGCGTTCGGCGGTTTATCCGCTGAATGTGCCGCGGACATGCGGGACGTGCCACGGCACCGAGGGGATGGCGAAGAGGCATGGACTGGATGGTGTCTATTCTTCGTATATCGACTCGATCCATGGATTTGCCTTGAGCAAAGAGGGGCTGCTGGTGGCGGCCAACTGCCAGAGTTGCCATGGATCGCACAAGATTTTGAGCCGGAAAAATCCGGAGAGCGCGACCAACAAGAAGAATATTCCGGAGACCTGCGGGAAGTGCCACGCGGGGATCACGGCGGAGTATGTGGGCGGAGTGCACGGCAAGCTGGTTGCGGCAGGGAACTTCAAGGCGCCGGTTTGCTCGGACTGCCACACAGCGCACGCGATTTTGCAGCCGACCGAGTCAGAGTTCCGGATGCAGTCGACGCCGATTTGCGGGAACTGCCATACGGAGAAGTTCTCGACCTACCGGGACACGTTCCACTCGCAGTTGGGCTCGCTGGGCGGGTATGTGGAGACGGCTCGGTGCTGGGACTGCCACGGGGCACACGATGTGTTGCCGGCGTCTGATCCGCGGTCGCCGATTGCTCCGGGGAACCTGGTGAAGACCTGCGGGCGGTGCCATGCAGGGGCGAATGCCAGCTTTGTGCAGTATCAGCCGCACGCGAATGCGCACAACCGGAAGCTGAACCCGGCGCTGTATTACGTGACGCTGTTCATGAATTTGCTTTTGGCGGGCGTACTGACGTTCTTTGTGATTCATACGATACTGTGGCTGATCCGCTCGCGCTATGACCAGATCAAGAGAAAAGCCGCTGAAGGAGGAAAGCATGCCTGATCAGGAGAAGTTGATGCAGGAAGGCGCAGCGCCGGGGCGGTTTTTTACGCGCTTTACGCGGGAGCAGAGGTATCTTCACGCGGTGCTGTTTTCAACGTTCCTGGGATTAGCGGCGACGGGGTTGCCGATGCGCTTCAGCCAGAGTTTCTGGGCGCGTCAGTTTGCCAGCCACGTGGGCGGGTTTGGGACGATCATCTTTTTTCACAAATTCTTTGCCCTTGCCTTGACGCTGGCTTTTCTGGTTCATCTGAAGGAGATCGTTCAGCGCGGGGTGATCCGCCGGGAGAAGGGAATCTTCTGGGGATCGACCTCGATGGTGGCGAACTGGAAGGACGTGAAGGACATTCTGGGGCATCTGCGCTGGATGATCGGCCTGGGGCCGAAGCCGCAGTTCGGGCGGTACGCGTATTGGGAGAAGTTCGACTACTGGGCGGTGTTCTGGGGGATGCTGGTGATCGGCTTCTCAGGCTACGCGATGTGGTTTGCTCCGTTCTTTGCGATGTTCTTGCCGGGCTGGGCGCTGAATGCGGTGCTGGTGATTCACTCGGAAGAGGGATTGCTGGCGATCCTGTTCATCTTCTCGATTCATTTCGTGAACACGCATCTGCGGCCGGACACGTTTCCGATGGACATGGTGGTGTTTACGGGCGTGGAGAGCGAGGAGGAGTTCAAGCACAAGCGGCCGATGGAGTATGAGCGGCTGGCGCGCGAGGGCAAGCTGGAATCGAGGCTGGGAACGCCAGCTCCGTCGTGGCTGGTGAACTTTTTCAGAGTGGTGGGGTTCACGGCGATCCTGATTGGGCTGACGCTGCTGGTGTTGACGTTGAGCGCTTATTTCAGCTAGGCGGGATTAAGGCGTTGGGGATTGACCCGAGGGCTTTTGAGGCCTCGGGTCTTTCTGTTTTTTGGGGGTGTGTTGAGCGGCGGACGAGGCGGTGGATGTTGGGTGGAAGACGGATTTTATGAAAGAGCAGCAAGTCAGCGCCCGCCGCGGCGGGCATGGCAAGTCAGCAAGTCAGCGCGGAGATCCGGTTCTGACGCGGGCGCTGAAGCTCATTTGTTTGCTTGCGGGTATTCGGCACAACTGGAGCCGTGCCCTTTCAAAACCGGCTAGATGGAACGACTTTAGATTCCTAGTTATGTGGCAGGCTTGCGAATTTCTGTGCTAATTCTGCGCTATGCCCGATCGTAAAAGCTGAGAACATGCGTTTCTGTAAATGAAACTTCCGCATTGGCGGTGATGCGGCCAAAACCGAAGCTCCCGCCTAGAGCACCTTGAGGTCGGTCCTATGGCGAATTACCGCCATTCTACGTCCTAAGATCAGCGCCAAGCGGATCGTCGCCAACTCGGAACTAGCGACCCTTTGAGACCCTCAAAGGCAACCACAGATCCTTCACTGCGTTCAGGATGACATTGCTGTGGGTAGATGACGCTGTTGTGGGTGGGGGATGATGGCGGCGGGCGGGGATTGTGGCCGGATTGTCGGCTACTCTTCCCTATGCGGTTTCTTCGCGGCTCGTGTCCACAGGTTCAGGCGTCAGGATAAGCGAGTAATCCCTGCGAAGCCGTCGAATCCCTGATCGAAGCTCAGAATTCTACTGACCCCCTGAATCTGCATGATGGCGAGATGTACTGCGTCTCGCGCCGAGAGGCCTTTCTGACCCAACACGATCCCCTTGGCTCGCTCGACAACCGCCTGATCCACCGAGAATACTTCATCGACGACTCCCAGCAGTGCATTGAACGCCGGCTGGATCGCATCCGGACGATGAATGGACGCATAGCGGTGGAGTATTTCCTGGAGCACTTCGGCGTCGGTCACCAATCGCTCTCGAGCGTTCACCAATTCCTCGAGCCAGCGCCTGGCATCGGCTTTGTGCGGATGGGGGGCGCCCACCAGATACATGGGAATGTTGGAATCAACAAAGGTCACGGCTGCACGCCCGATTCGTAGCCATGCTCGATCTCCTCGAGCATGCGGTCGATATCTGCGGTGGGGAAGTCCATTCTTGCCGCTATTCGAATGACGTCGAGTTTGGACGCAGCCTCGCGGCCGGGCTCGCTCCTGCGGGCCTGCACAAGTGCCTGCCGCACCCATTCGGCAATGGACACGCGGCGGAGACGCGCCGCACGCTGAATGTCGCGATATTCCGGGTCCTGAACGATGACCTGCAGCCTTTTAGCCATGCGATGAGTTTATTTGACTCATCGCGATGAGTCAAATGTTCATGGTGTTGAGTTTTTCCGCAATGTGCGAAGTTGTGCCTTTCGTAAAACATTGGCTTGATCGGGGGCTGATTCGAGTGGCTGTGACTGGAGTCACTGCGGTTGGGGGCGCATTGGAATCTTCTCATAGGCGTGAACACTGCAAGAAAAAATCTCGCTCAAATACTTGTCCTGGTATTGTTGTTCAGCGCCGCTCTGGCGCAGGCTCAACACAAACTGAAAGACAAAGACTGCCTTGGCTGCCACGGCGACGCCACCTTGACGACGCAGGTGAACGGGAAGGACGTGAGCCTGTATGTGGATGGGGAGAAGATGAAGCACTCCATCCACGGCGGGATGTTTGCGTGCGTGGATTGCCACAAGGATGTGACCAGCCTGGTGCATGAGACGGCGCCGGAGAAGATCCGGTGCGCTGGGTGCCATGCGGATGCGCAGGAGGCTTACCTGCGCAGCCTGCACTCGAAGGCGAGCAAGGCGGGGGTTCCGGTGGCGGCGAATTGCCAGGACTGCCACGGGGGCGCGCACGAGGTGATGGGCACGGACGACGCGAAGTCGCCGGTGAATCACGCCAACATTCCCGTGACCTGCGGACGGTGCCACGGGCAGAAGTTCGTGGTGGAGAACAAGGGCGAGAGCACGCAGACGTTCATGTCTTACCAGGAGAGCGTGCACGGGCAGGCGATTGAGAAGGGATCGAAGCAGGCAGCGGTGTGCACGGACTGCCACGGGGCGCACGAGATTTTGCCGGCGAACGATCAGAAGTCGCCGATTTACAAGTTCAATGTTCCGCAGACGTGCGGAAAGTGCCATGCAGCGGTGACGGCGACGTTCACGGAGAGCATTCACGGGCAGGGAATCAGCCGGGGGAACGGACTGGCTCCGGTGTGCACGGATTGCCACGGGATTCACTCGATCAAGGCGCACATCGATCCGAATTCATCGGTTTCAGAGCAGAATCTGGCGCGGACCACCTGCGCGCGCTGCCACGATGGGGTGCGGTTGTCAGAGGAGTTCGGGCTGGCGGGGAACCGAGTATCGAGCTACCTGGACAGCTACCACGGGCTGGCATCGAAGGGCGGATCGACGGTTGCGGCGAACTGCGCAAGCTGTCACGGGGTGCACAACATTCTGCCCTCGAGCGATCCTCGCTCGACGATCAACAAGGCCAATCTGGATGGGACGTGCGGCAAGTGCCACCAGGGGGTGACCAAGAAGTTTACGCAGACCCGGGTGCACATGGACAAGACGGACGCGAACGACATTGGATCGATCGTTGTCCGTTGGGTGAGATGGTTTTACATCGTTTTGATTGTGCTGGTGATCGGAGCGATGTTCCTGCACAACGCGATCATCTGGCGGAGCAAGGCCGTGGCGCGGCGGCGGATGCAGAATCCGAACATGACGCGGATGACTGAGAACCAGCGTTGGCAGCATTTGATTCTGCTCAGCAGCTTCATGGTGCTGGTGATCACGGGATTTGCACTGAAGTTCCCGAACTCGTGGCTGGCGGAGGTGCTGGGGAATGAAGAAAAGATCCGCAGCATTGTGCATCGAGCGGCGGGCGTGGTGTTGATTGCGGCGGGGATCTATCACCTGATCTACCTTGTGGTGACGCGGGAAGGGCGGCGGCTGATCTGGGATTTTGCGCCGAGGCCGAAGGATGCCTTCGATGCGTGGAAGACGATGCGCTACTACCTGGGACTGGGCGGGGAGAAGCCGAAGTTTGGCCGGTTCAACTACGCGGAAAAGGCCGAGTACTGGGCTCTGGTTTGGGGCACGGCACTGATGGGGCTGACGGGCGTGATGATCTGGGCCAAGGTTTGGGTGGGCAACCTGCTGGCGCGGTGGTGGGTGGACGTGGCGACATCGATCCACTTCTACGAGGCGATTCTGGCGACACTGGCGATTATCGTGTGGCACTTCTACCAGGTGTTCTTCGATCCGGATGTGTACCCGATGAACTGGGCGTGGTGGGACGGCAAGATGCCGGTGGAGCAGTACCGGCATGAGCACGAGCTGGACACGGAGGCACTGGCGGAGGCTGCGAAGGATGCCGGCGCGGGTGGAGAAAGCAAGGCCGGGAAGGATAGTTAAGGAATAGATAGCTAAGGAATAGAAGATAGAACTTCGCAATCGAGGAGCGGCGGCGCACCGGTTCAGGTGGGCCTGCCGCTCCGCTCTAAAGCCCGGGCAGTAGGATGGCCATGCACTCTGGAATGCAGGATGGTTCCAGATTCATACTGGGCCGCCCGAGAAGCCTCGCGGGCAGTCGCGCCCGTTTCAACTCCGATGCCGGATTTAGGTCCGCTGCTGCCGCCGGCGATGAACTTTTGGCCATGGTTGCGGCTGGGCAGACACAGGGGCAGACAGCTTTAGCATTCGGAGAGCCCGGGAGGATTGCCAAGTTGGGAATCAAGCAGATTCTCTATCCGTGGATTTGAAGGTGACCTTGCCTAACGGGGAGGATTAGTATTCTCGAACAGGTCATCCGCGCATTCTGGAGTGTCGCGGATTATAGATTCGGCAAATAAATACTGACACTTTTTGTGGCGGCGTGCGTCTAATGAAGTATGGAACGTGAAGATGCCCGTAAGCTATCTCCAGA
>Ga0302320_10027751_pt1 | contig 10895 bp, 8 predicted proteins | sample Bog_T0_3_FD_202130 | JGI IMG/M metagenome (GOLD analysis project Ga0302320, IMG submission 202130) | Peat permafrost microbial communities from Stordalen Mire near Abisko, Sweden - Bog_T0_3 | ecosystem: Environmental > Terrestrial > Soil > Wetlands > Peat | place: Sweden: Abisko, Stordalen Mire... | reverse complement strand
TCGATCGCCAGTGCCGTCCCGTTCATGTTGCCCAGCGCGTCGATGGCCGCCGCGCGCACCACCGGGTCTTCGCCCGCAGTCACATCGCCCAGGGTCAGATTGTCGGCGAACGAGCTGGCCGTAAATCGCTCGCCCGAGCCGCGCCGCGTGCGCCGCACCGCCAGCACCGCCCGCGCGCTGATGGTGGTCCCGCGAGTTGCCGCGGAGGTCCTTGCACTGGCCGTCGTCGTGCGTCCCTTGGTGGCAACCGAAGCCGTCCGCGTTGCAGCGCGGGAGGTACTGCGCGACTTGGCCGCCGCCGTTGTCCTGGAAGTCGCTGTCCTTGAAGCAGCCGTCGTCTTCTTCGCCCCAGCAGCCTTGGCCGAAGCGTTGCCCGATGTCCCCGGCTTACGCTTCGCCGCAGTCCGGGTCGCGGCCGTCTTCGCAGTCGCCACGCCTTGGCCCGCAGCCGTCTGCGCCACGCACACTACAGCGCCACTCAGCATGGCACCCGCCACGCAGACCAGAGTTGCCGTCTTCCAATTGAATCTCAGGGCCATCTGCTCCGCGTCTCCCAAATCCCAAAGGCTGGTTCGTGTGCCTGTTGCCAGGCCGTACTCATCTTCCCAAGTCTTCCCAAACCAATTGCACACCTTCGCAGGCTGCCCGGCTATAGCCCTCAGGTGCTACACCCGGCCTCACCGCCCGCTCATCCTGTTTCGCCGGTTGCAATTCTCCGGCGTCCCGTGCAAAGCCGGTCGCCACCGCGCCAATGCGCCCCACCCAATCCGCTCTGCCGTCGGGCCTGCTTCTTCTATTCTACGGGAGTGCGCCCGTAACCTGCACAACTCTTGAGTAACCTGCCGCGCGGTTCCCGCCGTGGAATTCATCGGCTGCGCCGGAGAAACGCCGGAATATCCAGCTCATCGGCCTCCGCCTGGCTCCCACCCGCCACAGCGAAGCTCTTCTCCGCGGACACTGGCTCCGCCACTTCCGCCGGCTTGGCCTGGCCACGAACCTGACCGGCGCGGAAGAACTCGTCATCGAACACACTCGCCGACACCGGAACCAGCTCCGGCGCCGGCTCGCGCTCCCATCCGGCCCCTTCATCCTCTGCAACCGCGTCGCCGGCCTCCGGATCCACCTCGGACTCTGCACTGGGCGCTTCGGCGCGCTCGCTCCACACCGTCGCCCAGTCCGTCTCCGGCATCTCCTCCGCTTGCCCCACCTCGTCCTCAGCGGGCCGCGCAATCGCATCCTCCTCCATCCACGCTGCCGGAGCACCCGCCTCAGCCGTCGCCAGCGGCATCGCAATCTGCCGCGCTGCCTCAGCCGGCCGCGGCATCTGAGTCTGCTTGCCCTCCCGCTCTTCGCTGGCAAACATCGGCGCCGCCTCGCTGCCGCGCACGCCCACGCTCCGCCCACCCTGCATCCGGATCGGCACCTGGTAGTCCGCACCCGGCAGCGTCGACTCCGCCAGCATCCGCGCCCGCCGCTCTGGCATCTCCTGCTTGAAGCCGGTGGCGATCACCGTGATCTTCACCTCATCGCCCATACGCTCGTCCTGCACCGCGCCAAAGATGATGTTGCAGTCCTCGTGCGCCGCGTTCTGGATGATCGTCGACGCCTCATTCACCTCGGTCAGCTTCAGGTTGCTCGACCCCGTAATGTTGATCAGGATGCCGCGCGCCCCATCGATCGCGCCCGCCTCCAGCAGCGGGCTCGCCATCGCCGCCATCGCCGCATCCATCGCGCGGTTGCTGCCCCTGCCCGTCGCCGTGCCCATCACCGCGTAGCCCATCCCCGCCATGGTCGTCTTCACGTCGGCAAAGTCGCGGTTGATCACCCCCGGAATCGTGATAATGTCCGAGATCCCCTGCACCCCCTGGCGCAGCACGTCGTCGGCAATCCGGAAGCTCTCGAAAAAGCCCGCGTCCTTGGCCACCGCCAGCAGCTTCTCATTCGGGATCACAATCAGCGTGTCGACCGAATCCAGCAGCTCCTGCATGCCGCGCTCGGCCTGCATCATCCTCCGCTTGCCCTCGAACGCGAACGGCCGCGTCACCACCGCCACCGTCAGCGCGCCCATCTCGCTGGCCAGGCTCGCAATCACCGGCGCCGCACCCGTGCCCGTCCCGCCGCCCAGTCCGGCGGTCACAAACACCATGTCCGCGCCTTCCAGCGCCTCGATGATCTTGTCCGAATCCTCCAGCGCCGCCCGCCGCCCAATGTCCGGATTCGCGCCCGCGCCTAGCCCACTGGTCAGCTTTACCCCAAGCTGCAACTTCACCGGCGCATTCGACAACTGCAGCGCCTGCACGTCGGTGTTGGCCGAGATGAACTCGACCCCCTCCACCCCCGCCGCAATCATGCGGTTGACGGCATTGTTCCCTCCGCCGCCCACCCCGATCACCTTGATGCGCGCGCCACTCGGCGCGTCCTCCTGATACTGGATGCGGAGATCGTCTGCGTGCTCGGACATGGCTTCTGCTCCCTCGAAGTTGATGTGTGCGCCGGGGTGGCCATCCTTTGCGCGCCTTTCGCGAAAAGGGTGGGTTGCTCTCGCCGTCCCTCGTGCCCCGGTCTCGTCGTCCCTCGAACCTGGCTCTTACCCAGCTCTGGAACCTAGTCTGACATCACCCCCTGTGCGTTGAAACCAACACCTCCGCGAATGAACCACGCTTGGTACTTCTTATTTGGAATTGCACCAAAGTGAGGTCGTTCCACACCCAAACGCCCGGGTGCCCCACTCTGAGATGTGGGGATCCCGCCACCAACCCGAGGGCCCCATCCCGTCGCTGTCATCGCGCCACGCCGGGGTATCGACCGAGCTCAACCGTCCTGACCACTGAGAACTGACTACCTACACCTGCCGGGTCTCGAACATCAGAATCCGCACCGCGCCCTCACCCGGCGCAAACACCTGCACATCCGCCACCGCAGCCTGCCCCTCCGCGCTCGCAAACGCCGCCTGAATCGCCGCCATGTCGTCGAAGTGCAGCACCGCAATCCGATGAAATCCCGAGTCTCCGGCAGGTGACACAACGCACCCCCGGCTCACCTCATACTTCCTCAACCCGGGAATCTTCTTCGCAATAGGAACATGCGTCTCAAAATAATATTTGTCGAATGCCGCCGGATCCTTCGGTGTTGCATACATCACTACGAGCCGTGCCATCGTTCTCTCCTTCGTCACGCCGAATAAACCGCCCACCCACTATCCACCAACAACCTGCAACTGACAACCTGCAACCTACAACTGCTTCGCAAATACCACCACCCCATTCGCCGGAATCACCACACTCGCGCTCGCCGCCAGCCCGTGCATCGGGACAGCCTCCGCGTCCACGCCGCCCTGGTTTCCCGCAACCATCGGGTTCACCTTCACCCCGTTGGCAATGCAACTGTCGTAGACATCGCTGTTGAACACCTCCACCCACCGGCCCGCGCTGGGAAACCCCACGCTATATCCCCACCACGTCGATTCGCGCAACGTCGCCACCACCACCACATCCTGTCCTACTCCCTCCACCCAGCGCTGAAACGCGATCACCCTGTGCGCATCGCTGGTGTGGAACACATTTAACCCCTCGCCGCGTAGCGCGGGCTGCTGGCAGCGCAGCCGCACCGCATCCTGGGTGAACCGCAGATGGTCTCCCATCGCCGGGTCCACCATCTTCCCATCCGCACCCCGCTCCAGCCCGCCCCACCAGATCAGGTGCGCCTCCGTCCGCGGGTCCGGGCACCATTGCTTGTCCTCCAGGAACTCCTGCCCCATAAACAGTTGCGGAATCCCCGGCGCCGTCAGCAGCAGCGCCATCGCCACGCGTGTCCGGCTGCGCGCATACCACGAACGACGATCCGCCCCATCCGCCAGCGCCGGGATGCGCGGAAACTCGCCCAGCTTCACAATGTCGTGGTTCTCCACGCACGGAATCGTCTGCCACGCGTGCGCAAACCCCGCCGGCACCCCGCCTCTCGGGTCCAGCCCCATGGCGATCCCGGTCATCCCCACGTACGCCCCCGCGCCCAGCGCCGCCTGCCCCACCGCGGTCCGGATCGCCTCCCGCAGCCCGTCGTGCTGCACCACATCGAAGCCCAGCCCACCCGCACTCACCGCCTGCACCATCAGCGGAGTCGGCGCGCCAAACTCACCCGGCCAATACTCCGCGTTCTGCAAGCACCGCGGATTCATTGCCCGCACCGCTTGCGTCAGCTCCCGGCAGAACTCCCACCCGCTCGCCGCATTCATCGCCAGCATCATGCTGATCTCGTCATAGCGGAACCCGTCCGCATGCAGCTCCTCCAGATGGAACCGCGCGTTGTTCAGCAGAAATCCACGCACGTCCTGGTTCCACAGCGCAAACGACAGCCCACCCACAAATCCCTGGTCCGTAAAGTACAGGCTCTGGTTGTTGTCGTAGTTCCCGTTCGCTCCCGTCCCCTCCGCCCGGTCCCAGAAGTAAAGGCTGACGTCATCCCCATGCAGCACCCCGCCCGCCGCCACCGTCTCGGGCACCCGGTACGTCTGCGCCCATCCCCCCGCATGGTTGTACACCACGTCGAACACCACCGCGATCCCGTACACGTGCAGCAGATCCACCATCGCCTTCAGCTGCCCCACTCCAGACCGCAGTTGCTCCAGCGTCATCGGCGCAAACCCCTTCGCCGCCAGCAGCCGGTTGATCGTGGCAAGGTACCGCGGCAGCGCCTCCGAGTCGTACACCGCATAGTCGAGCGCCGGAGAATACAGATCCGCTCCCTGATATCCCAGCCCCGGATACCCCAGCGACGGCGAATCCTCCATCTCATACACCGGCAGCGGCTGCACCACGTTCACCCCCAGCGCCGCCAGATACTCCACCTTCTCCACCACATCCAGAAAGGTTCCTGCCCATCCCGGCTCAGCGGGCGATTGGGCCCCCCGGCCAGCACCGGGGTTCCCCGAGAACTTGTTCGCTGGGGTGGGAGCTTGCTGGCTGGAGCTGGGAGCATACGTCCCAATGTGAAGCTGGTACACCACCATGTCCGCAAAGTCCGGCGGGCGAAACCCCTCATCATGCCACGGATACTCGCTCGCCGCCCGGATCACCGCCGCGCACACCGGAAACGGCGCCTCCGGATCGTTCGCCAGCTCCCGCGCATACGGGTCGCGCTTGTACCCGCTCGATCCCTCCCCCACAACATAAAAGTGATACGTGTCGCCCTCGCCCGCACTCGCCAGATACCCCGACCAATAGCCGTTCTCGTCCTTCTTCATCAGCAGGTTGTCGGTCTGGCCCACCATGCTCGCCCCGCCGAACACCCCGTTTACATACACCGCCTTCGCCCGCGGCGCCCACACCCGGAACGTCGCGCCCACGCCGGCTATCCCCCGCTCGGAGACCACACTGCCCCGGTCCAGATCGGAGATCAGGTTCGCGCCCATCAGTGTCGCCGCCGTGCAGTAAGCCTGCGAGATCATCTTGGTCCCCTTACAACATGTTCGCACCTCATGCGGACTCCCTGCGAGCGAGCATTCGCTAGGATGTAACCAGCGCACCTATGCCGATCGCCAAGCTCACCGTCGAACTTTCCATCCCGCACGCGCAGTCGCTGAAGGACCGCCGCCAGGTGCTGCGCTCGCTCAAGGACAAGCTGCGCCACGGCTTCAACATCTCCATCGCCGAGCTCGACGACGCCAACCTGTGGAACCGCGCCACCCTCGGCCTGGTCGCCATCTCCAGCTCGTCCGCCTACCTCACCGGCCAGATGCGCGAGCTCGACGACGCCCTCAACCGCCTCTGCAACACCCTCGGCGCGGAGATCGCCGACTCCTGGGTCGAGATCCTCGGCGAATGACCACCTCGCCGAAAGGTGTCATCCTGAGTGAAGCGCAGCGGAGTCGAAGGATCCGCGGTCAGCAATTTTGTTATCCTTGAATGTTGGATGAATCGATCGCAGACGCCCTATGCCTGAACATCGAGCCCGCACCTACCACCGCAACCGCGTCGCCAGCACCTTCTCTGAAGAGATTGGTTCCATGCTCGAAGGCGAGCTCTCCGACCCGCGCATCGCCCCCAGCTACGTCACCGAAGTCGTGCTCGCACCCGGCGGCAAGAGCGCCCGCGTCTTCGTCGCCGTCCACGGCAGTGAAGCCGAAGAGGAATCGACCCTGGCCGGCCTGATGACTGCGCGCGCCTACATCCGCTCCCAGCTCCGCGACCGCATGGGCGTGCGCCATGTGCCCGAACTCACCTTCGCCATCGACCGTTCCGAAAGGCTGACCGGGCGCATGGACGAACTGCTCGACCGCATGCGCAAGCGCGACAAGAAGCGCGAAGATAAGTCTGCCGGTCAGCCCGTTCCCGGCGCACAACCCTAACGCGGATTCTGGTAGCCTTGTCTGGCTCACGGTCGCACCGGTCCAGTCTGGTCACCGATGGATATTTTGGCTGAATCTCCACAATCCGCCACCTCCGGTGCAGGAAAGCCCCACGCAGTCGTCGCCTGGGCCCGCGCCAAATTCCACAGCATCTGCGGCGAGTCGCCATGGGAGGTCGCGGTCCTGCTGGTGACCTCGGCATTCCTGCTGCTCTACGGATTGGTCCCCATCTTCGGCGGCGATCAGGTCGGCCTGGTCGGGGCCGATGAGCCGCGCTATGCGCAGATCGCGCGCGAGATGCTCGACGCCCACTCCCAGGTCTGCCATCGGGTGGACGCCAAGGTCTTCCCGCGCAGCCTGCGCCTGCGGGACATCCAGAACTCCCTGCGCTGCCTGGATGGCGGAACCGTCACGCCCATCCTGTACGGCCATCCCTGGCTGGAAAAGCCCGCGCTCTACTACTGGCGCGCGATGAGCTTCTTCAAGGAGTTCGGCGTCGCGGATTGGTCGGCGCGGTTGCCCTCGGCCTCCGGCGCGTTCCTGCTGATCGCGATGATCTTCCTGCACATGCGCCGCTTCCGCCCCGGTGGCCAACTCGATGCGGCGCTGATCACTGCCTCCTGCGTCGCCATCCTCGGCTTCGCGCGCGGCGCCTCCACCGACATGCAGTTGGCTGCGCCGTTCTGCATCGGCATGCTCGGCTGGTACGCCTGGTACGAGACAGGACTGAAGTTCTGGCTCTTCGACCTGTACTTCTTCGGCGCCGCGGCCACGCTGGCCAAGGGACCGGTTGCTCCGTTCCTCGCGCTCGGCATCATCCTGCTCTTTCTCGGCCTGCGGCGGGAGTGGCAGGCGTTGCGGCGCACCATCTGGTGGCCCGGAATCCTGCTCTACCTGGTGATGGTGCTCCCCTGGTACATCGCGGTGCAGCGGGAGAATCCAACCTTCGTCGAACAGTTCATCGTCCAGCACAACCTCAGGCGGTTCGCGACCGACCTTTACCAGCACCATCAGCCATTCTGGTATTACTTTGCGGTCCTGCTGGTTGGCCTGATGCCCTGGACGGTGATCGCCATCCGCGCTCTGGTGGAGGCGATCAAGGCGTCGATCGCCGAGTGGAAGGTGCGCTTCAATCCCAAGCGCTATCTCGGACACTCCCGCGCCGGAGACGCGTTCCCCGAATTTCTCGTGCTCTGGGCTCTCTTCCCCATCATCTTCTTCACCTTCTCCAAATCGAAGCTGCCGGGGTACATTCTGCCGTCGATTCCGCCGCTCACCATTCTCACCGGCGACTACCTGAATCGCATCCGCCGGGTTGGGCTTCCAAAGTGGCTGCTGTGGTCGCACGCCGCGGTCTGTGCGTTGTTGGCGTTCGTCATTGTGCTGGCTCCCCAGCACATGCTGTATGACACCCTGGTCCCGCCGGTCAGTTGGCTCTTGTGGGCCAGCGCGGCGGCAATCTTGGTATTCTTCTCCGTGCTGCAGACCATCCGCATCGGCGGCATCTCCCATGTGCGCAACGCAACGCTGTTTCCCGTGCTGGCCGCGATGATCTTCCTGCTTGGCTTCCACGGCAAAGACCTCGATCTGAACTACTCTGCCCGGCCGCTGGCGCGCGAGATGCAGCAGCAGGCCCCGGAGGTGCCCACCGTCGCCTTCGCAGATGTCCGGCGCGACATGGTGTACGGACTCTCCTTCTACCGCAACGAGCAGCCCATCGATTACTGCGAACCCTCCAGCAAGCCTCGCCTGAACGAGGAGAATTGCAGCGGCGGTGTCGACATTCCTGCCGAAACGCATCTGCTGGTCATCCCGACCAACGAGTCCGGCAAACTGGAATCGTGGCTGGCCGGACGCATCTACGAGCCGCTCTTTCTCTACGAATCGCAAGGGCTCGCGGTGTATAAGGTGTATCCCAAACAGTAGCTCCCAGATTCGCCCATGCGCACGCATCGTGCGATAAAGCTCGACGCATGTAAACCTCTACAGGTATTTTGGATCGATACGATGGTCGGATCTTAGGTCGATATGTCCAGCTTGCCAGTTGCTTCGCAAATCGAAGTCCTCGATCTACGCCACTTCTCCGCGCGCCAACTGCGGCCTTTGCTGGAGCGCGAAGCAGACCTATGGCGCGAGCACCTGCGCTGGGACTACCGGAGCTCGACCGAGCTACTGCTGCAGTATCTGGAGTCGCGAATCCTGCACGGCTTCGTGGCGCTCGACCAGGGACGCGTGTGCGGTTACACCTTCTGCGTCTATGAAGGACGCAAGGCGGTGATCGGCGACGGCTTCGCCACCGGACACAGATCCATGGGCGACGCCGAGGTGACCCGGGTGCTGCTGGTGCATGTGCTGGAGATGCTGCGTCACTCGCCCGCGGTGGAGCGCGTGGAGTCGCAGCTCCTGCTGTTCGATGCCGGCGAGTTTGCCGACATCTTCACCGGCCCGGAGTTCACCGTCTACCCGCGCCTGTTTCTGGAATGCGATCTGCGCGGTCGAACGGATGCGGCGGAGAGCACTGCGGATGGCGTTCCGCCGGATCTGGAGCTATCACTGTGGAATGCGCAGGACTATCAGGCTGCGGGAGAACTGATTTATGCGTGCTATGTGGGCCACGCCGACGCGCAGATCAACGACCAGTACCGCTCGCTGCACGGCTCGCTGCGTTTTCTGCACAACATCATCCGGTTCCCAGGATGCGGCATCTTTGAAGCCAACTACTCCTGGGTGCTGCGCGAGCGGCGAAGCGGCGCGCTGGTGGGCATGGTGCTGTGTTCACGAGTGGCTGCCGATGTCGCGCACATCACGCAACTCTGCGTCTCACCGGCTTACCGCGGCTGCGGGCTTGGCCGCGCACTGCTGAACCGGAGCGCGGAGAGCTTGCTGCGCGGCGGCTTTCAGGCGATCTCGCTGACCGTGACCGAAGCCAACGACGAGGCGGTCAGGCTGTATGAACGGTTTGGATTCCTGCTTCGGCACCGCTTCGATGCGATGGCGCTGGACACCCGGCACCGGCGGCGCTGAGTTGCTGTTGGTCGCGGCGTGCGCGGAATGCGCTTGCGGCTGTCAATCTTCCTGTCGTCGGGCCGGCTTGCTCCAGCAGATCAGCCAGACCAGAAGGCACAGCGCAGAGGCGCCTGTCGTATCCAGCAGCACGTCGATGGGCGTGCCGGTGCGGCCGGGCAGAAACGTCTGATGGAACTCATCGCAGCCGGCGACGATGGCGGTCGAGAAGACGGCCAGCACCGTGGACTCCACGTGCCAGGGAAGCAGCGCCTGCGGCCCGCGCAGGTCGAGCGTATGCAGCCAAGCGCGAAGAAAGGTGAAGCCGACCGTGCCGTACCCCACGAAGTGGCCGCTCTTGCGCAGGAAGTGGTGGAAACCGTCCCACGCAGCGTCGCTGATGGGGCCGAACAGGTGCTGCACGATCGGCCGCAGCCAACTGCTAGTGTTCTGCGAAGAGAATGTGCTGGTGGACTCGCAGCAGATGACAGCGATGGCAAGCACGACCGGAGTCCAGACGTTGAGCCACCAGCGCCATCCGGTATTATCATGTGGCGATCGCCGCAGTGGCTTGTAGAAGAAGACCGGACGCATCTTCACTGGGCCCGAGGATTCTTCGAACTCACGCAGAGCAACCGAAATTTACTCCGCATGATAGTTAGGAGCCTCGCGGGTGATGATGACGTCGTGGACGTGGCTCTCGCGCAGGCCGGCGTTGGAGATGCGAATGAAGCGCGCGTTGGCCTGCAGCTCTGCGATGGTACCGCATCCGAGGTAGCCCATGCCGGAGCGCAGCCCGCCGACCAGTTGGTAGACCATGGCTTCCAGCGGTCCGCGGTGAGGCACGCGGCCTTCGATCCCCTCCGGGACGAACTTTGCCAGCCGGTTGGATCCGTTCGACTCACGGGCGGTGACGGAGGTGCGTTCAGCGCTGGCGGCTTCAGTCATGTCGTCCGCACTCTGAAAGTAGCGTTCGCCCGAACCCTGGGCCATGGCGCTCAACGAACCCATGCCGCGGTAGGCTTTGAACGAACGTCCCTGATAGAGGATGGTCTCGCCCGGCGACTCGTCGACACCGGCGAAGAGCGAGCCGATCATCACCACATTGGCGCCGGCGGCGATGGCCTTGGTCAGGTCGCCTGAGTACTTGATTCCGCCGTCGGCGATGATGGGGATGCCAGCCTTCGAGGCGGCGCGCGCGGCCTCGGCGATGGCGGTGATCTGGGGCATTCCGGCTCCGGTGACCATGCGCGTGGTGCAGATGGAACCAGGGCCGATGCCGACCTTGACCGCGTCCGCGCCGGCATCGATCAGGGCCATGGCGCCGTCGTAGGTGGCGACGTTTCCGGCGAGCAGGTCGGTGTCGGGGAAGCGCTTCTTGACCTCGGCGATCGCCTGGAGCACGCGCGAGGAGTGGCCGTGAGCGGAGTCGATGGCCAGGGCGTCGACGCGCATGGCAACCAACTCGGCGGCGCGTTCCAGGAAGTCACCGGTGGCGCCGATGGCGCCGGCGACGCGCAGACGGCCTTTTTCATCCTTGGAGGAGTTG
>Ga0302320_10027750_pt1 | contig 10896 bp, 12 predicted proteins | sample Bog_T0_3_FD_202130 | JGI IMG/M metagenome (GOLD analysis project Ga0302320, IMG submission 202130) | Peat permafrost microbial communities from Stordalen Mire near Abisko, Sweden - Bog_T0_3 | ecosystem: Environmental > Terrestrial > Soil > Wetlands > Peat | place: Sweden: Abisko, Stordalen Mire... | reverse complement strand
TTATTATTATTATTATTATTATTATTATTATTATTATTATTATTATTATTATTATTATGAAATGAAATTCAAAGGGGCAACCTTTATGTATACCCAATAACTTAATTAATGACAACACTTTAAAATTTTAACAAACATATGTTTCAACTATCATTTCCTTTTCTCTCATTTTTCATAGGTAGGATTTTCCTCATTTCCGCACATTTTTCGTAATTCTACTGCCAATAGTTCATTAACTTTCATAGGTTCGTAAATAATTTTATCTTGGTAGATCACTTTATCTATGAGGGAACTTCTCTTTTTTCAAAAGATGCGTATTTTAAGATTTTCCGTATTTGATTATAAGCTTTTTTCTGGTCGTTAGTGAAACGGAGGTTTTGTATTTCTTCCCAGATGTCTTTCCATCTATTATTCAAATTCCGACCAATTGCACTAATGTCATAATTCTTATCTTCAAAAATCTTTGCCAACTCACTTTTATAAGAGAGATCTCGCTTAAGTATTGCCCATTTCTTATCTGATAGGTCATTTTGGAGGCTAAGATGATTTTCAAAGAAGTTGTGTATGGTCGTACATGTGCTCAGTGCTTGATTTGTGATCAACTTTGCAGTTTTTCTCTTTGGAACATACAATCTCCTCACAGGTATTTCTTTAATTTCCTTGATTTCAAGGGCAAGTGCTTTATGATCTGACAAAGAAGGGATTGTGTGGCATTTACAATTTTCAACAGGTTATTGGATACCACAAAAAAATCAATTTTTGATTCGTTTTTACCACTTTTATACGAATATGAATCTTCATAATTAATAATTTTACAATTCATCTCTTCAAAATCTTTCTGAAGTTCATGGTTAGACATTAGATTTATATTCCAATCACATGCCATTACTATATTTTCGAAAGAATTCTCTGAACAGTTCATTAATAGCATATTCTTTATACTCCACCATCTTTTAATCCTCTTTTTTTCACTGTTTCCAGAATTAGGGAAATAACTTGTCATTATATATAAAAACTTGTTTCTATCAAACAAAATTTTGATCAAGAGTGTTTCTGCAATTTCATCACTTACTATCTTTATTTCTGCTTCTTCTTTAATAAATATTGCTACTCCTCCTCCATGTTTCTTCAGTCTATCATTTCTTATGCTTGTGTAACCAGGAAATTCTATATTTGTAGCATTCTCATCCAGCCACGTTTCATTTATAACAATTACATCCTCAGTTCGAGATCGTATGTAATACTGTTTTACTTTATTCAAGGACCTTGAATTCCATAATAAGAATTTGATGCCTTTATTATTACGCTTTAATCCTGAATTCACGGAATTGTAGCTTGGGGTGACACGTTCAGCTGTGCATGAGTTGAAATGAGAACTGTTTTGTATTTGGTGTTCTTCATTTTCCTTATGAGTGTTGTCATTATTTTTGTTATTGGTTAATGAAAAAAAATTTAAAAAAAAAGGTTTTGAAAAAAAATTAAGATTCTTATTTTTATTTTTATTTGCTCCCTCCCAAGGAGCTGCTTCCTTTCTCATTTTAACTCGCTTTGTTTGATATTTTTGTTGAGCTTTTGTTTTCTGAGACGTTTGGCTGAATTGAACGAGATTTAGATTCTTTTTTTGGCGTGTATACAAATTGTTGTCTTCTAGGATCATTGGGATATTTTGGTTGATTTGGGTTTCCTTTTCCTTGATGAGATAGCCTCCGCTCTTGTTTTTCATTTGGCACCTTTTAAAGAATGATGTAACTCAATTCTTCAATAAGTTTTTTCGCATCTTTTTGTGTGATGATAGTCACTTTTTCATCGTCCAATAAGGTCCATTGATCTAATTTTTTCTTGAGAGTTCGGTAATGCCCACTCTTGAGATCTCCTTCATAAATTATAGCTCCTGCCAACTCATAAGTTTTCTTATAATCTTTATTTTGATTCCAGAAATGATTGTTGACAATAATTTTCTCGTTGACAACCAATGGAATTCGGTTTACAACATGAGAACCATTTACAGCTTCAGTTCTATCAATGGCTAGCATAAGGCATCTGTTTGGCATGCTTCGATAATTAAATCTAGTTGTTTATTTTTGGATTTGCATTCTGGACAATAGACTAAATCCAAACAAACCTGTTCTCTATCTTGATTTAGAAGTTCCTGAATTCCTTGGATACCTCGGTTACTCACATCTTTATTGAATAAAATTTCAACAACATCATCTTTCGTGGCAGCTTCCTTATACCAGTGGTTACATTGGTGTTGATAGGATGCTCTGTTGTAACTGCGGTATTGCTCCTTAAATCTAAATTTGATTTTCTGTTGATCAGTTCTCTATTTATTTGGTCCAATAGAATAAAAATAATCTCTTTACTATCTCCTTGCACTTCAGGATTAAAGTTTTTCACAGTTTTCTTCAAAAATTGAATTATTTTCCCATTGTCTTGGGTATTATTGCTAAGGAGAATCTCTTGCAAAGAATGACACACTGTATCATTGGAGAATCTGCTATTTGCTAATTCTCTTTTAAGTTCCACTAATCTGGGACACCATCTGTATTGCAGCATTGATGAAGCATGTTTGTGTATACTTTCCTTTTGATATACCAGGTAAATTCGTTTTTTGTTTTTTGGATTCTCTAAATAGTTTATTTGCTGAGTTTTTTTGAGATTTTTCAGAACTGTTGGAATCAATTTTGAAGTTTTTCACTTTCTTTTCCTGAGGTTTTATTGGATCCATTGTTTCCCAATTTGTATCCTCATTTGAATTATTGGTTTTGTTTATTTTGGAGCTGAGTTTCATAATTTCATTGGTGATTCTTTCAGAAAAATTTATAAATTTTGTGTTTAGATCTATCGTTGTTGGGTTTTTTAAAGCTTTTATAGCGATTTTTTGTTCGATCTCATTTGATATTTTGTTCAGAGCGTCTTCAGGGAAATTCTTGAGTATATTTCTTTGTAGGTTTTCTGATATTGCCTTTTTTTGATCATCTATTTGTTGGCTCAACTCTTTTTATGTTTTATTTTTTATTTCGTTGATTTCATTTTGAGTTTCCAAAATACTTTTCCCGTGTATTCTCATTAAGTTTTGTATATCTTCGATATTTTTCCCATGTTCTATGCATGGGGTACATCCATTCTCCGTACAGTAGTGTTCACCGTTCCCTTCATCAAATTCATCGGGATTTGTTTTGAACCCACCTGATTTTTGGGAGTCCACTTCATCCTCTTCTGAATCGTTATTATCCTTTTGGGATTTATTTGTTTGGTTTTTCTTTTTTTCTTTGAATCTTCTACTGTTTTCAGCAAGAGCCTTTTTCCTTTCTTCTGGAGTCGCATACTTGTTTGGTCTGGCATAGTCTATAAAAATGTTGGGGGGTTGTCTGCTAAGTCATAACATAGTTTTTCAATTTGCAGTTGTTTTTCTTGAATGCTGCTTTGGATTTCAACCCTCAAACTCTCTTGCAGTTGTTTTCTAAGCAGGGCATAATTTTGTTCTTTCTCGGTGGTTTCATGATCCAAGATTTTTTGTATTCTAAGTTCATAGTCTTTTAGTCTTTCTTCAGATTCTCGTTTTGAACTCATTATGATTCTTTCGCTTTCTGCAGAGTTTTTATTTATCATACATTCCAGTTTTTTAAGGAAGTCTTCTTTTTCTGATTCAAGATATACGAGTTTCTCATTTATCAATTTAATATTTTTGGCGTTTAATTCAATATTTTCTTTCATTATTCTGCTATTTTTCTCACTCTTTTCATTTTCGTCTATTTCCTTTTTGCTTCTATCGAAAAGAGGGTTAATTATTTTTTCATTCACTAAATGGTCATCTTTTATTGATTCAAACTGGATTCTCATTTCTCCAAGAGTTTCAGCCATGTTTTGAGTGCTTTTTGTATTAATTTTTGTTTCTTTCTGAAGGTTTTCTGTTTTTTCTTTCAGTTCTGTGATGATCTTTCCGATATTCATTACCTTAAAGTCATCTTCCAACTTTTTTTTTTTTGGTTCCTTTTCCAGCATGCCAGACACCTGTGCTGTCAGTTTGTTTTGATTATCCGTGAATTTTATCTCGTTGGATTTTGTGATTTGGATTAAGGTTTCTAATGTCTCAGCACTAGTTTGTTCTCTATAATTTTCAATTTTTTTCTTCATTTCTTTTTCTAGCCTCTCAATTTCTGTATAAGTTTTTTCTTTTTCAATTTTCATATCATAATCAAATTGATTATGAAGATGCCTTTCACATTCCTTTATTTTTTCCTCACAATTTCGAAGGAATTTTTGTTCATCTAGGTCTCTGACTAGCAAGTTGGATTGATTATCCATTTTAATTTTGATTTCCTTTTCTAGTTTCTCCATTTTCTGCACCCTCTCAGAATTTTCAATTTTGATGAGTTCATAAATTTTTCCTTCCGTCTTTTTTAGGAAATGTTCAACAGTTTCTTTCCTAAGCAGTTCTTTTGTGTTTTCAATCTTTTTTTTTAGGTCTTGATCATCTATCTCTTTTAGTACATTTTTTTGTACTTCCTTTATTTTTCTCTCAAAATTTTCCTTTGTGTTTATTAATATTTCTTCACAATTTTTCATTAAATTTTTGGTCTCTTGTTTTTATACAGATATTTCTTCTAGCTTCTTAAATTTTTCGCTCACCAAATTTTTATGCGGGGTGAGGTCGATTTCTTTCTTGAGGTTTTCTAGTAAAATGGTCATGTGCTTTTGGATATCATCTTTTTGTAGGCCAGAGTCCCGAGCGAGAATATTTTGTTTAATTGGAAATTCTTCCAGTAGTTTGGAGTTCAGATCACATCTGGTGTTGGTTTCTCTGATATCATTTTTATGATTCTTTTCTGATTGTTTCAAGGATTCGAGGACCATTCCTGTCCTGAGATTTCTTCTTGCATTTTTTGGGTTGATTTGGTTGACTCTTCATTAATTTCTATAACTTTTTCCACCTGCCTTTGGAGATTTACCAGACTTTTTTCTTGCTTGACCCTTCCTTCACCAAATGAACGGATTTCTTCAATCATGAATTTTAGGTTCAGGTCCATTTTTGATTTGACATCTTCAAGTTCTTCTTTCCAAGGTTTCTGCAATAGCTTTTCTTCTATAAATTGTTTGTTGGTCCCTAGGCATGTTTGAATATTGCAGACTTGTTTATGCATCTCGTTCATTTTCCCTTGGAAGTTTTCCTGTTCAGTTGAGGCTTGTTTTTTTCTTAGATCTTCAATCATATTTGATAATTGTTGTTCTATCCTGAGAAACCTGTTATCTATTGATTCGTCAATGTACCCCTGAAGGTTTGAATTAGATTCTTCAAGGCCATTAATTCTGGAGTTGGTGAGGGTCAGTGAATGATTGATGATGCCGGCCCATATTGAGGTTTTTGTGAAGAACTGATTGGCAAAGCCCCATTTTTGGTTGACGTTCTGTGTTAAAACATTCATTTCCTTCTGGACATTATTGGTCCTATTAAAGATTTGCTCTCCAAAATTCGTGAATTTTGAAAATAGGGTGGAGAGAGCTTGGAGTTGCTCGTCTTTAAATGGGGAAAAAATGTCAAGGTCAGCTGAGTTTGCGAGGCAGGTGTCTGGAAAAACTTTTATCTGAGGAGAGCACTCTAAAATTTGATCATTGGCTAATTGATAACCAGGATCAAAGGTCTGAAGGTTTATTGGGTAGGTTTGAAGGTCAAGATTTTGGTTTGAATCGCAGTTTATGGAGTTTAATTCCAGGCAGATGTGTTCTTGGTTATCAGAGGGGAAAAAGTTAAAGCTTGTGTTAGAAGGATTTAAAGATTCCATTTGCCCCGCCAAATTTTTTTTTTTTTTTTATTATTATTATTATTATTATTATTTATCCCACACTGCAGGATTGAGGGTGTCGCAGTTCTCATAATTTTTTTTTTTTAACGAAATTAATACAAAACAAAAAACCCTTTGTACTTTTTTAACGATTTTGAAAGAAATCAATTATTAAAAAAATTTAAAAACATAATATTTAATCTTTTACAAGAAAATTTTATAATTAAATTAAAACTTATCCAAAAAAACAGGAAAGAAAAATTAATTTTTGGATTTTCTTAATTATAAAAAAAAGAAAAAGAAAAAATTCAATATTTCATATAAAAAGTAACTTGCGGTGTGTGTTGGAATCAGCATAGGGTTATTGGGCTATTCGCTGTATAGAATATACCAAAAAACTCAAAAAGAAAAAATGCAAATTCTTCACAGCAAGTGGAGAATGAATTAGGAATGAATGCAGAAACCTTTCAAGGAATCATTGAGAGTTCTATGTTAAAGAATGAACTGCACAAACTTGCCATATTGCAGATAACAAAGCTCAATAATAACAATAAAGAGTCGAAAAGGCAACTCATGGATGGCAAATTTCTTTAAAAATACAGTTTAAAAAAAAAAATTATTTTAAAAGTTTAATTTGTTTTTCCCATTCAGTCCTATAAAATTTATTATGGAAAATAAGTCATGTCATTGTATGATCCAAATCATTGGCTCAGAATACCATTACGGCATGGACAATATCATGCCTGATCAAGATTTGCGGATCTTCCTTCATTTCTTTCAAAAAATCCTTTCACTTTTCCTCATTGTGATCTATTCATTATATTTTCTCCAGAAAAAAAATGCCCATGGCGTTCATCAAATGCTCAATGAGACAGTATTTCATTATTTAGATGGAATTTTAGAGGAACTGATTGAGGATGTTAAGGAATCGACATCTATTTTTTATAACCAAGCTTATAAAGCATATAAAAAGCAAATGACTGATCAGGATCTGGATTCTAATGAGAAGGAGTTTTTTTCTCATAGTGACAATGGATCCAAAACATTATATCCTAGAAAATACCCCTCGCATTCTATTCATATTAGCTCCAATATGACGAAAACTCATAGGAAAAGGGTGTCCAAGGATATGTTGAGATCCAAAACCAACTATTCTTTACATGGATTAGAAATAATTCAACCAAAAAGATCTAGAGAGGAGTTTATCTTTAATGATGGAGAGAGGGAGATCCGGTTTTATAATACTAAAGGAGATGCGAATGTTTTGGAATTTGAAGATAAAAAAATGCTTGATGAAATTGAAGAACAACCCGTTTTACAGTTGGAACCCCCGAGTGTTGAAAATTCAGAGCCGAAAATTAAGAAAAATGAGAGTTTCGTGTTTAATTTGAATCCATCGCTTGATATTTATCGGAATTTCTACATTTGCAGCTGCTATGAATGTTGTTGCGAATGTTGTTGCAATTGTTGGTTCGAGCTGTTTTTTGACAAGCTTTCTCGAATTTATCTGAAATTCAAACAACAAATTCTAATCTCATTGATCATTCATTCCAAGACCCTTTGTTTCTGCTTTATAATAGTTGGTGTTTCTTTTGAAATATCGCTTCGTAATGCTTTTGCAATATTAGTGAGCGATTGTTTGGAAAACAAGTTGAATGGATATTTTATAATTCTTTTCGCTTTGTTTACTATTATGGATCTTTTTTTAGGAGCCGTGTTTTTTTCCGCGAATGTCTTCTTGATCTCGTTTTTAACAACAAGAAGAGAATTTCTCGCGGTGAACCCTTCTGATAAAAAAACACGAGGTCGGATGATATTTTATCATTTGAATAAAGCTTTCACATATGGATTTTTTCATTTCATTTTCCAAATGGTTTTCAAAATTATTTTCATTTTTAAAAGACCGTTTTATGAGGTGGATGAAGGCTCAGACACTGCCCTGTTTGCTTTATTGAAATATACTTTTTTGTTTCTTTTCATCATGCATAATTATCATAATTGGAAAAGCACAGTTTTGATCCAAGATGATTGTGACATCCTTAAATTCCAAAACAGATATTTCACGATCCAAAACACTTTTCTTAAATTCGTACCCAATCAAAAGACATTGTTAAGATTTCTTAAGCTGTACATTTATGGCAAAAATCTCTCCTCATCATCAATCATGAATTCAGATTCACCCAGAAGTTTAAGAAGTAACTCATTTTCAGGGCCAGATTTTGTGCAAAATCTATCAAAAGATCTGGAGATGAACCTATGTAATGTGAAATTACAGTTGGATGAACAATTGAATATTGTTGATAAGCAGAAATTCAGAAGAATACTTAAAAACAGAGGTGTGTACCCCATTTTGCAATTGATCATCATATATTTTTTGTTGGTCTCGTCATTCATTTATATGATGGTGGCATCGGTTTGTTTGGTAAGTTTGAACGTCAAGGATTATCAGTTTATTGATCCCATATATCGTTTGTTGTACATTTCAATTTTTATTTTGAATATTTCAGAGTTTACATTGATCCCAATCTTGTTCAAGTATAGCTTGAAAAGAAAGTATTATCTGGATTTTGAGGGAGAAAATAGTTGGTTTTGGGAGAAGGAGGAACAAAAGGAAGAAGATCATAATGAAAATTTTTGATGCAGTATTTTTACTAATAATTTTTTTTTAATTTAATAGAATTTTCACCTTTGAATTTTAAAATATTCCTTTTAACGTTAATTCTAAAGAACGTTTTTTTAAATGTTTGTTAGAAATTGTTAAAAATATGTTCATAGTTTCGTCATTCGCTTCATAGTCTTTTTGAAATCATTCCCATATAGATTCCTATGGTTTTTGAACCCATTGGGATCAACTTCTCTAATCGATTGCACTCCTTCTTTTTCGTAATTCAATTTTTTCAATTCTTTAGACATTTCCCCCATATTTCCTATCAAATCCTCAGTCATGAACTTCTGCATCGTTTCAACCCGATCAATCGATTTCAAAAACTTATCGAATCTCTTATGAATGACTCTGTTTTCTCTCTTATAACTCCGAGAACTCAATGATCTTTTGCTTTGAGTCATAGAATCATCACCATTTTGAAAATAAGGGTCAAAGGACGAATGTTTTTCTTGGATATGAGCAATGATTTTAGGTAGTTTGAGTTTCATTTTCTGCTTCTCTATTTCATTTGTAGAGGCTATTTCTTTAATGGACATTGGTTTTGTGCTGTTTCTATGGCTTTGTAAGGAATTAGATTTTAATTTCCCTGCTTCCAGGATGTTTCTTTTAATAATGATCCCACTGTCTCTCCGATTGAGAAAATATGGGTTGTTTTCTGTTTCTTTTGTTTCTTTGATGCTGAAATCTGTAATGAATGGACTTTTTAAATCATAATTAGGGGTGGTATTAAGTTGGGAATTGGAATTCATCTTGTTTTTTGATAATAATGATAGTTTCTTTCGATCCAGATCTTTCTTGAAAATATTCTTTGTGACTTTATGTAACACTTTCGTGATCCTCTTATATTGATTCTTAAACTCATTCAAATAAAACTCATTGGTTGCAGGCTCACCATCCTTCCCCATGACTCCCTGCAAAATTATCTTCTTTATCACCTGATCCAACTTATCTACTTCATCATGATGTCTTTTCTTTTGATCAGGGGAAATGGATTCTCCAGACCCCTTTTTTTTCATAGGCGCGAGATATTTCTGATTATAAATGAAACGATTTTCAAGGTTTTCCAAGGAATCATTGAATATTATGTCTTGATTTAATTCCTCATTAGTTTCGCGAGTTGCTGTCTTGTTTGGTATTTTGAAATTTTCGGACAAATGCGAATATAAAACAGTGGAAATCGCCTCTTCAGTTTCTTTAGGCTCTTGGGTTTTACGAACGAAATGGAAACGAGTCACTTTTTCCTTTGAAACATCAATGATTTTCTTGAACTTTAGCATGTTTTCCTCCAATTGTTGGACATTTTTTTCTTTTGCAGAGGCGATTTCGTTTTCTTTTTGTTGTGTGGCATTGAAAGAAAAAATGTGATGGTTTCTGTTAGTTTGGGGTTTTTGCTCCTCGGTCAAAACATTATGGAGGCTGTCTTTGTATTGTGATTTAAACTTCATGACCATTTCTTCAGAATTATTGTAATTTGTGACATTGCTTTGCAGAAGGAAGGATTTGATATCTATAAATGAGTTCAGGCCTTTGAAGATTTCCATTTTTTTCTCGAACTTGTCGGTTTTAGTCGTGCCTTTCAATTTATTCCTGTTTTTATGTGATTTTATCAACTTTCGGATATTCCTGACATTCTCTGGCAAATTTGGATTATCTTCATTGTCATTAAAATAACTGTTGTTTTTTGCAGTATTTTTTTGCTTATTTTGAATATTTTTTGCGAGAGTTTTCTCGAGGTAAATTTCAAATGCCTTCATAAAAAAACTCTGACGAACATCTTGACTTTTTTGAAGAGGATTCTCATCAGTATCAGTGTGAGGGTGGGTCAGGGAGTTTAATATGGAAGAATTGATGGAAGAGGGTTGATCTTGCTTTCCGATATGCTTGAGGTTCGAAATGTATTTTTGCATTAAACAGGAAAAATATTTGATAACTAATTATATGTTGAAAACAAAATTTCATAAAACAATAAAAATTAATTGAGCCAAAAATTGGCAGTCCAGCAAATTCCAATGTCTCTGAAGCTTTATAAATATTTTAGTAACTAATTATAAGTAGAAAAAAACAATTAAAAAAAAAAATTTTTAAATCAAAATTTCTTAAAACTAAACAATAAAAATTGATTGAGCCAAAAATTGGCAGTTCAGCAAATTCCAAGGTTTAAAGATAAACTAAACAATAAAAATTAATTGAGCAAAAATTGGCAGTTCAGCAAATTCCAATGCTGACTAGAGTGTTTTTACTAAAAAAAACTATAATAATAAATATTTCATAATTCATAAAATGCCCATTTTTTCTCTTGTGTGGATTTTCCTCTTCATTTTTCTCTTCAAAAATGTAAAAAGCAAAAGTAAAAATTTTATTATTTACAAATTTTACTCTGTATACAATATAACAATTGAAAATATCTTTTTCAAGGTTTGCTTCTTTATGAAACAAATTCCTCAGCTT
>Ga0302320_10027747_pt1 | contig 10898 bp, 15 predicted proteins | sample Bog_T0_3_FD_202130 | JGI IMG/M metagenome (GOLD analysis project Ga0302320, IMG submission 202130) | Peat permafrost microbial communities from Stordalen Mire near Abisko, Sweden - Bog_T0_3 | ecosystem: Environmental > Terrestrial > Soil > Wetlands > Peat | place: Sweden: Abisko, Stordalen Mire... | reverse complement strand
TACAAAGAAAAAAATCATTGTTTTAAGTTGAGGAATTATAAGCAAACGTTTTGACTAATTTTGAAATTCCAAAATAACAGTAAATTTACAAAAATCAGAAAACCAATTTTTTTTAATTAAAACATGATTTCTCGTTGGAATAGAGAGATTTTTTTTTTTAATTTTTTTCATTAGGTTAAATAATTAAATGCATTTTTTTAAAGTTTTTGGAAAAAAGAGAAAAAAACCCTCTTTTTTAAACATATTTTTATCATTTTCTAAAAAAAAAACCACCAAAAAATTGTTAAATAATTAATTATTGAAAATTTCTTGATTTCTTAACAATGGAATCAACCACTGCAACCCTTAATACCCTCCCACCCACCAAAGAGAAGAAAAGCTGTAAAAAAGCAATCACGGTGAATCTAAAAATGACGAAATATACGATCGTCAAGCAACTCACTTTGGAAGTGTATCAATGGAAATCGGTTCTGAGTGATGAGTGGGACATAACATGGTCTGATTATTACATTTCTGAGGATTTTATTCGGAAACTCTTGCCACATCAAAAAATCAACCACTTCCCCGGCTCATATTTGCTTTGCAAGAAGAATTTCTTGGCATCTCATCTCTTAAAAATCCAGCAAAATCTTCCAGAAGCATATGATTTTTTTCCAAAAACTTGGATTTTGCCTTTCAATTATAAAAATCTTCAGGAATACGCCGAAGAACATAATTACAAAAAGGTTTTTATTGCCAAACCGGAAGCCTCTTGTCAAGGTCGAGGTATTTTTCTCACAAAAAAGGTGTTCAAAACTTTGAATGATAGAGAAAATTATGTGGTGCAAGAATATCTGAAGAACCCCTATTTGATTGATGATTATAAATTTGATTTGCGTTTGTATGTTTTAATAAAAAATGTGGAGCCATTGAAGATTTTTTTGTTTCAAGACGGTTTGGCTCGATTCGCAACAGAAAAGTTCCAAAAACCCAGAAGCAAGAATTTTATGAATTTGTTCATGCATTTGACCAATTATTCCATCAATAAGAAGAACTCCAACTTCCAACAAAACACCATAGAAAATGGAGAGGAGTTCGGACATAAAAGAAGTTTCGTAAGCATTTTGGCTGTAAATTTCTTAAATTTTCGAAAAATCTGAAAAAATTTAAAAAGAAATTAGAAAAAGAAGGGAAAGACGTTGAGCTCCTGAAGAAATCAATTGATGATTTGATCATCAAAACCGTATGTAGTGTTCAGCCTTATTTGGCACATATATTTAAGGCCAATCGTCCGAAGGAACAGGATGCAGAAATGTGTTTCGAGTTATTGGGATTCGACATTTTGTTGGATCAAAATCTGAAACCATGGCTTTTGGAAGTCAACCACACACCAAGTTTCTCCACTGATTCCGATCTTGATCACCGCATCAAATTCAATTTGATCAAGGACACATTGAAATTAGTGAACGTGAAGCGTAAAAACTCAAAACTCAAGAAAATGAGAGAAATCATTGAATATGAAGATAAAAATCTAGGAAATTTCAAGAGGATCTACCCTAATAATGATATTGCAACTTATGACAACTATATGAATTCAGCCAAAGAAATCTGGGATCTATGGTCTCAAGGGAAGAGAAACAGGGGGAAAGTTCATATAACCAGTCTAAAAAATGATGCGCCTGAACAAAAACCCAAAAGAAATTCCGTCAGACCAATTTCAGCGATCCCCCTAATCCAAAAAGCCAGAACCAATTACCTCAAAACAAATAATTTACAATCTGGACCGATTGTCCAAACAACAATCAACCAAAATCAAAACCAAAAGGGCTCTCATATCCCTCACACTTTCTTCCCCCAAAAGCCCAAACAATTTATTAGACCGAAGTCAGCCTTTAATGCCCCTTATAAATGCGAAGAATGCAAAAGAGAAGAAATGGACGAATCTCATAAAGATTTAAGAATCGTGAAGGATTTCCTGAGGCCAAAAAATGGAGGCTTTATGCAAGAATTTAATTTCAACGAGCTTTTGAAGAATTCTAATCCGAATGATAAAAAGAATTCTTTTGCTGCAAGGACCGGGGGAAATTATAATAATTATATCAATTATACGAATGGACTGAATTCTTTGGGATCGATGAATGAGTTCGAAGACAAAAAGTTGCAAATGGTGGTGAATCAGAAAGGGAAACAATTCCCACCAGAATTTTTATTTGGCACCTTATCAACGAACAACTTTTCTCAAAAATCAAATCTCACCTTTGTTCATAAACAAATTACGAATAAAACCTTAAAAAACATGAAATAATATAAATTAAAATTTGAAAACAATCTTAATTCATGAAAGTTTTTAAATAAATTAAATTCAATTTATTTTTTTTAATTTTGTTTTGACGAACAAGCCAGTTTTTCCTCCTCATTTTTGGCATATTGTTTCATCTCCTGAATGACCAATGTCTTTCTTCTCAAACAATTTTCCAACCTCGCCTTCGTATTTTCTTCCTCGGTGGAGAATAATTCATCATACATCTCAATCATTTTTCTCACACAATTTACCAAAATAAAAGATTTTGCTATTTCTTTATGTAAATCCGCAGAGCTCATTTGTTGATTAGTCTCAATATTTCTTAAAATGCAAGGAGTGATGCAAATCGCGATGTTTTTCGCAGTCATGAGGTTTTTTTCTTCATATTGATTGATTTTCTTAAAAAACTTAAACAGGAAATTCACGACCTTCAGATTCAAAGCTGGCATCTCGTGTAGAATCTCTTTGAAGAATTCAACTTCATTTTTTTCCTGAATGACTAATTTAATGAAATATTATTAAAATTTCTGTTAAAACTTAAAACTCACATTCATATTTCAACAATTCACGATAACATTGCATCGGAATCAGAGGGTCTGCTAGATTTTTTATCAGTTTTTTTGCTATATCAGCAATAATCAAAGGATCCTTCACAGTGAAAATCGCCTCAAAGTTCCCATTTTCTAAATTAGTCACTAGTTTCTGAACATCAGAAGCACCTGCTGCCTTTCTAAAGATCCCTTCTGTCTTGATTCGATCCCCGTCGTCAAAATATAAGAACAAAGCTATCAAAATATAAGGTATGCCATTTTCCGCCAGGCAATAATCTGATAAATGTTTCCCGAAAATCGATTGTTTAACCATTTTCAAAACGATGCTTTTTTCATGCACGCGGAAATCAGGAAAGAAGTCCTTGAATTCCTTTTGGAAAAATGGTTGGGATTCCAATTGTTCCACACTTTCCAAAAAAACATTCAAACCATAATAAAATTAAATCAATACCAGCTCAAATAAGTGATCACCTTCTTGAAAAACTTCAATACGTTATTAAACCCATATTCGATGTCCCATCGTATAATCCAAGACAGATCAACTGTATAGAAGTTCGTGAGGTTCAAGAAATATTTAATCGGCAAGTCCTTATATAAATCCTTCATGAAATTTATCGTCCGTTTGTCGAAAGCTGACACTCCATTGTGGAAATAAACGATCGTATAGGGACTTCCTTTATTATAAATTTTAGATTTTTATTATTATCTTACCCATCCACCATTTCATCCATATAATAAATGAAATATAAAAAGGCCTGTTCGATTTTTTTTTTTTCTGTTGGAAAATAATATCCGATCATAAAAATCACTGTGTTGCCTGATTTATCGACTCCTAAAAAAATTCAAACATTTTCAAGGAGAATAAAAAAAGGGGCAATTTTATATTATCAAATCTGTCGCAGTTTTTACCTACTTTGTATAAAAAGTTGAGGGCTTGAATCAGATTGAAATCCGAAACTTTGGCTTGAATCATGTATTGCATGTATTTCCGATTTCGTAGTTCCGCTTCTCTTTCTGTAATTTTTCGTTTTACGAATGTAAACAAATCCTGTTTTTTTTTGTCATTGGGCTCCATTTGGGGGATTGTCAATGAATTTTTTTGGTTAAAAAAAAATTGTTTTTTTAATGTTGAAATATTTTTTTTTTGCTTTTTGATAAAAAAATGAAATATTGGGGCGTTTTTAATTTTCTTAAAATATTTCGAATATTAACAGAAAATTGCAAACACAATTCTGATCCTTGGAATTGAAATTACAGCAACAAAAAAAACATTGCAGAAAAATTGGAAAAATTAACAAAATTAAAAAAATATGGAAAACTTGCAATTTAACGGGGATGATGGAGTCGAAAATCTAAGCTATTCCAACAAATCCACCATTTCTGGCTCTAATACCTTCATTTATTGGAGTAAGGCCCTAGAGGAGCATTTTCCATCCCATTATATCAACAAACCCCTCGTGAACCATTTCGGAGCCTCCTTACCTGAACCCAATATTTCTGATTCGGAAAGTATCGATTTTTCTGAAAAATGGGCCAATTCTTATCTGAAAAAACTTGGTTAAACTTAAGAATTTCCTTTTTTTTTACTTATAAAAATTATATAGGATATCATAATTGCCTTCCCCTTGTGCAGAAATATAAAACATTGACAAATAAAAAGGAAGATTTGGTGCAAATCTGTGTGAACAAAATCGAAGAAAAAAATGAAATGGACATTTTAAGAGCGACAGGCGAGAAACTCGCGATAAAAATCTTAATGGAGGATGCGGAATTGGATCTAAGTTCTCATAAAAATGAAAACAGCTCTCGCCATTCTATTAATCTTGAGATTCCGGGTCCTGGGCTTTGTAAAATCTGCTATGCCACTAATGAAAAAATCCAAGTGGGGGTATGCAAACACACATTTTGTCATGATTGTTTGAAACAATATGTTGAAAATCTAATCAACATAGGACAAGCACATATTTTCTAAAATTTATTTAATGTTTTTGTTATAAGGTTCAAACTATCAGATGTCCGGAGAACCAATGCAAAGAAAATTTAAGCGAAAACATTATTTCAGAACTACTGAATAATAATTTTATGGACAAAATGAAAAAATTCAAGAACAGAAATATCCTCATGCAAAACCCCAACATTCGTTTTTGTATCAGCCCAGATTGCGAGAATTATGTCTTGGGGACACCTAATGATTTGTACTTGAAATGTTCATGTGGGATGGAGTTTTGCTTCAGATGCAATAACAAATGGCATAAGGGAAAAAGTTGTGAGGAAGTTTGACTTATTTTTTAGTTTGATTTTCATAGTCACAAAATTAGGTCATAGACCAAGATTTTGAAATTTACATGAAAAAAAACACCGTGCAAACGTGTCCGAAATGCAAGAGCAAAATAGAAAAAATCAATGGATGTAATCATATGACTTGCAAGTTTTTTTTAGTTTACTTTTTTTTCTATTTAGAAAAGGTGAAAATTTTTTGTTCACCTCTATTTTTTTAATCTTTTTCACCATTTTTTTTATTTCTCTTTATTTATTTTAATAGCATGTGCAAATACAGTTTTTGTTGGTTATGTAAAGCGAAATATTCAAGATATCACTTCAGGTCTTGGAATCCTTTCGGTTGTCCAGGGCTTCAAAACGGTTAATTTTCTAAATTTTTTCTCAAAAAAAAATTCCTTTTTTAATTACAGAAAACAATTTGAAAAAAAATTGGAGCAAACCAAAATTATGTCTTCATCGAATCGGAACATTATTTATGCTTTTGCTCAGAATTCTTCTCTTCCCATTCAAAATGATCCTAAAACAAACTGCCAACGCATCATCCTCCTTCCATAGGTATCAAATTTAGTCTAAATTATTCTTTATTTTTGTTGAGCAAAATGAGACGAAAGTATAAAACATCTATGAAAAACGTTCATTTCAGGAGACTTCTCAAAATTCTCACATTCTTGGTTTATCTCTTAGCGTTGATATTTTTCTATGTTGTTGCTCTTTTTGAGCTCTTCAAATACTTAACCATGAAAAACCGCAGAAGAAGAGCCAGACTGGCTTTCATAAACGAGCCTTTGCAAGTAAGAATGATCCGGAACGAAAATCTGAGAAATCTCAACATTCCTGGTGACGAGCCTTTAGACATCTAAATTTATATTCGTTATTTTGTTTTATTTAAGAATTTCTGTGACAAAATCAAAAATATTTCTTGAAAATTTTATAGTGTTTTCTCTAATTTCTAAAAAAAAAAACGATTTTCAAAATTTCCTCTTATTCATAGATTTTAATCCCAGCATTCTCCAGACTCTTAATCACCAGTCCCTCATATTCGTCCAAGCTGACTTTTCCATCCTTATTGGTATCGGTCATCATGATCCAGATCTTTACATCTTCTTCAGTTGGTGCAAAGTTGTCCATCCCCATGATTTTATAGCTTTCTTTGATAATGTTGGTCACTTCCTTATCCTCAATGAAGCCACTGCCATCAGTATCGAACCTTTTGAACAATCTTCTGGCCACATCCAATCTATGTTGTGCCTCGCTTGTCAAAGTTCTTCCGACCCCAGCCTTCTTTTGCTTTTCTACTCTCACAACAGCAGGCTTGTTACCAACCAGATATTTAATGGCCAAAACTTCTAGATCTTCTAAAGTCACTCTGCCATCTCTGTTTTGATCAAGGGCTCGATGGTAAGACGAAATATCACCTTCAGCGGCCTGGAAACCCTTGTTTATAGCAAAATAGACATCGGAAAGCATGGGACTCACTTCTGGGGGGTCGATCAAATCGTTTCGATTGGAGTCATATTTTCGCAACAGGTCGGATGCAGCTTGCTTGGCCTCGACAATGTCACAAATGCCACCCCAATTGGGGTAAAGTGTGGAACCATAGGATTGCATGGAGTTTTTTTGGTTAAGATTGGGGAGTTTGGAAAATTAAAATAAATTTTTATAAATAAAATTTTATTAGTTTTTAAAGAGTTTTCAATTTTTTTGGAAAAACGGAAATTCAGATCTTTTTAAGAGGCGATTTTAAATAACTGTTTTGGATGAAATTTTTCAGTATTTTTAACCAAAAACTTTGAAATTATAAATTTCATGGAGACTTTCTTTGTGATATTGACATACAGTTCTAATTCCAATGAGGTTTTTTTTTCCCCAAATATGAAATTGCAATGAGAAAATATGAGTTAAAATATAAAATATATTTCTATTTTATTATATTGAAAAAACTTGTTTTTTTAATTTAGTAGATTTATTAAAAATGCCATTTTTAAAGAAAAAAACTTCAATTATTTTATTGTTTTCTTTCAATTATCCATACTACACTTCTCCAAAATGGGTTCCGGAACATAGGTGAAGTCTTGAAATTCCTTCTGATATTCATTGATTAAATGCATTTTGGTATTTGGGACGAAAGAATTGATAGGGTCTATACAAAAACATCTGCAAATATCATTAAAATCCAAAGTTATTTACTTTCTTTGGTGAATTCTTCATCGAAATTGTCCACACACATTTTCCCTGTAATTTTTGGTTTGAAAGGAGGCAATATTGCTTTCTCACGCAATTTCTCCCAATCAATACTAGCGAACCAAGGGTGGTTTCTGATCTCTTCAGCTCCTTTTTTCGATCCTAATCTTTCTTCAACATTTTTTATCACCAACTATGTTTTTTTCATAAATTTAAACAGATAAATCATTTTTGTTACTTTTTTCACTAAATCTTTAGCTTCTTCTGAAATCACGATTTGGGCTGGAAACCTTATTTCTGCTTTTCTGATCAATTGGAACATCATCATCTGGTTATTATGATAGAAGGGGGGTATTCCGACCATCATTTCGAATCTATAAATTAATGAAAATATAGATTTTTTTAAGACTTTTGTTATACAACAATATTCCCAAACTCCACCAATCTGCAGGCTTGCTATGTCCAATACCTGTGATGATCTCAGGAGCTAAGTATTCCGGAGTCCCCACAAAAGTATTCGCTTTTGTGCCATTACCCACATATTTCGCAAGTCCGAAATCAGTCAAACATATATGTCCCTCATCATCAAGCAAAATGTTTTCCGGCTTCAGATCTCTATAAATTATATCTTTGGCATGGAGATAATCCAAGGCTAGGATTATCTCTGCTGAATAAAACCGAGCACGATCTTCTGAGAAACGTCGCACGTTGCGCAGATGCTGGAAAAGCTCACCGCCACGAAGAAATTGCATGACGAAGAAAATTTTATCTGGAGTTTGGAAAGCGAACTCCAAATTCACTAAGAACGGATGGTTCACCTATTAAATTGATAAATCATGATAAGAATTTTATAAAAAGTTACATATTCTAGGATCTTCCGTTCAGTTTTCGTGTGTTCAATTTGATCCTTTTGGATAATATCTTCTTTCCTAATGGATTTCAAAGCATAAAGGTCTTCCGTTCCTTTTTTTTGCACCAACATTACCTATTAAGCATAAAAAAACCTTAATATTTCAATTTATTTTGTTTATTTGCCTTGCCGAAAGCCCCTCTGCCAATTACTTTGATTAATTTGAAATCTTCAATTGAGACTTCGACCCCTTTTTTGTTGGAATAAATCAAAGTGCTTTTTTCTTTAAGGTCCTTTTCCTCAAATTCATTTTTAATTCCAATCAGATGTTTTTTCTAGGAATTTAAAATAAAACTCAATGAGAAACTCTCACAAATGGTCACTTTTAATGATTCAGCATCTAAATTCTAAAAAAACATTTAAATTAATCAATAAATTTTCAAATTACCAATGGATTTTCGCTCGGGACTCTCGAAATGTTCTTCTTCGCATCGAATTCAGTCGTTGTGTAATTCATTAAAGTTAAGTCGTCCTATGTTTTTTTCACAAATTTCATAAAATGACCTAATTTCCTCACCTTATAAAAGAAAGTCAAGAAAGACTTTTGGCTTTTTTCCAAATAAGCAGAAATCAACACCTCCAAAATCAAATCTCTCCTTTGAAAATGGAGAAAATATTTAAGAATATTAAAAAAATTTGAAATAAAACCTTTCTATGCTGCAATATCTATAATCGTATTCCTCAGGAACATGAATCACGAATTCAAATCCCTGACGAGATACTGTAACTGCGGCAATTTTTTGCAGAGGGATTTTTCTTCTCATTATGGCAGATGAGAATAATTTGGCAATAAAATTATTAAAAACATCAGGCACTTTTAAATTATATAAGTTAAAGTTGGTTATCACTATAATTCGTTCCTGCTTCTTGTTTTTGTAGTTGTATTTGAAAATCGGCATTGAAAGGAGGATGATTTCTATTCAAAAATCAGAGGAAAGTAACAGAATTTTTCTCACCGTTTGGCTCCAAAAGAAGCTGAATGTCCTTGTGGTCGTAAACCAACAATTCATTTGACGTTTTATTTTCCATCGGGAAATAAAAATTATTGCTTTTTTCTTATTTTAGTTTTTTTTTGTAATTTGATCAAATTTGTTAATTTTTTTGATCTTTAATTAATGTAAAATAATTGAAAATGGGTCCTTTTTTTAAAGAAAATTTTGAATTTTCGTTGGGTTTTTTTCACTTTAAAAAAATTGAGTTTTTTAGGAAATACGAATTTTAAATGTTCAGAAACAAAAGAAATCCTCATATATTTTATAGGTTAGGGATAACTGTATGTTTATTCATCATTTGGAAATATATATAAGAAAAAATCAAGAGAACTCTTATAAAGTTTTTGATTTTTAGCGTCTATTGCCTTCTACCTTATAGAATGAACAAATCAAAATTCATTCATATTGAGAACATCTCTAAGAAAAAACATATGCTTTTGCGAAATCAAGTGGAAAACATGCAAAAGATATAATTTTTAATATATTTTTTTTTTTAATTATGAGATTTTTTTAAGTCTTGCGTTTTTATAATCAAATTTTCAAATATTCAAAATAAAATTTATTTAAAGCCTTTCTTTTCTTTCTCGTCTTGTGATTTCGTCTAAAAATGCAATTTTTACCCAAAAAAACTATTTTTAATCATTTCTTACCCAGGCTTGTGCGATAGTTTTCTTCATTTCATCATCTCCTTCCTGATAAAGTTTCTTCATCATGTTCATCATAGACTCCTGAGGGTCTTCTTTCTTAGGAGCTTCCTCCTGCTTATCGAATTTCATCTTTATTTCGTCCTGATAAAACAAACTTTCACATTAATAATTTCTTACGGCGTTCTCCTTATAGTAAAGATTATCCCATGTTTTCGATTCCTTTTTGGTCAAAGTGAGATGGATGCTATTTTTTTTAATGATGAACTTGCAATGTTCTTTATCAATGGTAGCATTGAGCCTTTTGACTGCGAATCTAGAGAGAATATTTAATTGGAATCATAGCTCATTTACCTCAAATTCTGATTCTTGAAGCCTTTGATCTTCAGATCAAAGCCTTCCTCTTCGAATTCACATGAGATATTTTCTTTCTCGACATCTCCCACCCCATCCAAAGAAAGATATACTCTTTTTTTTTGAAAAATTATAATTTTTTTGGCATTTTTAAAAAGTTCTTTTACTTCACATTCTTGCCTTCTTGCTCCCAAGAGTAATTTTTTATCGCTGTATAGACCACGTTTTCTGTTTGAAGGAATTCATTCAACTTTTGGTCCTTGCTTTCCTCGGTTTTTTGAACGATTTTGTTCCTTTCCTATTAAAAATAGCTTTTTTAATTTTGTTTCTCAATGGTTTACTATCAAAATTATGTCTTTGAGCTTGGTTAACTCTTTTTCCAGAAGAGTCTTCACGTGGATTCGGGTTGCTTGGGCGTAGAGAGATGAAAGCTCCTGAAGATCCCCTTCGAGGTCAGACAAAACAGTTTTTTCTACCATTTGAAATCTTTTTTTGGTGTTTTAATTTTGGATAGAATGTTCGATTTTGCTTTAAATTTGGATTCTCAAAAAACTGCTTAATTTTGAAGAAACAAAACAAAAAAAATTCATAAAAATTTCAAATTAAAAAATTGAAGAAAACAATTTTTTTTTTTTTTGAATTTTCAAAGTATTTTTTAAAAAAACAAACTTTTTGTTTATTTAAATAATTGATATAAAAAACAAA
>Ga0302320_10027746_pt1 | contig 10898 bp, 10 predicted proteins | sample Bog_T0_3_FD_202130 | JGI IMG/M metagenome (GOLD analysis project Ga0302320, IMG submission 202130) | Peat permafrost microbial communities from Stordalen Mire near Abisko, Sweden - Bog_T0_3 | ecosystem: Environmental > Terrestrial > Soil > Wetlands > Peat | place: Sweden: Abisko, Stordalen Mire... | reverse complement strand
TCCGCTCCGGTCGCCACACCGTTGGTGAGGTGATACACTGCGGCGACGATGCCCAGGAGGTAAAACTGCGCGAACAGCAGGTTGGCCGGATGGCCGGCGGGCAAGCCATGCCAGAATTGCCAGATGGCTTGGGACGCTGAGCTGAAGGCGTTGGCTGGATCGAACCGTCCGCCGAACCAGCGGTGCAGGGTTGTGACGTGGAACAGGATAAACGCCAGCATGATCAAGGCGGTAACCCGTTGCAACCACTGGCGAAGGTCGCTGCCGTTGTGATGTTTCTGGACGCCGAATCTTAGCTTATCTCGACGAAGCGTCCGTAAACCGAAGGCAACGTGGATGGTGAGCGGCAGGAAAATCAATCCCACTTCCAGCACTGGCAGCAGCGGGCCGAGCGCGTGGTTGCGGTTGACCGCCTCCTGAAATTTCGCCGGCCATAGGCCGAGCGCGTTGATGGCGAGGTGCAGCACCAGGAAGCCACCCAGCAAGAAACCGGTGAGCGCGAGGTAATGGCGCGGGCAGGCGCCGCCGCCGCAATTGCATTTATGGCCGGCCTCCTCGCCAAACTTCATGGTCAGGATGGCACGCGGATCGGGCCGAGGCGCAGGGTGCGCATGATGACCATGGCCGCCGCAGCCACAGGAAGTCTTTTTGCAACTGGATTTGGGGGTCGCTTCAAAGTACATGGAAAATCATTTGCTCATGGCCTCGCGGCGGCCGCAGGTGCAGCTCGGGCAGGGTTCGCCGCTGCCGTGGCCGTGGCCGTGTTGGGCCTGCACCACGGTCGCACCGAGTTGCAGCGACGTTCCGCCCCATTTCCAGTCGCCACCGCCGGGTCCCCCGGAAAGCGCGAGCGTTTCCCCAAGCAATTTGGGCGGGGAGGGAGGCGCGACTTCAAAAAGTTTGGCATATTCCGCCGCGTCCTCGCCAATTTCCCGGTCAATCACCACGGAGAAATCCAGAGCAAGTTGCGTGGAGGTGTCGCGGCAACTGCCATGGAGCCGCAGCAGTTCGTAAAGACAAACGATCGTGGCTTCACGGCCGCTGGCGTCGAACAGAATCGCCAGCTCGTGACTGCCGGGCGCAACTCCGGCGAGCTTCAGCAGCGCCGGTGCATCAAGTTTCCAGTGCCGTGAATCCTCGTCGGACAAAGTCTTGGCGTGTTGCGCGACGAGTCCGTCACGTCCGCCTAATTTGAGTGCTTTGACTTTTTCGTAGCGGACAGTTTCACCGCCATTTGTTTTCTTATAGATCAGGAAGGCCATGTTTTTGTTTAACGTTCTCTGCGAGTGTTTTCAATTCCGCGTCCTTCAGGTTGCGTTTGCGAACGGCGGAAAATCGTCTGACTTCGGCGAGCAGCGCCGGAAACAGCATGGGCGGAAAGTCCAAATTCATCCGCTCCAGTTTTTGACGCAGCAGGCGCGAGCCGGAATGCCGGCCAACCACCATTTCCGTCGGGGTGTGGCCGACGTCCTCAGCGGCAAACGGCTCGTAAGTGGCCCGGTTTTGGAGCAGACCGCCGCAATGAATGCCCGACTCGTGGCGAAAGATGGCCGCGCCGGTGACGGGCTTTTCGGGCGCGAGCGGGCGACGCGACGCATGGGCAACCAGATCGCCCAAGGCAGAAAGCTGGCGCGATTCCACGCCGCAATTTTTCCCAAGCGTGAGCCGCGCGGCCATGACGACTTCATCCAGCGGCGCGTTGCCGGCGCGTTCGCCAAGTCCGTTGACGGTGACGCTCGCGGCATCCGCGCCGGAGGCCAGCGCGGCGATGGTGTTGGCGGTGGCCATGCCCAGATCATTATGCCCATGGAATTCCAGGCTTAGGCTTCCCGTGGCCGCGCGCAGGGATGAAAATAATTCCACCGTTTGCAGCGGATTCAAGATCCCCACCGTGTCGGCGATCCGCAGCCGGCAAAGGCCGACCGCCTTGGCCACTTGGGCGAATTCAAGGAGAAAGCCGTGATCCGCCCGCGAGGCGTCCTGCGCCCCCACGGAAAGAAATTGGAAAGGCTCGCGAAATTCGGCCGCCAGCTCGACGAGGGTCCGCAAGACCCACGCTTGGTCTTTTTTCCACGCCCGCAGATGAATTTCCGAGACCGGCAACGAAAAATGCGCGCCATGGACCCGGCAGTGGGTGGCTGCCAACAGATCCTCGCGCGTCCCGCGGCACCAGGTGGTCAGCCGCACGCCGGTGATGCGGTCACTGACGGCGTTGATGTCGTCAATTTCCGGCTGCCCCATTGCGGGAATGCCCAGTTCGAGTTCCGGCACGCCGGCACGAGCCAACGCGGCCGCGATGCTGATCTTTTCCGAACGCGAAAAGGCCACACCGGCGGCCTGCTCGCCGTCGCGCAGGGTGGTGTCAATGAGATGGGGGTTCATCCTTCAGGCGAACAGGGTCGCTGGCGGCAACTCAGATTTTTCCTCGAGGCTGTCCAGAATGGCTTCGGCGGTCTGAATGGTTGCCTGTTTATACCAGAGGTTTTCGGGATAAACAATCATCACGGGGCCATTGTCGCAGGTGTTTAGACAGCCGGTGCTGGAGACCATGACGTCGTCAAGGCCGCGATCCTGCACCTCCATCGTGAGATGCTGGAGAATGGAGGAGGATTCTTTTTTGTGGCAGACGCCCGCCGCGCCGGTGGGACGAAAACTGCCGCAGACAAATATATGATGTGCTGGTTTGCTCATATGTTATTTGATGGTTTTTATTTGATGGTTGAGGGTGATGTGATGCGTTCAGCTTTCGGCGGAATCGCCATTGAGAATTTTTTCCAGATGCCGGTCCAGATTCATCAAAGCTCCGGCGCAACCGGCTTCCCGCGTTTTGACCACCAGCTTGTCGGACCAGGCTTCTTCCTCGACCTGCTCGCTGATAAACCAATGCAACAGGACTTGGGCGGGATAATCTTTTTCAGCCAGTGCGACCTCGTAGGCGGTGTGAATGCCGGCGGTGTTCGCGCGCTCAAAATCGTAGGCGGCTTGCGATACCTCGATCAAGGCTTTGAAGGCGCCGACGGGAGCGGGAACCGCGCCGATCTTCGGCACGACATCGCGATCGGCCAGATGCTTCAATAATTTGTTCGCGTGTTCCCGTTCTTCTCCGGCCTGCTTTTCAAAAAAACTGGCGAATCCCGAGTAATGATGCACCTCGCACCAATACGACATCGCCAGATAATTCTGGCTGGCGAGCAATTCGTGATCTGCCTGTTTTTCGAGGGCGGCAATGACTGGGGCTGAGGGAATGGGCATATTTAGTTGGTGGTAATTAGTTGATAGTTGATGGAAAAGCTTAGCCGCAGCCGGTGCCGCTGCCTTTGCAAGTTACGCCGGCCCCGCAACTGGTGAAGCGACGTTTCAGGCCGGCGGGAATCGGTTTGTCGCCGAACACCGCGCCCAAGCCCTCGTCAATGAGCCCCTCCATCTCCACGACCTTCAGGCCGTGTTGCGTGAGCACACGCATCGGCGTCGGGCCGGCGGCGTTGACCAGGAGCGCGCGACAGTCCTTTAAGGTGGTGGCCAGTTCGGCCCAGCGCGCATCGCCGCCGCCTTCGGGCGGGGCGGAGCGGGTTTCTTTCACCTGGTACATGCCGGGTATCCGGGCGTCGGCCTCATAGATCAAGAATTTTTCCGCCTCGCCAAGATGCTGATTGACCAGCGCTCCTTCCATCGTGGCCACGGCGACAAACGGACGCGTGTCATTCTCCGCCGGGTTCAGGCTCGCGTTGGCGTAGTGGTTCAACACATCGTGTTGCTCCGTGGTCATGTTCTCGCCAATGTAGCCAACGGCATCAGCGCGACAGCGGGCACAGTGCGTCATCTGCGGGAGCAGTTGCCCGCATTGCAGGCGCAGCCGGGCGGTGGTCAGGGTGTCGGGTGGGGGCAATTCCTGAAAAACCGCGCCTTTGACGGGCACCAGCGGCATGAGATTCATGATGTCCGCGCCGAGGGCGGAGACTTTCTTGGCCACGTCCTGAATATGATCATCGTTCACGCCGGGCATGATGATGGTGTTGATCTTGGTCGTGATGCCGTGTGACTTGAGTTTCACCAGCGCGTCAATCTGCCGCGCGCTCAACACCGCCGCCGCCTCTTCGCCGCGCAGTGGACGCTTCCCATCGCGCACCCAGGCATAGATTTCCGCCCCGATTTCCGGGTCAATCGCGTTGATGGTCAGGGTCACGTGGCTGACTTGCAATTCCGCCATTTCGTCCACGTAGGGCGCCACGTTCAGGCCGTTGGTGGCCACGCATAGAATCATCTTCGGGAAGTATTTGCGCGTGAGCCGCAACGTTTCCATGGTCTCCTCGGGATTCGCAAAGGGGTCGCCCGGCCCGGCGATGCCCATGACCGAGATTTCCGGGCGCTGGGCCACCACGTCGCGGAGGTAGGCCAAGGCCTGCTGGGGCGTCAGCACCGTGCTGGTCACCCCGGGGCGGCTCTCGTTCATGCAGTCGTACTTCCGGTTGCAGAAATTGCATTGAATGTTGCAGCGCGGTGCGACCGGCAAGTGTACGCGACCGAATTTCTTGTGCGCATCCTTGTCGAAACAGGGATGGTTCTTGAAATCAATCGGCGCCAGCGTGGACGCGCCGCATGCGGGTTCAAGGGCTGAAATCATAGATAGCTATAACCGATGGGTGAGGTTTCCTGTTTTACTTCGAGCAAAGCGTTGATGATCCGTTCAAACAACTCTTGCGCGCCACGATAGCCCAGATGCAAGACGCGCTGCCCGCCGACACGGTCATGAATCGGAAAGCCGACGCGGACAAGCGGCACTTTCAGACGGCATGCAATTGAATAGCCCTTGCTGCTGCCAATGAGAAAATCCGGTTTCAACCCCGGCGCCGCCTCGGCGATCTCCGCGAAATCAAAACCTTCTTTCACAAGCGTTTCCGCGGGCAAATCGGGCACGGCCGCGCGCAGGCATTCCAGAAGTTGCTTGCTCCGTCCACCGCTGGCGCACAACACCGGCGTCACCCCGATTTCGCAGAGTAGCGCGGTCAAACCGATGACCATGTCTTCTTCGCCAAAAACGATGGCGCGTTTCTCGAAGCCGTATTTGTGGCCGTCAATCAAGCTGTCCACGAGCCGGCCGCGCTCGCGCTGATATTTCACCGGCGTTTCGGTGCCGGTGATTTCCGCAAGCGCGCTGAACAACGCATCGGTTTCGCGGATGCCCATCGGCAGGCCCAGCAGCCGGCGCGGGATGGAGAATTTGTTTTGCAGCACCATGCCGGCGGTTTTGGCTGCGACCAGCGTGCGGCCAAATTCAATGGAGACCCGCGCCGAGCCCAGGGCGCGGATGGCAGCAATGGGGGTACCACCGGATTGCAGCTTCTCATAGTCGGACCAGGTTGCGCCGTCCATCGTTTCCGAATAATCCGGCAGCAAGGTACAAGGCAATGTGAAGTCCGCGAAAATCTCCTTCAAGTGCCGCAAGTCTGCGGCGGAGACCATGCCGGGAAAGATGGCGATAGGCGCGCCGGTCCCCGATCCAGCGCTTTGCTCTCCCGCCAAAGGCCTGATCGGGGACCGGCGCTCCGCCAATTGCTCCACCAACTCACGCACAGCGGAATGGAAGCCGTCCACATGTGTGCCGCGATAGCTTGCTGTTGAAACATGGACGATGGGTGCCGCGGCATCACCGTGCTTTTCCCGCAGCTCGTGCTGAAGCCGCGCCATGTCTTCGCCGATGGTTTCCGCGAGGCAGGTGGTAGCCGCTCCGATGAGCTGCGGCTGGTATTGGCGGGTGACGTTCAGCGCGCCCTGCGTGAAGTTCTTGCTGCCGCCGAAGATGGCGCTTTCTTCGTGAAAGTTCGACGACGCAATGTCAATCGGTTCCCGGAAATGGCTGATGAGATAGCGCCGGATGTAGGTCGAGCAGCCCTGCGAGCCGTGCAAAAATGGGATGCAACCCTCGACCCCGCGAAATGCCAGACACGCGCCCAGCGGCGTGCAGAGCTTGCAGGCGTTCCGCGTGGAGGTGAAATTCTTCGACTGCGGCTCATCCTCGTCTTCCTCCATAGCTGGCAACGTGCTCACGGCACCAAAGCCGGGCGAGGGTGGCAGGAAGCTATTATCAACTGGCGATTGAGGATTGACGATGGACAACTTGAAAACCGCTTGGTCGCGGCAAGTCGCGTCGGGCATGGCCTTCGGTAAATGAGAAGCGGTACAGTTCGCCAGTCCCTGGCAAGCCGCCGGATTCAAGCAAGTCGCGGGGCAACTTGTCATCTCCTCCAACGGTTCCTGAATGTTAGTATTCACCACAGCAACTGACCTCATTGCAATTGGGATGCCAAAGTGTTTTCAGGCCTGGAAAAATCAAAAAAACACTGGAAACCTTGTTTTTGCAGGGGCACCTGTCCCGGCGGAGGAAATCAAACCCGCTAGTTTCCGACATCTATGTAGCTTTCACTTTAGCTGGCCACATTTATGTAGGCGGTAGGAAAGTTGCGAAGTCCGGCGGACTGACGTTGTCGCCACGCAGCGTCCAACATAGGAAAAGCTCCTTTCAGGAGCGACGTCACCGGAATACGACTCCTTTCCGGGACTGGAATTTAATTTTGGCGCTGGTCTTGCAACTATACCGCGACTGCGGTGCCAGGGGCGCGGTCGGGTGTTGCCACGCGCCTGGCCCTTCGCGGGGCAAACTGCCAGACGGGGCTGGCGACGCTGGAATACACTTCCTTCGCAAAATTCAACATGCCAATGTAGCCGGCTAGCGGCTCTTTGCGCTCATGATTATGATCGCAGAAGCCGATGCCCAGCTTGTAGGCGATGGGGCGTTCTTTCACGCCGCCGATGAATAGGTCCACATCCTTCTCCAGACAGAATTTCGCCAGCTCCAACGGGTTGGAATCGTCCACGATGATGGTGCCCGGATCGGCCATTTCCTGAAGCTGCTGGTAATCGTCCTTGTCGCCGGTCTGGGAGCCGACGATGGCCGTTTCCATGCCGATGAGCCGCAGCGCGCGCATCAGTGAAAACGCCTTGAACGAGCCGCCAACGTAAATCGCCGCTTTCTTGCCCGCCAGCTTTTTCTTGAAGCGGAGCAGTTCCGGGTAAATGGCGGCCACCTCCTCGCGCACGAGATTTTGCGCCCGAGCCATAATGTCCGGGTCGTCCTTGAAAAATTTCGCCGCGTCGTAGAGCGCCGCGCTCATGTCCTCGATGCCAAAATAGGAAACCCGTTTGAAGGGAATGCCATAATCGCGCTCCATCATCTTGGCCAGGCTGGTCATTGAGCCGGAGCATTGAACCAGATTCAGCTTCGCGCCATGCGAGCGGCGAATGTCCTCGATTCGCGAATCGCCGGTGAGGCACGAAACCACCTCGATGCCCATGCGTTTGTAGTAATCGCGCAAAATCCAGGTCTCGCCCGCAAGATTGAATTCGCCAAGGATGTTGATGCTATGCGGGCTGATGTTCGAAATATCGCCGGTGCCGATGAGCTTGTAAAGGGCTTCGCACGCGGCCTTGTAGCCGTCCTTCTTGGTGCCCTTGAAACCTTCGGAATGCACCCCAAGCACAGGAATCCCAGTCTTGGCGGCAACGCGTTTGCAGACGGCGCTCACGTCGTCGCCGATCAAACCGACAATGCACGTCGAATAGACAAACGCCGCCTTGGGCGAGTGGTGCGCGATGAGCTCGAGGAGCGCGGCTTCGAGCTTTTTCTCGCCGCCATAGATCACGTCCATCTCCTGCAAATCGGTGGAAAAGCTGTTGCGATGCAGTTGCGGGCCGGAGGATAGCGCGCCGCGAATGTCCCAGGTGTAAGCTGCGCAGCCCACGGGTCCATGGACAATGTGCAAGGCGTCGGCAATCGGATACAGCACCACCCGCGAACCGCAAAACACACAGGCACGCTGGCTGACCGAACCGGCAACACTGGCCTTGCCGCACGCCATCTCGGCGGGCTTGCCCTCGCCCGTGTGGACGACCTGTTTTTCGCGGCCTGGAAGGAGGTCAATCATGCGGCCACGTTGACTTTCGCACCCACCAGAGTGCGAACTTCGCGGCTGCTCATGCGAAGCAGCGCCCACTCGTTCATCAAGGCTGCGCCAACGCTGCGGTAGAAGCGGAAGGCGTTTTCATTCCAGCGCAGAGTGATCCATTCAAATCGTCCGCCGCCCAGTTCCGCGCCGATTTCTGCCACGCGGGTCAACAACGCGCGCCCGATGCCCAGCTTGCGGAAGCGCGGGCGGACAAACAGGTCGTCCAGAAATATTCCGGGACGACCGACGAAAGTGGAAAATGTGCGGTAAAAAACCGCGTAGCCCGCCGGTTCGCCGTGCAGGCGTGCGACCAGCGCGTGGGCAACGGCGTCCGGGGCAAACAACGCTGCCCACAGCGAATCCGCGGTCACTTCCAACTCCTGTGCGAGTTGCTCAAACTCCGCCAATTCGCGGATCAATGCCAGCAGCAGCGGGACATCCGTTTCCTCGGCGGAATTGATGGTGAACGGTGTCATTTCACTGGCCGCATTCGCAGTCCGGGTTGCCGCACGGTACGGCCAGCAGGATGTCCGATGCCTTGATCACGGCCACGATGGGCAAGCCTTTTTTGAGCTTTAGCGATTTGGCGGAGGTCTTGGTGATGACCGCGACAATTTTTCCGCCTCCCGGCAGGGCGACGGAGACTTCAGCGTTCACCGCACCGCTGGTGATGCTGGCGACTTTGCCGACGAGTTTGTTGCGGGCGCTGATTTTCATGACATTCTATTGCACGAGTTCGAAGTTCTCCTCGGCGCATTCCCGATCTTTTTGATCGAGCAAGGCGTCATTGATTTTCTCCATGAGCCGCAGTGCGCCCATATAGCCGACGCACGGGAAGTAGCGGTGGCCCATGCGATCCAGCACCGGGAAGCCGAAGCGCACATAAGGAATATTCTCCACGCGGGCGATGTATTTGCAGTAAGTGTTGCCAATGATGAGGTCTACCGGGTGGTTCTTGATCTGCTGGTGCAACTCGAACAAGTCCACATTCTGTTTCACCATGGCATCGGGCGCATGGTTGGCCAGAATCTCCGTGACGCGTTGTTCGAAGTGTTTTCCCGAAGAACCGGTGAAGACAAAGGCGGGTTTCATATCCAGTTCCACCAGGAACTGCGTGAGCGCGATGACATGGTCGGGATCGCCAACCAGGGCCACGCGCTTGCCGTGAAAGTACTGATGCATGTCGCTCATGGCATCGAGCAGCCGCCCGCGTTCCCCGCCAATGCTGCCGGGCACGTCCACTCCGCCATGCGTGCGGAGCGCGTGAATGAAGCGGTCGGTGTTCGTAAGGCCATAGGGCAATTCCAGGAGCGCGCACGGCACATTGCATTTTTCATCCAATTCGGTCGCCGCCGGGTGCGAGGCGAAATGGCCGAGGGCGATCGTGCCAACGCTATCGCCGGAGGACTTGATCTGCTCAATGGTCGCACCGCCGCTGGGGAACATCCGGTATTGTCCATCCTGGGGCAAATCCAGCACCCCGCTGGTGTCGGGGAACATGACGCTTTTCACACCCATTTCGGTGATAATGCGCTTAAGTTCGCGCATATCCGCCGGGTCAATAAAGCCGGGAATGACATTCAACTGCCCTTCCTCCTTCAACTGCGATTCCGTCTTACCGCTCGACTCGGCCAGGTATTTCACCATGCCGGTCACCATGCTGGCAAAACCCGTGATGTGCGAACCGACAAAACTGGGTGTATTCGCGTGAATGACATATTTGCCTTCGGGGATGATTTTTTCTTCCTTGGCCTTCTTGATCATCATCGGGATGTCGTCGCCGATGACTTCGGACAAGCAGGTGGTATGCACCGCCACGATCTTCGGATTGTAAATCGTGAAGATGTTGGAGAGGGCCTGGGTCATGTTGGCCAGACCACCGAACACCGAGGCGCCTTCGGTGAAGGAACTCGTCGTGGCCACCACCGGTTCCTTGAAGTGGCGGGTGAGGTGGCTGCGGTGGTAGGAGCAGCAGCCCTGCGAGCCATGACTGTGGGGCATGCAGCCGTTGATGCCCAACGCGGCATACATGGCACCGATGGGCTGGCAGGTCTTCGCGGGATTGATGCGGAGCGCCTCGCGCGGTTTGATTTCAGCAGTGGTTCCGTTAAGCATATCAGTATTCGGTTAAAGGTTAAACGTTGGGTTGGGCTCACATTTCCTCACCAGCCACCGTCGCGGGTTTGCGTGCGAGCTTGGCCGCTTCTTTTTTTGCCTCGTTCAGCTTGGAGGTGTGCACCAGCGCGACGGCGGATAGCGGATCCTTCTCCCAGGGCGGGGTGATGTATTTCCAGACTTTGGTCGTGAGCATGCGGTCCACTTCGCGGTAGAAATTGATCGCGCCGCCAAACGCCGCATACGGACCGCTGTAGTCGTAGCTGTGCAACTGCTTGCACGGCACCCCCATTTTTTCAATGACAAACTTGTCTTTGATGCCGGAGCCGATGATGTCCGGCTTGTAGATTTCGATCAGCTTCTCCATTTCGTGATGGCTGATGTCGTCAATGACCAGCGTCTGCTTCTTCATTTCCACCATCATGCCTTCGTAATCCTTGAAGCTGAACCCGCCGGACTGCAAAGCGGCCATTTGGTCGGGCGTTTTACTCGGCTTGAAGCGTTCGGAATCGGCTTCCACGTGCAATTCCTCGATGTTGCGGGAGTCGGCATCCACCTTGATGGTCGGCAACACCTTGCGGCCTTCGTAGTCGTCGCGGTGGGCAAACTCGTAGCCGGCGGAGATGATCTCCATGCCCATATCCCGAAACAGATCCTGGTAATGATGCGCCCGCGAACCGCCGACAAACAATGCTGCTTTCTTGCCTTGGTGCCGGGCCTTGATTTCCTCGCGCACGGGCCGGAGCGCCAGCATTTCCTGCGCAATGACTTCCTCGACCCGAT
>Ga0302320_10027744_pt1 | contig 10899 bp, 6 predicted proteins | sample Bog_T0_3_FD_202130 | JGI IMG/M metagenome (GOLD analysis project Ga0302320, IMG submission 202130) | Peat permafrost microbial communities from Stordalen Mire near Abisko, Sweden - Bog_T0_3 | ecosystem: Environmental > Terrestrial > Soil > Wetlands > Peat | place: Sweden: Abisko, Stordalen Mire... | reverse complement strand
GCTCGATGGTGGTGCTGGTGTCGGTAAGAGTCGAACTCTGGGCTGCGCTGGTGGAACCCACCGCGATCGAGCCGAAGCCGAGCGACGAGGGCAGAAGAGTTGCGGTGGCATCCGTGCCGGTCGCGCCTACGCCGGTTAGGCTGATGGTTTGTTTGCCGCTAGTGGTGTTGTCATTGACCGTGAGCGTGGCGGAGCGCGATCCCGTCGCGGTTGGGCTGAAGGTCACGACGACGAGGCAGGTGCCCAGGGGATTTACCGTGCCGGAACTGGGGCAGGTGGTGGCCGGGGCAAGCTGAAAATCTCCAGCGTTGGTGCCAGTGATGGTGATGCTGGTGATGTTCAGCGCCGAGGTGGTGCTGGTGTCAGTAAGAGTGGAAGTCTTGGAGGCGCTGGTGGTGCCAACGTCGACCGAGCCGAAGCTCATGGTCGCGGGCAGAAGAGTTGCCGTGGGCGCCGTCACGCCAGTTCCCGTGAGGGTCACGATTTGAGGGCTGGTAACATCGGCGTCAGTAAAGGTGAGACTGCCGACGAAGTTTCCCGAGGAGTTGGGCTTGAAGGTGAGCGTGACCGTGCAACTGGCGCCCGCTCCGAGGCTACTGCCGCACGTATTCGAGGTGATGGCGAAGACTGGCAAATTCGAAACGATGCTGGTGATTTTTGTCGAAGTCGACCCGTAGTTAGTTAGCGTCACACTCTGAGGCGCGCTGGTGGTGTTAACGTTCTGGTTACCATAGGCCAGCAGAACGGTGTTCAAGCGGAAGCCCAGCGTGGGAACCATCACTTGGGCGGTCACCATCTTGGTGAGGTTGCCGCTGTTGGAAACGACAGTGACGTTATAGGTGCCGGGGGGAGTCGTGGTAAGCGTGGTGACGGTGAGGACGGAAGTTCCAGCATTGCCGCCCGTGAGAGGAATAGTGGTGGGGCTGAACGAAGAACTCATTCCCGTGATGCCCTGAATGCCATCCAGCAATAGGCTCAGTGTTCCGCTGAAATCGAGCGGGGTTGCGGTCAGATTAAAAATGGCCTGGCCGACGGGATTGGTGGTCACGAGCGTGTTGTCGATGTTGAGCCAGTAATCGGGCATGTCGGGCTGAATGGCGCTGCAGACGGAGCCCGGATTGCCGGAGGGTGCCGAGAAAGTGGACGCGGAATCTTGTCCGGTCGTGCTCTGCCACCCGGCAAAATTCAGCATGGTGTCCACTGCCGGTACGGGCACTTCAAACGGAGTGGTGGAGTTACTGGCGTTCCACCAGGTGTTGTTGTTGGAATCAAAGTTCGAGATGAAAGTGGTCCAGTCACTGCCGTTCAGACTGGCGTCCTGGAAAACCTGCTGCGTGCTGCCCTCGCCCTCTATGATGTCACCCGTGATGGTGAGGTGGTTGGTGACGAGATTGATCTGCTGACCAGTTTGCCAGTTGGTGATTTCGATTCCCCCCGGGTTGCCGAAGACCACGATCTGCGCGGGTGGATTATTAATGACGGTGCTGTTGGTGATGGAAACGTCGGTAGAGTTGCGGATGGCCAGACCGCCGGCGCCGAGCAGCGCATTGCCATTGCACAGATTGCTGGAGATGATCGAGAGCGGGCCTTCGTTCTTTTCGCTGAAAGCGCTGCCGACCAGGTTATTGGTGGAGGTCAGGTTGGTGGCTGAGTCGTTGGCGTTATCGGTATCCCAGTGAATGCCGTACGACTGGTTGTAGGCGTAGGTCATACCGTTGAGGGTGTCGACGTGGGACTGAAAGGGGTGATGGCCGCCGACGTTGCAGGCGTAGTAACCACCCTGAGCGCCGCGCCAGTTGTTGAAGTTGGCGGTATCGTTGGTCCACAGGCCGTTGAGGGTCTGGTACTCCTGGAAGCCGCTGTCTCCGTTGTGGTTGGAGATGGTGTTTTGCACCGTGTAGTTGGTGAAGGGATTGGTGATGTTCAAGCCCTGCGCGTTGTTCCACTGAATGGTCAGAGTGTCGAGCAACACGTTGCTGGCGTTGCCGCTAATGCTGACCGCGCCGCTGGAGCGGCAGGAGTTGGAATACTCGAAGGTGAGGCCGCGCAGCACAATATTGGAAGCGCCGGCGAGGGCAAAGAGCACAGGCTCGGTGGCGGTTTCGATGGTGGCGGTGTTGACGTTGGTGCCGCTCGGCGGATAGAGATACACAAGACTGTGGGTTTGATCGACGTAGAAGCTGCCGGGCTGCAATTCGGCAATGCTTAGAACCTGGGTCATCACCACATTGTTGACGACCATCATTTCCTGCTGCAGCACGATGCTTTGAGCGGCCGGGCAGCCCGGGATCACGGGACAAGTGGGGAAGTTGTAGGTCCAACTGGTGGTGTAGATATTCGGATTGCCGGAGTACGGCGTCCATCCCGTAAGGATGGTTGCGCCGTCGATAATGACCGTGCCGTTGGTGACCGCCTGGAAAGTAATGGGCAAGGACGTGGTCAGGTCCGCGGCGGTGATCGTGATGCTCTCGCGGTAGGTGCCGGGCTGAATATTTACCTGGGTGCCGATGCCGGCCTGATTATTGGCCTCGGCAACGCTCGCCCCCTTGGTGATGGTCTGATAGGGATTGGTAATCGAGCCATTGCCGTTGGTGTCGCTGCCGTTGGTGATGTCCACATAGATAAATGCGGTTTCGAGGCCTTCGTTGATATTCGCTTGTCCCCAGGACACGCAGGGCAGCGCCATGAAAGTGAGCAGGCAAAGGGCTAGGAAGGGCGTGGCACGTTTTCTCATAACGACCTCGAAAACTATTTGTGGGTACTGACGAAGCAGACCGCGAAAAAAGGACAACCACGGGGGCGAGGGTTATTATCTCAGTTTACGGATTAATGTCAATGCCTTGCTGGGAGCGGATTTCGGGGTTGCCTGTGAAAAAGTTGGAGACTTTCGGCTCCCGGCTCGGCGGTGGTTTGGGGCCTTGACTTTGGTGCTTAACTATCCTTGCGATACAGGAGGTTGCGCATGGCCTGCCGGCGGGCTTCGTTGGCTTCTTTCTGAGATGTACGTTCGCCGGCATCGACCCCCGGCTTCTTCTTGGCGTCGGACGGTTCAGGTTCGCTGCAAGAGGGGCAGCGGTTGGCGAAGCCGGGCTTGCCCGGCTTCAACTCGAATTCCTCCGAGCAGACGACGCAGACCTTGATCGGAAATGCCATCGCTCTTCCATGATACAACGCGACCCTATGCTGTTAGAATCCGCGTCATGGCTGGACGCGCTATAAGGATTAGCTCTCGCTTCACGTTTTTCCTCTGTGGAGCGGTTTCACTTGTCACTGGCTTTCCTTTTCTGGAGTTGCGTGGGGCGGAGCTGCCGGTGCAGAGCGAATGGGTCCTATTTGTGGCTGCTCTGGCAGTGGTGGGCCTATTCAGCGTGACACTTGCTCTGTTGCCCCGGTCGTGGATCGCGAAAGCGTTCAAAAAAGATCGGGACGATAGGCAGGTGTTCTTAACGCCCCTGAAATGGCTGGGTAGCTTCGCGGCTATTTTCTATCTCTTGGCGGTCGTCGCCCACCTCGCTCCAAGCCGCTGGAATCTCAATCCCCAGCTCATGCTTGCGCTGTGTCCGCTTTATTTCGTGAAGATGCATTTCGATCCCTCGCTGGTGACCACCTTTTTCCTGCTTGCCCCCATGAACGCAGCGGTGTACGGCTCACTCGGGCTTACCGTGGGATTCGTATGGATGGCGTTCCGTAAACCAATGTCGAGCTAATGGCTGATTTAGTAGGGGCCGATGATTCCGGCGATGGCGCGGGTTGCCGGCGGCTCCCTTCGCTCATCTTCCGTGTCTTCTCTTTCCATGTCTTCTCTGGAGCCCAGAACATCGAGATATTTCAGGCCGGAGCCGGTGTTGAAAAGCACGACGGCGTCGTCAGCTGCGAAGAAACCGCTGGCCAGCAGTTTCCGGTAGGCGACCAGCGATGCCGCGCCTTCAGGCGCGGCGAAGATGCCTTCCACTTTCGCCCAGTGACGAGTCGCGTCGAGAATTTCCGCATCGGTGACGGCGAGCGCAAGGCCTCCACTTTTTTTAAGGATGTCGAGAATCAAATAGTCGCCGTAAGGCTTGGGCACGCGCAGCCCTGATGCCAGAGTGGACGCGTGCGGCCACATTTCCGCCGTGGCGCGGCCTTCATCCCATGCTTTAACGATGGGCGCGCATCCTGAAGATTGCACGCTGATCATATTCGGACGCTCGGGGCCGATGAATTCCAGTTGTTCCAGCTCGTCAAATGCCTTCCACATGCCGAGTAGCCCGACACCGCCGCCCGTGGGATAGATGACGCCCTGAGGAAGTTTCCAGCCGAGTTGTTCGGCTATTTCGTAGTCCATGGTCTTTTTGCCTTCGACGCGGTAAGGCTCCTTGGTGGTGGAAACATCAAACCATCCGTCTTTTTTCCAGGACTCGCTTTCTTTCAGTTCGGCGACCTTACGGGCGCAATCGGAGATGAGCCCGTCGACCAGCGTGACCTGCGCGCCGTAGTAATCGCACTCGATGCGGTTGGCCATGGGAACATCTTTCGGCATGAAGATGTGGGCCTCAAGCTTGGCCGCGGCGGCGTAGGCGGCGAGCGCTCCGGCGGCGTTTCCGGCGGAGGGGATGGCCAACTTCTTCAGTCCGAAGTGGCGCGCCATGGTGACTGCGGCGGAGAGCCCGCGAGCTTTGAACGAGCCGGTTGGATTCAGGCCTTCGTCTTTGATGAAGACGTTCGCATACTCGCGGCTCGGCAGCATGGGAGTGAACCCTTCGCCAAGCGTAACCGGAGTGGCCTCGGGGAGCACAGCATCGTAACGCCACATGGTAGGCGCGAGCGGCAGCAGCGATGCCGACGAGAAAGTCTTCTTGATGCTCGCCAGATCGTAGCGCGCATAGAGAATGCCGCCATCTTTCAAGCAAACGGTCTGCGGACGGTCTGCGGGATAATGCTCGCCGCAGCGGGTGCATTCGAGGTGAGTGAGGCGCGGCACGGTGAGAGTTTAGCAGGTAGCGGCGGGCGCTCGTCGTAGAAATGCCTTGCCAGTTCCGCGTGGCCTGCGGGTGAAAGATATCTTTCGACTCCGCTTGTGCTTCGCATTCGCGAAGCACAACCTGCGCACAAGATGAGCGGTTTCAGGGGCTTACTTCGCGCTCTTCTTGGTGGCGTGCTTCACCGGTGGCTTGCCCTTTTCCGGCTGCTCCTTCTCGATCACGTCGGAGAGTTTGTGCAGCGGCTTGTCGCCCGCTGAAGAGAACTGCGGACCAGTCTCGGGCACGGTCAATCCCTGCGCCGTATTCATCGCCTCGTTGAAGGTTGATCCCGACTTGGCAGCGGCCACGGCGAACACTCCATGCGGAATACCGTTGCTGAAAGCGGTGGCAATGTAGTCGCCCACCATCAAGCCGTTCTGCGAATTAGGCAACCAGTTAAGCCCCATCGGTCCGGCCAGCTTCAGGGCCGCGTTCCAGGTCGTGCCGCCGTTGTGCGATGAAATGTAGCCCACGTAGAGCTTACAACTCGACTGCGTGCAACTGCTCTGCGGATAGTAATAGTAATGAATCGCCACGTGCGCGGTTGCGCCGGAGGTCGCGGGATCGATGCCGATGCCCGGAATAAAGTGATCGACCGTGCTGCTGGTCGGGTCGATGGGAACGCGCGTGACCGCTGACCAGTGAATGCCGTCGCTCGAAGTGCTATACACCAGATCGTTCGTCGAGCACTTACTGCGGAAGCGGCAATCTTCCCACACCACCCATACCGTGCCAGCGCCATCCACAGCTGCCGAAGGCAGCGGCCCGCTGCGAATTCCGCCAGCGTCAGTGTGCGCTTGAATATTTGCCACGGTAACGGGCGCCGACCAGGTCGAGCCGCCATTGGTCGAAGTGAAGGCTGAGATTCCGTTGGTCTCAATCGGCACTACCACCGTGCCGTTGGGCTGCACCAGCGGCTGCCCGCCGATTCCGAACGACCGGTTTGCCGTCGCGGTGGCCGCTCCCCAAGTCAGCCCGCCATCACTGGAGGTGCTCATCAGAATTTCATCGCCAGCGTCGGGATTGTCCCACTCCACATAGCAGTTGCCGTAGAAGGGACTCGTGGAGGTGCTGTCGCAAACGATCCAGTTTTTGTCGGAGCTGATCACGTTCGGGCCAACGCTCACCGGATTATCCCAAGTGAACCCGCCGTCGGTCGAGCGGTTCACGACGACTGCCGGAGTCTCACCGGTGTTGACGATGGGCAGGCTGGCGATGATCCACGCGCCGTGCTTCGCGTCATACGCCACCGCGGGATCGCTGGCCGCGCTGTAGGGACCGCCGCCATTGCCCGAGGTCAAGCCGGGCAGAAATCCGTGGCTCCAGGTGTTGCCGCCGTCGGTGGAGGTGGCCCAGCCGATGGCGGTTGCGCCTCCGGGGGCGATGCGTCCGGTCTGGAACGCGGCGACCTGCGTGGCGCCGTTGGCCAGCACATGCGGCTCAACCTCGGTGGCGTGCTGGCCAGGGGGAACTGTGAAAGGATCGGAGCTGATCTGGGTCAGCGTGACCGCAGGCGTGTCTTGCGCAGGCGCCGCAACGGCCGCGATGCAAAGGCCAAGAAGAGGCAGGCAGAGCAGAGAGATTCCACTGCGGCGATCACACAGAATTCGGTTCATCCGGATTTTTTCCTTTGCTCGGGAGAAATAACTTTCACCAGTTGCTTCCTCGAATAGCAGGGGACAGTCGAGGGGTCAACGACGCACGGTAGTAGATTCCGTTCCGCTGAACATTATCGCGGACGCTCCAGCGCTGTCAATGTGAAGAATTTTGCAACATCAGGGGGGCCAGGGTCGGGACGAAAGCGGCTGCCACCTCGTCTTTGTAGATCAGCTGCCAGCCCTGGGCTTGGAGGAGAATGTTCGCCAGAGCGGAATCCTTGGGCATAAGCACGCAGCGGGCCGGATGTTGCCGCAGAAACTCTTCCCAACCCGGCTCAACATGGACCATCTTCAAATAGGATTTTATGAAGTCCTCGCCGTAGAAATCGTGCCGGTCGTCCACTACCATTCTCACCCGCGGATAAAGCCGGTAGATCAAATATCCGCCCCAGGAATCGAGGCTAACCAGCGGCCCCGGCACGTCATGCGCCTCCAGATAATTCACCGCCGCCACAGGAAAGCGCTTCTCGGAAAAGTGCGCATCCATCACGGTCCTGGCGCCCAGCTTGCCGCCATGTGCAGCGATCCAGCAACTCAGCGCGATTGCAGCAATCGGCCACAGGTGGCCGCGCAGGCTTAACTCAATCACCAGCATTCGCTGCAGGAACGGCGCCGAATAGGGTTTTCGCAACCGGATCGCATCCTTCTTCCTTCTCACTACCACTGTGGTCGCGGCAAATCTAGCGATCGCATCCGACAGCCCCGGCCCCATCACCAGAATCAGCAGCAACGACGACACCGGAATATTCCGCGTCGCATACAATCCCGAATACACCGCGAACAAAACCACCAGGCCCCGGCGAAGCCCAACCTCGCGTCTTCTGGAAGCCAGCGCCACCAGCGTCAGCAGCAATAGAACAGCAAAACATTTCTGCGCCACATAATGAAAATTGGGAGATTGAAATTCATCGATATGATCCATCAGGAAGCGATTCGAAAGATAGCGGTAGATGTGAACATGCAATTGAAAACCGTATGGGTTCCCCAGCGTCGCTACCGCGGTCACGATGCCGCTCAGAGTCAGCGCGCGAACCCGCCGGCCGGTCTGGATATTCAGCAAGACATCTTCGAAGCGGTCCTCCTTCAACCTGAGCCAGTGCCACATTGCGCCGACCCAGTAAATCCCCAGCAATACAAAGCCCACCAGAAATCCGCCATGAACATTCACCCAAACCAGCATCAGCGGCGGCAACAGCCACAGCAGCCACGTGCGGTCAGCTGGCATTGTCGACGAACTGAAGGCACCAGCGCAGGCGTCGCTTCGATCTGACGATTCCAGAATCCAAAACCACGCCACGGTGAATAACCAACTCACCACATGCGGCCGCGCCAGCGCGTGAATCATCGACGACGACGCCGCCAGCAGCACCAGGATCAGCGCCAACAAAACATTCGTGCCACGGCGCAGCAGCAAGCGGAACGTCCACGCAAAAGTCACCGCGATGATCACCGCCGTGAACAGGACCACGCCGTTCAGTCCCGCCACGCTGTCCAGGGCGCCTGCGGCCACGTCATACAGCCACTCCCAGGCAAACCATGGCTGGCCCGCTGCAGTGGAAAAGGGATCGACCCGGGGAATCGAATGCGTTCTCAAAATAAGTTGCCCGGTGCGAATGTGCCAGCCGATTCCGGCATCCCCCAGCAACCGCACCGAGAGCGCCGTGAAGCTCAGCAGACCGAACAGCGCCGCAAAAAAAGCATCGGCACTCGAGGGCAACAGCCACCGCACCCACGCCGGATTCCCTGCCGCAGCCGAACTTGTGGAGCCGATTGCCATCGCGCTGAATCTTATAGAGTGGAAGTCTGATCGGCAAGAGAACGATCGCGCGAGGAACTCGGCGCGATCAGGATCGGCCAGAGAAAATGCACAGCACGACGGAAAATCATGCGGCGCTGCACGCGGTACATCGCGTCGTTATCGTAGGCGCGGGTTTCGGTGGCCTGAACGCGGCCCAGGCGCTGGCCAGCGCACCCGTGAGCATCACTGTCATCGACCGCAAGAATCATCACACCTTCCAGCCGTTGCTCTATCAGGTCGCCACCGCCGGACTTTCTCCCGGCGAGATCACCGCCCCCATCCGCTCCATTCTCAGCCGGCCCAAGAACGTCGAAGTGCTCATGGCCGAAGTTACTGGCTTCGACCTGCAGCGCCGCGTGGTGCAAACGGCCACGCAAAATGACAATGTCGAAATTTCCTACGATTCGCTCATCGTCGCCGCGGGCGCCAGCCACGCCTATTTCGGCCACGATGAGTGGGAAGATCTCGCTCCCGGCCTCAAAACCATCGAAGACGCTCTCGAGATCCGACGCCGCGTGCTGCTCGCCTTCGAACTCGCCGAACGCCGCGCCTCCGCCGGCGAAGGCAATGATCCGTTAAACTTCGTGGTTGTCGGCGCCGGCCCAACCGGAGTCGAACTCGCCGGCACCCTCGCCGAAATTTGCCGCCACGCTCTCGCCCACGACTTCCGCACCATCGATCCCAGCCGCGCCCGCATTCACCTGATCGAAGGCGGCCCGCATGTTTTGCCCGCCTATCCCGAGGATCTCTCACGCAGCGCGCTCCAGCAACTGCAGCGTCTCGGCGTGGAGGTCCTCACTTCAACGACGGTCACCATGATCGAGCCCGGCGTAATTTCCATGAGCGAGACCGTGGGCAAAACAAACATCGGCGAAACCAGAAAGATGAATGCAGCCGTCATCCTTTGGGCCGCGGGCGTAGCTGCTTCTCCGCTCGGCAAAAAGCTGGGCGTGCCCGTCGATCGCGCCGGACGCGTGCTGGTCCATCCCGATCTTAGCTTGCCCAACCATCCCGAGGTCTTCGTCATCGGCGACCTCGCGGCCTTGAACGATGCCTCCGGCAAGCTTCTTCGCGGGGTCGCGCCGGTGGCCATTCTCGAAGGCCGCTATGTGGCCAAGCTGATCCGCCGGGAATTGGAATTTTCGCCATCATCACCCGCCCCGTCACGCGAGCCTTTTCACTATCACGACAAAGGCAGCCTCGCCACCATAGGCCGCTCCGCCGCCATCGCGCAATTTGGCAAGATTCATATCTCCGGTTTCCTGGCCTGGCTGGCGTGGCTTTTCGTCCACATTCTTTTTCTGATCGGCTTCCGCAACCGCGTGCTGGTTTTTATCCAGTGGGCCTGGTCGTATTTCACCTACGAGCGCGGCGCCCGGCTCATCACCGGCAGCACCAATCTTCCCGGCTGGAGCAGCGCTCCCACTGCGCATTCCGAGCCCAAACAGGCCGAAGAAACGTCTGCCGCGATCCGCGAATGAGAGCCACAATTGAGAGAAAGAGTATTGTTGTAGATAACCAGTCGTATGAAAAGTAAATCCAGCTCGCGCGTTCTTCTCGCCCTCGCCGCGATTCTCATCCTAAGCTCTGTCTCCTCCGCCGAGGTCCTCAAAATCGTCGTCAATGACACCATTCAGCCCGTCACCCAGGAATATATTGCCCGCGCCATTGACGAAGCCGCGCGCCGCGGCGACCAAGCTGTATTGATCGAAATCAATACACCCGGAGGCCTCGTCGAATCCACCCGCCAAATCATCGAGAAGATTACGAATTCTCCCGTCCCCGTCATCCTCTATGTGGCGCCTACCGGCAGCCGCGCCGGTTCGGCCGGTATGTTCATTCTCGAAGCCGCCGATGTTTCTGCCATGGCTCCCGGAACCAACGCTGGCGCGGCGCACCCCGTTCTGCTCTTTGGCCCAACCCAGGTCAAGCCCGATGACGAGATGAAACGCAAAATCGAAAACGACACCGCCGCCCTGATGCGGTCCGTCGCCTCCAAGCGGGGCCGCAACGTTGAGGTCGCCGTCAGCGCCGTGCTCGAATCCAAAGCCTTCACCGAGCAGGAGGCCCTCGCGCAGCATTTAATCGACTACGTGGCCTCCAGCGACGATGACCTGTTCCGCCAGATGGAGAACAAGAGTTTCAAGCGCTTTAACGGCCAGCAGGTCACTCTCAAACTCTCCGGCCAGCCCATCGTGCCTTTCGCCATGACGCTCAAGGAAGAGATCCTCGATTATCTGATCGATCCCAACGTATCGTTCATTTTTCTCGCCATCGGCGCGCTCGCGCTCTACGCCGAATTCAATCATCCCGGAGCCGTCGTCCCGGGAACTGTGGGCGTCGTATTTATTCTGATTGCCGCCTTCGCCCTTAACCTTCTGCCCACGCGTTTCGCCGCGCTCGGCTTGATTCTGGCTGCATTCGCGCTTTTCGCCGCCGAAGC
>Ga0302320_10027741_pt1 | contig 10899 bp, 6 predicted proteins | sample Bog_T0_3_FD_202130 | JGI IMG/M metagenome (GOLD analysis project Ga0302320, IMG submission 202130) | Peat permafrost microbial communities from Stordalen Mire near Abisko, Sweden - Bog_T0_3 | ecosystem: Environmental > Terrestrial > Soil > Wetlands > Peat | place: Sweden: Abisko, Stordalen Mire... | reverse complement strand
GAGGGCCTTGTCGTCCAGTTCGGAGGGCTGTCCGGCCAGGATGGCGTTGCACCGGAAGGTGATGGCGGCGGTGAGCAGTTCGGCGGGGGATTGGCCCGGGGCGAGTTCCTGGAGATCTTCGCGGCTGGCGGCGAGTTGGGCGGCCTGGGCGGCGATGTCCTGGCAGAGGAGCCATTCCTGGTAGCCGCCCTGACGCCATTCGGAGAGGTTTTGTTCGTTGATGGGGTGATCGCCGAAGTTGTCGGCGAGGACCCGGCGGACTGCCGGGAGGGAGTTGAGCCAGGTGAGGATTTGATTGCCATCGTGCCCGTCTTGGAGGCGGGAGTTGAGGTGAGAGCGGACGCCTTGGGGCAGCCGCGCGATTTTACCGTTACGTGCCATAATACTGATCTCCTGTTGAACTTCTGCTGGTTGGGGGTGGAACCTGCCAAGGCTCCGTTGTGTGCCCGCCCTACCGTCCTTCGAAGGCGTATGGAACTGGCCTTCGTGGGATATAGTCGCATGGAAGCTAATGGATGGCAAGAGGAAAAATGAAAAAAGATTCCGAAATATGGTGGCTAAAGGCGAAACGCTGAAAAGCTGAAACCTGAAACCTGAAACCTGAAATGGGAGGAATGGGACCGATAGGACCAATAGGACGAATGGCGGCGGCGATGCTGGCGCGGAGGGGAACTTTGGGGTGCGATTTAAAGGGTGGAGAGGGCTTTTCGGGCGGCGCGGATGGTGGTTTCGATGTCGGCGGGGGTGTGGGCCAGGGAGAGGAAGCCGGCCTCGAATTGGGAGGGGGCGATGTAAACGCCCTCCTCGAGCATGGCGTGGAAATATTTCGCAAAGCGCGCGCGGTCGCTATGGAGGGCGTCGGCCAGATTGTGAACGGGCTGATCGGTGAAGTAGGCGCAGAACATGGAGCCGATGCGGTTGAAGCGTACGGGGATGTTCGCGCTGCGGGCGGCTTCTTTCATGCCGGCTTCGAGGGCCGCGCCGGTTTGCTCGAGCCGGACGTAAACATCGGGCGCGGAAAGCTCCTCCAACGCGGCCAGGCCAGCCGCCATCGCCAGCGGGTTGCCGCTCAAGGTGCCGGCCTGATACACCGGGCCGTCCGGGGCGAGACAGTCCATAATGTCCGCCCTGCCGCCAAAGGCGCCGACGGGCAAACCGCCGCCGATGATCTTTCCAAAACAGCTCAGGTCAGGCTTTAGACCGAAGCGCTCCTGAGCGCCGCCGAGAGCGAGGCGGAAGCCGGTCATGACCTCGTCGAAAATGAGCAATGCGCCATGGGCGGCGGTTAATTCGCGCAGGGATTCGAGGTAGCCCGGCTTGGGCAGGTAAAGGCCGGCGTTGCCTGGAACCGGTTCGACGATGATGCCGGCGATTTGGTTTGGGTTGGCGGCGAACGCGGCCCGTACGGCCGCGGTGTCGTTGAAGGGAAGAACAATGGTGTGTTGGGTAAAGGCGGCGGGCACGCCGGCGCTGTCGGGGTTGCCGAAGGTCAGCGCGCCCGAACCGGCTTTGACCAGGAGGGAATCGGCATGGCCGTGATAACAGCCATCGAACTTGATGATTTTGTCGCGACCGGTAAAACCGCGAGCGAGGCGGATGGCGGACATGCAGGCTTCGGTGCCGGAATTGCACATGCGGACTTTTTGGACGCTGGGAATGGCGTCGCAGATGAAGCGGGCCATCCTGACTTCGAGGGGATTGGGGATGCCGAAACTGGTGCCCTGCCCAGCGGCGTTTCGCACTGCGGCGACAATTTTAGGATGGGCATGGCCGAGAATGGCGGGTCCCCAGGTGCCGACGTAGTCCACGTAATCATTTCCATCCACATCGAATACGTGCGCGCCCTGGGAGCGGGCGGCAAAGAACGGGTGGCCGCCGACGGCGCGGAAGGCGCGGACGGGGGAATTGACGCCGCCGGGAATGCAGCGGAGGGCATCGGCGAAGAGTTGTTCGGAAATGGGTCTCAAACGCATGGCGCAAGAAAGCCCAGATTCATGATAAAAGCAATGCTTGGGAACGGAGGGGGGAGGCAGCGGGACACGTTCGCCCTAAATATATATCTTCCGCTGGCCCGCCCCATACTCCCCACTCTAAAGACAACTGCAAAACAGGGTGAACAGTTGGCAAGGAATGGTGAGGCAAAAGATTGACAGCGGAGCATAATCTCCGGTTGCAAAGAACAACGAATGCTCCCGGCCCTCCTCGGCTTGGATTGCCTTGGGGAGTCAGGAACGCAACTGGAATTTATGAAAACAAATTTGAAGAAACTTAATTCCATGGGGCAGAAAAGCCTTTTTTCATTCAACCGCTTCTTGCGGCAAGCCCCGTTCCATGCGCTGCTGGTCTTTTGTCTCCTTGTTGTCACGCTAATGAAGGCTGACGCACAAGCGCCCTCTTCGGTTGCCGGCCGGACATTCTCAGTTCAAGTTACCAGCGGCGAATATCCACCGTTCGCCAGCGACGGCTATTTTCTCTTGTTGCCGGCCGTCTCCGGGGATGACTACCAAATTATTGGCATATACGGGATTTTGGACAGTTCCGGCACGTATTCGTATTCGGAAGCAGGCGCAACCGGCACGGCGCAAATGGACGACAATCTTGGCGGATCGCTTGAGACTGACTTGACGTTCGACAGCGCGACATTGGGCGACTACGAGGCGACAAGTGAGAAGTATTCGGCAACCCAGACAGGGAATTTTGAGATGTTTTCAGCGCCGGTTCCCTCTTCCCTGCCCGGCAAGCAGTTCACATGCAGCATCGAGGCGGGGGCGGCGCCTTTTGCCAATGCCGGCAGCTTTATTTTTGAAGCCGCAACTTCAGGAAGAACTTATGCGATGACCGGGGACGGCACCAACACGGCAAGCAGCACCGGAACGTATTCCTATTCAAAAATCAATGGGAACACCGGAGAGCTCAAAATCAGCGACTCGGTGCTTGGTAATGACACGATCTATTTCGCATTCAACTCAGGAACGAATGGCGGATTTGCCATCAAGTCCGCTTCGACCGGCGGTTATCAAATCGGGCATTTTGTGGAAACGGATACAGGTTCGTTGCAAGTGAAAATCGCCCCGGCAGCCGCGATCACCAACGGGGCGCAATGGCAGGTTGATGGCGGCATGTTGCAGCCCAGTGACGCGACGATTACAAATCTGCCAGTGGGCGACCATATTGTGAGTTTCACCACGATCACGAACTGGACGACGCCGAGCAACCAAACCGTTTCCGTGCGCGCCAATTCGACCACCACGGCAATTGGAACCTATGTGGCACAGACAGGCGCGTTGCAAGTATTCATCAAGCCGGCGCAAGCAAACAAGGCCGGGGCCAAATGGCAAGTCCAAGGCACCGCTTTCCACACCAACGGAGCCATCGTGACGGACCTCACCCCGGGCGACAAAACCGTCTCGTTCACCAGCATTCCCGGTTGGCTGGCTCCCCTGGATCAAACGGTCACGATTTCTATTGATCAGACCAATGCCACAACTGGCTTCTATGTGGATATCACCCCTCCAACTCTCGCCATCGTCTCCCCCAGGTCAGGCCAATCGGTCAGCAACGCCGCGTTCACCTTGAGCGGCGCAGCCAATGACAATGTTGCGGTCGGCGCCGTGTACGTTCAACTGGGCTCCGGCGCTTGCACCAACGCCCGCTCAACCAACGGCTTCACCAATTGGTCGGCCGGCGAGATATTGGCGCCGGGATCGAATACGTTCCGCGCCTACGCGGTGGACACCAGCAGCAACGTGTCGTCCACCAACAAGGTCACCTTCCGTTATATTCCGAGCGCCACGGCGATCGTGCAAACCAATGGGCGCGGCGGAATAAATCCTGTTGACAATGGCGAACTCCTCGCCATCGGCACCAACTACACGCTGACCGCCACGCCGGGCAGGAATTGGATTTTCTCAAACTGGGTTGCGACGGGCAGTCAGAGTTTTGTTTCCAACAATCCGGTGCTCAGGTTCACGATGCGGTCGAATCTGATGTTGACGGCCAACTTCGTCACCAATGTCTTTCTGGCGGCTCAGGGAACCTACCACGGGCTTTTCGCCCCCGCCGGCGCGCCGCGCGAGCAAACCAATTCCGGTTCCTTCACCTTCACTCTCACGACCAACGGCGTTTTGTCCGGCAAACTGACCATCGGGACCAACACGCCGGTATTGAGCGGACAATTCAACCCCGCGGGCGCGGTGAGCATCGTCACGCCGCGCACTGGATTGAGCACTTTGACCACCGCTTTGCAACTGGATTTTACCAATCAAACCGTGCAAGGGTCGGTCGGGGATGGCTCCTTTCTGGCCTCTCTGTCCGGCGACCGGGCGGTCTTCAGTTCCAGCCATCCGGCCACGAATTTCGCGGGCCAATACACATTCTTTATTCTTGGCACGAACAGGCCAACCGTTGGCCCGTTTGGAAGCAGTTTCGGGACGGTGACGGTGGCTCCAGGCGGCACGATCACGTTTGCGGGGAGACTGGCGGACGGGACTGTCATCGGACCCAGCTCGAGCGTTGTCTTGCAGGGCGGCAATTGGCCGTTCTACGTGCCGCTGTATGGCGGCGCCGGATCGCTGTGGGGCGAGTTCCTCTTCACAAACCAAACGCTGACACCGGCCTCGCCGCTCAGTTGGATCAACGCGACGAACACGGCCAGGACGGCATTGTATCGGGCCGGCTTTACCAATCCGTCGGCATTGATGGCAGGCTCGCCGTATAATGCCAGCGCGCAGCCTTTGTTGGGGCTGACCAACTTGGTGGCAATCCTCCACAGCAGCAGTGGAGATGTTGCCATCACCAACCAAATTACGCTGGCCCCCAACTCCGCCATCACAGTGGTGCCTAAGAGCCAGGACCCCGAAAACACCAACAAACTGGCTTTGACAATCAACAAGCGCACCGGCGCCATCAGCGGCACTTTTGCAGACCCCGCCAATCCGAGGCAGCCAGACAACATCTTTGGCGTACTGATGCAAAACCGGACAAACGCCGCCGGCTGGTTCATCGGCACCAATCAGAACGGCTCGTTCACTATTGGGCAGCCGTAAGGACACGCGAAGAAACGAACACCGGCTTATTATGGGTCGGCGGTTTAATTATTATGGCTAATACTTTTCATAAGAAGTGTCTTGAGCGTGGGGAGTTTTGACGCAAGTCGTTGGCGTTCAAGTACTTACGCAAAAATCGCGTCATTTGACATCCTTATGGCGGGATGTTAGCTTTGAGGTAGAAAGACTGACCGCTTCGGAGGCGGCGGATTGGCGCTGCGCCCCGCTCCTCCCGGCGAAGCTGAGTTGTCGCAACTTTAACTGGTTAAAAACATGAGTGATGCCATTGCAATGGAAGGCGTGTCGGCGGATGCGCGGAAGGTGACGAAAATCCCGGAAGTGGTGATCCGCTTTGCGGGCAATTCGCAGGATGGAATACAGGCCATCGGTGGTTTTTTGGCGCGGTTGGCGGGCCGGAGCGCGCAGGAGGTCATGACTTTTATGACCATCCCTTCGACCATTTCCGGTGGACCCTCCATTTTCCAGGTGCGGATTGGGTCGGGCGAAGTCCTGAGCGCGGGGGACGAGGCGGATGTGCTGATGGCGTTTTATCAGCATTCCTACGAGGAGCATGCGCATTCGGTGAGAAAAGGGGGCATTATAATTTATGACTCCGACCACGTGCAGCCCAATCCGGAGTGGGAGAAACAATACCGGCATCTGGGCGTTCCGATTTCGAGCCGGACTATTGAGGCCATCGGCGGCTCGGGCAAGGACAAGGGAAAGAACCTGTTCGCGCTGGGCCTGGTGGCGCGGATATTTGATCTGAACGCGCCGAAGCTGGAACGGCTGATCTCGGAGCGTTTCGCTGGGAAGGACGAGAGCGTTGTCAAGAATGCGATGATGGCGTTTCATGCCGGACAGGGGTATTCGGCGGGGAAAGTGCTGGAGACCTTCCAGTTCGTCGAGTCGAGGAACCGGACCGCGCAGCAGGTGGTGATGACGGGCAACGAGGCGCTGGCCTACGGGCTGATTGCGGCCGGGGTGCGGTTTGGCGCGGCCTACCCGATTACGCCGTGGTCGGAAGTGATGGAATTGCTGCGGCGGGAACTGCCGAAGTACGGGGGCACGTTTGTGCAGTGCGAGGATGAAATTGCGTCCATTTCGATGGCGATTGGGGCCAGTTGGGCGGGACGTGTGGCCGTGACCGGATCGAGCGGTCCGGGCATCTCGCTGAAACAGGAGGCGCTGGGCTGGGCCGTGATGGCAGAAGTTCCGCTGGTGGTCATAGATGTGCAGCGCGGCGGGCCTTCGACCGGAATGCCCACAAGCGTGGAGCAGTCGGACTTGAACATCGCCTGTGTTGGAAGCCACGGCGACGCCCCGCGAGTGGTTCTTGCGCCGACCGGAGTGGAGGATTGTTTTTATACGGCGATTGAGGCGGTCAACACCGCCCGGAAATACAACGTGCCGGTGGTCATTTTAAGTGATCAGGCGATTGCGACGCGGATTGAGGCGTTCGCGGAGCCGGATTTGGAACATGTTTGCCAGGACATTACGCCCGAACTGGGCACCGTGGCCGATTACATCCCCTACGATCTCGACGCGCCCGATGGCGTAACGGCGCGCAAGGTGGCCGGAACGCGGATTTTGAGCGGCAAATATCCCGTGGCCAGCGGACTCGAACATGATGAGATGGGACATCCGACGGCATCGCCGAAGTTGCATGTGGAAATGAGCGCGAAACGGCGCCGCAAGCTCCAAAACCTCGCCGCTGAACTGCCCGTGCCGCAAGTCTATGGCGCGCCGGAAGGGAGCGTGCTACTCGTGGGCTGGGGTTCTACGCAAGGGCCGTTGCGGGAAGCCGTGGATCGCGCGCGGGCCGCCGGGGACAGCGTTTCGGCGGTGAGCATCCGCCACATCAACCCGCTGCCGCCGGGGCTGGAAAACATTTTTTCGGGATTCAACCGCGTTTATGTCGTGGAACTCAATGACGAGGGACTTTACGGGTATGGGCAGTTGGCGGGCCTGCTGCGGGCGCGTTTTTGCGATGCGAAAATCCAGGGAATTAACAAGACCGACGGGCTGACATGGCGCGTGGGGGAGATTCTCGAGCGGGTAAAGAGTGCGGCGGGCAAGCAGCGAGAATGAACAGAAACCGGAGCAAACAAAGCGGAAGAAGCTGAAGGCTAGAGAGAAACGCGATAAGAATATGAGCCAAATCATACTTGAACCACCATCGGCGCCATCGGTGCCCGCAGTGCCTGTAGCGCTTGTGGGAGAACCGGAGCGCAAGCCGTTGACCAAGAAGGACATTTCAGCCGATCACCCGACGTGGTGCCCCGGTTGCGGCGACTTTTCAGTGCTGGCTATTTTCCTGAAACTGCTGGAAAAGCGCAATATCCAGCACGAGAGAATCACCACCATCGCGGGCATTGGGTGTTCGAGCCGATTTCCCTATTTTGTGCAGTCTTTTGGCGCGCATTTTATCCATGGGCGCTCACTGCCGTTTGCGAGCGGGGTATCGCTGAGCCGGCCGAACCTGCACCCGTTCGTCTTTGGCGGTGACGGCGACATATTCTCGATAGGCGGGAACCACCTGAACCACGCGGCGCGCAAGAACATCGGGCTGACGCTCGTGGTTATGGACAACTGGGTTTATGGACTGACCAAGAAACAGACCTCGCCGACATCCCCCGTCGGATTCCGCAGCAAGACGGACACGGGGGGCGCGATTGACCAGCCGATCAACCCGATGAAGCAGTTGATTGCCGCCGGGGCGAGCTTTGTGGCCCGGGCGACGCACACCAATCCGAATCACCTCCTGCAAATGATGGAAGCGGCGCTGGATCACGAGGGTTTCAGCGTTATTGAGTGTCTGAGCGAGTGCGTTGAATTTTACGAAGGCGCGTTCGACCCGTCCAATCCGCGCAAAGGCGGGGCCTTCAATCTGGTTCCCGCGACGCACGATGTGACGGACGAAGTGGCGGCCTACAAGCTGGCGGACGCGCCGTTTCCGGGGTATTTCGGGATTTTTTACAACGCCAGCCGTCCGAGCAAGAACCAGCTTGAGGCGGGGTTGATTGCGGCGGCGCGGAAAAAGGTCGCCGGCAAAAAGGACTGGGAGATACTGCAGGATACTTTCAACCGGCTGAAGTAGGGGTTGCGGCAGCGGAAAGGGCTGCGCCTAGCGCGCCGGTGAATTGCGGGCGGGGTGAGACTTGAACCGGACAGGCCAGAACCTCCTCCAGCGCGCGGGCCATGCCGGGCAGGAGGGCGACGCCGCCAGTAAAATATACGGGAGGGGATAGGAGCCGGCCGGCCAGCGCCGCAACGCGGGTGGCAATGGCATTTTGCACCCCGGCCACCACGTCCGGCAACGGCGCGCCCTCAGCCAGCAGGCCGATGATTTCGGTCTCGGCGAAGACGGCGCAGATGTTGCTGATCTGGGCTGGCTTGGTGCCTTGGCGTCCGAGTTGGGCCAGCTTATCCCAATCCATTTCCAGGCGCGCCGCAACCATTTCAAGGAAGCGACCGGTCCCTGCGGCACAGCGGTCGTTCATGGCGAAATCGCGGACGCGCCCGCCGTTTTCGAGGCCGATGACCTTGCTGTCCTGTCCGCCGATTTCAATGACGGAGCGGGCGTCCGGCGCGAGCCAGTACACGCCGCGGGCGTGGCAGGTGATTTCGGTGACGGTTGTGTCAGCGAAGCGGATGGCATGGCGTCCGTAGCCGGTGGCCACGATGCCGGAAACGCATGGTCGTTCCAGGCGGGCGTTCTTGAGAAGGCTGTCAAACAAATCAGCCGCGAGACGTTCCTGGGCGACGCCTTGCGCGGCGAGGCCGGAGGCGAGAATTTCCCGGCGCTCCGTGTCGAACAACACAGCCTTGATGGCTCTGGAACCGACGTCAATGCCGGCGCAGATCATAAGGCCCTCCGGGCGCGGATGGTCTCGAACAGGGCTTCGAGGCGCGCCGAAATTCTGGCGGAGTCGGACGGGGAATAGTCGGTGGTGATTTTCAAGTGGGGGAGCAGGAGTTCCTCGGCGGCGAGTTTGCGAACGTGAAAGGACTCGACATCGTAGGTGAGACAGGCCTGCCAGATCAGCTCGATGACGCAATGCGGACGGAATTTCGCCGCCAGGGAGCGAAGAGTGTCAAGGCGGCGGGTGTTGGGCGTCATCACCGAGCAGGGCAGATGATAGTATTTGCGGGCGATGGCGCGAAGGGGGTCCGGGCCGTCGGCATCCACATCGTCAAGAATCGGTTTGAGGCCGGTGCAGTTCTCCTGGGCGACGACGACCGCGCCGGCGTTTTCGATCAGTTCCAGGACGCGCTCGGCGCCGTGGACGATGGGGACGCCAGTGAGGAGAACGCGGATTTGCGGGCGGGCGGTCCCGGAAGGGGCGGGGTTGGCGCGGAACAGTTGGATGGCTCGTTCGTACTGCTGAAGGTCCTCTTCGATGCCGGAGATGATGCTCTTGAATTCGCTCAATTGGCGACCTGTGAGCGGCGGCGAGTCGAGTGTCAACAGATCGGCGAGTTGGCGGCGCAGGGCGCGTTCGCGGTTCATCAGGCGGGCGGCGTCGCGGAGTTTGGCGTCGGTGATGTGGGTATGAAAGCGCTGATCCATGTAGTCCTTGAACTTGCGCACCTCGGCGGTCCAATGTTCGAGGGCGTCGGGGTCATCGGCCTTTTGCGGGAGCTCGAGGATGTACATCGGTTTGGTGGCGCTCATCAGCTCGAACATTTTCTTTTTGCCGTCGCAGGCCGTCTCGGCGACAACCAAGTCGGCCCAGTTCAGGAACGGATTTTTTCCGGTGACGTGATAGCCGAAGGTGGATTTGATGAGGGGACAAAGATTGGCGGGGAGGAATTGCTCGGCGGCGGGAATGGTCGCGGCCGAGCCGCCGCAAAGGCAGACCGGCACTGCGCCGGCGGCGAGGATGATCTCGCGGGGGGTAAATTCGCACATGATGCCGACAATGGGCCGGCCCTGCGACTTGGCGGCCTCGGCGTAATCATAACAGTGATCCATCATGCCGGCGAACCAGGCCAACGGGGCGGGCCTGCCATCGGAGCCGGCGGCAGTCGGAAGGCCGGCGGCATCTCCTGTAAGGGCGGATTTCACGGATGGGGTTATCCTCTGCTAATAACAACACGATGCCAATTCTAATCAGCATTTACAATCGTAAGGGGCGCAGGACAAAAATCTGCACCGGGGAGGCAGGCGGCTGACCCTCCCTGCCACCAACGCTCCAACGCGCCGCGGGGAAACCGGCGGCACACCCGTTACACCGTTACATTACCTATGAGAAACGGCGCTTTCCGACCCGTTACATAACCGTTACATGCCGTTACACGGGTGCGGCACCAAGAGACCACGGGACTACGGAATACGGGACTGCAGGGACCGGCCTTGCGCCCCGGGGGGGAACCGGCGGCTTCACGACCAGGCTGACTACAGGGGCTTCGGCGAGTCTGGGCCGTTTGTGGCGTAGCTCTTGAAAAGGGACATAAAACGGCCCAGTCTCGCCGAAATGGGGATCAGCAATGGACAAAGCTACGGTACGACCCGAATGGCGTAAGAGTGGGCACGCCCGGTCGGCGCGCGCGGCCAGGGCGCAGCGCAGCCGCGGCAACAGGTCCCAGGGCAGGCGTTGCCGGGCTTGGCAATAGGCGCTGGTGCCCGGGCTGGAAGCCCCCTCGCCGGCCAGAGCGCCCAGGGCCAGTATTTGGCGGACGATCTCCCGGCAGGGGCAATCCGGGTTGAGGACCTGGGACAAGAACCCGAAGAAGGTGCGGCGGACTGAATAGAGCCGTTCCCGGCTGTTGGGGCCTTCCTGAGCCTGGGAAAGAAGGCCCGGGGGCAGCAGCGGGTGCAGGAGCCGGTCCAGTTGGAGCAGGCTTTGTT
>Ga0302320_10027740_pt1 | contig 10899 bp, 11 predicted proteins | sample Bog_T0_3_FD_202130 | JGI IMG/M metagenome (GOLD analysis project Ga0302320, IMG submission 202130) | Peat permafrost microbial communities from Stordalen Mire near Abisko, Sweden - Bog_T0_3 | ecosystem: Environmental > Terrestrial > Soil > Wetlands > Peat | place: Sweden: Abisko, Stordalen Mire... | reverse complement strand
CTCGTCGGTGGCAATGGCGTGAAATAAAGGGTTTTGCCGCCGAGGTCTTCGGCGATGATGCCTTTGGTCAAAAGGCCCTTGGCGATGTTGTAGATCGTTGCCCGATTTATCTTTGTCATCTTTGAAAGGAGGGAAGGGGTCGACCTGCCGTTTCTAAGCAAGGTCAGATAGACTTTTATCTCTTTATCGTTCAAACCGATCTCCTTTAATGTGTTTTGTGTTGACATGGATACAGTATACATGTTGTCAGATTATTGTCAACACTTGTTCAACAATACTTGACAATATGGCATCTTTTGTGTAATGTCCGAATCAGACGGTTCAGTTTTATAGAACCTTAACAATTAACACTCAACCAATGGAGCAATGAATGAAAAAGCTACTTACAGTTCTGTTTGTCGGTCTCTTGTGCACGGCACATCTGCGAGCGTTCGACGAGACCAATGTCTCCTATTCGGCAAAGACGGGCATCATGTCGGAATATCTCGGGAGCATCGGCTCCATATTCTACAAATCGCAGGTATCGGTCAACGAGATCGATTTTGGTTACAGCGACTGGTACGGGGGAATTTGGAATTCTACCGGCCTTGGCGGCACCAAATACGGCCAAACCTACGGGGATGAGTTCGACTTTTATGGCGGCTGGGCGCATACGTTCGATTGGATAAAGATCGATCTATCGTCCACGTATTATGCAATCGCTCGATTAGACACGACGAGCGACGATCTCTGGGTCATCGAACCCGAGATCAGCTTGCCGAAGTTTCCGTTCGTTCAACCGTATATCCGCGGACGGTACTTTGGACAGGTCGGGTCAGAGAGCCCAAAGCCGGGATTCTTCTGGTTCGGCGGCCTGCGAAAAGACATCACATTCGGCAAAGGCTTGGCAGACAGAGCATATTCGTTGGATCTACAGGCTTCGACGGCGTATGCCGCTGGTGCCCTGCATAGTTCAACAGGCTTTGTCTACGGACGCCTCACGGTTTCGCTGGATGCGCCGTTATCAAAACATTGGACATTGAGTCCTACGGTCATCTGCCAGGCAGCGGCCCCAGGACAAAGAAGCGATCCAAATGGGTTCACTGACGGAAACAAGTTTGTCTATGGAGTGAGCCTCGAATGCAAATGGTAAAAAGAAAAAGGAATGCTATGAAAGCAAGCACAACTGATTATCATAAAACACATGAACCGAAATCGATCAAAGACACTATAGTTACAGGCGAAGAACCCGGGAAACCAAAAACAAGAATGGCTTGCGGTTGTAATGACTGCCCGTTCTATCAAACACTTCGACCAACTTCACCGGCTGATTCCATCACACTATGCACACTGCCTGGAGACGGTGCGAACATGCTTGACAAAGCGCCGTACTGGTCTGATGAAAGCCGTTACTTCGAGGTTGATGACACACTCTATGTGAAGCGGTTACCGAAGTGTTTGGAAGTTAAACCAATCCACAAGCAAAGAAAGGAGAAATATGCAAAATCTACCAAACGCAGAAACTTATGAAAAGGAGTTCGAGTTCATGCCCTGGGGGAAGCTTATCAATAAGATAGAAACCTATCTTATAACGGAGATGCCTAAGGGTTGCAGGGTGGTCGATCTTATGTGTGGTCCGGGCTACTTATTGGGGAGATTGGATCAGCGCCGGTCGGACGTTGTGTACATGGGAGTCGATTTAGACAATGGGTTTATCGATCACGCCAAAGGCCTATACCCTCGAATTTGTTTTGAGTGTGCAGACGTAGTGGCGTGGTCGACCCAAAAGAAATTTGATGTAGTTATTTGCACTGGAGGAGTTCATCATTTACCCGATAATCTCCAAAGCACTTTTATCTACAAGATTTCTTGTCTACTGAACACGAGAGGAGTTGCTATTATTGCAGATCCGTATATTGATGATTATGATTCCCAGGAAGGAAGAATCCTTGCTGGGGCAAGACTCGGTTACGAGTATCTGGTTGCAACCATCAAAAATGGCGCCCCGCCAGATGTCATTGAAGCAGCGATTCAGGTTCTCCGGAATGACGTACTTACGCTCGAATGGAAGACCTCATTCAAAAAACAAAGGAAGGTCTTTGAACAATATTTCAAAGACGTATTCATGTATAAAACGTGGCCAGCTAAGAAAAAAGGTTATGGAGATTGTTGTTTTATAGTCAAAAAATGAATGGTTTTCTTCACAAGTCGATCTCTCATAAAGGGATCGATTTTTTATATGGACTTTTTAGTAATTATCAATTTCTCCTTCATTCCCGCCACATATTCCTGATCTGACAGAATGGTTGGAATAGCTGATGCCCTTCGATCCTACACTTGACATATATTTTATAAATGGTATGCTCTTTGTTAGTTCTGAACAATAAAAAATTAAATACGAAAGGCTGTTATGATCGACACAGATAAATCACCGTTTGACATTGTCATTAAAGTTGTAAAAGGGGACGACCCCGATTTTTTTGGGGGATCTCCAATCAAAGTTCCGAATGATGCCATCATCATCGGTACGATCAGTGGCTTGCCGCAAACGATCGGTTGTCAGGTCTTGTTCAATAGCGAAACCGTTGAGAAGACCCTCAAATCATTGGGCAAGAAAAAGGATGACCACAAGCTGAACCCGGAGGAGTTGATAAAAAGCATAGCGGGCATTTCTTCCCGTGGCTGTGTTATGGCCCTGCTCGTCGACTTGTTTTGGGAGGGCGTTTGCTCGACCCTTCCTCAAGGCGATCGTTGGCTGGGCAACCTGATAGTGTGCAAGGACTGGCAAATAGTGGGTATAAAGGACAAGATCGCCTTGTTGCCCGATATCGCGTTGCCCAGCAAAAAAGCTACCAGCCGTTTTTTCGATATATTTGTTTCCATCTGCAAGGGGAACATTGTATACGATGATACGAAGGATCTCCCTGAAAAGGCCGAAGGTGAAATATCTGTCGGCGTTGTCGAATCAGGCCTTCTGCGGCAGATGTTCATCATGGAACGGAAATTCCGGTCGGTTTTTGCCGAGCATGATCCATACCCTGGATTTGCCGACGAGTTTCTCTTCTTCAAAGATCGTCCTTTTGTGGAATATGCCGTGTGGAGACATTCCTCGAATCGTCTCAAGAAAATGATCACAATCCTGAATCGGATGACGACTCTCGGTGTCATGAGCACCATTGACATTGGCCAGCTCAATCCAATCATTCACCCTCTTATTTCTCGGGGTAAATCAGAAATTAATGTCGCGATCAGGAAAAATTGGGAAATCGTATTTGTCTGTGAATGACGTACGATACTTGGCTCAGGCCCCGTAGCAATGCGGGGCTTTTTCAAACACAATTCTCGCGTTTGCGGCGGCGCCCAAGCCCGCTCGCATTCAAACGATCCAAATAAAAAACCCCATCGCGCTGGCGACGGGGTTACGATGAGATGCGCGAAGTTATTTTTTCACGGCAAGCGCGATGCCCGCCGATTCCGGATGGGATGGCGGGGATGACGACAGGAAAAAGAAGAATGTCCTGTTTATGATCTTTCTGCCATCCAGAGGGATCGGTTCCAGGGAGCAGATCCCATCATGGAATTCCACCAAACCATCAGGGGTTGTCCTGTATGTCGGCACCGTCCAAACGACCTCGTTTGTCCCGGCACCCACGGCGAGATATTTGCTCACAAGATAATCTTCTCCTCCGGGAGCCTTCAGATCAAGCATGGCGAATCCTGCGATGTCGGCCGGCCATTTGATGTCATAGGTATGGCCTCGTATGAGCACCACGTCGGGATTCAAGTCCACTAGATTGATGCTCGTTGCATTTGTGGCAACAGCAACGATAGGATTTGATTGCGCAATAACAGCGATGGGCAGAGCGGCCACGGCCACGAGAGACGCGAACAGTATTTTCATAACGAATTCCTTTCCTTTTTGTTAACGTTTTCTATCTGGAATTCATAGTAATATGTTTAATATGACAAGTCAAGCCGCTCTTTTCCAGGCAAAAAAACACCCGAATCGCTTCGGGTGGATGTTGTGAATCTGTGAATTACGTCGCCATTGCATCTTTTGATGTCACTGGATATTTGCCATTCCAGCAGGCCATGCAATGGCCAGGGCCCAGTATCTGGCTGAGGCCCTCCTCGGACAGATAGCCGAGCGAATCGAGGCCGAGGTTTTTTCTGATCTCTTCCACAGTATGATTTGCGGCAACGAGCTTTGAACGATCCGGGAAATCTATCCCGTAATAACAGGGGTATCTGTGCGGAGGGCAGCTTATCAGCATATGCACCTCGCGCGCCCCGGCTTCCTTGATAGTCTTTACCCTCATCCTGCTCGTGGTGCCGCGTACGATGGAATCATCCACTATGATGACTCTCTTTCCTTTGACAAGAGATACGATCAGATTCAACTTGATCCTTGCATCAAAGTCTCGGATTACCTGCGTCGGCTGTATGAAACTGCGGCCGACATAATGATTGCGGATGAAGGCCAAATCGAATTGTATGCCTGACTCCTCATGGTATCCCAATGCTGCGCATATGCCGCTATCGGGGACTGGCATCACTAGGTCGGCCTCGATGGGGTGCTCGCGTGCCAACTGGTGACCCATCTCTTTTCGAATGCTGTATACGGAACGTCCCCCTATGATGCTATCGGGGTGTGCAAAATATACGTGCTCGAATGAACAGAAGGATTTTTTTGGATGGGACCGCGCGGTCAATGTCCGTGGCTTTTTGTTGCCCTCGAATATGACGATTTCACCGGGATCAACTTCCCGTTCGAAATGCGCTCCGATCGTATCGAGCGCGCACGTCTCGCTGGCTATGACAGGGTTTCCATCCAACATACCGAGCGATAGAGGCCTGAATCCATGCGGATCACGTACCGCTATTAACAAATCCTTCGTCATGATGACGAGAGAATATGCGCCTTCGACCCTGTCCATCATATCGAGTATGGCTTGGTCGAGCGGGGCTTCAGATTGCGCCAACAAGAGCAGCATGACCTCGCTGTCCGTGGTCGTCTGGAATGCGGCGCCAGATTTCTCCAATTCGGCTTTGAGGGCGCGCGTATTGGTCAGATTGCCGTTGTGCGCGAGGGCGATATCGCCGTGTTTACACTGTATTGACAGCGGTTGTGCATTTCGGATCTCCGAATTGCCTGTAGTCGCGTATCGATTGTGGCCGATAGCGGTGTCGCCTCGGAGATGGTCGCGCAGAATGGCATCCGTAAAGACTTGGGATACTAATCCCATGCCATGATGCTTGAAAAACATCCCGTCATGACACGTGACGATGCCGGCGCTTTCCTGTCCGCGATGTTGCAGAGAAAAAAGCCCGCTGTATGCGTATTTTGCCGCATCAGGCATGCCTTGAATCCCAAATATACCGCAGTAATGTTTCGGATAGTTCATAATTGTGCCTTGTAAATGTTCTGCTTTGGTTATCTATAGCCTATAGTATATAAAAAAGCCCAAATGTAAAGCGGTATTTTACTGGAAGAGGCTCGGGATCATCGGGTGGATAACTTGCAACTTTGCCGAAAATATGTGATATATAATTATAGACAGATTCAACCTCCTTGTTATATGAATACCGAAGCTCCGTTCGCTGAATCGATCAAATCATCACTCCTATTGCAATTCCTCAATGGGTATCTGGCAGAAGTCGATGGGGAATTCAATACACACGTCACAAAAGAAGAAGTCGAGCATCCACCTACGCGACAAGAGAGGCTAACTCATTCTCTCTTTCATGGAGGCTTTCAGGATTACCACAGGCGCTTCAAGCTCGCACACCCCGAGATTTACGCTCCTCGCCAAGCGATTGTTGCTACGGCGGCGTAAAAATTTTCACGGCGGACCGTTTGGCCCGCCTTTTTGTTGCCGTTTGCGGATTTTGGACGTATAATCAAAAAATACTATGACCGATGCAGCTACTTTTTATCGGAACAAAGCCATACACGGATTATATGCCTATGTTTTGAAGCCGATCTTCTTTTTAGAAGACCCGGAAACAGTGCATGATCGCATGACGCGCGTCGGAGCCGTGCTCGGGAAATATGCCTGGGGCAAGGCTGTCACGCACGGACTGTTCGGATACGAGAATAAAATTCTGGAACAAGATATTTTTGGCATGCATTTTGATAACCCGGTAGGTCTTTCGGCCGGCTTTGACAAGAACGCCGAGTTGACGGGCATCCTGCCATCGGTCGGTTTTGGTTTTGTGGAAGTTGGCTCTATCACTGGCGAGAGATGCGAAGGAAATCCAAAGCCGCGCTTGTGGCGCTTGCCGAAATCAGAGAGCCTCGTCGTCTGGTATGGGCTAAAGAACGACGGTTGCGAGGCTGTCGCCAAGAGGCTCGCCGGAAAGCATTTCGATATTCCCGTCGGCGTCTCCGTGGCAATGACGAATTGCGCCGAGAACTTGAACTTGGATAATGCTATAAAAGATTTCGCCAAAGCATTCACAGTGATGGAGCCCGTCGGCGACTATATCACGGTCAACGTCAGCTGTCCGAACGCGCAGGGCGGCCAGCCGTTCGTTGATCCAAAAAAACTGGAGGGTCTTTTTAATGTCCTCGACAAGATTCCGACGAAAAAGCCGGTTTTCATAAAGCTTTCACCTGATCTTTCGCATTCCGAGCTCGATTCCATCCTCGAAGCCGCACATCGGCATCGCATCCAGGGCATCATCACGACAAACTTGACCAAAAAGAGGGATAATCCAAAGACTGCCGGCGAACCTGTTCCGGACGTCGGCGGCATGAGCGGAAAAGCCGTCAGAGATCTGGCTGATGACGCGCTCGCATATATAAGCAAGAAGCAACACGCAAGAAGCAACGGAGAAAAGGAGCTTGTCCTCATCGCTTCGGGCGGCATTTTCACTGCGGCAGATGCGTACAAAAAGATCCGCCTTGGCGCGTCGCTCGTGCAGATGATAACCGGCATGATATACGAAGGGCCGCAGGTCATAGGCGAGATAAATCGCGGCTTGGTCGACCTCTTGAAAAAAGACGGCTTTGTCAATATATCCCAAGCAATCGGCGCGGATATTCACACAGGATAGACCTCCGTACGCAGGTGCGACCTGCGTGAAATGGTGTGTTATAATTCTCAAATGAAGAAGATTTATATAACTAGGAAAATCCCGGATATTGGCGTAAAGCTATTACAGGATAAAGGATACACAGTCGACGTCTATCCAAAGGACAGGGTCATGAGCCAAAGCGAGCTCATCCGCGTCTTGAAAAATGGCTCGTACGACGGCGTCGTATCCTTGCTCACCGACAAGATCGATTCGAAAGTGTATGATGCGGCGCCTTCGGTCAAAGTATTCGCCAATTATGCAACAGGCTTCGACAATATCGACGTCGTAGAAGCAAAAAAGCGCGGGATCGCCGTAGCTAACGCGCCTGCGCCGCAGACTTCTGAATCAGTAGCCGAGCACGCTCTCGCGCTCGCCTTGGCGCTGGCGGCGCGCATCGTCGAAGCGGACGAGTTCATGCGAAAAGGAAAATACAAAGGCTGGGATCCGATGCTCTTTATCGGCATGGATGTTCTCGGAAAAACTCTCGGCATCGTCGGAGTCGGCCGCATCGGCGGCAAGGTCGCGCACTATGCCGCGGGACTCGGCATGAAGATCATCTACAGCGATGTTTCGAGGAACGAGCAGATCGAAAAGGAGAGCGCCGCGGTTTATTGCGCCTCTATCGATGAGCTTTTGCCGCAGGCCGACATCGTCAGCCTGCACGTGCCGCTCATGGATTCGACTCGCCATCTCATAAACGAAGCGCGGTTGAAAACAATGAAGCCGACGGCATTCCTCGTCAACACCTCGCGCGGGCCGGTCGTCGACGAGATCGCCTTGACCAAAGCTCTCAAGGAAAAGACGATCGCCGGCGCCGCTCTCGACGTGTTTGAATTCGAGCCAAAAATAGCGCCGGGTCTGGCGAAATTGCCGAACGTCATCTTGACGCCGCATATCGCTTCGGCCAGTCTACAAACGCGCGACGAGATGGCCGAGATGGCCGCGAACAATATCATCGATTTTTTTGAAGGAAAACCGTTGCGCAACAGCGTCATACAATAGTAGCCAAGCAAAAAGCAAGAAGCAAAATGGAAAAAGAAAATACAAATTCAAAAATAGGCAAACTAATACTGGCGCGCCACCACGAATCGGAATGGAACAAGCTCGGCAAATGGACAGGCGTGACGAATGTGGGCCTGACCGATTATGGCTTTGACATGTCGCGCAAGATGGGCGCACTGGTCGCAGATTTGCACATTGACCTGGCATTCGCATCTGATCAGATACGTTCGCTCGAAACCTTGCTCTGTATGGAAGACGGCAGTAAATGCCTGGATGTGCCGATAACGAGGAGCGCCGCATTGAACGAGCGCGACTATGGCGACTATACCGGCAAGGACAAGTGGGAGATGGAAAAGCTCCTCGGCGAGGAAAAATTTAAAGAATTGCGCCGCGGATGGGATTATCCTTTGCCTCACGGCGAAACGCTCAAAATGGTGTCCGAACGCGCCGTTCCCTACTTTTTAAACGACATTTTGCCCCGATTGAAGGAGGGCAAGAACGTCCTCATCGTGGCGCATGGCAATTCTCTGCGCACCATCGTAAAATATATAGAGCGGATTTCGGATGAAGCTATCGCCGACGTTGAACTGCCGTTCGGCGCTATACTGATATACGATCTCGACTCCGACGGCCATATGGTCCACAAGGAAGTCCGGCAGATCCCGTCGAACGTGCCGGCATAAAAATATATGAAGAATCCAAAAGCACAAATCGTCGCGACCATCGGGCCTGTCTCCTCGAACGAGAAGACGCTCCGGGCTATGATGGAGCGCGGGCTCGATGTTGCGAGGCTCAATTTTTCCTGGTCGGATATAAAAGGCCACACCGCGCAGATAGAGCTCGTACGAAAGCTCGAAAGGGAATTGAACCGGCGCATCGCGATCATTGTGGATTTGCCGGGACCTCGGGTTCAAGAAAAAGAAGGCCACACGTACAATCATCATATAATCCATTCCATAACAAAGCGCGATGAGGAGTTCATACAGTTCGCGGCTGAACAAGGAGTCGAGTACGTCGCAGTCTCTTTTGTCGGCAAAGCGGACGATATCACCATCTGCCGCCAGCTGATAGAAAAGAACCATGGCACACAAAAGATAATCGCAAAGATCGAGCGGAAAGCGGCCCTCGAATCGCTCGACGAGATCATCGCCGCGGCTGATGCGGTCATGGTCGCCCGTGGAGATCTCGGCAACGAGGTACCCCTCGAACAGATCCCTTTTGTCCAGGAAAAAATCGTGGGTAAAGCAAAAATCGCCGGCAAGCCTGTCATTGTCGCTACGCAAATGATGCTGTCGATGGTGAATAACCCGACGCCGGAGCGCGCCGAAGTGACCGATGTCGAGAACGCGGTGTTCCAAGGCGCCGATGCAGTCATGCTGTCCGAAGAATCGGCCGAAGGAAAATATCCCGTCGAATCGGTGGCCATGATGGAAAAGATCATCCTCGAAACCGAGCGGCATATGGAGGGGAGGGAAAAGTTGAATCTTTTATAAAATATGAATCAATATAATAAAAATAGCCGCCGACCACACAATTTATCAATACCCGCGGCGGGCAGAAGTCTTTTTGTCGAGTTTCGGAGGAAGGAGACAAAAAGAACTTGTGCCCGACGGAAAGGGTTGTCGGAGAGGCTAGTAGGCGGCGTAGAATTTTAAAACTATGTCAAAAATCAAATCATTACAAGCGCGAGAGATCATAGATTCAAGGGGAAGCCCGACGGTTGAAGTCGTTTGCGACCTTGAAAGCGGTGCACAAGGCATCGCGGCGGTGCCGTCCGGCGCTTCGACGGGCGTTCATGAGGCTCTGGAGCTCCGTGACGGCGATGTGAAGCGATATAACGGCCTTGGAGTCCTCGATGCTGTCAAAAACGTAACCAGTGTCATTTTTAATGGAGTAAAAGACAAAGAATTCAACCAAAAGACTCTTGATGAAGCGATGATAAAGCTTGACGGTACGCCGAACAAGTCAAAACTTGGAGCCAACGCAATTCTCGGAGTCTCTCTGGCTTTTGCACGCGCTTGCGCCGCGGAAAACAAGGTCGAACTGTATGAATATCTCGGGAATCTTGTCGACAACAAGGATTTCAGCTTGCCCCAGCCGGCGTTCAACATCATAAACGGCGGCAAACATGCGGATAGCGGCCTCGATGTTCAGGAATTTATGCTTATACCGAGCAGTTTTCCTTCTTTTAAAGAAAAAGTGAGAACAGCTTCGGAAATCATCGCGGCTTTAAAGAAGATTTTGAAAGGGAAAGGCGATGTCGTCAGTGTCGGCGACGAAGGCGGCTTTGCGCCACAGCTCGGCTCGAATGAAGAAGCGCTCGATCTTATTGTTGAGGCGATACAAGGTGCCGGATACTCGACTGACAAGGTGAAGATTGGCATCGATTCCGCCGCTTCCAGCTTTTACAAGGACGGAAAATATGTCTTGCGTATTTCCGGCAGGGAACAAAAGATGTCGGGCGAGGATATGATCGGCTGGTACGATGCTTTGGTCAAGAAATACCCGATCATTTCCATCGAAGACGGCCTCGCCGAGGATGATTTCGATGGTTTTACAAAACTGACGGCGAAGCTGGGCGACAAAATAACGATTGTCGGCGATGATTTGACCGTTACGAATGTAAAAAGAATTAAAACTGCAATCGAAAAGAAAGCTATCAATTCCGTTTTAATAAAAGTAAATCAAATCGGTACTCTCTCCGAGACGATTCAGGCGATACAGCTCACAAAAAAACAAGGATGGATTCCCTTTATCTCCCATCGCTCCGGCGAAACGACTGATACATTTATCGCCGACCTCGCCGTCGGTCTCTCTTGCCCTTTCATAAAATCCGGC
>Ga0302320_10027738_pt1 | contig 10900 bp, 9 predicted proteins | sample Bog_T0_3_FD_202130 | JGI IMG/M metagenome (GOLD analysis project Ga0302320, IMG submission 202130) | Peat permafrost microbial communities from Stordalen Mire near Abisko, Sweden - Bog_T0_3 | ecosystem: Environmental > Terrestrial > Soil > Wetlands > Peat | place: Sweden: Abisko, Stordalen Mire... | reverse complement strand
CTTCGACTCGCTGCTACTGCGCCATGCCATCCTGGGCATCGGCGAGGCCAGCCTGGGCATCTACGCGCCCGCGCTGCTCGCCGACTTCTACCCTGAAGCAGACCGCAACCGCATCCTCACCATTTTTTACACTGCAATCCCGGTGGGCGCGGCGCTTGGCTACCTCATCGCAGAGATGGTCGGTGCACGCTTCGGCTGGCGGATGCCGTTTTACGTCTCGGCGGTGCCGGGCCTGCTTATCGCGGTGCTGATCCTGGTCTTCCTGCGCGAGCCGGCGCGCGGAGCATCAGACACGACGGTGACGCAGGCTCATGCGGAGGAGAAGAGCGCCATCATCCGCTGGCTTCTGATCATCTTAGACCTCGTGCGCAATGCGCCGTACCTCTACGCCACCCTTGGCATGGCTATGACCACATTCTCCATGGGCGGCATTTCAGCGTGGATGCCAAGTTTTCTACAGCGCGCGGGCTTCTCGCCGGACACGGTTGGCCTCACATTGGGCGGCATCACCGCCGGCGCAGGCCTCGGCGGAACAGCCGTCGGCGGATGGATCGCCCAACGCTGGCTGCGCACCAACCATCGCGCGCTCTACCTCGTCTCCGCCTGGTCGGCGCTCATCACCGTGCCATTTGGTGTGGTCTGCTTCTTCGGCCCGCGCGCCACCATGCTGCCCGCGCTGGCGCTGGCGATGTTCTCCATCTTCCTGGGGACGGGGCCGCTGAACGCGGCGATTGTGAACGCCGTTCCGGCCGCGGTGCGCGCAACCGCCATCGCCGTGGAGCTCTTCCTGATCCACGCGCTGGGCGACACGCCCTCGCCGCGCCTCATCGGCATGGTCAGCGACCACACCACGCTGAGTACCGGACTCGGACTGACGCTTGTGTCGATGCTGATCGCAACCGTCCTGTTATTTGTGGGCGCGCGTACTATCCCGCGTCACGCGCTTACGTCGAGTAGTCGGCGTTGATGCGCACATATTCCGCGGTCAGGTCGCAGGTCAGGAAGAGGCACTCACCCTTGCCTTCGCCCAGGTCGATGGCGATGGTGTACTCAGGCTGCGACATCGCGTGATGCGCGGCAGCCTCATCAAAGCCAGCCGCGCGCGCGCCATACTCGAAGACCAGTTGATCGCCGATCCAGATGCGAACACGCTCGGCCTCGAAGCGGGCTCCGCTATAACCCGCCGCTGCCAGCAGACGGCCCCAATTCGGGTCTGCGCTGGACCACGCTGTCTTGCATAGCGGACTGTGCGCGATGGCCTTGGCAACGCGCATTGCATCGTCTGCGGACGCCGCGCCGCGAATGTCGAGGGTGACCACATGGCCCACGCCCTCGCCGTCGGCGACGATCTGCCTCGCCAACGAGCGGCATACTTCGCCTAGTGCCGCATCGAAGGCCGGAGCCAGTTCACGGGTGAGGCGCATGCCACTCGCCCCGCTGGCCAGCAGAAGTACGGTATCGTTGGTCGAGGTATCACCGTCGATGGAGATGCAATTGAAGCTGGGTTTAACCGCCGCAGCTAGCGCCGAGTTCAGTTCTGCCGTCTCCGCCACTACATCGGTGAACAGATACACCAGCATCGTGGCATGCGCCGCGCCCACAGGAGCGCCCAGTTGTGGATGGATCATACCCGCACCCTTGGCCGCGCCCCATATGCGCACCTCGGCGGCTTTGCCGGCATCCTGCGTGGGATTTGCAACAGGCACAACCGCACGGGCTGTCTTCATCCGCATGTCGGTGGTCATGATGGCGCGCACAAAGGCCTCTGCATGCCACTCGCTACTGCCCACCGATGCCTTCAACTCAGGCATCGCGGCGACCACTTTCTCGGCGGGAAAGGGAACGCCAATGATTCCAGTAGACGAGGGAAAGACCTCGTCGAAGATGCAGCCGAAGCTCTCTGCCGCGGCCACGCACGTTGCCACGCAGCCCTCGATGCCCGCAGCACCGTTGGCACAGTTCGCATTGCCCGCGTTGACCAGCACCGCCGTAACGCGTCCTCCCGTAGCCGCCAGATGGCGCCGCCCCACTGTCACAGGCGCCGCAACCACCCGGTTGGCGGTAAACATCGCCGCGCCAACCGCGGCATCGATACCGCGCACAACTGCGATGGCCAGGTCTAGATTGCCGCTGCTCTTGATTCCCGCGCGCACCGCACCCCACAGGAACCCGGCCGGCAGCACGGACGCCGTCAACTCCGCATTGTCGTTCATTTCTTTACTCTACCAAGCCGGAACGGGACGAAACTAGCAAAGGGAGGATGGGAGACAACTACTTGGAGTGGTGACTCTTCCCACACTCGGGACTTTCGGGCCGCAACCAAATGGCGTATCTTGTGTCTAATTCAAGAGGAGTTCACAGGGGCCACTCCGAACAGGCTGACGGAGCCGAACCGGATCTCCGGGCATCTGCAAGTCCGCGCAACCCGCCGTTTGAAAGCTGTATCGGGCAAGCGAAGGGCCTGCAGTACGAGGAAAGTAAGATGAAGATCACGCGAGTTTTGATGAGCACGATGCTGGCAGTGGCGATCGCTGGAGCGTTACTACTCACACCGGCTGCGGCCAACGCGCGGGTGTTCGTATCGGTCGGCTTCGCCCCGCCGGTAATTCCGGTCTACGCCCAACCCATCGCGCCCGGTTATGGATATATCTGGACACCCGGCTACTGGGCCTACGGCGATGACGGCTATTACTGGGTGGACGGCGAGTGGGTTTACCCGCCCTACGTAGGCGCGCTATGGACACCCGGTTACTGGGGCTGGGGCGGCGGTGCCTACCTCTGGTACCCCGGATACTGGGGGCGTCGGGTTGGATTCTACGGCGGCATCAACTACGGCTTCGGCTACTTCGGCACTGGATATTGGGGCGGCTACTGGCACGGCGGACGATTCATGTATAACGGCGCATACAACCACGTAGGCTTCCACGACGGCACGGTCTATAACCACCCCGTAGCCGGATTCGACGGGCGACCCGGTGGAGCAGCCTTTGCGCGCAGTGGAGTTCAGGACTTTCATCGTGGCGCGGTCGCGGAGAACCGCGGAGCAGGAGTCAACGGCAACAGCTTCGCCAACCGTGGAGCGTCGATACCGTCCCGCGGCGCCTATAACAGCGGAACGCACAGCTATAATGCACCTGCCGCACGCAGTTACGGCAGCGCACAAGCTGCACGCAGCTACTCTGGCGGAGGCGCACGGTCCTTCTCCGGCGGCGCACACGCCAGCGGAGGCGGTGGACACGCTGGCGGCGGTGGACATCGGTAAACAAAAGAACCGATTGCAGAGAATTAGACGAGGGCTGAGGGAAAACATCCTCGGCCCTCGTTTTTGAACATTCAAAGTCCGCATCGACAGCCAGTGCGTGCAATTTGACCCATCAGGCTTTGGCCGCGAGATCTGCGATCATGATGGCAATCTTCCGTGCTGCATCCGGCCTGGCCAGCGTGCGAGCGCGCTCGCCCATGGCGCGCAGCTCCGCCGGATCTGCAAGCAGCGCCGCAAGCTCTCGCAGCAGACGATCCGGATCGGACAACTCCGCCTCGCTCAGCATCCGCGCCGCGCCAGCATTCAGAAATACCTCTGCATTGCGGCGTTGGTGGTCGTCAGCGGCAAGGGCAAACGGCACCAGCAGCGAAGCCCTGCCCGCCGCGCCAAGCTCCGCCATGGTGCTGGCCCCACTGCGGCAAAGGATCAAATCGGCGGCTGCAAACTCACTTGGCATCTGGTCCAAATACGGTTGCACCCGGATGTTCTGCGTAGTCTGTTGTTCAGACAAACCAGCATGTGCATAAGCTTCGTCGGTCGTTTCGCAGTGACGCGCACCCGCCTGATGCACTATCTGTAGCCCAGCGAAGCGATCCAGCAGCCGGTGTGCGATCTTTGGCATTGCCTGGTTCAAGACGCGAGCACCCTGGCTTCCGCCAAAGACCAAAAGCCGCAATGGTGTATTGGCGGGCTTCCGCTGGATTACAAAAAACTCCGAGCGCACAGGGATTCCAGTGACTCGCGCATTGCGAAAGTACTTCTGGGTCTGTGCGAAGTTCACGGCTGCCGCGCTCACCCATCGCCCAACCAACCGGTTGGCCAGGCCCGGAACCGCATTGGGTTCAAACGCGAGGGTGGGAAGGCGCAATAGGAGGGCCGCCAGCATCGCGGGACCGCTGGCATATCCCCCTACGCCGACTACCACCTGTGGACGAAACTCGCGCAGCAGGCGTATGCACTCCACCACTCCCAGAGGAAGATCGACAGCGGTGCGCAGGCGCGTCGTCAGGCTTACATTCTTCAACTGGCCGGACCGCACCAGATCGAGCCGGAATCCCGCCTCCGGCACCAAAAGCGTCTCCAACCCCCGCGCCGTGCCCACAAAGCGAACCTCTGCGCGGTGCGAGTCGCGCAGCTCGCGTGCAATGGCCAGTGCGGGAATCACATGGCCGCCCGTGCCTCCGCCTGCAATCAGAACCCGCAGCGACTTGCCGCCGACTCGCTGACTGGCTGACTCGCTGACTCGCACAGTCATCAATCGATCTCACGCGTAATGTTCAACAGCACACCCATTCCGGCCAGGGTAAAGAAGAGCGAGGTCCCACCGAAGGAGATAAACGGCAGCGTGATTCCCTTGGTGGGAACTAGCGCGATGGCCACGCTGATGTTGAAGAAGGCCTGGATCAGCACCGCGGAGGTAAGGCCAAAGGCCAGAAAGCGTGCAAAGGGGTCGGTCGATAGAAACGCGGCACGCAGCCCGCGATATCCCAGAATGCAGAACAGCGCGATCAGCAATAGAGCGCCCAGCAGACCCAGTTCCTCGGAGATATTGGCAAAGATGAAGTCGGTCCAGGCCTCAGGTAGAAAGTAGAGCTTCTGTCGCCCTTCCATCAGTCCCAGACCGCTCAGCCCGCCGGTTCCAACCGCGATAAGCGACTGGGTGATATGGAAGCCCTTGCCCAGCGGATCCAACTCAGGATGAAAGAATATCTCCATGCGCGCGCGGCGGAAGGGGACCATCCAAAGCATGTAATAGAGCACCGGCGAAGAGGCCAGCAGTCCAACGCCAATCCACTTCAACTGCATTCCAGCTAGATAGAGCATGGCCATGGTAACCGCGGCGCAGACCAGCGCAGTGCCCAGGTCCGGCTCCTTCAGGATGAGTCCGATAAAGACCAGCGGAGGCAGTGCCGCGCGTAGGATCGTTCCTTTCCAGTCGTCCATGGTGTGGATGCGCGTCTGCAAAAAATATGCGAGGAAGAGCACAAGCACGGGCTTTGCCAGCTCCGACGGCTGGAAGGTGAAGAAACTGCCAAGCCGGAACCAGCGGTGGGTGTGGTTCAATGCGGGCATGGCGAGCACTACGGCCAGAAACATCGTCGTAAGAGCGACTGCGGAACCGACGAATGGATAGCTGTTGTAGCGGCGGTAGTCCACACGCATCAGCCCAAAGAGCGCAACCATCCCGAAGATGGCGTACATTCCCTGCTTCGCGACGTATTTATAAGGCGAACCCGACTCCGCCTGCGACATCACGGCCGAGGCGGAGAAGACCATCACCAGCCCAAACAGCACCAGAAGCAGCACGGTGCCGAACAGCCATTTGTCGACGCCTACGCGCTTTGCCATACCGCCCGCTTCCCTGCTTAAATTGAACCGCTCGCGAGGCCCTTGACCAGCTCCTTGAAGACGCGCCCGCGATGCTCGTAACTGATGAACTGGTCGAAGCTCGAACAGGCCGGTGCAAGCAGCACCATATCTCCGGCAACCGCATGCTGTGCGGCTTGACGCACGGCTGAGTCGAGCGTGCCCGCTGAGACTATCTTGACGACTCCCGCCAGATGGCGCTCGATCTTCTCCGCCGCCGAACCAATTGTGTAAACATTTTTGACCCTGGCGCGGATCAGGTCGGCCAGTTCGGTATAGTCGGAGTTCTTGTCCTTGCCGCCGAGGATCAGATGCACACCGCCGGGAAAGGCCTCCAGGGCCTTCTTGGTCGCGTCCACATTGGTCGCCTTGGAATCGTTGTAGTAGGCGACGTCGCGCATGGTGGCCACAAATTCCAGGCGATGTTCGACTGCCTTGAACCGGGCTACCGAGGCGCTGATCGATTCGGTTGATACGCCACCCAGCCGGGCCGCGCAGACCGATGCGAGCACATTCTCAACGTTGTGCGCGCCTTTGAGGGGAACATCCGCCAACAGCATCACCGGCTCCGGCTTTGCGCCCTCATGCGACAGAAAGACAATGCGTTCTTTATGCACGAAAGCGCCCTGTCTTACCGGCCTGCGTCCGCTGAACCAGAAGACCTGCGCCTTAGTTTTGGCCGCAAGCATCTGGGTCGGCTTGTCCTCGGCGTTGAGCACGAAGAAGTCTTCGGCGGTCTGCTGGGCTGTGATGCGCGCCTTCATGGCGGCGTAGTTCTCAAAGCTGCCATGGCGATCGAGATGGTCGGGAGTAATGTTCAGCACGACGGCGATTTGCGGGCGGAACTCGACCACCGTCTCCAACTGGAAGCTGGATACTTCGAGAATGCTGGTTGTCTCTGGCGTACTCTTTGCAATCAGGTCGATGACCGGTGTGCCGATGTTTCCGCCGACCAGGGTTGGGCCACCCGCATCGGCGAAGATCTTACCCAGCAGGGTGGTGGTGGTAGTTTTGCCGTTGGAGCCGGTGATGGCGACGATCTGGCCCTGGAGGAAGCGGCTGGCCAACTCCAGCTCGCCGATGATGGGGAGGCCGAAGGCGCGCGCCTGCTTCAACTCCGGTGTGTCGTAGGGGACGCCGGGCGAGACCACGATCAGGTCCTGGCGGCGGAAGGTGAGCAGACCGTGGCCACCGGTCTCAACCATGATTCCAGCATCGAGCAGAGCAGGAATCTCGCCGGCCAGTGCTTCCGCACTGCGCGTGTCGGAGACAGTGACCTTGGCTCCGCGCTCGCGCAGAAACAGCGCCGCGGACTTCCCGGACTTGCCCAGGCCAACCACCAGCACGCGTTTATTCTTCAGTTCCACTTGGAATCACTCCAATCGTCCTGTTACTTCTCCTGTAGTCTACGGCGAGAACAACGATGCATAGGTCACAGAGAACGGTAGCCCCAACTAATACACAGTAGAAACCATATGCGGGAGGCGCCTCCAGTGGCTGTGGTTGCAACACGTCCCAAATTGTATTTCCGATAATCCCGGTCAAAATCAGAGCAGCCATGGCCGAGATGATGAGAGATGTCCTCGGAAGCTTCCCGAGTAAGATCGAAACGCTCGCCGCGATCAGGCAGACAGGTCCTGCAAACCAAAGCGCAAGTGACTTGGCCACGACCAAATTCGATATCGGCGAAGTTATCCCGGCAAGTGCGAGGAACATAAACGTGACGCCTGATACCCACGCGACCCCAATTATGAGGTCTATAGATGCAGCGGTCATACACCAGGATCTAGCCATGCTCACTCACCTCAGCTTCAGCGTCGTCAGCGCAAACACAAACATTGTACTGGTATCATCTCAACAGGAATGGCGGGAGTAAACCATGACGCGGACCATTGAAGTCGAGATCGACGAAGCGGGCGCGATTCACCCACTCGACCCGACCCTGAAACTGCCGCCGGGTAGGGCCGTCCTTGCCTGGCCTGAAAGCGGAGGCATCTATCCGGCTCTCATGTCGGAAAAGGCGCTTGCCGATTGGCTTCGCCCAGAAGAGGAAGAAGCATGGGCGTATTTGCAGCAGGCCAAGTAGTGCTTCTTCCATTTCCGTTCTCCGATTTGAGCCGTAACAAGCTCCGTCCCGCCGTCCTGCTGGCTGGCGCTAGCCGCGAGGACTGGATCGTATGCCAGATCACCAGCAATCCCTATGGCGATAACCGTTCGTTCCCTCTCACGCCGTCCGACTTCTCGTCTGGAATGCTACAGCACGTCAGTTATGTGCGCCCCGGTAAAGTGTTCACTGCTCACGAATCCCTGATCGCGACAGTGGTTGGAACGCTAAAGCCCGAAATGCTCACGACCATTCGCAATGCCGTCATCGCAATCATTCAGCAAAGTTGAATTTTTCACCTCAACTTTAGCGTAGTCAATGCGAAGAGGGCGAAGACGAGCGCCATGATCCAGAAGCGGACGATGACTTTGGACTCGCTCCAGCCGAGCAGTTCGAAGTGGTGGTGCAGCGGGGCCATCCGGAAGATGCGTTTGCCGCCACGTAGCTTATAGCTGCCCACCTGTAGGATGACGCTGGCGGCTTCCAGGATGAAGACTCCGCCGATGAAGGGCAGCAGCAGCTCCTGTTTGATAATGACGGCGACAGTGCCGATGGCGCCGCCCAGGGCGAGCGATCCGACATCGCCCATGAAGATCTCGGCGGGGTGGGCGTTGTACCAGAGGAAGCCGATGCTAGCGCCGACCATGGCCCCGCAGAATACGGTGAGCTCGCTGACCATGGGCATGCGCTGCAGTTCGAGGTAGTCCGCGAAGACAACGTGGCCGGAGACGTAGGTGAGCACGGCCAGCGCCCCGGCTGCAATGATGGTGCATCCGATGGCCAGGCCGTCCAGGCCGTCCGTAAGGTTGACGGCATTGCTTGTAAGTGTGATGACCAGCACCACGAAGATCACAAACGGAAGAAACGCAATCCAATGTGCATGCGGGATGTGGCCCATCCACTGCCAGACCAGGTCGGGGCGGACATTCTTGGCAAACGGGACCATCAGCTTGGTGGAGTAGCTGCCGCGCACGTCCAGGCCCACCAGGGTTGCGGCGACGGCGGCGCTGGCCGCAAACTGCAGTCCGATCTTCTGCCAGAAGGTGAGCCCCTTGCTGCGTTTGCGTACAACCTTGATGTAGTCGTCGGCAAATCCAATGCCTCCGAATGCCAGCGTGGATAGCACTACCACCCATACGTAAGGATTGGAGAGGTCAGCCCAGAGCAGCGTGGGAACCAGAATAGAAATGCATATAAGAACGCCGCCCATGGTGGGCGTTCCACCCTTCTTGAGATGGGTCTGCGGGCCGTCGTCGCGCACATACTGGCCAATCTGGAACTCGTGCAGGCGTTCGATGACGTAGGGCCCGATCAACATGCCGATTAGCAGCGCCGTCAGGCTGGCAAAGACCGTGCGAAAGGTCAGATACCGGAAGATCCGGAAGACCCTGAAGTATGGAAACAGCTTTTGATAGAGCAACCAATAGAGCAAACGCGTCCGCCTTTAGAACGCAGGACTTTACAGTCCTGTGCACTGAACACATGGCTATGTTAACAGGCTACGCGGAGAACCATGTGAATTACGGCGTGGTGGAATCCGGCGCGGCACGGCTCATCAGCACGCGCACGTCAGTGGACTTGTTGATGGAGAAGGCGGGCGGCGAGCTGGGCGCGGTTATGGCGAAGAAGTCCGCGCGATGCACGTCGTCCAAATAGATGGCTGGACGGGCGTCCGGTGCGACGGGTGCGATCTCGACGTGGCTCATCTCCAGCCGATTGACGTGGCGGAAGTAAAAGCCATAGGTGGGAAGTGTGCCTAGCATACCGGGCTCGGGGTATCGGTCCTCATTCTCGGGCACCACAATCTTGACTTGATCGGGGGTGCCTCCGCCGGCGCACTGAATGTAGACATCGGATATTTTGACATCTTCGACGAAGAAGCCGGGGATGCCTGTGATATTGGAACCATACCTCGAAACGGTGTTGAAGCAGTTGATGTTGTTAATCAAAACCCGCTTCAGCGTTCCTACAACAGTATTCGGGTCGCCCGTGGCCTTGGCTTTTGGCCCGCGCAGACGGGCGCCAAGACGAAGGTAAATAGGGCAACTGATGATGTCGCGCATGGTGATATTGCTGACCGTAATGTCTTGCAGCTGCGCGCCGTCGACGGTCTCCATCGCCAACCCCTGGCAGCCCTCAAAGACGCAGTTGGAGATGGCGATGTTGATAAATCCGCCATTGGACTCGGTACCGAACTTGATGCGTCCAGTGCCGCCACCGCCGGTCCTCCGCTTCCATGTGCCGTCCAGCACGCTGCCCAGCTCCCAGCATCCAGCCACGTAGCAGTTGGTGATATTGATGTTTTCGCACGAGCGGGCGTAGCCCAACGCATAGCTCGACTTGGGTACGATGGCGTCGTCCCATGGCGAGTTGACGGTGGTGTTGGAGACGCGCACATTCTTGCAGCAGTCAATGTCCATGCCGTCGCGGTCGGTATCGATCTTCAGGTTGTCGATGGTGAGGTTGTCGACGCCTGTCACCAGGATCGCGAAGTGCCCACCCTTGAGGATGGAGAAATCGCGCAGGACCACGTTGTGGCAGTTCTTCAGGCCGAAAGTCTTATTGCCAACACCGGCCTGCTCGGCGCGGAAACTGAGGTAGTTGCCGCGTGCCCCACGCGGAGGCAGTGTTGCTTCTGCAGCCGCTGGCGTGGCTGGTGAAGTTGGCGCCGGCGGGGCTACGGTACCTGGGACCGCAACTGCCGGTGGTCGCCCACCCACCCCGGCGCTAAGCCCGCGACCCCAGATGAGGCCGGGACCAGTTATGGAAAAATCGCTAATGCCATCACCCCATAGCAGCGAGTTATGCCAGTGGTTGTGGCCGTAGTCCTGATACTCGTTCCAGGCGGTATTGGGCTCGGCCGCATCGTACGTGCCGCCCATGTATCCGGTGGTCTGGCCGGGCAGCGGTGAATCCGCTGCTATGATCGTGCAGCCCTGCGTGAGGTATAGATCGACGTGGCTCTTCAGCCGGATCGAGAACGAAAGATAGTTGCCGGCTGGAAATATGACGGTGCCTCCGCCAGCCGCCGTGGCTGCTTCAATGGCCTTATTAATGGCGGGCGAATCCACGGTCTTGCCATCGCCGGTTGCGCCAATGGTGCGCACATCGAAGAGCATGGGAGTGAGTGAAGGTACTGCGGCCTTCTTGCCTGCACCCAACATAGG
>Ga0302320_10027733_pt1 | contig 10901 bp, 9 predicted proteins | sample Bog_T0_3_FD_202130 | JGI IMG/M metagenome (GOLD analysis project Ga0302320, IMG submission 202130) | Peat permafrost microbial communities from Stordalen Mire near Abisko, Sweden - Bog_T0_3 | ecosystem: Environmental > Terrestrial > Soil > Wetlands > Peat | place: Sweden: Abisko, Stordalen Mire... | reverse complement strand
AGATACAGCTACCACCGTAGCGGCAAGGTTAGCACTTATATTAGACCAATCTACATTCATTGGCACTCCGGTGAATACTAATCCCAATGGATTCCACTTCGCATCTGTGACTCCTTCGGCTGGTGTTATCACTATCACGGCAGCTACAGGCTATCCTACCGTTTCTTTAAGCGGTGCTTCTTATGTTACGCTTGGGGTTACAACTCCATTTGTAACAAGCTATGGAGTAACGGAAGGAACGAGTAACTTATTTGGTGATATGAATTGGAGACAACCATACACACAAGCTTTTTCAGCATATACAAATTATGTAGCCACAAATAGCTATGATATTAATGTGTTTACAGCAGTTGATGCTCGTGGTAACAAACATTTGTTTTACATCTTCATCAACACGGGAGATACTAACTACAGTAACTTCAAGACTGCTTACTTAACTGATATATTAGAACTTGGTGCAGGTACACCTACAGCGGCTCTGATACAACCAGCAGTAGCTTCAACTAGTACAAGTGCAGTAGAATAAAAACAAAAAAGATGGAACAAGTAACAGTAACACTTGCTAAAGGACAAGAAAAAGCCTTTCAATTAGTACCAGCTAAGTACGAGAAAAAAGAAGTACAGGAAGATGGTACGGTGAAGTCATATCTTCAATATGTAAATCAATTAGGGCAACTTAAAAAAATGCCCTATGAGGATTACTTGGATTTGATTAACAAAACAGGAAAAGACGATGTACTTTCTATCAGGTATTATAATTTCTCATCCAAGATTAATAACCTTCATCCTGGTATTGATGCCCGTGATATGAGATTATCACATCTTGGTCAGACTTTCGTGCTTAACGGCAGTAAGAAAGACCAAGCTGACATTACATGGTTTCAGGAAAATCCTGACGCTATGGTTGATGGCGTATCTAATGGTGGTAAAGGTTTGTATGTGGTTACTTCATCTACTAAGATTAAATCGAAGATGACGTTACACCGTAAAGAACGTCAGAAGATTAATAATCTTGTTGACGGAATAGCCGAAGGTAAGGACGGTTATAAAACATTACGTGATATTATGTTCTATTTGGGTTGCGACCCGGGCAAACGTTCTACAGAAGAAATGGTTAATGTGTTAACTGTAGGAGAAACCGTTGTAGCTACTGGAGGATTATCTTCCTTTGTGCAACCTATCTTATTCCAAGAAAACAACGCAGAAGCCTTTAACAGGTTTATGAATGATGGAGACCCTTACAAGGCCATGATTCTTGTAATATCTAAAGCTAAGACCTACCGTAAGATAAACTATAACGAAGATTCTAAAGGGAATGTAGGATGGTATTTCAAGATGGTATGGCTTGGTATGGATAACAATGAGATAGTACGCACCCTGCAAGAGCATAAGAAAATGTACGAAAGCCTTTCTCAAGAGGTAGCTATGGAGGAAAATACCGGTAAGGTAGTAAAAGAAAGCTATGTCCCAGAAGCTGCCGACACTAAAGAGATAAACGAGAAAAATAGCAAGATTGAAAAGCTAAATAAACTTGTTAGTGACAATAAGGTAGAGTTGCCTCGTGGTTGCAATATTATGAGCATGAATGAGGAAGACCTTGACTTTTATATTAACGAAGGGCTTAATCAATCTCCTGTAGTATTGGATAAGATCGAAAGTGAGTCTGAAGTACAATATAGAGGAAGGCTCATGGGGATGGTAAAAGTACTTATTGACAAAGGACAAATTATTAAATCTGATATAGTAACCGAAGGACATGATTTGAGGAGCTTAAATGCCGAAGCATGTAAGACGATACTTACAGGTTATTACGATAAACTAAACCCTGCCAAATAGTAGGGAAAACACCTTACTATGGATAACCCTTTTGGATTACAGCAAAGTTTACCAAACAACTTTCAACCATATCAATTTCCACAAGATGATGGGAGTAATTCCTTTTCCGGATTTGGAGGACAAAACTATCCTGTAAGTGGCGGCACGGGACAAAACAGTAACACAGCACCAAGTGGTTCAAGCGGTTCTAATTCCGCAGGATCTATAGCAGGTGGTGTAGGGTCTCTCGTAGGTGCAGGATTTGGATTATATAATTACTTCTCCTCTCAGAATCAATTAAAAAACTTAGAAAACCAACCTCAGCCTAACTATACGGTAAGTGCTGGCCTTCAAAATAGTTATAATCAGGCTAACGCCATGAGTAATGAGGGTTTTACGCCAGGAGAAAAAGCGGGGTATCAAAATCAAATCAACCAACAGGGTGCTACTGCTTATTCGAGGGCTGCACAGGAAGGTGGAGGTAATCTATCTAATGTCATAAGTGCCGGCATAAACAGCCAACAAATACAAGGTACAGGACAGATGAGCATAGCCGATGCAGACCTTAAAAGACGTAATATGCAACAAGCAGCCTCTTTAGCAGGCCAGATACAGGAACAACAAAACAAAGCAGTTGCTACCAACATACAGATTCGTCAACAGCAAGAGCAGAACTTGGGGCAAAGTAGCACCGCAGGGCTACAGTCTTTTTATAATAGTATAGGGGGAGTAGCAAGTGGAGTAGGAGCATTAGCAGCATTATGAAAATAAAGAAATCTATATTAGTTTATGATAACTGTGAGTTTACTTTCATAGCGGCTTATTTTGCTCAATATTTTGAAAAAGTTTATTACTATTCAAGATGGGAAAGCGGATTCCCTTACTATGGAGCTAAGAATATCGGTACAGGGATTGACAACATAGAACGTGTTAATGAACCTGAATCCATAGAAGACGATGTAGATATATTTTATTTTACAGATATTTATTTCATGGGAACGGCTAACCGCTTGAGAAAAGAAGGAAGAAAAGTATGGGGTTCGGGAGACATGGAAATGATAGAACGTAATCGCCACACCTTTCATGATCTTTTAATAGAAGCAGGATTACCCACTCCGCCAACAGTTTTCATAAAAGGATTTGATAAACTTTTAGAATATCTTAAAGGTAAAAAGAATCTATGGGTTAAGTTATCTGAATATCGTGGTTCAGGAGAGACATTCAAATGGATAGATGATAATTGGAATGAATTTTTTGTTAATGAATGGAAGAGACAATTAGGTGTAGGGATAAGAGATAAAGGAGTGGAATTTTTAGTTCAAGAGGAAATAGAGACCGAGCTTGAATGGGGGGTTGATACCTATATGGTCAATAGCGAGTTTCCTGAAAATATGTTCATGGGCTTTGAGCAGAAAGGGGAATCTTATTACACAAAACTTGTTAATGTAAAAGACCTTCCTAAAGAATGGCAGGAAGTTTTAGAGAAATTTAGTAATGCAGTAAAAAAATACAAATATACAGGCACGTTCTCTATGGAGGTGCGTATTGGTAAAGACGGCAAACAATATTTCATAGACCCTACTGTCCGTCAACCATTCCCTGCAACGGCTTCTATTATGTACCTGACAGAAAATTACGGAGACATAATATTAAATGCTTTGTATGAAGAAAAAACTACTAAGGTTAAAAGCAAGGATAAATATGGAGCAGAAATTATTATGCGTACTTCGGTAACGAATAATTGGATTCCTGCTTATGTAGATAAAAAATTTCAAGATAAGGTTTATTTTGTAGATAATATTATTGAAGATGGTACTTCATGGAGAGTACCACCTGAGCAGCTTTACTGTGATTCCATGAAATATTGTTCAGCTTTAGGTAGTGGTGATACTTTGGAGGAAGCTATAAAAGATGCTACTGAAACGGCAGATGAGGTAAAATCCAAAGGACTTGAATGGAGTAATACCATGTTAGAAAGTTCTAAAATAATAATTCCCCAATTAAAAGAATTGGGATATAAATTTTAAATATGGCATTTGAATTACAGGCAGCATCATCTTATTTAATAGGGAATTGCAACAATATTCTCATAACAGATACATCGGGTCTATATGACCCTTCATATAATATTGGCGGATGGGGTGTACCTAATCCCTATCCATCAAGCGTAGTGTCTGTTACCATTACTCCTACATGGCAGGGCAATATCCTTAATCCGCCAACATCATACCCTGCTTATGAGATAATGCCCATATCTTATGTGTACAATCAACAGTTTGTATTAACGCCAAGCATGTTCGGCATAAACACTCCGACATTTGCTGATGGGATTTGGAACTTTACTTATAGTGTTGTTCTGAATAGCACATACACTATAAACGCAAGCACATCTACTTTTACAAGCTTTACTGAAGGAGCGACTATTACAGATACCACGACCGGCCAGGTTATTGGAATCGTAAGCACCGTAACGACACATCAACTAATTATTTCTCCTTGTACCGGATATACAGTAAGTAATGGCGATGTATTAACAGACGGCACTCATGACGTTACAATATCAGGCACTTTCAGCGCAAGTTTCACTACATCTACCTATACTTATACTTTAGAGCCTCTTGGTTTTTTATGTAACGCATGGTGTTGTATATTGGGAAATCTTGGAACTATAGATTGGTGCAAATGCAGCGAATGCGAAGCACAGGCACTTAATGAATTATTTTATTATTATTTAGCATTGAAAGCCTGTGTTGCGGATTTGGCTTGTTTAAAGAACGGGCAATTCCTTCAAGCCCTTCAATGTGTTCAGATATATTGTAACGGTAAACCTTGCGGATGTAATGGCTAATACTTATTTCATAGAGAGAAGTCCTCAACTACCCGAAGGGTGGACTACCATGAAGTTGTCATCAAACAATTACACTGATTCCGATATAACTTATCTGTATCAGTTGTTCACTTGTTGTTTTGGGGATTTGATGGCTCAAAAAATAAATCAGGCTATACAAGGTAACCCTGTAGGGTATGAATGTATGGCTAATGAGAAGTTCATGGATATGGGTATTGACTTATTGAGAACATGGTATAATACTGCAACTACGAACTCATTTACATTTCCTATAGCTTTCGTTCCGTCTACGGAGGATGCCGTTGTAGTTATTTATTTCGTTCCTTCCATTGGAAGTGAGCTTAATTCAAATATTATTGTGTCCAGCGGATTCGTTGTATACTATCCTAATTACGCCCCATTATTAGAAGCTATACAAGCAGCCTTACCAGTAGGATATACGGCAACATTAAATGGTAGCAGCATCACTATAAACTTTCCACCTAATTTCATATTCCCGTATAATTATGTATGGGTTAATCAAATACAGGGAGGTGAGCCGACAAACAACACATGGTACAATGCTTTAGCAAATCAATTATCATATCAGAACTGCATCCCTCTTACAACGGTACAAACCATAGTAGAGCAGATGTTCAAAATATGTGGCTGTGTGAATTGTAAGAATACAGCACAGGTAGAGCAAGACACTCCTTATATATCATTGGGACTAACTAATAACGCACCTTCGGGACAAATAAATATATGAAGGGTAATAAATATACTATAAAAAGCGGCTCTGTATTTTCCAATACATTCCCTGACAACTATTATCCATATCCTATCGAGGAAGACAAGGAGATAGTGACAGGTGAAGTCGTAGAGGATATGGACGTGAAAATAGAAAAGTACAACCGTTGGTTTATTGATAATATGTACTACTTCATGTCCTTTTACGATAACCCTCAAGGGATAATATTACCATGGAATCAAAGTGGACTTAACGGAAAGACAGGAGAAAGCAACGGAGGTGGTACGGATATGGATAATACCCAATGGTGGAATCTTCCTTCGGCCGACATGCAATTGAATCTAACATACTATATACAACAGCAGCCCAACCTTAACGCTCGTCACCTGACAGAGAATGTTTACTCTACTAACCTTCATGCTACATGGGCGAGAGGAGGACGTATAGCCAGTATCATAGAAAAGGAAATAGGAACTTTCAAACAAGATTTTGAAGGTATAAAATTATGTACCGAACCCCTTTCACCTGATGCTAAAAGAGAAAAAGATGCTATCATAGAAAGAGAGGAGTTGTTATTTGAGATAAAGCCTTATTTTGAAAAATGGGTGAGCGACAGGGCTAAGTTCCCTGACCAAGCACAACCTTTTGAAACTCCCGAAGAAGTAATAGAGTTTAAAACTACAGGTATAAAAGATTATTTTGCAGATACCTTTTTAAAGATTGCTGTTGATAACTTCAACAATCAATGTTGGGTAGATTACTCAAGCAAAGTGTTCATGGAGCAAAGAGCCTGTGACTGCACAGGGGTGTGGCATGTGGTGGAAAATGGATATAATAAAGTTAAGTTTCCACAGCCCTACAATTTAATTGTAGATACCCGTATTGATAATGACCCTTTGGGATATGACAGCATGTTCGCCGGAGCTATAGAACAAAAAACATTAACACAGATATTTACAGACTATCCACAATTTGACGATGAGGATAGAAAGTTATTATGGTCTTTGGCTACCGAATCCAATGCAGGTTTGGGGTTAAACCGTACAAGTATGTGTCCTACTATATCATGGTATGTTTATAATGCAAACTATGTAAATGGTAATTATGCTAATATGACCATAGCCTGTGCTACCGTATACTGGATAGCTCCTAAATGGATAGAAGGAAATATGTATCAGACCGTTTATGAAGGTACTATCATAGGAGATAGGTTCATGGTTGATTTCGGAGAATGTGATAATATCATTTACAATCCTTACAAGACATATATGCCAATGCTGCCATTGCAGATATTTAAACCTAACTTTTTATTAGGAAGGTTTAACTCTGCCATAGGCAAGATAAGGCATCTGCAAGATGATTACGATAGGTTACGCTTCAAGCAGATGGAGATGATAGGCAAAGCGGATGGGGTAATAGCCGGTATTTATGCTGCTATGTTAGAGGGAACGGATATGGTAACTATTGAGACACAGATAAAGCAATATGGTTTTTTCCTATTAGGAAGCACAGGGCAAGCTATTTCAGCCAATGAGTTTCACAAATTCATGGAGGTATGGGATAAACGCCTTGACCCTGGATTCAGTCAGCTAACCGCTTTTCGTGGTGAGATAAATAAAGAAATAGAGATGTACGAAGGACAGACAGCCGTAACATTAGGAGAGAACTCTAAATATATCGGAAAGGATGCCTACAATAGCAGCGCACAGGTAGGGGCTTCCGGTACATATAACTCGTATGGTATGACCATGAAATTTTTACAAATACAGTTGGATTATGAATTGAATGTAAAAGCTAATCTTTACGCTAATGGATTTTTAGAAGATGAAGCCGAGAACGTCATAGGTAAAAAAGGATTGCGGTTACTTAAAAAGATAAAAGGTAGCGATAACTACACAAGGCATTTTGGCATAGCCTTTACCATTGACGATAAGATAAAAGATGCCGATAGGGAAAAGATGTTCAACCTTGTAGCTCAAAGGAGTGCTAACCCTAATAGCGGCTTTACCGATTCGGATATTATTTTACTTTATGCTTGCTCCACATGGACACAGTTTAAAGATAAGGTTAAAATTATTGAAGATAGGATCAAGAAAGAAAGAGCGCAACAGCAACAGGCACAACAACAAATGCAAATGCAAATGCAACAAGCGGAGCAAAAACATCAAAAAGAAATGGCGGCTTTTGACGCAGCTAATAAATCTAAAGATAATCAGGCGAGGGTACAACCGAAACTTGAAAAGATAGACTTAGACCGTATAGAACATGGGCTTCCACCAAAGCATGAAAATGAAGGTATGCCAGCCTCTATGTTGCAAAATGGGGGGCAACAGCCTCCACAGCCAGAACAGCAACCTGACCAACAACAACCTCCACAACCCCAATAATTATGAAGTGGACCGGACAGGCATTGTATCAAAAATGGATTCAAAACACAGGCTCCGCTTATACGGGTTATGTGTCCCCTGCTATATGGAATAACATAATAGAGGAGGCTCTTTTTCAATATATAGAGGAGATGTACAAGAAACCTCAGGACCAACAGGAAAGGGATTTTGCCACTTCTTTCATTGCTACCAATGTACGGGTGACTAATATAGGTAATAACTCTTTAAACATACGCCCTATAACCATAACTAACATGGTTAATACTTCGGGTACTAACTGGACGTTGGAGACCAATATTCCATTTGCACCTGTTAACCTGCCTGCACAGATAGATATTCAGGGAGCTTCGGGCTTTACCGATAACCCTAACGGACAGTTCCCTATAGTTAGTTTTGTCTCCTCCGTAAAAGGTACTGTAGTAGTGAACTTCACAGCCCCTGCTAAAGTGGGAGGCTCTTATATAGTAAATAGTGGTGTGTTCTCTTTTCAGAATATAGGCAATACAGTTCCTGCTCAACTAATAGATTACCTGCACGTTTTAAATATAAAGTGCAAATTCACCAAGCCAGTATATATGCCTTTGGTTACTAATTCAACGAGTGCAACACCGATTACATGTACAGTGAATTGGTATAATAATTTAAGGTCAAGTTCAGAAAAGAATAATGTATTGGTAAGCATGACCGGATGGGTTGATAACACTAATGCTAACGGTAACTTTTATATCAAAAAAATTAATGACTTGAACTTTCAACTCTATTCCGATATAAATCTTCAAGACCCTGTAGCTGGAAATGCTAATGAATATAATACCGATATAAGTTTTGGAATGACATATTATAACGCTGCTAAACCTTATCTTTCTACAGAGAAAATATCTAATCAAAACCTGCCTACAGCTAAATCTCCTCGCTACGAAAACACCAACAATACGATTCTTATATATGGTGACCCTTTACTTAACTTAGTTTGTACGGAAGTAACCATAGATTACCTGCGTCAGCCTCAGTTTTATGAAGCGTATAGTTACAATAACGATACTTACTCAGGACTTTATATTGACAGTACAGATAATAATTTCGACCTCACTACCATATATGCTGAAAATATGCTTTTCAGGACTTTGAAATATTTGACTGATATAGTGGCTATGAGTATTCGGGATGGCTCTTTAATTCAGTTTAACCAAATACAAGAAGGAAGATGACACTACCGATTCTTATAGATTCGCTTATCCGTAATGTTCTTGGAGGCTTTATAAATCAAGAGACTACATACGACCCTCAGTATATAAAAAATATGATACACGGATTCCGTTGTATGCAATGTGAGGTAGATTACAGAAGGAATGGTATCATAAACCCTGCTTACTATCAGAGATATTATTTGAAGTTCGATCAAAACCTTCAATTTTCTGCTCCTACAGGTGCGGTTATTTTTTCTTTTACTCCTACTTTCAACATAGGCAACCAAGATGGCGTACGTTATGCAGGAACTTTAGGAGGCACTAATTCAGGACAGCCATTGTCTCAACGGCCTTGTACTAAGCAATGGATAAGAAAAGCCAATAGAAGCGATTTAAACACTATGCAAAGGCATCCATTTACAAAGATGGAGAACAACCCAGATGAAGTATATTTCGTTCTTAATAACTCATCTAACACACTTGAAGTATATAATGATTCACAAGTAACGGAAGGAGTTGTGGAAGGTATATTTCCTAATCCTACTTTGGTGGTTGGATATAATGAAGATGTGGATGAATATTTCCTGCCGGAGGATTCGGTGCCTGAGTTAAAGAATTTAATATACCAAGAACGTTTAAGTATCATTAAAGCTACTAAACCCGACAAGGAAAGCGACCCTCCATTTTCTCAAGAAAGACCATTTAAACCTCAGCCAATTCAACAATAATGGAACACACTACGATTTCCAACATATTACAGAGCGTTAAAATGGAAATAGGAACTCCATTAGAAGACAGCCGTTATGATTCATGGCTTATGCTTCGTATTAATGATGTAATACGTACCGTAAATGTTTTTGAAACTTACCGACAACAGAAATGTGAACTAAAGGTAGAACGTGATAATTGGTTGTGCTTACCTACTAACTATTATAGGCTGGGAGAGTTAAGGGCTAACTGTGCTATAGAATGGAATGGGAATACAATATTAAAACAAAAGAGTTTCGTATATTATGATGATGGAGTTTTAGATGGTTGGGGGAGAGGATGCAATACGGTAGGATGTGATACGGGAGGCTCTTATAAAGTTGTGGGTAACAAGATAAAGCTTATGGGTGACTTTCAGACCGTGATCAGTGCTACCCTTTATTATGATGGATACAATACCGATATTTATGGTAAGTTCTTTGCTCCTATAGCTTTTGAATATGCCGTGATGCTGAAAGTAGTTTCTATTTTTTTAGGCAGCCCTATGATGAAAGGACAATACCCACAAGAAATGGTACAACGTTATAGAAGTGATGCTAAAGTAGCTTTTGACCAGATAGTAGCCAACTCTAAAATGGAACAAACTAATAGACAGGGACCACAATTGCGGGATATATCAAATGCGATACTTCCCGATATGACTAACAGAAGAAGATAATGGCTGAACAAAGTAAAGATTATTATACAAGTGACTTCCGCTATAGTGGCGGTATGAACTATGATGACTTCATCCTTGCCATTCCAAAGGGCGATGTGACAAATGCTTTAAATGTTTTTACTGTTAACACAGGAGGAGGATTTGATAATGTAGTAACTCCTGCCAATGGTAATATCCTTTCTTTTACGTTGCCTATCATATCAGCACAAAATAAGATTTATCAGTTTTCAATAACCTCACCTTACCCTGAAGATAATACATATTCAATAAACTTTTTAAATTTAAACTATTCTTTTATAGCAGGTAATGGAGTTACCGCCCCTAATGTTACTTATACTACTACAGGAGGAATATCAACAGATGCAGCCGCTTTTAAAGCTGCTATACTTGCTTCGTTGGCTACCGTTCCTTTTACGAATACATGTACTTATACTATCTCAGGAAATACAGCTACTTTTACTCTTGAATTAACAGGGCTTTTAGGCTTTGATTGGTTGTTAGTGGATAA
>Ga0302320_10027731_pt1 | contig 10901 bp, 8 predicted proteins | sample Bog_T0_3_FD_202130 | JGI IMG/M metagenome (GOLD analysis project Ga0302320, IMG submission 202130) | Peat permafrost microbial communities from Stordalen Mire near Abisko, Sweden - Bog_T0_3 | ecosystem: Environmental > Terrestrial > Soil > Wetlands > Peat | place: Sweden: Abisko, Stordalen Mire... | reverse complement strand
CACCGCGGCCTTCCACCTCGAAAATTTTCGGGTCACTGGTCTGCTTGATGCGCAACGCAACGTTGGTGCGGATTTCCTTTTGCAACCGCTCCCAGATGTGCCGCGCGGTGACCAGCTTGCCGTCCTTCCCGGCCAGCGGACCGTCGTTCACGGCGAATTCCATCTGGATCGTCGGCGGGTCAATCGGGATGTACGGCAGCGCCCCGCGCTCCGGCTTGTCCGCAATGGTCTCGCCGATGAACACCTCCTCAAACCCGGTGACGCCGACAATGTCGCCCGCGTGCGCCTCCTGCACTTCGATGCGCTTCAGGCCTTCGAAGTGGTAAATCATCGTGATTTTGCCGTGAGTGATTTTGCCGTGACCATGCAGACAGCACGCCGCATCGCCCACCTTCAACTTGCCCGCCATGATTTTGCCGAAGGCAATCCGGCCGAGGTAATCCGAGTAATCGAGGTTCGCCACCAGCACCTGGAACCCGTCGCCCGCCTTGGCGCGCGGGGACGGGATGTGCTTCACGATCGCGTCAAACAGCGGCTCCATCGTCCCGGTGACATGACTTAAATCCATCTTGGCATAGCCGTCCTTGGCCGAGCAATAGACGAACGGAAAATCCAGTTGCTCGTCCGTTGCGTTCAGCGAAATGAACAGTTCAAAAACCTGGTCGAGCACCTTCTTCGGATTGGCGTTTTCGCGGTCAATCTTGTTGATGACCACAATCGGCTTGGCTCCGGCTTCCAGCGCCTTGCGGAGCACAAACCGCGTCTGCGCCTGCGGACCCTCGGCAGCGTCCACCACCAGCAGCACGCCGTCGATCATGTTCATGATGCGTTCGACTTCGCCGCCAAAATCGGCATGGCCGGGCGTGTCCACGATGTTGATGTGGTAATCCTTGTATTTGAACGCGGCGTTCTTGGCGCGGATGGTGATGCCCTTTTCCTTTTCCAAATCCATCGAATCCATCAGGCGCTCGTCCGAGGACTCATGCTGGTTGGCGCGGAAGGTGCCGGACTGCTTGAGCAGGCAATCCACGAGCGTCGTCTTGCCGTGGTCCACGTGCGCGATGATGGCCAAGTTTCTAATGTGCTGCATTTTCTTAAATTGTTAATTTTAACTTTTAAGTTCTGAGTTGAATCTGTGCCGTCGATTCTTCGGCAACTAAAAATTCAAAATCAAAAACTCAAAACTCGAATGATCCCAGCCGGATAGGATGCCTTTTAAACGAAAAAGGTCAAGTCGCGTGACAGAATAATTTAACCACGGATGAACACAGATAAACACGGATCGGAAGTTATTTGAATTGGTGATAATTCGTGTCGGAACCTCTGCGCCTCTGCGTCTCTGCGTTAAAAATTAATCCACTTCCATCCGCGTCATCTGCGGTTAAATGAGCCTCTTCAGCTTCGCATCCTCGCCCAATTTTCGGACCAGTTCCTTCACCTTTTGCGCCTGGCTTTTGTGCGCCAGTAACACCGCGTCGTCCGTCTGCACCAGAATTGAATCCCGCAATCCCACCACCGCAATCGGCGTCCGGTTTTTCGTGCGCGCGTCGTAAATGATGTTCCGCGCGCCGTCCACGTGGATGAAATCCGCCACCACGCAATTGCCCTCGGCGTCCGGCTTGAGATGCCGCGCCAGCGCCGTCCAGGAACCGACGTCGTCCCATTCAAACGCGCCGTCGGCCACAATCACGTTCTGCGCGTGCTCCATCAGCGCGTAATCAATCGAGATTTTTTTGATGGCGGGATATTCCTTCGCCAGCACCTTGGCGAGTTTGGCCGGCTGGTTCGCCACCTTGAACCAGCGCTGGCAGGCCGCGTACATCTCCGGCTGATGCTTCTGCAACCCTTCCGTGACGGTCACGAACGACCACACGAACATCCCCGCGTTCCAGCGGTACTGCCCGCTGTTGACGTATTCCAGCGCCCGGTGGTAATCGGGCTTCTCGACAAACCGTTCCGCCTTGAAAAAGGTCGTCTTCGTCTTCTTCGCGCCCTGTGCCGGCGGCAATTCCTGCCCGACTTGAATATACCCGTAACCCGTGTCCGGTCCGGCCGGCTTGATGCCAATGGTGATGATGGCCCGGCCGCGCGCCGCCAGCTCAAACGCGTCGCTCAACACCTGCTGAAACTTCTTTTCGTCAGGAATGACGTGGTCGGCGGGCAGCACCGCCATGACGCCGGTCGTGGAACGCGCACCCACCAGCGCCGCGCCGAGCGTGACCGCCGCGGTGGTGTCGCGGCCCACGGGTTCGGCCACGAGATTTTGTTTCGGAATCTTCGGGAGCTGTTTGCGGACCTCCGGCAATTGCGCCTCGTTGGTGATGACAAAAATATTTTTGGCGGGCACCAGGGGCAGCACGCGGTCCACCGCCTGTTGCAGAAACGAGCGTTTGCCCAGGAGCGTCAGCAATTGCTTGGGCATTTTCTCGCGGCTCACCGGCCAGAATCGTTCGCCGCGCCCGCCCGCCATGATGATGACGAACCGGTCTTTGGTGTTTGGTTTAACTTTCATATTTATCCTAGCCACAGATTTTCACAGATGAAACACCGATGAACACATAACGAACCCCTCTCCCGACCTGCGGCCACCCTCTCCCCGCTTTGCGGGGAGAGGGACGGGGCGAGGGGCACAACAAAAAAACTGTGTTTATCTGTTTCCATCTGTGGCTAAACGCTTTTTATCGCTGCCGCGAGCGATTTCACGAACGCGCCGACCTTGACCACCACTTCCGGCGATTTGCCGTGCATCGCAATCTGATTCACCACCGCGCTGCCGACGACAACCGCGTCCGCGCTTTGCGCGACGAGCTTCGCCTGTTCCGGCGTCGAGATGCCGAACCCGACGGCGACGGGCAATTGAGTGTGCCGGTGGATTTTGGCGACCTGCTGCGCGAGATTGGACGCCACCTGCTGTTGCATTCCCGTCACGCCTTCGCGCGAAATGTAATAAATAAAACCCGCGCCGCGTTTGACGATGTATTCCATCCGCTCCTCCGGCGTCGTCGGCGCCACCAGGTAAATGTTACACAAACCCGCCTGCCGCATGAGCGCCTCGTAATTATCCGATTCCTCCGGCGGCAAATCGAGCACCAGCAAACCGTCCACGCCCGCCTTCGCCGCGTCTTTGATGAATGGCGCCAGGCCCACGCGGTGAATGAGGTTGAAGTAAATGTAGAGAATGATTGGAATCTCCGAGCGCCGGCGGATGGCGGTCACGGTGGCCAAAACCCGGGGCGGCGTGGCGCCGGATTCCAGGCCGCGCTGCGCGGCAAGCTGGTTCACGAGGCCATCGGCCAGCGGGTCACTAAACGGCACGCCCAGTTCCAAAACATCCACGCCCGCCCGATCGAAGGCCAGGGCCAGCTCGCGCGTGACCTCGAGATTCGGGTCGCCCGCGCCGATATAGACGACGAACCCTTTTTTGCCCGCGCGCTTGAGCCGCGCGAAGCATTCCACAATACGATTCATGTGGCGGAGAGTTTCCAGTTTGAAGATTCAAGTTTCAAGCGGGATTTGTCTCCATTCTTAATCTCAATCGTCATCGTAATCATAATCTTCCACGGTGCGGATCGCGATTACGAGCAGGATTAAGAACAAGATTAAGCTGAAGCCGAGTTTCAAGTTCCAAGTTTCAAGCGGGATTTGTCTCCATTCTTAATCTTAATCGTCATCGTAATCATAATCGTCCGCGATGCGGATTGCGATTACGAGCGGGATTAAGAACAACATTAAGCTGAAGCGGAGTTTCAGGTTCCAAGTTTCAAGCGGGATTTGTCTCCATTCTTAATCTTAATCGTCATCGTAATCATAATCGTCCGCGATGCGGATTGCGATTACGAGCAGGATTAAGAACAACATTAAGCTGAAGCCGAGTTTCAGGTTCCAAGTTTCAAGCCCGGAGAATGTCGCGCGAAGACCGCGAAGAAAGCTGACGGTAAATGGATTTGTGTTTCCCTTCGCCGACTTCGCGCCTTCGCGCGAAACAAAGCCGGATTTGACCCCGCCGCGGGTTTTTCAGCGGAACGTAGGAGACGACGTAAGGAGTTCCCCATTTTTTTGATTTGAGCCTCGTTACCTTGGCTCCTACAATCACGCCATGGCCAGCACCTTTGGACAACTGTTCCGCATCACGACGTGGGGCGAATCCCACGGCGGCGGCGTGGGTGTGGTCGTGGACGGCTGCCCGCCGCGCCTCAAGCTCACCGAGGCCGACCTCCAGCCCGATCTGGACCGGCGCCGACCGGGACAATCCGAAATTGTTTCGCCGCGCAAGGAATCCGACGCCGTGCAAATCCTGTCCGGCACGTTCGAGGGCAAAACCCTCGGCACGCCCATCTGCCTGTGGGTCAAAAACACCGACGCGCGACCGGAAGCGTACTCGGAAATGAAAACCAAGTTCCGCCCGTCACACGCGGACTTCACCTACTTTGCCAAATATGGCATCCGCAACTGGCAGGGAGGCGGCCGCGCCAGCGCCCGCGAAACCGTCGGCCGCGTTGCCGCCGGCGCCATTGCCAAAAAAATCCTGCGCGAACGGTTCGGCGTGGAAACCCTGGCCTACGTCAAACAGGTCCAGCGCCTCATCGCGGACGTCAATCCGGACCAGGTAAAATTCAAGGACGTCGAGTCCAACATCGTCCGCTGCCCCGACCGCCGGACCGCGGAGAAAATGATCCGGCTCATCGAGAAGATGCGGCGCGCGGGCGACACCGTCGGCGGCGTGGTCGAAGGCATTGCGCGCGGCGTGCCGGCGGGCTGGGGCGAACCGGTCTTCGACAAGCTCGAAGCCGATCTGGCCAAGGCGATGTTGAGTCTGCCCGCATCCAAGGCGTTTGAAATCGGCTCCGGCTTTGGCGGCATCCTGCTCACCGGCCGGCAGCATAACGACCCGTTCCGCGCGAAACGCGGAAAGGTGGTCACCACCACCAATTTTTCCGGCGGCATCCAGGGCGGCATTTCCAACGGCGAAACGATTTTCTTCCGGGTCGCCTTCAAGCCGGTGGCCACCGTGATGCATGTGCAGGACACGGTGGACGAGCAATTTCACAACACGACCCTCAAGGGCCGCGGGCGGCATGATCCCTGCGTTTTGCCGCGTGCCGTGCCGATGGTTGAGGCGATGACCGCGCTGGTGCTCGTGGACCACGCCCTCCGGCACCGGGCGCAATGCGGCTGACCCGGAAACGCTTCGGGATTGATTTTTGAACTGGCGGAAGCAAAATCTTGGTTCAACACGTCAAACAACATGGCAGAAAAAGACATCAACGAAATTTCGCGGGACGCGCGCGTCCTGTTCAACAAGGCCAACGAAGCCGCGCAACGGGACAACGTTGACTACGCCATCGCGCTTTACAACCAGGTGCTGGAAAAGGAACCGGGCTTTTTTGACTGCCGCAGCGCCCTGCGGGAATTGCAGTTCCGGAAGGCCGGCGCCAGCGGCGGCTTTTTCAAAAAAATGCTCAGTGGCGCCGGCTCCTCGCCGCTCCTCGCCAAGGCGCAAATCGCCTTGCGCAGCAATCCGGCCGGTGCCCTCGCCATCGCCGAGCAGATTTTGAACGGTGACCCGCACAGCTCCGCCGGGCACCGCCTCATCGTCCAGGCCGCGCAGGCTCTCGAATTGCCGCGCACGGGCGTGTTGTCGCTCGAAACCCTGCTCAAAAATTCGCCCAAGGACAAAAGCCTGGCCATCGAATTTGCCAACGGCCTCGCCGCCAGCGGCGGTGACGCCAGCCGCGGCGAACGGATCCTCGCCGAACTCCTGCGCAATTCCCCCAATGACGGCGAATTAAACCAGGCGCTGAAAAATCTATCCGCGCGCAAAACGCTGGACGAAGGCGGTTACGCCGCGCTCGAAGGCGGCCAGGGTTCGTACCGCGACATCTTGAAGAACAAAAAGGAGGCCGTCTCGCTCGAACAGGAAAAGCGCGTCGTAAAGTCCGAGGACACCACCGAACGGCTCATCGGCGAATACGAAGCGCGCCTGCAAACCGAGCCGGACAACTTCAAGCTCATCCGTTCCTTGGCGGAACTTTATACCCAAAAGAGCCAGTTCGACCGTGCGCTCGAACTTTACGACCGCGTGAGAAATTCCGAGATGGGCAACGACCCGTCGCTTGAACGCTCGGTCGCCAACCTGCACGTGCGCCGGTTCGACCATCAACTCGAGCAACTCGACCCCGCCGCGCCCGATTACGCGGAACAATCGGCCAAAATCGAGGCCGAAAAATTGGAGTTCCAAATGATCGAAGGCCAGAAACGCGTGGAGAAATATCCCACCGACCTGGCCATCCGGTTTGAAATGGGGCAGCTGTATTTCAAGGCGGGCAAGGTTACCGAGGCCATTCAGGAATTCCAAAAGGCGCAGGCCAATCCCCACAAGCGCCTCGCCGCCATGGGCTACCTCGCGCAGTGCTACGCCAAACGCAAGATGTACGACCTCTCCGCGCGCACCCTCCAGAATGCCATCAAGGAAAAACCCGTGTTTGACGACGAAAAGAAGGAGTTCGTTTACCACCTCGGTTGCGTGCTCGAAAGCATGGGCAAAAAAGCGGAAGCCGTCGAACAGTTCAAACTCATCTACGAAATGGACATCGGCTACAAGGACGTCGCCGCCAAGGTGGACGCCTTTTACTCCGGCCAATAGCGCGACGAGTGACCGGTGACGGGTGACCCCAGACGCCAGACCCCAGACGCCAGACCCCAGACCAGACCCCAGACCCCAGACCCCAGACGCCGGACCCCGGACCGCCAGACCCTAAATGCTGTCCAACGGGCTCTTCATCCCACAGCCGCCCTGGCCCATCACATGCGTATAAATCATCGTCGTGCTCACATCCGCATGGCCGAGCAATTCCTGGATCGTCCGGATGTCCGCCCCGCCCTGCAGCCCGTGCGTGGCAAAACTGTGACGGAACGTATGACTGCTCACTCGCTTTTCGATTCCCACCCGCGCCACCGACGCCTTGATCGCCCGGTGAATCGTCGCTTCGTCCAAATGATGCCGCCGCACCTGGCCCGACCGGGGATCCTTGGATAAATCCCGGGCTGGGAAAACATACTGCCAGCGCCACTCCCGGGCCGCGTTCGGATATTTGCGGTCCAATGCACCCGGCAGATAAACCGCTCCATAACCATTTTTCAAATCCTCCTGATGCCTCAACCGCACCGCCGCCAGATGCTCCCGCAAGACCGGAACCAATACCCCAGCCAGTGTCGTGTAACGATCCTTGGCCCCCTTGCCATCCCGAACCGTCACCTGCTTCATTTCCAAATCCACATCCTGCACCCGCAAACGCAAGCCCTCCAGCAATCGCAACCCGCTCCCATATAACAATTTCACAACCAGTTGCGTCGTGCCGGACATCGCCAGAATCACCCGCCGCGTTTCATCCTGGGTCAACACCACCGGCACCCGCACTGGCCGGTCTGCCCGCACCGCACTCACCGCCTCAATCGTTTGGTCAAGCACCTCCCGATACAGAAACAATAATGAATTGAATGCCTGATTTTGCGTCGCCGCCGCCACCCTTCCGTTAACCGCCAAATCACTCAAAAACAGCTCCATCTTGGACTTTGGCTCCCGGCTTAACTCCTCTCGTAACCGCATCTTGTGGAAATGGATATACCGCCGGATCCAATCGCAATAACACCGTTCAGTACGGATGGAGTAATGCTTGATTCGCATCACCTCCCGAACCTGATCCAACAGTTTAAGCTTCGGATTGGGGATTATTTTGCCAAAAACCACGTCTTTTGGCCTGTAAACGCCCTTTTTACCTTGACCTGCCCACCCCATGCTCATAGGTTATGTTTCCAGAGAAAAGATTCACCTATAACCAACTCAATGTTTTACCGGCTAATATCAGATTAGCGTGAATTAAGTCAATGTAATTAAATTGTTAGGCATCCTCGCCCTCTTTCGGTTTCGGGAGCAGCGCGTTTAGGGAGAACGCCTTTTGGATGCCTTCGTGAGTTTTCGGCTTGTCCACCCATTCGAGTTCCCAGTTTCCTGCGCCGAAGTGCTTGTCGTAGTTTTCATGTTTCCACGTCGAGCCGTCCATGCCGAGGTCGTGGCGCATATAGCCCTCGTGAGAGCAGGTATGCCCGGCGAGACAGTGGCCGTCCTCTGCGATTGCGACAGCCGACATCCAGCCGTAGCTGCCGCCGTTGTTGAAGCAGTAGATTTTTCGACGGATGCCTAACAAGCGGTTGGAGCCAACGTCCACCGCGCCTTCAGTTTGTTTTGAGTCGGTTTGCATAGAGTTTGATTTTAGTTTTTCGGCGGTGGCCGTTGCTCACCCGCAGCGTTAGCCTGCTAGACACCAAAGGACATTTATGCGTTTTCTAAACTGGAATCACCGAAAGGTTCAGAATCTTACGCCGTGGGAGATTTGGGGCTTCATTGCGGGCCGAGTATTTATGAGCTTCGGGCTTGGAGTTTTGGCGATGCAGTTTTATCCGCAGATGGCTGGCTCACTCGGTATTCCCACTTTGATTATTGGTATTGCCCTTCTAATTTTCGCAGCGAAGGGGCTGGCTCGAAAGGAGATTCCAAAGGTTCAGCCATGAAAAAGACGTGGGCTAACAAATCGCTGCAGGCCTCGCTTCCAGCCCATGAATAACTTCGGATGACCTATATTGGACGTTGATATGGCTTAATAATGTCAAGCGGGCAGTAGTCTGCTTTCCGAAAATTTATTTTCATTTTCCGGCGGGCTTCACCACGAACTATTATGAGTCAGCGACAGGGACGCCATGACTGCGGTTTCAATGCTGAGATACGTGAGTCCACTCGCGGTGTTCACACACTGCGAAGTTATCGACAGGTCACGGTCCGAGGCGGCGCAAATCTCCGTCTAGGCTCGAGGATCAGCCCAAAGGCTGCCTGCTAACGAAAAACGAGCGTCACGCCTGACCGGGTCCCTGCCGCTGGTTCAGAAAAGGTTCACGGGCATGTTTTTTTCTTAAAAGCGTTTTGTTTTTTTGGTTCGTCCGCCCCGCGGCGGAAATGGGTTCAAGGTTTGGCGTCCAGCGGTTTGACCTGCCGGGCGATGGCCCAGACAAAGCCCGAGAGTTCGCGGGCCACGGCGGTGACGGCCACTTGGGACTTCTTTTTGCCGACGCGCGTCAGATGGGTGTAGCGGTGATGCAAACGCCGCTGGGCCTCCCAGGAAATATCGGTGATGGCCTTGGGCAACCCTTCCTGGCGCTTTTTCAAGTGGGGACTCAGGCGGGCCGCAGTGCGGTATTGCCAGGCGGCTTCGACCAGGGCGCGGCGGGCCGGCCCGTTGCCCATCTTGGTGATGCCTCCTTGCTGACGGTCGTTGCCCGTGGTGTGTTCGCTGGGGACCAGTCCGAGATAACCCATCAACTGGCCGGGATGCTCGAAGCGGTGGAAGTCGCCCAGTTCGGCCGCCAGCGTGGCGGCATGGAGCAGCGCCATCCCGCGCAGACTCATCAATGCCCGCACCACCGGTTCCCAACGCCACCCCGGCACCGCCCGCTCAATTTCCTGGTCGTAACGTTCCAGCCGGGCCGTGGCTTCGGTGATCACCTCCAGCATTTCCTGAAAGACGATTTGCTGGACCGGATAGGACATTTTGATTTGGGCCAGATATCGCAAATGCGCCGCCGTCCAACTGGACTTTCCGCCGTAACGAATATTGTGGCGCAACAGATACATCTTGAGCTGCTGGCGGGCGCGGTGCTGCGCTTTGCCCACCTGGAAACGAGCGCGGATCAAATCCCGCATCGCCTCATCCACGGGTTCGGGCACATAAATGCCGGTCAGCTCTCCGGCCCGCAACAGGCGCGCCAGTTGGTCGGCATCCCGCCGGTCGGTCTTGACCCGTTCCCCCGGCTTGCGCGGCACCTGGGAGGGACATACCAAAATGCAGTCCAGTCCGTGCGACCGCAGGCACCGCCAGAGTGCAAATCCCCGGGGCCCGGCTTCGTAACAGAATTTCAAGGTGGCTCCGGGATGGGCGGCCTGAAGTTTTTTGACGAGCTTGAGCACGTCGTCATGTTCCCCGCCGATGATCCCGTACCGCCGCACCTCGGTCGAATCACCGGGCGCAATCGACACGGCGATGGAGTCGTTATGCACATCCAGACCGTTGAACAAAATGGACGGTTTGGCCTCGGCGGGGGCGGTGATGATTTGGCTCTGGACAGCTTCGGGCTTGAGGAGTATGTAACTTTTCATGGTGTCTGTTTTCCTTTCTATGTTTGCGTTTCCTACCAAACATTGGGGCTCGGCTCTCCGGCCCACGCCGGCGCGCAATCCCCGTTCCCGGAAAACAGACACCGCTTTCACTTTCATCGCCAGCCATACTGTCTAGGCCACATGAAGCCATCTATCATTTTCGGTCTTATCTCCATTGCCGTAATGGTGAGCGGATGCACGCTTTTTTATTCTGGCAGAGTGGCGACCGGCGACAACCAGAAGGCGGTGGCAGTTAGCAAATTGCTTGAAGCGGAGTACGCAAGACAGGGTTTAGAGCCGGTTCCCGAGCCTTCAGTGAGGAATGTATATTATCTGAGTGATTGGGCGTCTTCTGCCACATGCACAAATTACAGGGCGCTATGTGTTGAAGATTGTGTCAATGATGAGACATTGGTGATAGAGATTGTACCGCAGCCGCATTTCAACGATTCGGCACGGGCATTTGGAGAGCACATGCAGAGTTTTGCGACGAACAGCTTCCCAAATTTGCAGTGGAGATTCACGAGCAGATATGAGCCGGATATAGGACGATGATGCCGCCTAACACCTATTAAGCCCGAACTGTCAACAGGCAAAAGGAATTCCATCCGGAATTGTTTTAATTCCGTTTAGCGTCCAACCACCGCGGCTCTCCCACCTTCGCCCTAAGCTATGGTGGGCAGGCCGGCTTAATTTC
>Ga0302320_10027730_pt1 | contig 10902 bp, 11 predicted proteins | sample Bog_T0_3_FD_202130 | JGI IMG/M metagenome (GOLD analysis project Ga0302320, IMG submission 202130) | Peat permafrost microbial communities from Stordalen Mire near Abisko, Sweden - Bog_T0_3 | ecosystem: Environmental > Terrestrial > Soil > Wetlands > Peat | place: Sweden: Abisko, Stordalen Mire... | reverse complement strand
CTTCGCGTCGATTCATCGGAACAGCCGCGGCGCGAAATCATTCAAATCGCGGCGCCATGTCTGCCACTCATGCGCGGTACCGTTCGACTCGAAATACGTTAATTGAACGCCGGCGCTGCGCAGCGCCTTGGCCGCGCCGCCGATCGATGCGCGGAACCGTTCCGGCTCGGCGCTACCCACCCCGAGCCAAAACAATTTCATTCGCCGGTTGAACGCCGCCGGCTCGGAAAAAGCGCCGCCGTAGGCCGACTGGGTATCGAAAGGCAGCTGCATAAGGGCCGACACGCTTCCCGTCGCAGTGAAGTTTTGAATCACCGGCCCGCTGAAGGAGCCCGCATAGGCGAACAGGTCTTGATGGCGCAGGGCAATGAACAAGGTTTGCATACCCCCCATGGAGAGGCCCGCCATCGCTCGGTGTTCCCGATCGGGCAGGGTTCGATACGCGGCGTCGATCATGGGTATCAATTCGCGAATGACGACCGTTTCGAAGGCGCTGAACGCGATCTGATAGTTCTGCGGCGGCACATCCGTCCCGAGCTTGACCACCGGCGTTCCCTCCTGGGTCGCATAGCCGCGGTCCATCACCACAATCATCGGCTGCGCCTTGCCGGCCGCGATCAGATTATCGAGAATGAATTGGGCTTTGCCCTGCCGTGTCCAACCCGTTTCATCTTCACCCATCCCGTGCTGCAGAACGAGCACCGGGTAGCGGTGCAGCGCGTTTTTATCATAGTCGGGAGGCGTGTAGACGAACGCGCGGCGCCACTCGCCGGTGCTCTTCGACCAATACCATTTCGCACGGACATCGCCATGCGGAACGTCGCGAATGGCATAGTAATCCGCGCCGGCCTCGGGCACTTCGATGCCGCTGGTTTCCTTGCCGTACCCGAAATAGGTTTCGCTTGACGGGTCGTTGACCGAGACGCCGTCGAGGACGAACCAATAATAATGGAATCCCGCAACGCTCGGCGGAGTCGTCGCGCTCCACAGACCGTCGCTGCCGCGCGTCATCGGAAACGGGCCCGCTCCGAGTCCGTCGCCGCCGGCCACTTGGACGCTGTGCGCATCCGGCGCCATCAGTTGGAAACGAATACTTCGGTCGGTATCAATGCTGGGCGTCAGCGCATTCGGCACATTGGACGCAGCCGGCGTGCCTTGAGCCGCTGCCATTGCTGTTTGCTGAGCAAACGCGATCAGGAGCACGGCGGCGCACTGTAACAGTCCTCTCATGGCGCGTAGGCTACAACAACTCGATGCATTAGACTGCGGATTACGCGGTCCACCCCACTTGAGGATTACCGATGATCAAAGTATCCGTGATGTATCCGAATACCCCAGGCGCCCGCTTTGACCACGCCTACTACCGTGACAAGCACATGCCGCTGGTGAAGGCCAAAATGGGGGCGAACTGCAAGTACTACACGATCGACAAGGGTCTTGCCGGCGGCACCCCGGGCACACCGGCCACGTATGTCGGCATGTGCCATATTTTTTGCGACTCGGTCGAGGCGTTTCAGACGGGGTTCGGTCCGCACGCCAATGAGCTTTTGGGGGATATTCCCAACTACACGGATCTCACCCCGCTGATACAGATCAGCGAAGTCGTCGTCGGCTAGGCCGCGAGTCAGCGCCGCGAATGGACTTGTGCGGCGTCATGCCGCGCGCGCGATTCTGCCGGCAACGTTTGTAGAGCAACTTCCGGCTCCTCTACCTCGGGGCTCACCAGCAGCGCCAAGCGCGCCACCACGCCCAGGCCGTCTTGCAGCGCTTCGCACCACTCGAGTCCCACGCCTTCGGCATCGTGGCGCACGACGAATGCGGGCATTCCGGTGCTGCGCACTCTGCGCGAGGAGCTCGACGCGACGTACACGACCGACAACAGACGCAGCGGCATTTTAGTCGCCATAAAAGCGCCAGTCATGCTGATATTCAAGATGCGGCCGGTCCCGATTTTGTCCGTCGATGCGACGCGGACTTTGACGTCGGTCGGTTGTCGTCTGCCCCAACGATGTTCCATGACCCTCTCCCTGCCAAACGGAGGCACTTAACGATGTGCGCGATCGAGAGTGAGCAATGTCACACGAGACCGGATCTTTGCATGTGATCCTCGTCACAAGGACTGCGGGTTCAGCGTCAAAACGGAGGAATTTCACGGCGCGCAAACGCGCACCAATGCCTTGTTTACAAGAGTTTTGACATAAGCGAGCCCGATGCCGCGGGCACGCTTTGCGTTACGGTTCGTTGTGGCGGAAATCGCCGAGAGCAATCCGCGCCGTTCGCCGCGAGGGCTCGCGGCGAAATGTCGCGAGCTCGAGATACTCGAGCACCGGTATGACGGCCGTCTGCAACAGCCAGGAAACGCATTCGAACGCGATCCGAATCGCCTTGAATTTGACCGCGCCGATTTCCGATTGCAGACGTTTGTATCTCGCGGTGAGGAAACGCTGCGCCTCCGCGAAATGCTCCTGTTGTCCTTGCTGAGTCAATTCGAGCGGATTCCACAGCGAGTCGACGTTGCCGACGCGATAGTTCGAGGATACCCGGCCGAGGAAATGCGCACCGCTCGCCAAGATGGCGCGGGTGAAGAATTCGTAGTCTTCGGTAATGCGAATGTTGGGATCGAATCCGCCGAGATTGACCACTTGCTCATGGCGGATTACCGCGCCGCTGCACAGAAACAAGTTGCCGCCGATTAGGGCATGACTGCGATACAGCCAGCGGCGCAGCATTCCCATCTTTAAGCTTGCACCGATGTGGTGGTAGACCCATGCCACGCGTGCGGCCTGTAAGAACTCTTTGCGCTTCTCTATGAGCTGCGCTTCCTGCCGCTTGCGGCGCGCCAAATCCGGGGAGAATTCCGTGAACGGCTTGAGCACGCCGAACACGACGCCTGCATTTGGGTGCGCGGCAAATGCCTGCTTGACGTGCTCGTAGTGGCCGTCCGGTACGGTATCGTCGTCATCCAGGAAATGCACGAAGCGCGCCTCAATCCCCATCGCAATGGATTTCTCGAAGCCGTAGTTGCGCACCTTCGCCGGCCAGCCGCCCGACGGGTGCGGGTTCTGTAAATAAATGATCGCGGGATCCAAGTTGGCGACGACCTGGCGCGCCGAGCCATCGGGGCAGTCATCGACAACGATTATTTGCTTCCTAACGCCTGATTGACTCAGAGCGCTGCGTAACGCCGCGGCCAAAAATTCCGGCCGACGATACGTCGGAACGATGACCAGGAAATCCGAGATGTTTGTAGTCATTACCAAGACCGGTTACTGCCATGTCCCAACATCTTGTCACGGCGGTTCGCGCCGGCAGCGACGCAAGTCACTTTTCTTACGGAAAAATCCGAGTCAATTCTCCATATTGTTCCGCGCTCCGAGAGCTGCCGCACATTCGCGAGCAGAATCCCGCTGCAGCTTACTCGGGCGTCGGTTTACCGCTTTTTGCGCAGCCGCACACGGACACCGTGCGCCGCACATCATCGCTCATATACGTCGAGATCAAATCGAGCACCGCCTCGGCGACATTGCGCGCACGAACCACCCGCAATGTATCGGTGGGGGTGCACCTGGCGAGGTTAGGGCAGGTGAGCGTGTGCAACAGGGTCACCGGCGGCGACTGCTTGATTTGCGCTTGGAATTTGTTCACGTCGGGCCCCCCTCTTGATCTCTGGGCGATCGACGCTACTGCTTATGTCAGGCGCGATTCTGTGACGCAGTCGTGGTTTTCAAGGATATGTTAACCGCGATTTACGGAGCCTGCGGCGGGGTCTTGGCTGATTGCGGGTGCAGGATATTGAACTTCATTCCATCGGCGCCGACGAAATCGCCGAGCTGCATTCCCGCGGGACAGGCGCTTAACCACTTACTGTCGCTGACGGTGACGGTGCTCTTGCCCTCTTGGTGGATTTCCGTGCGCACTTCAGTATCACCGGTCACCGTGGTGATCACTTTATTTTTGACGGACACGCCGTCCAATTTGCACTCGGTTTGCTCGGTAATGGTGGTGCCGGAATGCACCACATTGCTCTGCTTGCAAGGTCGCGCCGGATCCTTCAGCCGTTGATCGAACAGCGTCTGTAACAGGGCCGTGCTGGTGCACATGGTCCCGGTCTGCGGCGGCACATTCGGATCGCCGGTAGTCGTGGTTGTTTTCCACAAGCCCGGTTTGACGTCGGGCACATCGCCGGCGATCGAGGCAGCGCTGAGCAATGCGCAGCACAGAGGTATCGAGAGGATGATTCGAGGCATAGGCGCTCCACGCGGCGATGAGGTGTGAGGCGCATTATGCCAAATCCAAGTACAGTTAAGGCATGAACGACACTCCTCGCGGTTCGAGCGGTCTGCGCCACGCCTTGCGACAACGGCACATGACCATGATCGCTCTCGGGGGCGTCATCGGCGCGGGCCTGTTTGTAGGCAGCGGCGTGGTGATTAGAGCGGCGGGACCCGCGGCCGTGATTTCCTTTGCCATCACCGGCCTGTTGGTGGTGCTGGTGATGCGCATGTTGGGCGAGATGGCGGTGGCCCTGCCGGCGGTCGGCTCGTTCTACGAATACGCTCGCCTGGCGTGGAGCGAGCGCCCGCAACTCGGCGAGCTCGCCGGGTTCCTCTCCGGCTGGATGTACTGGTATTTCTGGGTCATTGTGGTGGCACTCGAGGCGGTGGCGGGCGCCGGGCTGGTGCGTTTTTGGCTGCCGAACGTGCCGCCGTGGTTCGTCAGTTTGACGTTGCTGTTGTCACTCACGCTGACGAATCTGATCTCGGTGAAGTCTTTCGGCGAATTCGAGTTCTGGTTTGCCTCGATCAAGGTGGCCGCCATCACGGCATTCCTGCTGATTGCGGGTGTCTACGTGTTAGGGCTATGGCCGGGCACGGCCGTGCAAATTGCCAATCTCACCAGCCACGGCGGCTTCGCCCCGAACGGCGTGCTGCCCATTTTAACCGGGGCGGTCGCGGCCACCGGTTTCTATTTCGGAGCGGAAATCGTCAGCATTGCGGCGGCCGAAGCCGCCGAGCCCGCCAAGGCGGTGGCGCGGGCGACGAACTCGGTCGTGACCCGCGCCTTGCTTTTCTATGTGGGTTCCATTTTGTTGGTGGTGTGTTTGGTGCCGTGGAATTCGGCGGAAATTATGACGCCCTATGTCAGTGCGCTCGCGGCCATGCATATCCCCGCGGCGGCGGACATCATGAACGCCGTGGTGCTCACCGCGGTGTTATCCGCCTTGAACTCGGGCCTGTATGCGTCATCGCGCATGCTGTTTGCGCTCACTCGGCGCGGCGACGCTCCGGCAAGTTGGGCCAAGTTAAGTCGCAACGGGGTGCCATCGCGCGCGATATTGTTGGGCACTGTGTTCGGCTACGGCGCCGTGATTATGTCTTATGTTTCGCACGACACTGTGTTCGCGTTCCTCGTCAACTCCTACGGCACCGTGGCGATATTCGTGTACCTATTAATCGCCATTTCCGAGCTGCGCCTGCGGGCGCGGTTGGAGCGCGAGGATCCGGCGCGCCTGAAAATCCGTATGTGGGCTTATCCCTACCTCACCTATCTGGCGATCGCCGGGATGCTCGGCATCGTGCTGGCAATGGCGTTCATCCCCGAGCAGCGCACGCCGCTGGTGTTCGGCATCATCAGTCTCGGCATTTTGCTGCTGGCTTTCGCGGCGCGTGCCCGCTTTGGCAAGCGGCCGATGATCGCGACGCTCGCGCTCGAGGCGCGTCAATACCAAGAACTCTAGTAGGGACGGTCGCCGATGACGGTCGCGCGGTGCATGACGCGCCGTTCGGGAAGATAGTCCGCGACGGCATAATGATGCGTGATTCTGTTGTCCCAGAACGCCAAGTCATCGACGCGCCAGTGCCAGCGCAGGGTGAATTCTGGACGCGCCGCGTGCGCGAATAAAAACGTTAGCAATGCCTCGCTTTCTTTCGGTTTTAGCTCATGTATGTGGGTGGTAAAGCCATCGTTGACGAACAGACTCTTACGCCCGGAGACCGGATGCGTGCGCACCACCGGATGCGTCACCGGCGGGTGCTTCGCGACCGCGCGCTCATAACGCTCCTTGGACACGGGATCCGCTCCCCAGCGGCCGGCGGGAAAGGACTTGACGACGGAATGTTCGGCAGTCAACCCCTGCAACATGCGCTGCATCGGCACCGACAAGGCCTCGTACGCCGCCAAATTACTCGACCAGAGCGTGTCGCCGCCGGCGCTCGGCAGTTGTTTGGCGGCCAAGATACCGGCCATCGGCGGGGTTTCGCTGAAGGTCACGTCCGTATGCCAGTTGTCGTTGTCGGGCAGAAAGTCGCCGTGTGTGTCGAGCAGCAAGATCTCCGGCAATTCCGGCATCACCGGATAAATCGGATGAATGTGCAGTTTGCCGAAATGCGCCGCGAAGCGGCATTGCTGAAAGGGCGTGATCGGCTGCCCGCGGAAGAACAGGATCTGATGTTCGACCAGAAGTTCGTTGAGGCGCTCGACCGACTCCGGCGGCAACTCATCGGCGAGTTTGACGCCTTCGACGATGGCGCCCAAGGCGGGGGTTAGACGGGAAATGGTGATTGTCATAAGGGCGCGTGCCTGCGAATTGTCGCAGAATCGTTCGAGCGACGCAGCAACATCTGGGTGGCCGCGTCGAGCACGGTGCGAATGGCTGCCCGGCGATAATCCCACATCGGGTCCGGCCCCGGCGGAAACACCACCATGGTCGCATTGGCTTCGAACAGGATCACTTCGCCGCTTGGCGCGAGTGCGAAATCGATGCCCGCGTAGTCGAGCTCGAGCGCACTTGAGATCGCCGCGAGCGCGGTCATTGCGCGCGACCCGAGCACGCCCGGCATGTCTTCAAGGAAGCGCCGCTCCTCGTCTCGATAAGCGCTGCTGGTCGCCATGTCGGCCGTGAAGTAGTGCACTTTCCAATTCGTGGAAATGGCCAAATGCAAGGGGTAGGCAACGCCGTCGACGAACATCACACGGTATTTGCGCGCCATGCCGTCGGCGCCGCGCGCATCGAGATATTGGATGACGAGCAATTCTGGCGCGCCCAACGAGGCGATGGCGGGCGCCAAGGCATCGCGGTCCGCGACCATCAGAAAATGCTGCCCGGTATGAAACCCCGGCCGCCGCAACAATAGGGGAAAATCGAGCGCCGGGTCGGCGAGGAGCGCAGCCGCCGAGGAGCTGCAAATTTGCGGCGCAATAATCCCATCGATGGCGGCGGCGCGCCGAGCGATCTCGGCGCGGCCGGTCTTCAGCACGGAAGCCGGCGGGTTGAGCACCGGCGCATGGCTGCGCGCCGTGACTAGGGCGGCGCGCTCAAGCGCAACCGCGCAAAGGTCCGCGTCGCCGATTGCGTTCATGAGCACGGCATGCGGCGGCAGCGGCGAATCGGCGGCGAAATACTCGGCATAGATCGCGGTCACTGCGAAGTGTCGATCGTCAATCCAAAGTCGGGTCGGGATGTTGCCGCCGCGGGCCGACACCAACAGCAGCAGCGGCACTGCAATCCCAGTGCCGCGGTAGGGCTTGCTGATCACCGCATGCCCGGTAAATCCCCTTTGCCGGTGCGATTCAGCGCCATCGAGGCCGAGTTCATCGAGCACCGCTGCCAACCCTTGGTGGGCCTCGTGGCAGTCGGCGTCGATCCCGATTGCCGCTTCGTACTGCAGCTTGGCCTCGGCGAGGTCATGCTCATCGAGCAGCAGATTGGCAAGATTGACCCGTGCAATTTTGTTGCCGGGATGAAGAGCGACCGCTTGGCGATAGGCGGTGCGCGCGGCGGAGCGATATCCCCCGGAGTAGGCCAGGGTTGCCAATTCATTCAGGGCCAATAAATGAGCGGGGTCGGCGCGCAGGATATCGAGATAGAGCTGCTTCGCCGGTTCGTCCTCAGCCCTGGCAGCGCGCGCGCGCGCCTGTGCGAGTGCCGCCTCGATGTCGAAACCCGCCGGGGTCAGCGTTGTGCGAATCATGTGACGCATGTCGCCCTTTGGCGACGCAATTTTTTTTACGATCGCCGGGTGGATGGAAACGCCAGTGTAAACTAGCGGTCTATCACGTTGTGCAATCCCAAGGAGGGAGAACTCTGAAGAAGCCACTCTCATCTCCGCCGACAACCTCACTCGGCTTCGGGCTCACGCGCACCGACTCCGCGGAGCGGCGCGGCAACGAGGAAGTTGCCTCCGCACCTCGCAAAGCCAAAGTGATGGTCATCGATCAGGACCCCGAGTTGCGGCGGCTCACGGTCGCGCGCCTCGAGTCCGCAAACTATGTCGTCGACGCAGTCAGCGAGGCGCAAGCGGCATTGGACGCCTGCGTGGTGTCACGGCCCAATCTCGTGATGATGGACTACCGCTTGCAGGGCTGGGACGGCCTGGTGCTGCTGAAAGAACTCAAGAGCCGATGGCCGCAAATGCCCGTGATCATTTTGACAGGACACGGCACCATCGCCGAGGCGGTTCAGGCGACGCAATCCGGCGCGTTTGGCTATTTGGTCAAACCGGTCTCCAAGGAAGAATTGCTGGGGCAGGTGCAGCGGGCAACCGCGGGTGCACGGCTCAGCCTGTCGGAAGACGATTGGGCCGCGGCCATCGTGTCACGCAGCCAACTCATGGCAGACCGCCTATCGATCGCCAATCGGGCGGCGGGCAGCGACGCCCCGGTGTTGCTCACCGGCGAGAACGGCACCGGCAAGGAGCTGTTGGCGCGCGCCATCCACGCGGCCAGCGCCCGGCGCGAGAAGCCGTTCGTCACCGTGTCCTGCCGTGCCGCTCCTGAGTTGGAGGCTGAACTCTTTGGCGCAGCGTCCGAGGGCGCTCTGCAGCGGGCGCTCGGTGGCACCTTGATGCTCGATGAGATCGGTGATCTGCCGATCGATCTGCAGGCACCGCTCGCCAGAGCGCTGGCGACGGACGATGTTTTGCCGGGTCGAATATTGGGAGCGGTACGCGCCGACTGGCGCCTGATTTGCACCACGTCGCGCGACCTCAAATCGCTCACCGAGAGCGGTGCCTTCCTCAGGGATTTGTACTATCAAATCAATATTCTGCCGATCGAGATTCCGCCTTTGGGCCGGCGTCGCGAGGACATTCCTTTGCTGGTGTCGCATTTCCTAGAGCAAGCGACCGAACCCGGTGAACAGAAGAAAATCTATTCGCCGAAGGCCATCGAATTGCTGGCGACCACGGACTGGCCGGGAAACGTTCGCCAGCTGTTCGACCTCGTCAAGCAAAACGTCGCTCTGTCGCACGGCGAGGTCATGAGCAAGGAATTCGTGCAAGAGTCCCTCGACGGCCGCACGCCCAGCATCCCGACCTACGATGAAGCTCGCGAGAAATTTGCCCGTGACTATCTTGCCGAAAACCTGCAACGTACCGCGGGCAATGTGACCCAGGCCGCCCGTCTCGCCAAGCGCAGCCGAACCGATTTCTACAAGCTGTTGGCCCGCTATCGATTGCATCCCGATGACTTTAAGAACTTGGATTCAGGGGAAAACGGCGGCGATTAGCCCCAAACCCGGCCGCCGGCGCATATTTCTCGACAGCGGCGCGCAAAACAGCTTACCGTCGCCTAGTCCATGAAGGGGAGGGCGAAAGACCTTGGGGCAGGAGGTAATCCTCGAGACGCATAGTCTCGTCAAGGCGTTCAAAGGATTCGTCGCGGTTGACGGCGTGTCGCTCAGCGTCCGGCGCGGGGAGATTCATGCGCTCATAGGCCCGAACGGCGCCGGCAAGACCACCTACTTCAATTTGCTCACCAAGTTTCTGCAGCCGACCTCCGGCGCCATCGTCTATAACGGGCAGAATATTACCCGCGAGAAGCCCGCCGACATCGCCCGGCGCGGGATTGCGCGCTCCTTTCAGATTTGTGCGGTCTTTCCGCAGCTCACGGTGCTCGAGAATGTGCGGGTGGCGCTGCAGCGCATGGTGGGGACCTCGTTTTATTTCTGGCGTTCGCAGAAAAGCCTGATGAGCCTAGATAGCCGCGCGCTCAAATTGTTGGCCGACGTACGACTCGAGACATGGGCAACCACCCTGGCGGCCGATCTGCCGTACGGCCGTAAACGCGCATTGGAACTTGCGACCACGCTCGCGCTCGAGCCACAACTGATGCTGCTCGATGAGCCAACCCAAGGAATGGGGCATGAGGACGTGTCCCACGTGACGCGTTTGATCAAACAGGTTTCGGCCAATCGTACCGTGCTCATGGTCGAACACAACATGAGCGTCGTCTCCTCCATCGCCGATACGATCTCGGTACTGCAACGCGGCCAGGTCATTGCCTCGGGAAGCTATGGCGAGGTGTCGAAAAATCCGCAGGTTGTCGAGGCGTATGTGGGGACGTCCGCAAGCGCGCTCGAGGAGCCTCCTTAATGGCCGGCGAGGCGCTCAAAGTCACCGATCTCGAGGCGTGGTACGGCGAGTCGCACATTCTGCACGGCGTCGAGCTTCGCGTGCAGGAAGGCGAGGTGGTGACTTTGCTCGGCCGAAACGGCTCGGGCCGCACCACGACCCTGCGCGCCATCATGGGACTTATCAACGCGCGCAGCGGGTCGGTGCTGATCAACGGCGTCGAGACCGTGCGGTTGGCGCCCCATAAGATCGCCCGCATCGGCGTCGGCTACTGTCCCGAAGAGCGAGGTATTTTCGCGGCGCTCTCGGCCGAGGAGAATCTGCTATTGCCGCCGCGGTTGAAGGCGGAGGCGCTGCAGCTCGAAGAAATTTACGGTATTTTTCCGCACTTGCGGGAGCGCGCCGCGAGCCCGGGCACGCGGCTGTCGGGCGGGGAGCAGCAAATGCTCGCGGTCGCGCGAATTTTGCGCACCGGTGCGCGCTTGCTGCTGCTCGATGAGATTTCCGAGGGGCTCGCGCCGGTGATCGTGCAGAAGCTCGGCGAAGTGATACG
>Ga0302320_10027729_pt1 | contig 10902 bp, 3 predicted proteins | sample Bog_T0_3_FD_202130 | JGI IMG/M metagenome (GOLD analysis project Ga0302320, IMG submission 202130) | Peat permafrost microbial communities from Stordalen Mire near Abisko, Sweden - Bog_T0_3 | ecosystem: Environmental > Terrestrial > Soil > Wetlands > Peat | place: Sweden: Abisko, Stordalen Mire... | reverse complement strand
CTAAAGCCCAGATTGTTTGCGGCTATTTGCGGCACGACTGAAGTCGTGCCCTTTCAAAACATAAAGGACCATCTGCGTGGCAGACACTAATAGTATTCAGACTGTATGAATTGGTAATCACTCTCAGACAGGTGTGGGCGTGGACGCCCGCACGACAGCCGGTCTGGAGACGCTACATTGCACCCTTTACAAAATCATGCGGTCACGGTACTAGCTTGTTCGCATCGGTTTGATCACTGAGAGCCTCGGCGTACTCCTGGTCCTTTCAGGGGCACTTCGAGCCGGTCGAATTCATCGAACCGAGAATCAGAAGAAGAATTGATAGTTCGTGGAAAAGGTTAAAGTGTCGCTTACTCGCGGCGTGATGGCAGGCCCATGAATGTAGCTGAAACCCATACTCATGTATTGGCCGGGATGGACGCGCAACGAATAGCTGCCAGTAAGCGAGGCGGATGCACGCCAGACAGACTTCCCCTGGGCTACCAGCGAATCCGTCAGTTCTTTACTGTGTCCGGAGTAGTAGGAGACAAGCGAAGCCATGTCGAACGGCCTTGAGCGAAAGGGCGCTTTCCGGTAAAGGCGCAATTCGTAGTAGCTGTCATAACGGTCGAGATGCGAGTCGGCGGCCATGGCTGTTCCGCCCAGATAGAGGCCTTGACCGGGGTGCAATGAATTCGACCTTCGCAACTGATAATCCATCAGAACGAACTCGGAGTGATTGCCGGACTGTGCCGCTCCAGTGGCCAGGTTGGTAGAGGGAGAACTGTTATGTATGTAACCGGCGCGAAACCAGGCATCATGAGCCGTTGCGCCGGCAGTACGCCGGTATCCCATTTCGTCAAAGAGGAGGAGTTTGTCCCCGTGCGGGATGAACCGGAATCCGGTATGGTTCCGATCGACCTCTTCCGGACCTCCGTGGGGATCGATACTTCGCTGCGCAACCGACTTCAAATAGGTGTGCTTCGGCCCCTGTATCCGTAGATTGAACGAGGGCGCCGTGAGTGGAAAGTTCGAGACTCCCACCTCATATGGCAGGACCGCATAGACTCCCTGCGCAGCTGTTGTCAACGATCCGCCGATCGACAATCCGATCACTTCCATATTGTTGCCGATGTACCCGGCTTTGAACTCGACGCGTCTGTCGGCGAAAGCCTTGTAGAAATACAGTGTGTGCATCTGAAAGGCCTTGGGGCCGGCAGGATTCCAGCTCACCCAGTACCAACCTCCGCAAATATATAACTCGGCATGTTTCAGATGCATCTGGCGAAGGTCGGCCGTGAGGGTCCAGTTATACATTATGCTTTCAAACGGATCATCGCCGACGTAGGTCTGCGTATCGGCAGGCACGGGCGCCTCAAGCGTATTCTGCCCGTACATCACCGTGAGTTGTGAGCGCAGGGCGACGCCCTCGGAAAAGAGCTTCTGCCTGAAATCCGAATCGATGCCGATAGGGCTCTCAGTAAACGGGGGCATCGCCGTTTCTGCGCCGAGACGATTCAGATCTTCGATCGATCTTTCAGACGCACGAGGATTTGGCGGAGTCGATGCTGCCCCCGGTGAGTCCTGGACCTGCCCCCAGGAAGGGCAGGAGACAAAAAGCGCCACCGCGAGCAGAGCGTAAAAGAATGGGTCTTGCGAAATCCGCATTCAAATCTCCGAGACATGCTGTGGCTTGAGCAACGCAGAACTGCTCATTGGGCTGCCCCCTTCCTCATCTTAGCGGCATCCGCGCTTGCCGTTTCTCATCTGCCTCCCCCTTCGCTATTCCATCCGTTCGCCAAGGGGTACGTTTTCCGCGGGCAAGGTCAGACCTGGCCGTCCCATAAGCTACCCGGATGCCGTTGCTGCCCCCTTCGGATGGTCCATTATAATTATTGGGCAGGATCGACCTATTCAATCAGGTCAGGAAGAGGCACATATGCAACTTGTCACGTTCCAACATAACGGGTCTGCAAGACCGGGCGCAATTTCAGGAGACAAAATTATCGGGCTTCAGGCCGCCGGCTTTTCCACGATGCTGCAACTTATCCAGGGAGGTTCAGAGGCGCTTGAGCACATAAAAACGTGGCTGGAGAATCCTCCCAAGGATGAGATTGTTCCTCTCGCGGAGGCTCGGCTCTTGGCCCCTTTGTCAAATCCCCCGAAGATTATCTGTGTGGGTTTGAACTACCGCGATCACGCTCTCGAGTGCAAGGCGGAGATCCCAAAGGTACCGACTCTTTTCTCCAAATACACGACTTCGATCATCGGTCCGGGAGAGGCGATCGTATTGCCGAAGAATTCCAAGCAGCCCGATTATGAAGCTGAATTTGCTGTGGTGATCGGGAAGGGAGGGCGCTACATCTCCAAAGACCGTTGGCGCGATCACGTATTCGGCTACACCAATTTGAACGATGTGAGCGCTCGAGACTATCAGGAGGCCACCAGCCAATGGATGGTAGGAAAGACCTTCGATACCTTCGCGCCCATGGGCCCGGCCATCGTTACGGCGGACGAAGTCGCCGACCCCCAGGCCCTGGATATTCAGATGATCATCAACGGAGAAGTGCTGCAAAGCTCGAACACATCGCAGATGGTCTTTGGGATTCCAGAGCTCATCGAATACATCTCGAGCATATTCACGCTGGAGCCGGGAGATGTGATCTCGACGGGGACTCCGGCAGGAGTGGGTGAAGCAAAGACGCCGCCCCGCTGGCTGCGGCCGGGAGATGATGTTGTGGTGCGAATCTCAGGTATTCCGGAGTTACACAACGAAGTTAGAGCGGAATGAGAATTGCGTCGGCCCCGCGAGATTTCAGGCGGGAGCAGGTAACTCCTGCGCCCGCGGCGGACGGCATCGCGAGGGATCTTCGCAAACCGGGGTAGAGATCCTCCGCGCCTATTTTTTCATGTGCATCCTTGTGGCGAGGCACAGGCCGGGCACACCACATCGTTGTTACAAATGCCGCGCTCGATTGCCCGTTCCTCAGGGTTCGGTAAATGTGTATTGAGTGGCCTGCCACGTTCCGTTGATGAGTTGCCAGAGCGTGGCATACACCGTCACTCCCTGGGTCGGTAGCGTCACGGTTTGAGAGGTGGCCGTCACTACACCGGAGTTATACAGGTTGTTCGATCCCACTCCGGTAGTGCCCAGATAGAGCCTGTATTCGGCCGGACCGGCTCCATTGGCCCAGCTAAAGGTTTGGCTTGCGCTCAGCACGCCTGCCACAGGGCTCAGCGTGGCGGGAGTGGTCGTTCCGCCCTCGGTGTAAGTGATGTCGGTGTGTTGCCAGACGCCGTTGATCTTCTGATAGAGCCGCGCATACACCTTCACTCCCTGGGTCGGCAGCGTCACGGTTTCGGATGTGGCCGTCACTTCACCGGAGCTATACAGGTTGTTCGATCCCACCCCGGTGGTGCCCAGGTAAAGCATGTAGCTTGTTGGGCCGTTGGCGGCCCAGCTGAATCTGGTGCTCGCGCTCAGTAGGGCGCCCGCCGCGGGGCTTAGCGTGGCGGAAACAAGCGTCCCTCCCTCGGTGTAGGTGGTGTCGGCATATTGCCAGACTCCGTTGATGTGCTGGTAGAGCCGCGCGAACACCGTCACTCCGTACATCGGTACGGAGAAGGTCACAGAGGTGGCCGTGACTTCACCGGAGTTATACAGGTCGTTCGACCCCACTCCCATCGTGCCCAAGTAGAGTTGGTACTCCGTCGGGCCATTGGCGGGCCAGCTGAAGGTAGTACTCGCGCCGAGCACGGCGCCCGGCGTGGGGCTCAGCGTGGCCCGCACCAGCGTTCCGCCTTCGGTGTAGGTGGTGTCGGCGGATTGCCAGACGCCGTTGATGCGCTGGGAGAGGCGCGCAAATACCGTCACGCCGTACATCGGTACGGAGAAGGTCACAGAGGTGGCCGTGACTTCGCCGGAGTTATACAGGTTGTTCGATCCCACGCCGATCGTGCCGAGGTAGAGCTGGTACTCTGTCGGGCCGACTCCATTGGCCCAGCTAAAGTATGTGCTCGCGCCCAGAATGCCGCCTCCCGTGGGGCTCAGCGTCGCCAGAGTCGGCGCACCTCCTTCGGTGTAGGTGGTGTCGGCATGTTGCCAGGCTCCGTTGATGTGCTGGTAGAAGCGCGCGTACACCTTCGCTCCGATCGTCGGCAGGCCGTTCGCGGTGACGGCAGTGGCCGGGGTTTCGCCGGAGTTATACAGGTTGTCCGATCCCACCCCGGCGGTGCCCAGGTAGAGCAGGTAGCTGGTTGCGCCGTTGGCAGGCCAACTGAAGTTTGTGCTGGCGCTCAGCACGCTTCCCGCCGTGGGGGTCAGCGTGGCCGGGGTCAGCGTGCCTCCCTCGGTGTAAGTGGTATCGGCATATTGCCACACGCCGTCGATGCGCTGGTAGAGGCGTGCAAATACCGTCACGCCGTACATAGGTATGGTCACGGTCGCAGAGGTGGCCGTGACTTCACCGGAGTTATACAGGTTGTTCGATCCCACGCCGATCGTGCCGAGGTAGAGTTCGTACTCTGTCGGGCCGGCTCCATTGGCCCAACTGAAGGCCTGGCTTGCGCTCAGCACCGTGCCCGGCGTGGGGCTCAGCATGGCGGGCACCAGCGCTCCGCCCTCAACGTAGGTGTAGTTTGCGGATTGCCAGACTCCGCTGATCAGGGAAGATAACCGCGCGAAGACCGTGACTCCATCAGCAGGCAACGTAGTTACGGTCGCGGATGTAGCAGTAATCTCGCCTGAACTATACAGGTTGCTCGCACCCGCGCCGGTGGTGCCCAAATCCAGCTCGTATTTGGTAGCCGAGGTTCCGGTGGTCCATTGGAAGAGCACATTGCTCGATCCCAGAGCAGTGCCTACGTTGGGTGCTGGAGAATAGAGCACGGCCGGGCTCGGGGCCACGGTCACGCCAACGGTCGCTGTTGCAGTCAGATTCAACGGCGGATTGAGCGCCATCGTTGCGGTGAAGATGTCGTTGCTGGTGCGCGATGGGATGATCAGGTTGCTGAATGTGGCCAAGCCGGAAGAGAGACTTTCCGATGTGGTTCCGGTCAGCAGGCTGGCGCTGTCGGTCATGGTTACAGAATTGGTGGCAAATGCGGCCGGAGCACCGCTTTCGGTCAATCCGACCACGGGCGCGGGCGTGATTGACAGATTCCCGGTCGGGTTGGAAGGCGGCTGAGTGGTGAAGGCGAGCGCGTAGTTGGTCTGCACTGAGCCCGCATCCACGCAACTTCCCCCAGTGCCCGGGTATGTGGAATTTATATTTCCATCGCCGCGCTGGTCGGTCGGCAATGTCAGGTTGTAATTGTTGTATGCGTTCGACAAGCCGGTCACCGATCCGGCGCAGATGGCGGTACTGCCCGGAGGCGGAATCAGCGTCTGGGTGGGGCCGCCGTAATTACCCAGCGGAGCAAGCGTGATGGACGGAGAAGTAACCACGTCGCCCAAAACCAGCTCCATTCCGTTGGAGTCAGGAGACGTGCCATCGGTTGCGGCATTGGGATCATTGGTTGTGTTGCCTGAAGCGATGCTGTTTTCGATGTCCGACTGGCTGCCGCTGTCGTCGAGCATGGCTCCGTAGAAGCCGGTGTTGCCGGTAACAGTGATGTTGAAGGCGGCAACAAATCCGCCTTCTGCGCCCAAATCGGCGATGGCGCCCGCGCCCGCTCCGGAAGTTGACGTGTTGTTGTAGAAGGTGTCGTAACCCAGGAGCGCATACCCGCCTTCGACCGTAGTCAGGCCGCCTCCATCGGCGATGGTAAAGCCGCCTGACGAGGGGATCCCCGTGGACGAGTTGCCATTGAGCGTGCTGCCCACAATCTGCACTTCCGCTCCCAATACCGCGAATGCGGCGCCGGCATACGCTCCAGTGTTGCCGCTGAACGTGCTGTTGTAAACATCAGTCAATCCGACGATGTCCACTACGAGAGCGCCCGCGCCAATGGAAGCACTGTTGCTTGTAAAGACAGCCCCGGAGATTGTGACTTGATCTCCGTAATCGTAGAACGCTCCCGCATCGACACCATTGTTATTGGAGAAAGTGGTATTGGTTACCGTGACCAGCGGGCCGGAAGGAACAGAAGGGGCACTCACAAGCGGGCTGGCGAGCGTGGATTCGCGGGTTGTGGTCAACGATCGGATGCCGCCGAGCGGCGCGGCAGCACCGTCATGCAAAGATCCGGATTTGCTCTTGCCCATGGGCCGCACGCGGCCGGCAAAGCCGGAGCGTCCGCCTGAAGCGGCTCCAAAGAACCCGGGCTTGGTTCCCGGCGCAGAACCGGAAACCTGTGCGTTGGCAGCAAGAGCGGAGGTTTGACTTGAAGCGAAAGGACGGCCCTTGACGAACTTCGGCGTACCCGTGCTGGTGTCGCTGAAGATTGCTCCCGCGTCGGGGCCGAACAGACCCGTCGAGCTGTTCCTCGAGAATGTGCCGCCGTTGATTGTCAAAACGCCTGAGTAGTTATCAATTGCCCCGGCGGTGTCACCGATGTTTCCGGTAAAGTTGCAGTTTGTCAGGGTGAGGTTGGCTTGGGTGTTAATGCCACCGGTACCGGAGTTGTCTCCCGTGGCCGCCGTACCGTTGCCATTTGTGATGTTCAGGTTGGCGATTGAATCAGGCCCGGTGAGGTTCAGGGTATTTGGTGTACCGTAGGCATAAAAAATTGCGCTGCCGGTGGCTGGACTCGCGGCGGTGGGCCCGCTGATGGTGACGAGATTGGTCGGGGCCGGTCCCGAGCCCTGGGTTGGCCCACTCAAAGTGACGTTTGCGCCCAGCGGGAGGGCGCCAAAGTCATAGCTCGAATTCTGAGGCGAAGTAAGAGTAATGGTAGTGGCGCCATTAAAGACCGACGGCGAGAAGGTGACGGTGCCGGCGCCCAGGTTGCCCACGGCCCACAGCGCATCACGCAGGCTGCAACTTGCATCGGGCGTTGCTCCGCCAAGGCTCTGGTTGGTGCAGTCTGAGAGGGTGTCCTCGCCGTCTGTGGTGTCGGTACTGACTGTAACCATGAATGACGGTAACGGCCCGACGGAGATTCCGGTTTCGGAGCCACTGGTGAGGCCGGTTGCCGAGGCGGTGATGCTTTGCGGGCCCGGTGTGAAAAATACCACTGAGTATGCCGCTACGCCGTAACTAAACGATGCGTACTGCGTCACCGTGGCAGCGCTGTCTGACGTCGTCACCGTCACGGGTCCGCTGAATCCGGTGGCGAGGTTGCCATACTGATCGAAAGCAGCAATCACGACTTGCGCGGTTGCGCTGGTATACCAGGGGGTTGGATAATCCGTGACAACCAGGCTCACAGCCGTAGCGGCATTCACGGAGAATGCCGGGGATGTGCCGATGATGGCGCCGTTCCCAATGTCTGCTGCGGTAATGGTCTGGATGGTTTCAGTAACGAGCGTGGCGGCGAATGTGCCGGTGCCAAGGGTGAGCGTGCTGTTGACCGGCAAAGAAACGCCCGTCCCCGTGTCAGTGGTTAAGAACTGCACGGTGCCTGAATAGCCGGTGGCCACGTTGCCGTAAGCATCGACGGCCGTGACAGTGAAATTAAACGGCGTTCCCGCAGTGACAGACGAAGGAGTGGAGATCTGGAAAGTGGTTGCGGCGCCCGGAACTACCGAGAAAGTTCCCGTTCCCGTGACCGCGGGAAGGGCCGTAGCCGCGGCTGTAATCGACTGCGCTCCGGCGATTGTGAGGGTCGCGGTGGTCTGTCCGACGCCGTTGGTCAGCGTGAGCGGGCCTGGATTCACAAAGCCGGTATCTGAGCTTGTAAAGGTTACTGAGCTATTGAAGGTGCTGTCGGTTGTATTCGAACTGGCGAGCGCCGTCACGGTGATGGTGAACGGGGTCCCGGCAACGACAGGGCCCGTGGCCGTGATTGAGAAAGTCGCCGGAGGCGGCGCTACCGTGCCGTTCGCCTGGATCTGCTGCTGAACTCCGGCCTGGTTCAGGTTGTTGTCGGTGAGCGTGATGTTCTCGCTCGACAATACCGGATTCTGCGGGAAGAACTGGACGGGCACATCGCATTCCTGGCCCGCATTCAGGCTGGTTCCGCCGGCGCAACTGTTCGGATCGGAGGTTCCGGTGAAGTCGCCTGGATATTGGACGGCGGTGATGTTCAGCGCCTGATTGCCAATGTTCTCGATCTGCACTGTTTGCGTGCCGTCGGTGGTGTCAGTGGTTCCAACCAGCGTGGGCGTCGGGAAGGTCAGCGCGGGAAGCTGCGATTGGTTTATTTCAACGACTCGTGAGTTTTGACTGTCACAGATGAAAAGGTCGCCGGTTCCGTCCAAAGCCACGCCGCCAGGAGTGCCCAAAGAGGCGCCATTCACCGTCGGATCTATAGCAGCCGGCGAGCCTCCTCCAGCAGGAATCTCCACGATGCGGTCGTTGGCATAGTCGGCGATGAACAGGTCGCCCGCGGCATCCACGCCTACTCCCGTGGGGCCAACAATTGCCTCGCTATTCACGGTCGGAGCGATTGCGGTTGGCGCGCCACCCCCGGCCGGCACCTCTACAATGCGGCTGTTGCTAGAGTCGGCGATGAACAGGTCGCCCGCACCGTCAAAGGCCAGGCCGACGGGTCCATTCAGCCCCTCCCCATTTACAGTTGGGTCGATGGCAGTTGCAGCACCGCCGCCTGCCGTCACCTCAACGATGCGGGAGTTCGTAAAGTCGGAGATGAACAGGTCGCCCGCACCGTCAAAGGCCAGGCCGGCTGGTTCACTTAGCCCCACCGCATTTACGGTTGGGTCGATGGCAGTTGCAGCGCCGCCGCCCGCCGGCACCTCAAGGATGCGGTTGTTTACGGAGTCGGCAATAAACAGGTCGCCTGCGCCGTCAACGGCCACGCCGGATGGCTTCTTCAGCGCCACGGCATTCACCGTCGGGGCAATGGCAGTGGCTGTTCCGCCGCCGGCAGGCACCTCCACGACGCGGTCGTTCTGGGTGTCCGCGATGTACAGGTCGCCTTGGCCGTCTACCGCAGCAGCGTTTGGATGATTTAGCGGCTCGCTGTTCACCGTGGGGTCAATGACAGTGGCCGTGCCTGGACCGTAGGCAATCTGCGGGCCGGCGCCGATGCCGTAGAGCGGCACACTCACCAGCACCGTTCCAGCATCGCTAGCGTTGGAAAAGAAGACGACTGCGCCGGCGCGCGGGCCGGAAACGGAGGGATTGAAGGTGACGTTGACGACGCAGTTGGCCGCGAAAGAGTAGGTCTGCGCTGCGCAGGTGCTTGACCCGCCGTCGGCAAAGTCGAGGCCCGATGCGCCAGAGGTGAGGATGCCTATGCTGCCGACCGTGACGCCGGCGGGGATGGAAAAGTTGAATGTCTGCGCGGCACTTGTTGAGCCAAGGGCCTGGGAGCCAAAGTTGCCCTGGCCCCATGTCCAGGTGTCGCCAGGATAGGTGGTGCCGTCATAGCCGCCAAACAGCACCATCTGGCCGCTGGCCGCATCGTAAGCCATGCTGGCTACATATCTTGGGGACGGACTGGCGGCAGGGTTTTGCCGCGTCCACGTCGTCCCGTTCCACGTCCAGGTGTCGCCGATTATGCCGCTGCTCCCATCGCCGCCAAACAGCACCACCTGGCCGGTGGCCGCATCGTAAGCCATGCCGGCATAATCTCTTGGGGACGGACTGGCGGCAGGGCTTTGCCGCGTCCACGTTGTCCCGTTCCATGTCCAGGTGTCGCCAGGATAGCCGCTGCTCCCATAGCCGCCAAACAGCACCATCTGGCCGCTGGCCGCATCGTAGGCCATGCTGGCTCCATATCTTGGGGACGGACTGGCGGCAGGGCTTTGCTGCGTCCACGTTGTCCCGTTCCACGTCCAGGTGTCGCCAAATACGGTGCTGGCATGGTAGCCGCCAAACAGCAACCCCTGGCCGGTGGCCGCATCGTAGGCCATGCTGGCTTGAATTCTTGCGGGCGGGCTGGCGGCAGGCGATTGTTGAACCCAATTGGGCACGAAGGTTTGCGCCCCTGCCGTTGCAGGCGTCATCAGCCCGGCCAACAAGGCCAGAAATGCAGAGCAGGCAAGCGCTTTGATTCCAGCAAAACGCAGGCAGGAGTGCAGATTGGCGGCAGACAATGCGCGCGCAACGCGGAAAACCATAGATTTCAGCAAGGCGAGGATCCTCAATTGGGGTTCGATCTTTTGCAGGTCTTGAAAACACCAGCCGCGAGCGTAAACGCTCGGCGCCAGTGTGACCATGTCGTAATCTTGTGAGTCGCCCCCGCGCTATCGCGAATGAGTCAGTACCAGCCGATCTGCTGCAAAGCGCACAAAACGAATGCCTGCTCCGTGAGCATTTTATGGGGAAGGCTCAGGTTTTCGTCGTCGTACCGGGGTCTTTCGGTCAGGTTGACTTTATTAGGGGCTGGCTAGGACACTACCGACGTTCCATTTGATTGTCAATAGGATTCGCAGGGAACAGCGGGGCCGTAGAGTTGACCCTATTTCGGGCGCGATGTTGCGGTCCGAGGTCCCAAAGGCGGGACCTCCGCCCCACGGACGAAGACCTAACCTCACCCCAACGAGCAAAGATCGCTCGCCGGGGGCCCCGGTGCCCGTGGGGACCCCGGGCCTGGGGTACCCGGTTTGGGTTCGTGGTTTCCCACCCATGCCGCGAAGAGGCTGCGGTGCCCAGAGGGCGCCCAGATGGGGCACCCGGATTTGTGGGTGGATGGAGAGATGTGGGTTGAGGGTTGTGCTCTCCCAGGTCCCAGACGCGAGACCTGGGGCACCCGGGCTTGGATTCGTGGTATCCCACCCATGCCGCGATGAGGCTGCGGCATGGATGGGGCACTCGGCTAATCCTTCCCCGGTCCCAAAGGCGGGACCGGGGGCACCCGCATGGATGGGGCACTCGGATTTGTGGCTGGATGGAGAGAGGTGGGTTGAGGGTTGAG
>Ga0302320_10027728_pt1 | contig 10902 bp, 8 predicted proteins | sample Bog_T0_3_FD_202130 | JGI IMG/M metagenome (GOLD analysis project Ga0302320, IMG submission 202130) | Peat permafrost microbial communities from Stordalen Mire near Abisko, Sweden - Bog_T0_3 | ecosystem: Environmental > Terrestrial > Soil > Wetlands > Peat | place: Sweden: Abisko, Stordalen Mire... | reverse complement strand
CCAGCACCCCTTTCATACCCGCACAAACCTTACCTCGCGAGCTTTTGCCAAGAATCTCAAACACGCGGTTAAGCCGATCGATCTGGCCCTCCGTTTCCTTCAGGTGGCTCTCGAAAGCCGCTTTCAACTCGGTTGAGGTGGAAGCCTTGGCCATCTTTGGCAAAGACTTTGTGATCTGCTTTTCCGCAGAATACAGATCCCGTAGCTCGTCTAAAAACAATTCTTCAATAGTAGAAACGCTCATTGGTTCACCTGTTAACTGGTTTGATTGATGTGTACGATTTTAGCTTTGTTATGAGTTCCAAGCCCTAGACAGCACGATGGCCGCTAACCAACGCGCGGCCACCGATTCTGCAGGAGCTGACAAATCCTCCCGGATGCTAGGGACGAGACTTCGGAGCACCATCCGCCGCAGTCCGATCCGCGTCGTTTACCTCACGATCGCGTCCAGCCTTGTCAGTGGCATCCCGAGCTGCGTCCTTGATGTTGCCCCACGCTTTCTCTGCTTTGCCTTTCACTTGTTGGGCTGCACCCTCCACTTGCGTATTGGTGTCGCCGGTCCATTCACCGACCTGGCGTTTTGCGCGCCCGGCTACGTCGTCTACAGCTCCCTTGATCCTGTCCTTGTCCATTGCACCACCTCCGTGGATTGTTTTTTGTGAACCATTCGATAGAGTCCACTGTTCTGATTCATAACTTCGATGAATCGGCTCTCGCCGCTGTTAGACAACTGGCCGGCGGCCCGATACGAGTTGCAGAACAAGCACTACGAGCGCTATCACCAGGAGGATATGGATGAATCCTCCGAGCGTATAGGAACTCACGACCCCCAGCAGCCACAACACCAGAAGAATTACAAAGATTGTCCAAAGCATGGTCTTCCCTCCAAATGCCTGCGTACATCTAACCTGACAACAGACGCTTTGACGCCAAAGCGATGACACTTGGTTGTTCGTGATAGCAATTATTCGCAGAACGTTAGTGCAGTGCAAAGGAAGGTTTGCAGGAACCCGCCGGCTAACCATTAATTGATTTCACGCAACCAAATCTATATTGTTGCGGTCGGCTCGCTTTGTAGCCGCCGACATCTGCAAGGAGGGGAAAGATGCTGCTTCTGATTGTTTTGATCGTGCTGATTTTCGGGTTTGGCTACGGTGGCTATCGCATGGGCCCCGGAGTGGGATACTACGGCGGCGGTGGGCTCAGCTTGATTCTCACTATTGTTGTGATCCGGCTGTTGTTGAAAGCAATCTGATAAACGACACTGAAACGCGATGACTTTAAGAACGTTACGCAAAGGATCGCACGGCCTCCGCGGACGATTCTTTATTATTCCCACCCTGTGGTGGCCGATCTGAGTTAACGGGTTGACGGCGGCCGGTCTAACGTCAAATGCATGCCGGAGAAGACTACCTAAAGTCCTTGTCCGCAGCCGGGTTAATAGATCGCAGCACCTGGCGCTCGTTCCAAGCATCTTTGAATTTCTCATAAGTCGCTTGCATTTCATCCAATTCCTGGTCCGACAATCGTTCAATGTCAATCAATTGATTCCGCGCCTTGTCGACCGCACGAATTAGTTCGTTCAACTTCAGATTCATCGCCCGCGCATCGCGGTTTTGTGTATTCTGCAGCAAAAAAATCATCAAGAATGTCGCGATGTTCGTTCCGGTATCTACGAGCTGAAACCAATGCGGACCGAAGTGAAAGATCGGTCCGACTACGGCCCATAGAACCACTGCAGCGGCCGCGCCAAGAAACGCCCACGTCGATCCCAGCCAACCACTCGCCAAGGCGGAAAACCGTCCGAAGTGATCATGTATATTTCGAGATTCCGAGTTTATGCGTCTGCTCATGGCAATTTTCCTCGATGCTGTCGTTAGATGCAGACTCACTGATATACCAGTTCGCTCTCCTGTCAACTCGGCGCGAATCCCTCGAGGCATCCACGGTGAATTCAGGGCATCGGAGCGGCCGCTCAGCAGGTTAAAATAATCTGGCCCTCGCTTCTGGCTATTTCGGCTAACAATGTGAAGCATCTGGATGGCGAGATCGGAAAAGGCTGCATAGATCCGATGCTTGCCAACCCCTTTCCGTACACGACGCCCCAAGTTACTGGCGCATTGGTATTCAGAGTTCTATATCCATTGCGAGTCGAACAATTCGCGACCCGACTAACCGAAAGCTGATCACAACTTATTCCACCCCATCCCTTCGGAGAAGTGAAGAGTGAAAAAGCCCGCAAGCGCTGCCGATCCTCTCTGGTACAAAGACGCGATCATTTACGAACTGCATGTACGGGCGTTTGCCGATTCCAACAGCGATGGAATCGGAGACTTTGCCGGCCTTCTATCGCGGCTCGATTATTTGCAGGACCTGGGAGTCACCTGCATTTGGCTTTTGCCCTTCTTTCCGTCGCCTCTTCGAGATGACGGCTATGACATCGCGAATTATGTTGACGTTAATCCCTCCTACGGAACTCTGAACGATTTCAGGGCGTTCCTTGACGCCGCTCATCAGCGGAATATGCAAGTAATGATTGAGCTCGTTATCAATCACACCAGCGATCAACATCCTTGGTTCAAGGCTGCACGGCTAGCTCAGCCAGGCTCGGCCGCCCGCGAAATGTACGTCTGGTCCTCCAATGACCAGCTCTACAAGGATGCGCGCATCATTTTTACTGACACGGAAAAATCGAACTGGACCTGGGATGAGACCGCCAAGGCTTTCTACTGGCACCGTTTCTTTTCCCACCAACCGGACCTCAATTTCGACAATCCCGCCGTGATTGAAGAAGTACTCAAAGCCATGCGCTTTTGGCTTGACATGGGGGTCGACGCGCTGCGCATTGACGCGATTCCTTACCTGGTGGAACGGGACGGAACTTCATGCGAAAACCTTCCCGAGACACACGGCGTAGTCAAGATGATCCGCGCGGCAATCGACGAAGGCTATGCGAATCGCCTCATTCTGGCTGAAGCCAACCAGTGGCCGGCAGATGTGCGGCCCTACTTTGGCGACGGCGATGAATGCCACATGGCCTTCCACTTTCCGCTGATGCCCCGCATCTACATGGCCCTGCGGCAAGAGAATCGCCAGCCAATTACAGACATCATGGCGCAGACCCCGTCCATTCCAGACAATTGCCAATGGGGCTTGTTTCTAAGAAACCATGACGAACTTACGCTGGAAATGGTTACGGATGACGAGCGCGATTATATGTATCTGGCATATTCTTCAGATCCTCGAATGAGGGTAAACGTCGGTATCCGCCGCCGGCTCGCCCCGCTCGTCGATAACAACCGTCGTCGCATTGAATTATTGAATTCACTTCTCCTCAGTTTCCCGGGCACTCCCATCCTTTATTACGGCGACGAACTCGGCATGGGTGACAATATCTACCTTGGTGACCGCAACGGGGTGCGCACCCCCATGCAGTGGAGTTCCGACCGCAATGCCGGTTTCTCAAAATGTGATCCGGCACGGCTTTACTTTCCTGTTGTTATGGATCCGATCTACGGTTATCAGGTCATCAACGTCGAGGCCCAACTGAGCGATCAATCGAGCCTGTTGCATTGGACACGCAACATGATCGCTCTGCGCAAACTGTTTCAGGTGTTTGGACGCGGAACCCTCACATTCCTGAATCCCACCAATCGCAAAATCTTGGCGTACTTGCGCGACCTGGACCGCGGTGACGGCACCCACGAGACGGTTCTCTGTGTAGCGAACCTCAGCCGATTTGCACAGCCAGTTTCGCTCGATCTCGCCCGATATGCCGGTTTTGAGCCCGTTGAAATGCTGGGCTACGTTCCTTTCCCGCACATCACTGAAGCGCCGTACGCGCTGGCTCTGGCGCCCTACTCGTTTCTCTGGCTCGAGTTGCAATTGGCAGCCTCTTTGCCGCCTCCGCTTGACTTACCGCAAGTCATTATCCCACTGGAAGAGCCCTCCAATGAGAGCCTTGTAATGGCGCTTCTCGCAACCGGGTGGGATGGGGTTATCGCCGGTACCGGTATTGCTCTTATCGAGTCTTCACTCTCGGCGTGGATGCCGCGTCAGCGCTGGTTCGGCGCGAAAACGCACACAATCCAAAGCGCACGCGTGATCGATTGGGTCGAGCTCTCCGCCAGGGATAATCCCGAGATTTCACAGAGTGACGGTTCTCAATCCGACCAAAGCATGAGTCCGGCTATGTTTTTTGTGAGGGTCGACTATGTAGATGGCGGCTCCGACACGTACCAGGTTCCGCTCGCTGTGAGCGCGGGCTCCGCGGCAGAGGAAATTGTTGCCGCTAAGCCGGAGTGTGTCGTCGCATCCTTTGTCTCTGGTGACCGCGAGGCGGTATTGCACGACGCCACCGTCCGCGAAGACTTCCGCCAGGGAATCCTTGCGCTGATCGAACAGAACAGGTCTCTGCCGCTTTCTTCCTCCAAAACCGCAGCGGAGAGCCTGTCGCCGATCCCGTTGACCGCGCAGCCCGGTGAGGCCGTCCCCGCGCCACAACTTCATTCTGCAGCGCTCGCCGAGTCGAACGTTCAAGAAAACTCAGCGGATCAGCCCGCCGCCGGCGTTCCTACTCGCCCGGAGAGTGTTTTGATCGCCCGTGCATCGTCGGCTTTTGCGGCTGCTTCAAGCTTGCATCCGCAGTCCTCGCATGTCAGTTCCGCGGAACAATCGAATACTTCAATCCTCTACGGCACCGACTTTATCCTCAAACTCTTCAGGCACCTGGAAATCGGTGAAAATCCGGATGTCGAACTTGGCAGATTCTTGACCGAGGTGGCGCACTTTCCACGCATCGCCCCGTTTCTTGGAGACATCTCCGTCGTTCGTGAAGATACGGGAAAAACCACAATTGGCATGCTCCAGGGATTTGTGGCGAATCAGGGCGATGGGTGGCAATGGTTCCTCAAGGAATTAGCCACCTTCTATTTAACCGTGGCTTCGCTTCCTGCGCCTGAAGAGGTCCCTGTACCAAGCTTTCTCAGCGGTGTTGGAGTCGGATCTGTTGCACACAAATACGGGCGCACCTCCATGGAGGCTGCAGCCCTTCTCGGACGTAGAACAGGCGAAATGCATCTCGCGCTTGCCACGCCAACTACCGATCCGGCTTTCGCGGCGGAACCGTTTGTTCCATCCGACCTCGAAGACGATGCAAAGCGCATCGACGCGCAGATCCAGTCAACAATTCAAACCCTGCGCGCTAAGCTTTCAATTCTGGAGGAATCTACCGCAGACGGCGCCGCATTGCTGCTGTCCCGACGAACCGATCTGATGGCTCGTGCAAATGCAATTGCGAAACTACCTGTTGAGGGACAGCGCATTCGAATTCACGGTGATTACCATCTTGGTCAGACGCTACGCACGCTTGGAACTGCGGGATCGGACGACAAATCCGGCGACTTCGTCATACTGGATTTTGAAGGCGAACCGGCCCGTCCACTCGCTGATCGGATTCATAAAAAGTCTCCCCTCAAGGACGTGGCTGGTATGATTCGATCGTTTTCCTACGCGGCGTATGCAGGTTTCGACCAGTTTCGTCGCGAACATTCCGATGTGCCGACCGACACCGACCGCAGTCAGGCCTGGGTTCGATTTTGGCAGAACTCCGTCTCGAATGAATTTCTGGCCGCCTACCGTGAAACAATCAGTCCCAACGCTGCCTTGTTGCCTCCCCTTCAAGACTGCCAGTTCCTACTTGAAGCCTATCTGCTTGAGAAGGCTTTCTATGAACTCCTGTACGAACTCAATAATCGACCCGCTTGGTTGCCAGTTCCGCTGGCCGGCATCTTAAACTTGTAGAAGCCCACAGGGGCAAGCAGAAACAAGACGGTCATGCGCCCTAACGGCACTAAGCTTTTCCCCTGTTGAGAAAGTAGCGATGGCGACAGCAAGAACCATCTCCGACTTTGCGACTTCGTCTGACCGTAGCAACGCCAACTTGCTCGTGTACCTGGTCGCCATGCCGCCGGAACAACTTGGGGCCGTTCTTTCGAACTTGGCCTCCACCCTGGGCAGTGAAGACTTGCTGGTTGCCGCTCCGGAGGGAACACAGGCCGAAGGCTACCCCCCCCTTAAGATCATCCCTGCTCCCGCCAGCAACCCATCGCTGACGCTGACTGCAGCCGACTTCCTGAACGCACACCATCTCGCTGAAAAAGTCGACGCACGCGCAATCCTGATTTTAGGTCAGGAGTCCGGCTCGCTTCATTCCTCGGCATTGCAAGATCTTTCCAGCTCGATTCTCACCGGGAGCGCCGACCTTGCGCTCCCATGCTACGACCTGCCTCCTCGAGCGGGATTGGTCAATTCCGCAATTCTTTATCCGCTTACACGGGCTCTTTTCGCTTCTCGCGCAAGATTTCCGTTGGCCATCGATCTCGGCCTTTCGCCGCGCATGGCGGAACGAATGGCCGGAGCAGCCCAACGCTTCACGGCGATGAACCAGGCCGAAGCGATTGTTTGGCCCGTGAGTGAGGCAGCTGCTACCGGCTTTATGCTGACCGAATTCGACGTAGGGCCGCGAACCCTTCCCCAGCCCACTGAACCGGACATTAACGCGATTCTCGTCGCAGTCACAGGTTCATTGTTTGCTGAAATCGACGCTAAGGCCGCATTCTGGCAGCGCCCCCGGCAATTACCACCAAAGCGAAATGCCCTTGCCCAATCAATTTCCGCGGAGACTCCCGTTGATATCGAGCCGATGCTCGAAGCGTTTCGACTCGCCTACACAAATCTTCAGGAAATCTGGTCCCTCGTCCTGCCTCCTAACACGCTCCTCGGACTCAAGCGATTGTCCGTCACCAATGCCTCGGCCTTTCGCATGCCAGATAACCTTTGGGCCAGAATCGTCTATGACTTTCTCGTCGCATACAGGCTACGCACCATAAACCGTGGTCACTTGCTCGGGGCACTCATTCCGCTTTATCTGGCGTGGGTGGCCGGTCACATCAACGTCACCGCATCGGGCACAAACGCTGAGCGCCATATCGAATCGGTCGCGGCGGCATTTGAGGCAGACAAACCGTATCTTGTGGCCCGATGGAGATGGCCGGACAGGTTCAACCCATGAGAGCCGTATCGAAGACCTCGTCGGGCATGCGATTCACTCATTCGAATCGCATCAATCGGATTGTTCAAGTCAAGGCTCTACCCAAAAATAAATTGCCGGAGTTACATTCGGTCCGCAGCGAGAGACTCGCTGCAAGGAGTAAGTCCAATGGCTAATATCTTTGCAACTGTACTTCAGGCCGCTGTGAGCGAAGCGCCGCAGCCTTTGTACACTGACAACAATTCGATCTTGCATCATATGTCCGAAGCGCTTCACCAGTCTCTCTATCGTGTTCTATCGCTCCTGATAGCGGTTCTTCCCGGGATCCTGGCGTTCATCGTGGCTCTGGCCATATTCACGCTGATCGGAATGGCCCTTTCATCCTTCCTTCGTTGGGGACTTCGCGCCGCAAAGTTCGATGACCGAATGGCACCTGATCGCGGAAAAGTCGAATGGGGCCCGTCCAGTTCTCCAAGTGCATTGATTGCGCGTGGTTCATTCTGGGCATGTGTTCTGCTCGGACTCATTATCGGCGTTTCAGCCTTCGACGCCTCCTATGCTTCCGCGGTGGCACTTCCGATTTCGCTCTTGCCTTACCTGACTCATGCCGTCGGAGCCATCCTTCTGCTCGTAGCTGGCACGCTCATCGCGCGATTCCTCGCCCGCTCGGTCCTTATTGGCGCAGTTAACGCACAGCTCCAATATGCAAGATTTCTCTCGTTGGGAGTCAAATGGTTGGTGCTCGTCCTCACCGCAGCGATGGTGCTTGACCATCTTCAGGTAGGTGGAAACATCGTCGAATTAGCATTCGGCATTTTGTTCGGCGGAATCGTGCTCACGCTCGCGCTTGCAGTAGGACTGGGGTCGCGCGACTTGGTGAGCCGGTCGCTCGAAAGCCACGTCGAGCGATCCGGCGAACGAATATCTTCACCGCCTAATGCCGCAGTCAGCGGACCGGACGATTCGATACGTCACTTCTGACCCTTTCGGTTCGGCGCTCGATGGCCCGTTGGTTCTTTGCCTTGTTCACCCGGAGCGCCTCGCGCGCAATCGTCGAATAACACCACGGACCGGCCACCGACAATTACGCTCTTTCCAATTTCCGAAGAAGTGAAAGGGGCATCGTTCTTTTCAGAATTCATGATCAGGCGCCAACCACTGCCGTTAGGAGGCGGTGGAAGCACGAACTCAACGCCTTCATGATATGCGTTTGTCAGCAATAGAAAACTATCGTCTTTTATAGGCTTTCCTTCAGCGTCACTGATCTCGAGCGTTTTCCCATTCAGCATCAGCGCCAGTGAGCGCGTCCAGGGAGACGACCAAGCCTCTTCCGGCATCTCGTTTCCGTCTGCGCCGTACCACGCAATGTCGCGTACAACGGAGTTCCGGATTACCCGGTCCTGGAAGAACTTTCTTCGATGCAGATTCGAATGCGACAACCGCAGTTGAATGAGTGCCCGGGTAAATTCGATAAGGTTTGTCTTCGCCTTATCCATGTTCCAGTCAAACCACGTGAGCTCGTTGTCCTGGCAATAGGCGTTGTTGTTGCCGCCCTGGGTTCTAAAGAATTCGTCGCCTCCCGATATCATTGGCACACCTTGGCTCAGCAGCAGGGTTGCCAGAAAGTTGCGCACCTGCTTTTCCCGCGCGTTCTTGATATCCAGATCATCGGTCGGTCCTTCGACGCCCATGTTCCATGACTCATTGTCATTTGCACCGTCGGCATTGTTATCCCCATTTGCCTCGTTGTGCTTCTCGTTATAACTAACAAGATCGTTAAGCGTAAACCCATCATGCGCCGTAATAAAATTGATGCTGGCATACGGCTTGCGGCCATCATGCTGGTAAAGATCGCTTGAACCGGTTAGTCGATAGGCAAAGTCGGAAAGCTGACCTTCATCGCCCTTCCAGAACTTCCTCACAGTGTCTCGATACTTGCCATTCCATTCGGCCCACAGCACTGGAAAATTGCCTACCTGGTAGCCGCCTTCACCCACGTCCCAAGGTTCGGCAATCAGCTTGACATCGGCGAGCGTCGGATCCTGGTGAATCGTATCGAAAAACCCGCTCAAGCGATCCACGTCATGTAACTCGCGAGCCAGCGTCGCTGCAAGGTCAAACCGGAACCCATCCACATGCATTTCAGTTACCCAGTATCTGAGGCTGTCCATCAAAAGCTTCAATACTTGCGGATGACGAACATTTAGCGTATTACCTGTGCCCGTGTAGTCCATGTAGAAGCGCGGATTGTCAGCGACGGTGCGGTAATAAGTGGTGTTGCATATCCCCTTGAAGCTGAGCATCGGGCCCAGATGGTTGCCCTCGCAAGTGTGGTTGTAAACCACGTCTAGAATAACTTCGAGACCTGCCGCATGCAGCGCCTTCACCATCTCCTTGAATTCGCGCAGCTGCCCGCCCCGATCTCCGGTGCCGCTGTATCTGTTCGCGGGAGCGAAATAGCCAAGCGTGTTATATCCCCAGTAATTCGTTAAGCCTTTGTCCACAAGGTGCCCGTCGTCGACCATTTCATGAATGGGAAGTAGTTCGACTGCGGTTACTCCAAGCCTTTTCAGATAATCAATGCTGGCAGTGTTCCCAAGACCGGCATATGTGCCGCGCAACCGCTCCGGCACATTCGGATTCAATTTGCTGAATCCCTTCACATGTAACTCGTAGATGATCGAATCAGCAAGCGGGGTCTCCGGAGGGCAGTCATTTCCCCAATCGAAGCGGTGTTCGATAACAACGGACTTCGGCATTCCGGCCGCGCTGTCCTTGTCGCATTTTTGAAGGTCGTCCCCGGTCTCCACTTTGTACGGAAACACCGGCGCCTTCCAGTCGACCCTTCCGGAGATGGCCTTGGAATATGGGTCAACCAGCAGCTTGGATGAGTTGAATCGAAAACCTACCTCCGGCTCCCACAGACCGTCGACGCGATAGCCATAGAGTTGCCCCGGCTTCACATCGACAATGAGACCGTGCCAGACAAACGCCGTTCGTTCCCGCAACGCCACGCGATCGGTTTCTTTGCCGGAATCATCGAAGAAGCAAACGGAAGCCCCGGTCGCGTGTTCAGAGTAGACGGCGAAGTTTGTTCCTTTTGAATCTGCCTTTGCGCCCAGCGGAAGCGGGCGTCCTGGTAAAAGCACACGTGCCATGTATGTTTCTCCAATGAGTTTGTTAGGATAATTTGTCTGTCATGGTTCCCTGTTGACTAGAGATGGCGGTTCCGCTAGAGGTGATGCCTGAAGTTCGCTCGTAATGCATTGTTTTCACTTATATTTCGAAGATTCGTTGTAAATGCCTAGGAGTCTATCAACGGCGCAGCGCCGAAAGTTCTTTACATCAGACATACAATTAGGCAATAATCGCCCTACTTTGAGAGCACGCGGCTCCTCTTCCAGCCCTCTCCCACTCGCGTTCGATCTCCAAGCAAATTCAGGAGGGTCAATCATGATTCGGATCAACCCCATTCTGTTGGGATTGTCTCTCGCGGTTGCAGGTAGCTCTATGGCCGCGGCGCAGCAAACAGCTTCAATGCCAAAAGTTCTGCAGATAACAAGGGAATACCTCAAGCCTTACAAGAATGGAATGGCGCACGATAAAACAGAAAGCGCCTTCATCGCGACTCTGTCCAAGGCAAAGTTCCCCGCTTACTACGTCGGGTTGAATTCGCTTTCCGGTAAGTCGCGCGCCCTTTACCTTACCCAGTACGATTCATTCGGGACCTGGGAAAAGGACAACAAGCTTGTAGAAAAAAACGCCGCGCTTGCTGCCGGGCTTGAACATGCCAGTGTTGCGGATGGCGAGCTTCTTGACTCTGTCGACTCTGTTGTCTACACGTACGACGA
>Ga0302320_10027723_pt1 | contig 10903 bp, 14 predicted proteins | sample Bog_T0_3_FD_202130 | JGI IMG/M metagenome (GOLD analysis project Ga0302320, IMG submission 202130) | Peat permafrost microbial communities from Stordalen Mire near Abisko, Sweden - Bog_T0_3 | ecosystem: Environmental > Terrestrial > Soil > Wetlands > Peat | place: Sweden: Abisko, Stordalen Mire... | reverse complement strand
GGCGAACATAGAGGGAACAACGTGGGACTGGAAGAGGAAATCAGTCCCAAGCCGGCTACGGACGGCGGGAAGTCTTTCGATTCAAGTCGCTATAATAACTTGCTAAGGTTCTACCTTCAGTCGCGCGCCATCATCGCTTTGGTACGAATTATTTCCTTTCTACGGTTGCCCGTTCGCCGTCAAACCGGGCCACGAGCGCAGTTCGCGGCACGGACCGAGAACAGGGGCGCTTCGATCGCCTTGCCCACAATTGATCTGGCGCTCCCTGGATCGTGTCCCCTGACCCGAGAAGAGGGACTCGGGAATTGCAGGGGGATTCCCTTTCAATGCGCCTTGCTTTCTGAGGGGCTGGCCGCTGAAATCGCCATTTTGATAAGTTTCAAGGATGACTTCCCGTCGTGATTCTCAAGCGAATCAATCGGTTCAAATCGACGATAATCCACAGAATAGCCCACAGGCGCCGTCTTAAGAGGTCTTTTCAAGAGTCTAGTTAAGAGTCTATGGCGCAATTTGCGTTCCGAACCAACAGCTTAGATACGAGTCGTACCCCTGCTATTCCGCTTTGTTCCCCCGGGGTTCCCCACTCTCCCCCGGCCACTCCCGATTATCTCCCTGCGATTCCCGAGGCTGGGGAGTTATCCACACCAGATTGGCCATCGCAGGGGATATGGTCGGCTCTTTCCCCCCGCGATTCCTAATTCTCCCCCCGCGATTCCCGAATCATCAAAGTTATCCACAAAAAAGTGTCGCTTGCGACCCCATTTTCCTATTTTCCCCCCGTCATTCCCGTTGTTCCCCCTCCCATTCCGGGCTAGCTTTCCTACTATGGGAATCGCAGGGGGAGATTCTCTGTAAGTGCCCCGGATTCGGGAATGGCAGGGGGATATCGATGTGCCGGAGGTGAAGACCGGATCTGATCAGCCGCTCTCTGAGGTGGAGGAGAAGCGCCTACGGCGCTTCAAGCGGAGCATAGAGAACCGGCGTGGTCGAACCAACCCTGCAATTGTCCCTGGCAAGTTAGCACGAACCTCGGCCTTCGCTCCTCGTAGGCACAACCTTTCTACCGATAGTAGTTTTGAATCGGTCTACATGGTCAGGCCGCACGCTGTAGTCCATGTGCATGGTCGCGAGCTGGGAAGTCAGCATCGAGACGCGATCTACGCCATCTTCCGTTGCCGGGCTAAGAAGGTTAGCGAGCCAAATTTGTCCTATGTCCCCGGCACCACTGATCCGCTGACAGCTTTTCCGAGAATCGAGTACTACTATACACAATCAACCTGGCGCGATTTGCTCCTGACCACTGGCCGAACCGCGCACGTTAACAACCTTGGCTCTCTGCTACGGTGTTTCGAAGAGATCAGATCGGTATCGTTCCGAGTGTACCAAGGAAGCTACGCTGAATATGAGACTCAAATCCAGCGCGGTCGCCTTCCTGGTGCCGGCTTTTCGGACAACCTTATTAACGAGATAAGGTGGGACGGGGTGACGTTAGACAGCAAGGTCACCGTTAAATACGGAGCCTGGGTTCGCCGAACATTTGAAGCGAAAAACCTCGTTAGCCTGAATGCCGAAGTCTATTTCCGCCTAAGATCTGATTACGCTAAGTCGTTCTGGCCGTTTATTGATAGTCAACCTTCTTATACGTACGTCGATGATGCGTTATTGGCTCAGTTAGCCGGCAGGGACTACCGAGCAGAGGACTCAAAAAAGCGCGCGAAATTTCGCGAGGATGTTGTTCAGGCGATGAACGACATGATCGCAGCTGGCGGTCTAAAGGAGTGGCGCTGCGAGGTTATGGGAGCAGGCCGTCTGAAGACCTACCGCTACCACTATACCCACGCTTTGGAGCGCCAAGGGGTATTGGCCCTCGATTCACCTGTGGAGGAGGCGACCGCATAACGGTCAACCACCTTCACGTCCCAGCAGCCCGCTCTCGCGCAGCTTTGGGCCGATCTCACCCTCAATTTCTGCAAGACGGTTGCCCATTCGAGTCATCTCAGACCGAAGGTGCCGCCATTCCTGGAGCAAGCGAGCTTCCTTGTCGGAGTCGGAGCCGAGTCGGAGCCTAGCCTTAAACGCTTCGACCTCGCGTCTTAGCACGTCCCGACGCACCAAGTTTTCCTTGCGTGCAAGTTGCATATGATCTGCCGGCAGGGTCACGAGCTGGTAGGCCGTCGCGTAGCTATTTGGTAGCTCTTCTTCGAGAAGGAGGCCCTCGTCGACCGCCATCGCCACAGCGCGAAGCTGGTAGGCAACGCCTTTGCCGAAAGGCAATTGCGGTAGGATTGTTGCTTCAAATGTTCGATGAAATCGCTCTTTGGCGCGCACCAGATAACGGCCGATCGCTAGAAATTTTTCCTGCGCCTCCTTCCAAAGTTTTCCGATCTCCTCCACCACCTCAACTTCGGATGTTAGATCTCGGATTGAGTTACTAAGCACTTGATACCGCTCAGTTTCTACGTCCACAATTGCCCCGCGCGACAAGGCGACGCTGCGGGTCTTCGACACGGCCCATCTTTTGGGATCCTGACCTGTCATTCCGCTTCTCCGAGACCGATTTCCCGACGCACGTAGTTCCATACCCCCTGAAGGTCGGACGCGCCGAGAGCCCCCCTAACCTCTACAACGCCGAGGCCGCTGCGATGCGTTCGTTGAATATCCTCCAAATCGCGAACGTCGAACGGGCAAAGAGACCCGTAACGGCTCAACTCCAACTTCGCCTCGCCAAAGCTGTTTTTCCCCCGGGCAGTTCGATTCAGCAAGAAGGCCGATCGACGCCCTTCCCGGCGAACGAATTTAGCCCAGTCGATAACGGTCTCGATGTCGGGCGCTCCCTGACCAGTCGGCACCAGGATAAAATCGGCTCGGCGAACGAGCTCTTTTATAGCAACTGGATTTGCCTCGACGCCGGGAGGCGTATCGACGCAGACTAGGTCCAAACCCTCTTGCCTAGAGATTGATTCTAGAGCATCCACAGCCTCGTTTAATGGAACCTGAAAATGGCCAAAGGGCGGGGCTTCTTCCGGACGCCTTTGGTACCAGAGCGTCAGTGAGCCTTGGGCATCCAGGTCAACCGTGGCGACGGAAAAGCCGTCTTGAAGAGCGCAAATTGCCAGATTGCGCGCAGTCGTAGTCTTTCCGCTTCCACCCTTGGCAGATGAGAGCAGCAAGATTTTCGCCTTTGCTTTGGAAGAGCTAACTTCCTGGTGGAGGGCCGCCCGCGTCGACACAGAAATCTCCCTCGCCGTTACCTTTCGCGAATGGCCCGCCATAACACAGCGTCGCCGCGCCGCGAAAGGTTTAACATGTTGAACCTTTGCAAAAACTGCGGTTCACAGATAGGTGCGCGGCTTGTGCCGGATGCTGATCGCTGGCCCGAGTCAGATCTGGCGCCATTTCGGGGATCCAGGGCGATTCATTCCCGGCGCCGGCCGCGGGTCGTCGTACCCGTCAAGCCCTTGGATTGCGATCTGATCGGTGCAGCAACTGCGGGCGCAGACGTTGCTGTATGCGGCCGAGGCGGTATAGAGGCAAGCGTGGGCCGCTGGATTGAGTGACCTGCCAAGGGCAAACTGCAGCGACCGCAGGTCTTTTCTCCAGCAGTGGATCAGCGCCGCCTGGCAAAAAGTCCGTCGGGCAGGCCGGCTATGTTGTCGACACCTTCCCTCGGGCCGAGCGCGCGCGTCGCAGGAGCGGTAGTCGAGATATGCCCACGGACCGTTATCCTTAGACCTGCTGCATGCTGTGCCTCAGCTCCTAAACCCACAGCCGCTGATCGAGTGCCGATCTGCCGACACGGCATATGAAGAGGCGTCCGGAGTGGCGGCATTCGAACAATGCCTCGACGACTATTCTCTCGATTACGGGCGCAACTATGCGCCGCAAATGCCCGTCCCAGCCTGAGGGCGCCTCCCGGTCCGCTAATAATCGTCGGCTTATTCCAAGCCGGTAAAACGCTTAGGCCGACGACCGCCTGGCGAACCAACCGTTTGCACAGCAAACTCGCAGACGCAGAATGCGCTCGCACCCCGGAGCGAAAGACCAGGTCAGGCGTGTTGGCGCCCCGTTCAGGCGTAGCGGGACGCACCAGCTTCATGTCTGGCATGCAGAAGAAATAGGCCGACACTACAGCCGCCAGGCAGGCGCGCCGACGTGGCAGAGCCCTTAACCGGTTGGTGGCGGCGGAAGGGCGTAGTGGTCCGCGAGGACCGCCCGAAGTTGGCATTCAGGCTGGAAGCGGTGACCGGTTTGCGCGGCGTGCTGCGTCCGATAATGTAAAACTTATGAGAAGGCCTTGTTCCCGGAAACCCATGCGCGTTACAGTGGTCTGAAGGTGCAACCGCTCTAAAGAGCAGTTTCCGCGGAGAGAATAATGCCTAGCCTAGTGTGGAATAATTTCCTAGCCGGGTGGCTATGTATTGTGTTACTGAGTTTGGCGCTCGGAATATACATCTATTCTAACAAACAGCGGCCCCATGATACCATCTGGCGGTTTACAGCAGCTGGTTGTGCAGTTTCAGCAGTTGTTTCTATTTACATGTTGCTGCACGATATCTCAATATGGTTATATCTTCACTGAGACAAGAAGCTGGGAAGCGCCCTAGTTTGGGACCATCTCGATGCCCGACAAGGGGACTTATCAGGCATACGCCGTCCAGCTGGGACGCCGCTTGTCGGTGCCGACCGCGCCGCTGTCGGATTGCGGTGACATTCCGCCTGAACCAACTGGTCGTGTGCAGGCGGACCGGACCGCCAATTGTCGCTGGTCCTGGCGGGGAATATGATAGCTCTTTGCGTGGGAGGACTGGATGGATCAGGAGGAATTGGGCCTGCTGTCCCGCTATCCAGCGGTCCATCGGCGCTTGCTTACGGTGGACGACTACCACCGGATGGGCGAAGCCGGGATTCTGACCGAGGACGACCGCGTCGAGTTGATCGAAGGGGAACTCGTCGTCATGTCGCCAATCGGCAGCGGACACGTGGCGGCCGTGAATGCGCTCAACCGTCTGCTGGTAATGGCGGTCGGCGACAGGGCATCCGTATCGCCGCAGAATCCGGTGCGCCTGGACAGGCGCTCCGAGCCGCAGCCCGATTTTGCCGTACTCAGGCCACGCCCGGACGGATACCGGACGTCGCTGCCGAACCCAGATGACGTTTTGCTTGCCGTCGAGGTCGCCGACAGCAGCCTAGTCTACGACACGGGAGCAAAGCTGGCGCTGTATGCCAGCCGCGGAATCTGCGAAGTTTGGGTAGTGAACCTCATTGACAGGGAGGTCCAGATCCACCGGAAGCCAGATGGGGATCGATACGAGACTTCCTTCCGGGCCGGCTGCTCGGACATCCTCCAAATTGAGGCCCTTCCCGGCGTGATCATCGCCGCCGGGCAGGTTTTTGGTTAAGTGTGTTCCTTCGCCCGCCACCTTTTCCCTGCCCAATGCGGACCCGGCGCCGATGGCGGCATCGCGATGCCCATACCGCTGAGCGGCGGGCGCGGGATCGGGAGCGGAGACACCCGGGAGGCACGGTAATTCCTTACCGTGCCGAAGGTATGGCCAGAGGTGGCAGTTGCCACAACTGAGTGAGCCACTTGGTGGGTCGCAGAAATTCCCGTAAGCAGGTCCCGTTGCACAAGGACTGAAACTATGGCGATCGGCACGGTGAAATGGTTCAACGCGACCAAGGGGTTTGGCTTTATTCAGCCTGAAAGTGGCAACAAGGACGTGTTCGTCCACATCAGTGCAGTGCAGGCGGCCGGCCTGAAAGGCCTGAACGACGGCCAGCGCGTGAGCTACGAAGTGCAGATGGAGCGCGGCAAGGTGTCGGCGGGCAACCTCAAACTGGCCTGATCGGCCTTAAATTGGGAGGGCGGCGACGGCAGTCAGTCGCCGTCGCCAGTCGCGCGTCCGGGTCCGGCCTGGCAGAGGCGCTCGACATTTGGCGGTTCGTCCTGGTGCCGGCTTTTCGTCCGCGGGCCGTATGCCCGACGGTCAGGCTTATCGGGCATAAGGGGATGGAAGGTGCTTACCGCGCGGAACGTTGCAATGGTTGTGGGGAAATGACGCGGCGAAGGGGAGGGACGTAACCGAGTGCGCGCGGAGGTCGCGAAGTGTCCGCCGGTACCGCAGGACGGCGGTGGCACGAGGGCCGACCTACTCCATTAGAGAGCTGGGCGAAGCGCGGCGAGGGACTGGTGCTGACGAACTGGCAACATCGAGCATTAGCCGCCAGGTCAACGCACGTAGATTTGGTGACGAAGACGTTGACCGTGAAATCGGCTCGGCGCAGTTTTAGCAAGGCTTAGACGAGCGGATATTCGGACGGTCAGAAGACCCTCTGTCGTCTCATGCTCAGACGCCAGGGCGTTATCCGAATGTACGGCTTTATTAGACGGCGCCTTGTTATAAAGGTTAGCTGTGAGATTGCACGAATCATTGGAAGGATTCGGCCGATGCCGGAGCGCTTGGTTGACGTATTTAACAGTCTCGGGATCGCGCTACACACATTTCCGGTCCAAATCGAAGACCCCAATGCTACGGAAGAAGACTACAAAGCAAGGGCTTTGGAGCTGGCGTCCCATGTGCAGCTTGTACCCCAGGATGACGTCGAGACCATGACCGCCAGGATGCACGTGAGCCGGCCTGGACCCGCGACCCCAATTGGCGACGACCTACATGTATTGTTCGGAACGAGACAGGGGCTCGAAAAGGTCGTCCGCGAACGCGCTTACTTTATCTGGCAACAGGATGGCAGTCCGACGCATGGCAGGGCCGAAGAACACTGGCATCGAGCTCTCGAACAACATCTTCGCGAGCGTGCCTACTTTATTTGGAAACGCGAAAGCTGCCCGGAAGGACAAGCCGACGAGCATTGGCGTCGCAGCGTAGAATGGGAGACGTATTGAACTTTTAGCCATCGGCGCCGATCTCCAGTTGTTATCATTGGCGCTAGGCCACGGGGTTCAGGCGGGCCATCTCTGGCCTCGCGAGCGGCGGCTCCGTGGCGCTGGGCGTCCGCAGTTGGTCCCGACCACTGGGGAGGGGCCTTCGCCGGGCTGGTGTCGCGTCGGTGGAACAAAGATGCGCCGGAACACCGCGCCCGCGGCTCGCCGCCTCCTGCCAGCTGCGCACCGCCCGCACCGGGCAGAGCTCGGTGGCGCCGTACGGGATGGCCATGACGACACCGCTGCCGGTGCGATCCCCTTGTGGCAGCGTCAGGCGCAAGCCCCGCTCGCTCGCCTCCAGGTGCTCGACCCGGATCGCCGCCAGTTCGGCGCGGCGCACCGCGCCGGCGAAGCCGACCAGCAGCCGTGCCCTGGTTGATGACAAAGCATCCTGGATCGTGACAAAAGCGCCCCGGATCATGGCGAACGTTCGCGTCCGTGTCGAAAAGCTGCCCGACAGGGCAACAGATCGAGCTGGACCACGATCAGGTTGTGCCGGTGGCCAACGTTGGGGAGCCACGCGTTATCACCGGCCGGCTGCTGCTGGTCGGTGCCGGATGCGGACATCGCGACGATGGTGCCGCAGCTCGCCGCGCTGCCGATCGGTGGGCCGCGCCAGTCGATCAGGCACCCGGAGCAGCGGCTTTCCAGGTCTTTCCTGCATCCCGGCAGCTCCAATCGGGAGCGACTTTTACAGTTCAGCAAAGTGTCCGTAACCGATCGTTTACAGAGGTGGCCGGGTGCAGGGCAGCGCCAAAACGACAGATCGGCCCGGGAAGGCGGCCAGGTGCACCAATTCCACCACGCCCGACAGGGGCCGTTATCGGGCATACGTTCGGGCTGGTTGGCCGCGCGAGAACCGAGGGCCCGACTGTCGCGTGGACCGCGCAACGGCGGGCCGGTAGGCGCCGGCCGTCACCGGCGCTATCCCGAACGTCCCGTCATGTTCCGGGTCGCGGCTTCGGCCGCGGCGTCGAATCAGTCGCGCACGGCGCGCGGCCGGTCCGGCCGGCCTTGGCTTCGCCCGCGTCATCCCGGCTGAGTGTCGATAAAGTTTCACAAACGGCATCCAGGGGACGCCTCGGCTCTTTGGTCGGGCGATCGGGGCTGTGCTCGCTTCAAGCCGAAGCCGTCGGCACACGGGGCTTGCGCCGCCGGCCGGCCGGCGGCCACGGTCCGCCGCATGTTTGCCGTAGACGAAGCATGCCGCCGCCATCCGCCGGGTGTTCACCGAGGAAGGCGAGCTATCCGCTGTCGTGGAATTGCGCCGCCGGTTTCCTGGTGTCGCGCCCGGCCCCAACGCGCGCGAGTGCGTAAGGATGATTGCCGGATGGACCCCGCCGCCTGAACCGGCGGATCGTGTGGTTCCCCTGCGGCCGCGCCGGTCATCGCCGGCGGGACGGCGCCCCCGCTGAGTCCGGCTTTCCGCGGCGGCGCAAGCGCCAGCAACGGCCATGTGTTCATCGCGTCGGCTGGACCCAACGCCGCCAATCGGACGGAACCCTACACGCGTTGTCGCCCGTCGGCGACAACGCCGTCGGCCGGCCGTGATAGACAGGGAGCATGCGCGACCACGATCACCTCTACCACCGTCTGTTTGAGAACCCCGCCATGGTGGCCGAGCTGCTGCGCGACTTCGTCGCCGGGCCCTGGCTCGATGACCTCGATCTGGAGCGCATGGAGCGGCAGAACGCCAAGTTCCATGCCGAGACGGGCAAACGGCGGGAAGGCGACATGATCTGGCGTATCCCGCGGCGCGATGGCGGCGACACCTACCTGGTGTTGCTGCTGGAGTTCCAGTCCACCTCCTACCATTGGATGGCGCTCCGCGTGCTGGTCTATGCCGGTCTCCTGTGGCAGCAGCTGCAGGATGAGAAGCGCCTGCTGCCCGACGGCAGGCTGCCGCCGATCCTGCCGGTCGTCTTGTACAATGGTGACCGGCGCTGGGCGGCGCCGCTGGCGCTGCATGACCTTGTCGGGCTGCCCCCGAATTCGCCATTGTGGCAATGGCAGCCGACGGTGAGCTATCAGATAGTGGACGAAGGCGCTTTCGCCGAGGATGATTTGGCGAATCGGGACGCCCTTCTGGCGCTGCTGTTCCGGTTGGAGAGTTCACCTGACCCGGGGCAGGCTGTCGTTTTGGCCGACGCGTTGCTGGCGTGGTTCAGGCGTCATCCGGGGTTTGAGAGGGCGCGGTCTGTCTTTGCCGAGTTGCTGGGCGCGGTCTTGGAGCCGCTGGCGCCGGGGGTTCGGGTGCCGGAGGAGTTGTTGGAGATCAGGAACATGCTGGCGTCACGGGCTGAGGACTGGAAGCGGCAGTGGCTGCAAGAGGGCGAGCTGAAAGGCCGACAAGAAGGCCGTCAGGAAGGCCGTCAGGAAGGCGAGCAGATGGGCCGCCGGCAGGGCGAGGCGGCCATATTGCTTCGCCAGTTGGAACGCCGGTTTGGTGCACTACCGGGCTGGGCCTCGGATCGCATCGCGACGGCGGACACCGTCGCGCTGGAGGAGTGGAGCCTGCGCGTGTTCGACGCCGCAAGCCTCGACGACGTCCTGCGCTGAACCGATCGCCGCACCGAAACGAGACCGTCGACAACACCCGCCGCCGCAGGGCGCCCAAGGCGCGCACTGCCCCCGGATCTGAGACGCAGTGGGCGAGTCCGCTACAGCACCCCGTTGAGCGGGTGGCCGTCGAACGGGTCGCCGAGTTCGAGGTATTCGTCGAGCACGGCGTAGCTCTTGTGCCGGCCGAATTGCTTGAGCCGGGTCGGGTGGACGCCGCGATCCATGCCGGTGGTGAGCGCGCCACGCTTGAGGCTGTGGCCGCCGACCTCGTCGGGGTCGAACCCGGCCTTGGCGGCGCGGGTCTTGATGATCCGTGCCACGGTGCCGGCATCGATCGCCCTGGTGCCGACGACGGGGGCGGGCAGGGGGCCTTCGCCCACCTGGTGTCGCGTCGGCGGCACCCAGATGCGCCGGAACACCGCGCCCGCGGTGATGTTCGCCGCCTCCTGCCAGCGGCGCAGCGCCCGCACCGGGCAGAGTTCAGTGGTGCCGTAGGGGATGGCGACGGTGACGCCGCTGCCGGTGCGGCCTCCCTTGGAGCGGGGCAGGGTCAGGCGCAGGCCCCGCTCGCTTGCTTCGATGTGCTCGACCCGGATCGCCGCCAGCTCGGCACGGCGCAGCGCGCCGGCGAAGCCGACCAGCAGCAAGGCGCGGTCACGCAGCCCGGCCAGGTCGTCGGGAATGTCAGCTAGGATCTGGCGCAGGATATCGGCGGTGGCGGCGAGCTTCTTGGCCGGCAGCTCGCCGGCATCGGCGGCGGCGCGGTGGATGCCGGCCACGGTCGCCGCGACGTGGGCTTCGGCAGTGGGGACCGGCAGGCCGGCGATGAAGTGCAGGTAGCGGATGGCGGCGCGGCGCAGTTCGACGGTGTTGACGGACAGGCCGCTGCCGCGTTCGGCGGCGAGAAAGGCGACAACGTCGGCGGCGTGGGCGGGCAGGCAGGGCAGCTCGTGGCTGCCGCACCAGGAACACCAAGCGCGCACCCCGGTGCGGTAGGCGCGCCTGGTGTTGTCGGCTTTGGCCCGGCGGGCGTAGGCGTCGGCTGCCAGCCGCGCGGTGCCGATCGTGCCGTCATGGTCCGGGACCACGGCTTCGGCCGCGCTGTCGAACCAGTCGCGGATAGCGCGCGGCGTCGGGTTGGGCGGAAGCGGGACCGGCGGCAGCGGCGGGATGGCGGGCCGGGTGTCGATCTGCCTTCCGCGCTTCAGTAGGTCCCTTTAGCGCTTCAGTAAGCGGCCGACGTGAGTAGGGCAGGGGGCGCAACGCTTCCATGGTGTCGCGAACCCTAGATCGTAATCCTGCGAAGTAGGCAATTTCAATGGCTTGCGTTGCCCCAGGATCGCGATAAAATATCCTAGATCGCGATAAAAATCTCCTGGATCCCAATCCAAAACTGATGTG
>Ga0302320_10027722_pt1 | contig 10904 bp, 10 predicted proteins | sample Bog_T0_3_FD_202130 | JGI IMG/M metagenome (GOLD analysis project Ga0302320, IMG submission 202130) | Peat permafrost microbial communities from Stordalen Mire near Abisko, Sweden - Bog_T0_3 | ecosystem: Environmental > Terrestrial > Soil > Wetlands > Peat | place: Sweden: Abisko, Stordalen Mire... | reverse complement strand
CTCAGTTGTCTCCCGAGAATCAATTGAGTGTTCTTGAGCGGCTTGTTCACCGGATGCGTCAGAAATCGGAATCGAGTCAAGACGATTGGGAAACCGGCCTTTCCGCGATGGCTGCTGATCCCGAAATGCAAAGGGAACTCAGAGTCATTAACTTAGAGTTCAGTTCCACGGAAGCAGACGGCTTGGGGAGAGTCTGATGGCAATTCGGCGCGGCGAAATATATTTGGTCAACCTCGATCCCGTCCGCGGGCGAGAACAGGCGGGATTTCGGCCGGTTCTGGTGCTCTCGTCGGACTCTATAAACCGCCTCCCCTTGGTGGTCTCGGTGGTAGTTGGCACAAAAGGTGAAAACCTGAAGCGAGATTATCCAGGCAACGTGCGCGTCTCGCCGAAGGAAAGTGGATTGCCGATGGAAACAGTATTTCTTTGCTTTCAACTCCGGTCGATTGATCCGGGACGATTCACTGGCCCGCCCGCCGGCAGGATTTCCGGTTCAATTCTCGGAGAAGTCGAAAACGCGGTCCGTCGCTGCCTTGGTTTGTAACCTGGTAATTGATCCTTATGTCGCAATGACCCCCGAATTATCTTTTCCAAACCCCAGGCTCAATTAAAATCCCCCGCGTTATGCCATCATTCGACATCGTTTCCGAAATCAGTACCATGGAAATTGAGAATGCGGTCAACCAGGCCAAAAAGGAGCTGGCCACCCGCTTCGATTTCAAGGGCTCCAACGCCGAAATCGTTCTCGAAAAAAACGAGATCAAACTCTCCGGGCCCGACCATTACAAAGTCGCCGCCCTCCACGAAATCGTCATCGGCAAGCTGGCCAAACGCAACGTCAGCCTCAAGAGCGTCGAGTCCCTGCCGCCGGACCTGTCGCCCCTCGGACACGCCCGTCAGGTTGTCAAGATAAAGCAGGGCCTCGAACAACCGGTGGCAAAACAAATTACCGCCTTTATTCGTGACACCAGGCTCAAGGTCACCACCCAGATTCAAGGCGATGCCGTCCGCGTCACCGGCAAAAGCCGCGATGATTTGCAGGCGGTGATTGCGGCGGTGCGCGGCCACGATTTCCCGGCCGCGCTCGGCTTCCAGAACTTTCGCGATTAACGGGACGTTTCGTGCTTGACGCGTGGAGCGCGAGGGACTTGCATTATCCACGTGATGAAAATGAAAAATCTAAAATCAATTTTGGCCCTGGCCCTGTCACTTTCGGCTCTGAACCTCTTTGTCTCCGGCTGCGTTTCCACGCCGGACGGCGGCAGCAAGTTCGGCGTTCCTTGGAAGGACACGCTGACCCGCCGCTACCCGCGTTCGGCCGAACAATTGGTTATCGCAACCCGGACGGTTCTCACCCGCAACGGCAAATTGCTGGTGGACAATTCCGTCAATAATACCTTTGAGGCCAAGGTCAACGAACGCTCCGTCTATGTGAGAATCACCAAGGTGGATGAGAAGGCCACCGAATTGAAAATCATGGTTCGCACGGGGATGGGCGCCGATATCGATCTCGCGGCGGAATTGGACAAGCAGATCGCCCTGCAATTGACGGTGACTCCATAACCCGAATCGTTAACGACTTTTCGGGGAGCGCGACTGTCTCAGCCCGCCCTGCGGGCCAGCAACCAACCATGCCATCTGTCGCGTCCGTCGGCGTCTCGCCGACGGAACGTTGCGCAAACCTAAAACTCGCGCTTTAGTTGGCCATCCGAGCGTATCGCTTAATATTTGGGCGCCGTTACACCAATAGCGTTTCCCCTCACCCCGCGGTGAAGCCCGCGTGACCTATCTTTTAAGCCCGAGGTTTCTCTCGTAGTGGCCGAGCGTCTTGAGCGTTGTTTGCCGCCCCGCCTTCATTTCCCCTCCCAATGCCGCCAATCTGGCTTGGGTCGGCTCAACAATTCCCGGCGCCGAGAAACGCTCCAGGATGCGGCGCAACGTCGCCTCCGCCCCGGCCAGGTCTTTGCCCACCCGGATTTGCAGGTCGGCCATCAAATTGAGCCACTGCGCGATGTGCTTGGGCGTCTCGTTCGGCAGCCCGATAAGTTGCTCCAACTGGTCCACCGCGAGGTCCAACCGCTGAAATTGGTCGGCATACAGGACAGCCAGCTTTTCCCTCGTGGCGGTATCCGACGGATGCATCTCCAATTGCCTGACGTATTCAGCCGCGAGCGTATCCGGATCAGGAGTGGCCGGGACCGGGGCCGTATAATCTTTCCGCAAACCGGCGTCCTTGATTCCGGGTTTGATCACCGTCGGTGCCCCTGACCGCGCTGCCACCAGATGCTCCATCGTCGGCAGGTGGGCCAATCGTTGCGCCGCCTGATGCGCCGCCGGCGTGTTCGGCAATTCGTTGATGATCCGTTGCAATGCCAGCCCCGCCGCTTCCGGGTCTTGCGCAAACTGCAATTGCCAGTCGGCAATCGCCGTCAACGCCGACGCCTTGCCGTGCGGCGTGGCGGCGGCGTCTTCCATCCACCGCTCCAACGTCAATTGCGCCCCGGGCAGATCGTTCATGTCCTCCACCAGAATGGACGCCAGCAACATCGTTCCCCGGAAATCACCCGGAAATTTCTCCAATTGTTCCCGGATGGCGGCGATGGCCTCGCGCGGATGCCCGTTGCGCCGCTTGGTTTCGGCGATGGAATAAAATGGCTGCGGCTCAATCTCTGTATCGCCGCCGTCAATCGCGTTGGTAATTGAGCCGGCCACCATGGAACCGACATGCGGCGCCCACATCACCGCCACCACCACTGCCGGGATCAATACAACCAATGGCCAATACTGCTGCGGAAACGAGGGAAGCACCCAAATCGTCCAACCCACCAGCACGGCCGTAATAATCCATTTCACCAGCAACCGGGTCGGATCATTGCTTTTCTTCAAAAGACGCCATCCGAAGGCGCACCCTATCCCCGCCAGCAACAGTAAAGTGGCGACGTCCTCAATCAGACGCAGCGTCCTCGGGTTCATTCAATACTTTACAGTATCAAACTTCAGGTCAGTATGCGAGTGCAATTTCAAATTATCTATTCCGATCTCCTTCAACTCACCGTGGCCCTGGGCGTCCTTTTTGAAGCTCGACGAATCCAGCGAAAACTCCTTCACCTTGTTGCCCGCAGCATCGTAGCCCTCGGCATAAAGCAGGCCGAGGTTCTCTTCGTCAATCGAAGATCTCACCCGCACGATGCCGCTCTTAAGCTCGTTGGTGCTATCCAACACGGCGCACGGCTGGCCCAAACGGCGTTCGCCGGCCAGACGTTGCTGGCCCGGCCAGTGGAAGAAATCCAGCCCGAGTTCCTCAATCGAAAAATCGGAGCCGCCAAAGGACTGGCCCAAAGCATCGGGCGAGAGGGGGACCGGTTCGGGCAGCGCCGCCCCCGGCTGCGGGGCGCGGGCGTAGAGATATTGGTTCGGGCCGCTGGTGGCGTGAATGATGATCAGCTTTTCCGCTCCTGCCGTCGCCGTGTTGCTGGTCTCGTAAATGGACTCCCACTTTCCTCCTTCCAAAATCACCTTGCAATCCACCGGGACCTCGCTCCGGTTCCGGCCGGATTTGATGACAAAAACCCCATGTCGATCTGACGGTTCCACCGGAGCACTCGAGCATAATTCCTGCGCCAGATCCTTCCCCGTCAACCCCGCTACCACATTGGCCGGAGGAGTCGGAGAACCCCCGCCGAACAGCATCTGCGGCAGACCGAAGGCTGCCGCTGCCGCCAGGCACCCACATACGCAACGCCGGAAGGGCGAACGCCAGCCTTGTTCACAGAAATTGTTTGGAACTCGGCCGGGCATTAAAAAGGCACATCCTTATTTTGAACGCAATGCCAGCGGGAAGAGTTGTGAAATCTCGCTCACAAAATGCGCCTTCAACTTCTGTCGGACCTCCACCGGCACCTCCAGCCAATCGTTCCGGTTCTGGTCGGGCAGAATCACTTCCTTCATCCCGGAGCGCGCCGCCGCCAGCACCTTTTCCTTTATGCCTCCCACCCGCAGAACACGTCCGCGCAAGCTGATCTCCCCGGTCATGGCCAATTCCGACCGCACCCGCCGCTGCGTGAAAAGCGACGCCAGCGCCGCCACGATGGTCAAGCCGGCGCTCGGGCCATCCTTCGGCGTCGCGCCAGCCGGCACATGAATGTGAACATCCCGTTTCTCAAAATCGTTGTAATCGATGCCCAGTTCCGTGGCGCGATTGCGCAGGAAACTCAACGCGGTCTGCGCGCTTTCCTTCATCACGTCGCCCAGCGAACCCGTCAAAATCAACTGTCCCTTCCCCGGCATCCGGGTCGCCTCAATGAACAGGATTTCACCGCCAACCGGCGTCCAGGCCAGTCCGATGGCAATTCCATTTTGCGAAATGCGCTCGACCAACTCGGAGGTAAAGGTGGGCGGTCCGAGATAATCCTCCAGCTTCTTCGGTGCGATGGTCAGCGGCTCAAAAGGTGTCTTGCTCCCGACAATTTTTCGGGCGGCCTTGCGCGTCAGGGCCGCAATCTCGCGTTCGAGCTGCCGAACCCCGGCCTCTCTCGTATATTCATGGATTACCCTCCGCAAGGTTGTATCCGGGAAGCGCACCAATTTCTTCTTCAACCCATGCTCCTCAAGCTGCCGCGGCACCAAATGGCGTTTGGCGATCTGCAATTTTTCCGATGCCGTGTAACTGGGCAATTCGATGACCTCCAGCCGGTCGCGCAGAGCCGGATGGATGGGATCCAGCCAGTTGGCCGTGGTAATAAAAAGCACGCGCGACAGATCGTAGGGCAAATCAAGGTAATGATCGCTGAAGGTGCTGTTTTGCGCCGGGTCCAGCACTTCCAAGAGCGCCGAAGCTGGATCGCCGCGAAAATCCGCGCCCACCTTGTCCAATTCATCCAGCAAAATCACCGGGTTGCTCGACTCCACGCGCCGCAATGACTGAATGATCCGGCCTGGCAAGGCACCGACATAGGTCCGGCGATGCCCGCGAATCTCCGCTTCGTCGCGCATTCCACCCAGGGAAATACGCGCAAATTTTCTCCCCAACGCCTCCGCCACGCTCTTGCCCAGGGAAGTCTTGCCCACGCCGGGCGGTCCGACCAGACAGAGAATCGGCCCCTTCAATTGCTGCTTCAGCTTGATAACCGCCAGGAATTCCAGCAAACGATCCTTGACCTTCCTTAATCCAAAATGTTGCGCCTCCAGCAGTGCCGCTGCGTCTTCCAGGTCCAGTTTGTCCTCGGTAAACTTCGCCCACGGCAGATTGATCAGCCAGTCGAGGTAATTGCGGGTCATGGTGTACTCCGCCACCGCCGGCGGCATTTGTTGCAGGCGGTCCAGCTCTTTGAGCGCCACTTTCCTGGGTTCCTCGGGCAGGTGATTCTGGTCCACCTGGTCGCGCAATTCCTTGACTTCGGCCGCGCCGGAATCGACTTCGCCCAACTCGCGTTGAATCGCCCGGATTTGTTCCCGCAGGAAGAAGTCGCGCTGATTCTTGGACATCGAGGTGACCACCTCGTTTTGGATTTTGGAGCCGAGCTTGAGCACCTCCAGTTCGCGGCTCAACAAGGGCAGCAAACGGGACAGACGCGCCTTGGCCTCGGGCAATTCCAACAAATGTTGCCGCTCCTCCAGACTGAGATTCAAATTGGCCGCGATCAGGTCCGCCAACCGCGCCGGATCTTCCGCATTGAACGCCGCCACCTTTACCTCCTCCGCCAGCGTCGGCGACAACTTGATGATCTCCTGAAACTCCCGCGCGGCGTTGCGGGTCAGCGCCGCCAGTTCCAGCGACGTGTCCACCAGATCCTTCAACTTCTCCACCCGCGCGATCAAGTACGGCGTCTCGGAAACAAATTCCTTGATCCGGAAGCGCCGTAATCCCTCCACCAGCACCCGCACTGTTCCGTCCGGGAACTTGAGCATCTTGCGCACCCGCCCCGCGCAGCCGTGCAGCCAAAGATCCGCCGGGCCGGGGGTCTCGATTTCGGGATTCCGCTGCAAGACCAGCCCGAGAAAACGATCTCCCGCCACCACGTCGTCGATCAAACGAATGCTTTGGGCTGTTTCCACCAGCAACGGCGTCGTTGTGTCGGGAAAAATAACAATGTCGGCCAGGCCAAGAATCGGCAGCGTTTCCGGCATGGACTTGGACCAGATTTTCGTCCCGGAAGCATCCCCGTGGCTTGGTCCGCCAGCGCCCAGAATGTTTATGAATTCTGTTTCCTGGCTGAACGGCGGTTTCCCTGGTTCATCGGAACTCATGCTTCGGCACAGGAATCGGAGCCGGCGGCGGGAACATCAATTCGCAAAAAGCCGTTCTGATAAGCGGCCTTGGCCTGATTCAAATCATATCCGGGCGGCAGCTCGATCAGCGTTTCGAAGGTGCCGTAATTGATTTCCATGACCAGAAACTTGCATTGTCCGGTCCGGCAGCCATCACCTCGTTGGCCGCTGATTTTCAACCGGTTGCCTTCAATCACCAGTTCCAGGTCCTCGCGTTGCATGCCCGCCAGTTCGACTTTGATGACGACGCCCGAATCGGTCACATAGACATCGGTATTGGGAACCCAATGTGCTTCTGGTTCGTGGGCGGTCAGATGGTGTTTTTTGCTAAAGTGCAATTCGGCAACAATCTTTTGCATGGTTATCGTCTCGTATATTATCTCAATAACTGGTGCAGCGCAAGCGGCTTCGGTTGCCTTTGTCTGGGAAAACAGCCGCCAGCCGGCAAAATCAGGCTTATTTCATTTTGACAATCACCTGCCCCCGCGCGCCCTTCCGGGCGTGGAAGACCACGGAGTTCTTGTTCGGTGTCCCGCCGCCTGAGCCGCAGCCGCAATGCGTATCGTGTTCAAAGCTGAACTTCCGCCGGCGCGGCCACGCTCTGAACGCAAATATCCCCGCCGTGCCAACCACCATTGCCAATGCTGCAATACTCTGCCAATCCATAACTGTAAGATAATCCGTTAATGTCTAAGTGCAAATCGTTTCTGGCAAAAGTGACCCCGCGCGGCCATGACGGGCCAACATCGCGCTGATGGGGATTTGGCTGGCCCTCTGGTTCCCTCTCCCCGTTGAGCGGGGAGAGGGAATCGGATGGAAGGCGTGGTGGTGGTGTCAAGCGCCCCTGACACTCATTCCCCTGACATCCCGGCTATCTTTCGTTGGCTGCCCACGGTATTACTGCGGCTTGGGCGCGGTAAAATTGGCAAGCGAAAGTTGCGACAGGTACGCTCCCAGATAGTCCCGCCGCCACCAATCGCCGGTGGCGCGGCGGGTGGCGGGATCGGTGAAATGATATTCGTACAGTTCCGAGCGAATATACTTGGGCGGCGTTTGCGGAAAGGGGTTGCGGGCGAGCAACGCGGTCACGGAAGGCGAGTTTTCGAGGAGGCGCTTCTCGAAGCTCAGGAACCAGATGTTCTGCTGCGGGGAACCGAGTGCGGCAAACCACATTTGCCAGTCCAAGCGCGGCTGATAGGGGGCGACAAACGCCGGGGGGCGCTTCAGATCGCCGGGTTTGTATTTGAATTCGTAGTCCTGCCAGGTTTGGCCGTCGTTGCTGCCTTGGACGATTATTTCCGGGCGGGTTGGCGTCATGGTCCGGAAGAGGCCGTAATTGTTGAAAGTGCGGAACGGGTCCGTCCAAACGAGGACGGACACCAGGCTGTCCGGCATGTCCCTCACCACCGATTCTCTCCAGACGAACACCAGCACAGTCAAGAATAGCGTCCCGGCCGTGAGCGGCGCCGTAATCGCCCAATGCCAGCGCGCGCCGGCGGGGCGGGGCAGGGGACCGCGGAATCGCTTCGGCAAAAATCTTTGGAGCGCGCGGTCATCGAGCAAGGGGAGGCAGAGCAGGATGGTCAGCCAGTTGAAAAACGTGTAGTTGCCGGTGAGCAGAATCACCACTTGCAGGAGAACGAAACCGGCGGCGGCGATGAAGCGCGGTTTGCGTCCGGCGAAGACCAAGAAGGGGAAGGCCAGTTCGATGACGAACATCAGGAATACACAGACACTTTGCACGGCGTGCGGAAGTTGATGGGCATACCAGCCAATCCACGTCGGCAGCGGCTGGGTTTCGAAATGCACGCGCAGGGCGGTGAATTGCGACCACATCGGGTCTTTGCTGGCGAGTTTCACCCAGGCGGACTCGAACATCAGACGAAAGATCAGCCAGCGCAACAGCCAGAGTACCAGCCGCGACGGCGGCGGTTGCGACCTCGGTCGTTCGCGCCATTGCAGCGGCGCAAGGAAGATCGCCAAGAATCCGGTTTCGAGCAGCAGAATATCCCATTGAAAATTCAGGAACGGACTCGCGATGCTTGACAGTGAGAGGTAAATCAGCCAGAGGAGAAAGGTGGTGAGCGCGGGGGCGAATCCCATCAACAGCAGGACGGACAAGGTGATGCCGGCGTCGCATTGCCGATGCAGCGCGGCGTCGGATGAATCGAACCAGGCCAGTGTCGGCACCAGATGAAAACGCTCCAATCCGATGTGCTGGGTGGTGACGGCATTTTGCAGACGCGACATCAACACGGCGGCGGGGACGATTCCCTGGCTGCCGATCAAACCGTCCACTTGCTCGCGCAGCGAAACGAACGCAATCAAGTAAATAAGCGCCAGCCCGCGCAGGAAAGCAAAACGCACCCAGACTTGTTGTGGTTGGTCGGTGACTGGCACGAGAAAGAAACGGTCGAGCTTGGAGAGAAACTCGCGGTGGGACGCCACCTGGCCGTAGAGGAATTCGGAGACGGGCGCGAAACCAGGCAAATGGGCGTAGGCCCAAAGCATCCAGCGCTCCGCTCCGCCTGCGGCCAGCGAGCGGAACGCGGCCTCGGCCCCCCGGCAAACCGAACCGTCCGGGGAGACCAGATGAATCGCCTTTTCCAGGTCCGCGCGCGGGATTTCCGGGTATTTCGATTTGACTTCGTCGTCCTGGAACGGCCGGTAATCTACGGCGTCCCCCACCGCGCGCTGCCAGCGGGCGACCCAGCGACGGCAAAAGCCGCAGCCGCCGTCAAAGATCAGCAGCGGCCTGGGCGGGGGCGAGGCGACGCGCAGGGGATTTGGCACATCCTAAAAATGGGCGATGATGTTGTCGCCGAATTCGGAGCATTTGATTTCCTGGCCGCCTTCCATCTGCCGGGCGAAATCGTAGGTGACGCGCTTGGAGGCGATGGCGCCGTTCAGGCCCTTCAGAATCAGATCGGCGACTTCGATCCAGCCGAGGTGGCGGAACATCATTTCGCCGCTCAGAATGACGCTGCCGGGGTTGACGCGGTCCAAGTTGGCGTATTTCGGCGCGGTGCCGTGCGTCGCTTCAAAAATGGCGTGGCCGGTGATGTAATTGATGTTGCCGCCGGGCGCGATGCCAATGCCGCCAACTTGCGCGGCCAGGGCGTCGCTGAGGTAGTCGCCGTTCAGATTCAGGGTGGCGATAACGTCGAAATCTTCCGGCCGGGTGAGGACTTGTTGCAAGGTGATGTCGGCAATGGAATCCTTGATCACGATGCCCGCGCCGGGTTTGCCTTCGGGAATTTTGCACCAAGGGCCGCCGTCTATTTCCACCGCGCCGAAGAATTCCTTCGCCACCTGATAGCCCCAATCCCGGAAGGCGCCTTCGGTGAACTTCATGATGTTGCCCTTGTGGACCAGGGTTACGCTGCGGCGGTTGAACTTCACGGCGTAACTGATGGCGCTGTGAATCAAACGGACGCTGCCGCTATAGCTGACCGGTTTGATGCCCAGGCCGACGCGGACATCGGTCGGAAAATTGGGCGCCCCCACCGCGGCCCAGAACGATGCCGCCTTCTCCTTGGTGCCGAAGCGGATTTTGTCAAAGCCTTTGGGGAATTCCTTGGCCAAAATGTCGAGAAGCTTTTGCGCGTCCGGCGTGCCGGCGGCGTATTCGATGCCGGCGTAGATGTCCTCGGTGTTTTCGCGGAAGATGACCATGTCCACTTTTTCCGGGCGTTTGACGGGCGAGGGGACGCCAACGAAATATTGGACCGGGCGCAGGCAGACGTAAAGATCGAGCATCTGGCGCAGGGCCACGTTGAGCGAGCGGATGCCGCCGCCGACCGGGGTCGTGAGCGGCCCTTTGATGCCGACCAGATATTCCTTGAATGCTTCGACGGTGTCGTCGGGCAGCCAGTTGTTGAATTTTTTGAAGGCGACTTCGCCGGCGAAGGTCTCGAACCAGGAGACTTTCCGTTCGCCGCCATAGGCCGCCTGGATGGCCGCATCGAAGACCCGGACGCTCGCCGCCCAAATATCCGGTCCGGTGCCGTCGCCGCGGATGAAGGGGATGACAGGATTGCTGGGAACATGGAGTTTGCCGTTGGCGATGGAGATTTTGCCGCCGGCGGGAGGGGTGATGTCTTTATAAGGCATAGCAGTATATTTAAAAAAGCGGCTTCACAGATAATCGTAAATGGCCGGAAATCAAGTGGAATGAGGGGGAGCAAAGAAAGCCTCGACAAAAGTGGCAGCGGCGTCCCGCCGCTGTTCACCACGTGTTTCTTTTGGACATTGCATTGCCACTATGCTATCTTATAACCGAAGGCTACCGCCATTTCCTTCACCACTATAAACAATGATGGCGAGGAGAACCTGTTTATGGCTCGCTTCGGAAAAATCGCCCGGCTCGCCCGGAGAACTCAGTCTCCTATCGACCCGTGCCTCCGCGACGGCCTAACACGCCGACAGTTTCTCCTGGATCCTGCGTTCTGTCACCCCCGATCCGCCGGTTCGCCAAACCAGCCAAGCCGCCCCCATTTAAGCCTGTTCAAGGCTAATCAAGGTTGTTTTTTCGCCGACCGTTGGACATGTCGCCAACAATTGGGGGATGAATCCCCGGAATGCAAAAATCTTGTAACCTTCCAATTCAATGCACAGTCTCATTTCTAAGCGAGTCT
>Ga0302320_10027721_pt1 | contig 10904 bp, 9 predicted proteins | sample Bog_T0_3_FD_202130 | JGI IMG/M metagenome (GOLD analysis project Ga0302320, IMG submission 202130) | Peat permafrost microbial communities from Stordalen Mire near Abisko, Sweden - Bog_T0_3 | ecosystem: Environmental > Terrestrial > Soil > Wetlands > Peat | place: Sweden: Abisko, Stordalen Mire... | reverse complement strand
GGACGGGCACGGTCGAGCAGGACCCGCATCGACGGAGGACTGCCTTGTTCATGAGGCGATCAAGTGGATCCTTGCCTACTGTCCAGTGAGAGAAGGATGAAACTCGGCCTTCCCGCCCGGCAGCAGCACAATCTGCAGCGTGCCTTCCTGCCGCTCGGCAACCGTGGGTCCATCCACCGTAGCCTGCTTCCCGTCAGCAGCCGTGTACAGCACCTTGAGCGGCCCGCTTCCGCGCAACTGGATGCGATAGTGGAACACCGCGCCGGTCCCCAGCTTGTCGGTCCCGAAGCTTGCGCTCGGATAGTCCACTTCGAGCAGTTGAATAGCCCCGCCCGTGCGGTTTTCTACAGTAGCGTCCACATGGTACGAGTGGCACCCGCTGACAAAAACAAGCGCGCCAACCGCCCCGGCGCAAGCCCAGCCACGCAGCAAACCCGACCCTCCGCCACGCCTCCCGGCAAATCCAATCCGATCCATCATTCCGGACTTCCATTCTGTTCCGTTGTCTTCCCGGCGTCCTGTGCGGCCAGCTTCTTCTCCACCCTGTCCAGCCGCTTCAGCAGCTCCGGCAGCCGCTGAAAAATCGTCACGGCCCGCAGCCAGACCCGGTTGTCGAATCCCGGCGAGCCCGAAATCATCTTGCCCGGCGGCACATCGTGCGAAACAGCCGACTGCGCCGTCAGAATCACCCCGTCGCCCACGCTGCAATGGCCGGCAATCCCCGTCTGCCCGGCCAGGATCACGTTGTTGCCCACCACCGACGATCCCGCCAGACCGGTTTGCGCGCAAAGCAGTGTATTTTCGCCCACCTTCGATCCGTGGCCGACCTGGACCAGGTTGTCCACCTTGCTCCCGTTCCCAATCTGTGTCGCCCCCACCGTCGCCCGGTCGATGCACGCATTGGCTTGCACATCCACACGGTCCCCAATCAGAACCGGCCCCGATTGCGGAATCTTCTCCCAGTGCCCCGCTTCGTTCTTGGCGAACCCAAACCCGTCCGACCCCACAATTGCACCATTCTCCAGCCTCACATGGTCGCCCAGAACGCAGTTCTCGCGCACCACCGAGTGGGCATGGGCAAACAGGTGCTCGCCTGCCTGAACTCCTGGATAAAGGACCACATGCGGCAGCAGCGTGGCATGAGCGCCCAGGCGCACATGCGGGCCCACCACCACATAAGCTCCAATGTGCGCCCCCTCGCCAATCTCTGCCGTCGGATCGATAACCGCCGTGGGGTGGATACCCGCGGGATACACAGGTGGCTGATAAAAGAGCGCCAGCGCCCGCGAAAACGCCAGATAAGGATTCTCCAGGCGCAAAGTCGCGGCAGAGATCTCCTGAAAACCCGGCTCCACCAGCACGGCGGCCGCGTTTGTCTTGCGCGCCAGTGCTCCATACCTGGGGTTAGCCACAAAGGTCACCTCAGTGGGCCCGGCCTCTTCAATCCCTTTTACGCCAGTTACTTCCAACTCCGCGTCTCCGCGCAGCTCCGCGCCCAGCCTGCTTGCCAATTCGCCTAGCTTCATCGAGGAGATTGTACCGGAAGGCGCCAGCCTATGCCGTGTCCTGATCGGCTGGAAAGAGATCCGTCTGTTCGCCTGCCGGCCCGCGCGCTTCGGCGCTTCTCCGTCCGGCCTTCCCGATGAGCCCCACCACCTCAAGGCTCTGGATAGCCGTGCGCGGCACATAGATCCGCTGCGTATTGGAACGCGTATCCGGCGGAGTCAGCAGCAATCCGGACCCCTCCACCAGAGACCGGTCGTTGGCCGCCAGCCCCTCCAGTTCCTCGCCGTCGTTGAGCGTCATACGCAGCCAGACTCCCGCAGTGCGCGGGCGGATGGCAAATCGCTTGTGTAGAAGCCGTTCCGGGTTGGCGCTCTCCGCCCCGGACGCGGCAGCCGGGAAGTCCCGTACATAGCAGACCCACTTGACCTGCTTCCACGAGATCCAGACAACCTTGCCGCTCAGGTCCAGCATCTCCAGCTCCGTGGCGTCCTGGCCGAAATTCATCCCGGCGTACCCCGCGCACCAGTCCCTTGAGAACTTGCGCACAATCACGGGTTTACGCTGCGAAGCCATTGCTCTGGATTGTCGCACGGATTGCTAACCGCTGTGGACATGTCTTCGTCCGCAACAAAAAGTGAGCAACCGCCACCCGCCATCGGGAAAAAGCTGCATTTGAGGTGCAATAGACCCTAGCCAACCGGGCACGATTGTGTTAATGTACTGGTTTGCCGCCTTCGCCGGCAGTGCTGTAAGGTTAACCACATCAGGCACTTGGGCGATCAGGCTTCAGCCTGGTGCGAAGACGGCGAAAGCAGGGGAATCGATGCCCGACTACATTTACCTTTTGGAAAACCGGCTCTCGGCCGACCAGCAAAATGCCCTGCGGCAATTGCGCGAGGCTGCCCGCGAAGCGGGTATCATCCTGTTCCTCACCGGTGATGCCGTACGGGACCTCACCAGCGGACATGCCGTTCGGGAACTTGAAGTTGCGGTTCATGGAAACGCACTTAAACTCAAGAATCCATTGGAGAAGATCGGCGGGGCTGTCTGGGGTGAAAGTGAAGCCTCCCGCGCCCTCTACCTTTGCTTTCCCGGCACGGTTCGCGTCGACGTCGTCAGCACCCACCGGCTCGACCATGCCAAATTGGGCCAGCCCGTCTACCATCCGGCTTCCATCCAGGAAGACCTGCGCCGCCGCGACTTCACCGTCAACGCCATGGCCATCTCCCTCAATGAGGGCTCATTCGGCCTCTTGATGGACCCGCTCAACGGAGCCGCCGACATCGAGGCGCGCACGTTGCGCCTCGTCTCGAACTACGGGTTTTATGAAGATCCCTCGCTGCTGATTCGCGCCACTCGCTACATGGCCAGGCTCGGATGGGAGTTCGACCCGAAGTCTCGTACTCGTTTTGACAATGCCAAGGGCGAGGGTGTCATTGACAAGCTCTCCGCCGAAGCGCGAAGCAGGGAACTGGAGCAGATCGCCCACGAGGAAGACGGGCTCAAGGTCTTGCGCGCGCTTGAGGCCGAGGGCTGGATGAACGTCCTTTTCCCCGCCTGGACCTCCGCCAAAGCCGACGAGGACCGCCTCAAGGCGCTCCACGCGCTGGCCGTCGAACTTCTTCTCCAGGGAGTCCGCGCAGATATGTCCGCGGCACAGGCGCAGTTGCTCACCGCGAAGATGAACCCCAAGGACCTGGGGACGCTGAAGAAGCTCATGCTGCGTCCGGGCTTTGTCGAGGAGTGGAACAGCCTCGACGCCATGGCCGCCAAATTCGCCAAGGTGCTGCTCTCCAAGGAGCATGCCACACCCTCCGCTGGGTTCAAGCTGTTCACGAGCTACGATCCGGAAGCTGTCCTCTGGCTTGGCTTTACGAGTAAGGATAAGGCGATCCAGGAGCGTTTCAATCTCTTCCTCAAGGTGTGGCCTGAGGCCCGCCAGCGCATTCCCCATGCCCTCATGCAGGAGATGCGCATCACGCCGGAGCTGCCCGCCTATGGTGAAATTGTGCAGGGCATCTTCCTTGAGCTCATTGACGGGCGCCTGACGACGACCGAGGAAATGAAGGCTTACCTCGAACCCCATTCGCCCCCCGCGCCGCCTCCGCAGGTCACCGTCAAGAAGACCCGAGCCAAGCGTGGCGAGGCAAAACTCAAAGAGCGCACCTACGACGACGACGAGGAGCCCGAAGACAGCATCGACGACGACGAGGATCTCGACGATCTGGGCGGAGACGACGAGATCGATCTCCGCATGAACCTACCCAAGGTCGATCTGGAGCACGAGAACGGCGAGTTTGCCGATGCGGAACCTGCTGACGACGATCTCGACGGCGACGATGACCTTGAGCCGGAATCGCCGTCCGAGTCGGCCCCGCCCAAGCGTGCTTCCAAGGGTTCGGCGTCCGCCGACAAAGATCGCGTGCCTGCCGCCAAGGCAAACACTGTGCCGGCAGCAGTTCCAGCTCAACCGGCCCCTCACGCCGCCAAGGCTGCGGTTGGGCCGGTATCCAGAAAGGAAGCACCCATGAGCAAGAAAGTGGCGGCCTCCGCCTCTTCCGTTTCCCCAGTGAAGGCTCCCGAAGTGATGGTTCGCCCCGGCGCCAAGCCTCCGCAGGCGGCTCTCGCCGCGGCAGCGATTGCCAAGCCCGCGGTTGTTTCTGCTCCCGGCGTCAAGCCCCCGCAGGCCGCAAAGGCCCAGGCCCTCGCGGCCAAGCCTGCCATCAAAACTCCGGCCTCCAGGCCTCCGCAGGGCAAGGGAAAGGTAGCTCCGGCCGTGACGGCCAAGGCGAAGGTGCAACCCAAGGCTGCGCCGGCCAAGGCAAAGCCCGCTCCCAAGCCGGCGCCAAAGCCAGCCAAGAAAGCTGCACCGCCGGCCAAGCCCGCCAAGCCCGCCGCCAAGAAGGCAAAGAAGCGCTAACGGCTTATCGAAACTCAATCCATCGTGGTATCTTCAGGGAATTCCAGCACTTCCGTTTTCCCGGAGGATACCCGATGGATTGCCGTATTTCCCGCGCGTTGTTTTCCTGCTTCATCCCTCTTCTCTCCGTTGCCGCGGCCTCTGCCGCCACTCCCGCCGCAAACCCCGCTCTTCGCCCGCCGCACACCCTCGCCTACGGCGCTGCGCCCGCGTCCGACCCGCGCCTCGCCGGCGGCTACAAGTTCGCCGATGGCGGTTGGACCTACGTCCACCTCGAAGGCACCCCGGAGCAGGTCGGCTTCCAGCACGGCTTTCTGCTCGCCCGCGAAATCGAAGACAACGTCCACGTCTACACCGTTACCGAACCCAACGTGGACAAGCGCCCCTGGAGCTTCTTTCGCAACGCCGGCAAAAACGTCCTCTGGCCGCATCTCGATCCGGAGTACCAGGCCGAGCTGAACGGCATCGCCGCCGGCCTCAAGGCCCAGGGCTCCTCGCTCGACCTGTGGGACATCGTCGCCCTCAACGGCGACCTGGAGCTCAGCGATTACTACCTGCCCTGGTTCAATGAAAAGGTGGGCAAGAAGAACCCTCCCGGCGCCGTCGCTCCCGGCAAGTGCAGCGCCTTCATCGCCACCGGCTCCGCAACCAAGGACGGCAAAATCGTCATCGCCCACAGCAACTGGTCCTCTTATGCGGAAGGCGAGCGCTGGACCGTGGTCTTCGACATCGTCCCCTCCAGCGGTCAGCATTTGCTCATGGATGGCGAGCCGGGCGTCATCACCAGCGCCGACGACTTCGGCGTCAACGCCAGCGGCCTGATGATTACCGAAACCACCCTCCCAATGGCCAAGGGATTCGACGTCAACGGCATTCCCGAGTTCGAGCGCTCCCGCAAGGCGATGCAATACGCCACCTCGATCGACGAGTATGCCGCCATCATGCGCAAGGGCAACAACGGCGGCTACGCCAACTCCTGGCTGGTGGGCGACCGCAAGACGGGCGAAATTGCCTATCTCGAGTTGGGCCTCCACAACACTCCGCTGACTCGCAAAAAGGATGGCTACTTCGTCTCGGCCAACTTCTCCGCCGACCCCACCCTCATCCGCGACGATACCCCCGGCTTCAATCCCAACGATCCCGAGAGCAGCATGAACGCCCGCCACATCCGCGCCGAGCAGTTCATGAAAGAGCACTACGGCAAGCTCGACACCGAACTGGCCGAGGCCTACCTCTCCGACCACGAAGACACCTACGAGCACAAGATCGACGCCGGCAAGCGCAGCCTCTGCGGCCACGAGGAGACCTCGCCCGTGGGCGAAAAGGTCTGGGACAACCCGCCTTACAGCCCCAGCGGCGCGGTCACCGGAAAGGTGATGGACTCGGATCTGGCGGCGAAGCTCAGCTTCATTGGCCGCGCCGGCCATCCCTGTGGCCAGGACTTCCTCGCCGCCCCGTTCTTCGCCGCGCATCCCCAGTTCGCCTGGCAGAAGCCCATCCTCCACGACATGAATGCCGGCCCCTGGACCACCTTTGCCGCGGGAGAAAAGAAGTAAGAATCCCGCACACGCGTGGAGTTGTCTTATCCCCTAGGGTACTGATTTTGCCGGGCACTTGAGCGGTCGTAGTTCGATCCACTACCGGCAGCCCAAGGGAGAGATTGCATGCCTCAAAGGCCCGCGCTGAACGGGATTCGATTCGCTGTCTTCTGTGTCATCACTTCCAGTGTGCTCGCGCTGGCCAGCCGGGCACAGGAGGTTCCTGTTGCCGTGATATCCAAGGAGAAGAGCTCCTTTAAGTTCTCCGTCAAGTCGTCGATCCCTGTCGCCGGTACTTTCGACAGGTGGGATGCCACCCTCACATTCAAGTCGCCCGATGTCACCACAGCCGTTTTGGACATCGAGATTCAGGCTGACAGCGTGGACACCGGGAGCGGCTTGAAAGACAAAACGATGAAGGGCAAGGACTATTTCGATGTCAAAAACAACCCGCTGATCACCTTCCACTCCACAAAGGTCACGCAGACCGGCCCCGTTACGTATGACGTGGATGGCGACTTCACGATACACGGCGTGACGAAGCCGGAAAAGTTGGCGCTGGTCGTCGTCCACCCTGGCACGCAAGAAAGCGAAATTAAGGGGACAATGTTCTTCGATCGCAAGGAATACGGGATGGAGAAGAACATTCCCTTTGTAAAAGTAGCCGACCGCATCGAAGTCACGGACTATATCCAAGTGAAAAAAGTCGGCGGCCCGCCCTTGGTCTTCAAGCAATAGCTGGGTGGCCCCGGTCCCGGTAGTTCTTCCCAACCCGCCTCGGGTGCCCCCGGTCCCTCGCACTTGGGGACCGGGGAGGGAAGCCTCGACGATCATCGACGCCCGATTCAAAATCGGAGTATCCTCGCAGCGTATGAAAGGGCAGGTGGCCCAGTCATGAACCACCCAAGAACCCGCGGTGGCCCATTCATCCACAGTCTTATCGTGGATGAGTGGGAAACCTCGAACCCCACCCCGCCACTCTCATCGCGCCACCCAGCCCTGCTCAGCGCAAAAATATGTTGCACAACGTGCAGATCGTTTCCGGTCTTTGGCGCACACTATCTTCAGAGTGTCTCTCTTCCTCGATGCAGCCCCTGGAACAGGAGCCGGCCGGATGCGCAGTGCGGAGGCCTCCCAGAAATGCGGAACGCGCCCCTAAACCCTGCATTTTCACGTAAATGGCGTTTAGGTCGCACAAAAGAAAATACTTGCGCCAGATCCGTGCCGGCAACCCCCTGAAAACAAAGAATTTCCAGAAAACAGGGTGGGGGGAGTGGGGGGGAGGCATTCAGTCTCGCCCCCGTCCCCCGCGGGGTACCTCCGCAAATCCCCCGCCGCCAGCGCCATCCGCAGCTCGAATCCCCGCACCCACAGCAAGAACGCCGGCGTCCTTGCGATACAGTTGAACCATCGTGATTATCAACATCGCCAGGCGCGCGCACGACCACAACTGGGAACTGGACCCCATCACCCGTTCGCTGCTCGATACCGATTTCTACAAGCTCCTCATGCTCCAGTTCATCTGGAAGAACTTCCCCCAGACCCAGACCTCGTTCACCCTCCTCAACCGCACCGCCTCGGTCCGCCTCAGCGACCTGATCGGCGTCGAGCAGTTGCGCGAACAGTTGGAAGCGACGCGCCACCTCCGTTTCCACAAGTCGGAGTTGATCTGGCTGGCCGGCAATACATTCTACGGGCGCCGCGGCATCTTCGAGCCGGCGTTCCTCGAGTGGCTCGACCGCGACTTCCGCCTCTCCGAGTTCGAGCTCTCGGCCGAAGACGGCCAGCTCTCCCTGCGCTTCCAGGGCCTCTGGACCGAGACCACCCTGTGGGAAATCTACGCCCTCTCGGCCATCGACGAGCTCAAAACCCGAGCCAGCCTCAAGCCGCTCAGCGAGTTCGAGCTCGACGTGCTCTATGCCCGCGCCAAAACCCGCCTGTGGGAGAAGATGGAGCGCCTGCGCGGCGTTCCCCGGCTCAATGTCAGCGACTTCGGCACGCGCCGCCGTCACAGCTTCCTCTGGCAGGAGTACGTGGTCAAGGCCATGAGCGACGTGCTCGGCGCCAGCTTTGCCGGCAGCTCCAACACCTACCTCGCCTACAAGCACGACCTTGAAGCCATCGGCACCAATGCCCATGAACTGCCCATGGCCCTGGCCGCCCTCGCCAACACCGAAGAGGAGCTATGGACCGCGCAGTACCGGATACTGGATCTCTGGCAGAAGAGCTATCAAGGCGAGCTGCTGATCCTCCTTCCTGACACCTTCGGCACCACGCAGTTCCTTCAGGACGCTCCCCCCTGGGTCGCCGACTGGACTGGCCAGCGCATCGACAGCAAGGACCCCTATGCCGCCGGCGACGAGTACATCTCCTGGCTACAGCAGGCAGGCCGCGACCCGCGCAAAAAACGCCTCATCGCCTCCGACGCCCTCGATGTGGAACAGATCCTCGGCCTCCACGCCTACTTCGGCGGAAGGCTGTTGAATGGCGCCAAGCCATCCGACTTTCACAAGGCCAGCGACTTCGCGGATGAGCGCAAATGGTCAGCCGAGCGCCGCATCCGCTTCAGCGCCGGCTGGGGAACCTTCCTGACCAACGACTTCCGCAACTGCAATCCCCGTGGCGGCGACGCATTCAACCCCATCAGCCTGGTCTGCAAACTCACTGAAGTCGATGGCCGCCCGGCCGTCAAGCTCTCCGACAACTACCTCAAAGCCATGGGGCCGGCCAGCGAGATCGAGCGATACCGCCGCGTCTTCGGAACCGCCGGAGTCGCCGGAGTCCCGCTGCTGGCCTGAATCCTGCTCGCAAGCTCTTGCTCCGAAACTGTTCTTCTATTAGGATATGAGTGAGTAAGCACTCATATCGCACGAACGAGGCATACCGCTTGGCTCGACCCAAAAGCAGTGACAAGCGAAAGGCAATCCTCGAAGCGGCGTTGCGCGTCTTTGCCGAGCGCGGCATCGCAAGCACTCCCACCTCCGCCATCTCCGGCGCGGCGGGAATTGCCGAAGGTTCGCTCTTCACTTACTTCAAAACCAAGGATGAGCTCCTCAACGAGCTCTACCTTGACCTGAGACAGGAGTTCAGTCGTCATCTCGCCGGTTTTCCCTCCGGCGAAGACCCTCGCTCCCGCCTTAAGTTCCTCTGGGATAAGTACATCGACCTCGGCACGGCACACCCTGACCAGCTCAGGGTCCTGGCCCAGCTCCGCGCCTCAGGCAAGCTGCTTCGAGAGAATGAGACTCCCACCAAGGCACAGTTTGAAGTCATGAATGCCACTGCGGAAGCCGCGGAACAGGGCGGTCTGGGGAACCTGCCCCCGGAGTACCTCGTACTCATGTTTCGAGCGCAGGTTGAAATCACGCTCGAGTTCATAAGTCAAAACCCGGAGTTGGCGTCAGACTGCCGGAACCTGGGTTTTGTCATGCTTTGGAGAGGGCTTACTGGAAGAGAATTCTTTGCATCGAGTTGAGTGAGTCGTCATTCATTACTTAGAGCAGAAGATTGAAGAGGATACGTCGATAAAGATTCAGGAACACATGCGCTCCATGGGCCTCGGCGCGGAACAGGTCCCTCCCCAGGCTGGCAGGCTTGCCGTCGTCACGGGGGCTACCGGCGGCATCGGCTACGAGATCGCCCTCGCCCTGGCGCAGGGTTGCGCGGACGTCATCGTCGCCGGCCGCAATGAAGCCAGGGGAAGGGGCGTCGCCGGTAAGATCCGCTCTCTGGCTCCCAGGTCTCTGGTGCGTTTCGAAAAGCTGGACCTGTCCGAACTGGCATCGGTCAAAGCTTTTGCCAACCGTCTTGCCGCCCAGGGCCGTCCTGTTGACCTGCTGCTCAACAATGCAGGCGTCATGGCGCTCCCATCGCGACAGGTCACTTCCGATGGGTTCGAGATGCAGTTTGCCACCAACTACCTTGGCCATTTCGCATTGACCGCGCTCCTGCTTCCGTTGCTGCGCCTCAACCGCGGTTCCAGGGTCGTTACGGTCAGCAGCGTCGTTCATCGCCTCGGCAAAATCTGCTTTGAAGACCTACAGGGCAAGCATCGCTACAGGCCATGGACCGCATACTTTCAGTCCAAGCTCGCAGCCCTCCTCTTTGCGCGGGAACTACAGGACCAAAGCGATACGCACGGCTGGGGCTTGCTCAGTTGCGCAGTCCATCCCGGCTATGCGCAAACCGGCCTGATCGCCAATGGAACCGGCCGCGCGAGCCTCCTCTCCCTGTTGAGCCGTTCCTTCGGCAGGATTCTTAGCCAGTCCGCCGCCGAGGGGGCCTGGTCTGCGCTATTCGCCGCTGTCTCTGAAGAAGCGGAGCCTGGCGGCTTCTACGGTCCCGGTGGGCTGTTCGAGTTTGCCGGCCCGCCCGCCTCCGCCTACGTCTCCATGCGCGCCCGCGATCACGCCGTTGCACGCGAACTATGGCGCATCTCCAGCCAGTTGGCCGGTGTCAGTTGGCCTGCCGATCTTACCCGGGAATGGAGCCCGCCCGCCGAGCCGGTTCGCCTCCAGGCTCAGAGCAGCTCCTAGTTTGCGGGCTGCGGCGGGGGCACGGCAGCCGGGGTCGGAGCGGGCCGTTCCTTCGCGCGCAAGTAAGCCACCAGCTGGGCAATCTCCGCGTCCGTCAGCGAGTCGGAGAACGGCGGCATCTTCTGCCCCCCGTTCAAAATCTGTTGGGTAATCTTTCCGGGCGGCCATAGCTTGTCTTTGCGAAGGCCGCTCAGGTCTGGCCCCTTCTTGCCGCCCGTTCCGCCCGCTCCGTGGCAGTACGCGCATCCCTTGTCGCGAAACAGCACCGCGCCCGCCTGTTCGTCCGCCTTTGCGCTGGAACCGGACAGGCCCCATGCGGAAGTTGCGGAAATCGCCACAAGAATCAAGGGAAGAATGAAATAAGAATATGCACGGCTCTGATTCACAGCAGTGATTTTCTCATAG
>Ga0302320_10027717_pt1 | contig 10905 bp, 5 predicted proteins | sample Bog_T0_3_FD_202130 | JGI IMG/M metagenome (GOLD analysis project Ga0302320, IMG submission 202130) | Peat permafrost microbial communities from Stordalen Mire near Abisko, Sweden - Bog_T0_3 | ecosystem: Environmental > Terrestrial > Soil > Wetlands > Peat | place: Sweden: Abisko, Stordalen Mire... | reverse complement strand
CAATTCCCGTTCGGCAAAGCGGTGGTTCGGCGGAATGCTCACATCCACCGCGCCGTAGGAAACCGCGCCATTGGCAGCCCGCTCTCCTGCGTAGTCTAGTAGCGCGCCTCCGGACTGGCTCGCGGAACCGGGCTCGGGTTTTCTGTCCGTGGCGTAGTACACCTTCACCACCGTATAGCCCTCGGTGGGTCCGCCGCGCGCTTTCTTCGCCGTTCCCAGCTTCAGCGTGAATGTTGTGGCCGATGCATGGCCGGCCTTGTCAATCGCGAAAGGCTGCTCGGCGGGGTCAAGATTCGGCGCGGAAGCGTGAACTGCGTAGTGCTCCGGCGCGAGCCCCAGCCCCAGCAACGCGAACTTGCCGTCCACGTCAGTGGTTGTGTCGCCAAAGGTCACGTCATCATTCGCGCCCTGCAGGCGCACATCCACACGGGCATCGGCAACGGGCGCGCCGTCTGGCCCAACCACCGTACCTTGCAGAATCAGGGCAGAGGGCTCTGCGGCAGCCAGCGCACCGGGAGCAGCCTGGGCTCCAGCCCGGCCCGCAAGAAACATAGCAAGGAAGGCAAGTATGAAAAATGGCAACCGAGATCGACGCATGGACTTTCCGTTCTTAGATTGAGAGACTTGCCGGAAATGAAATGGTAATCAGTTCAGGTGTAACACTTGCGTTCCAGACCCCCGCTCGCCATATCTGCGATGCGAACCAACTTCCCACCAGCACGGGGACGCTACGGCATCAACGAGACCATTGTCTCAAATTTCCCATTAAGGCCGAATAAGAGCTGCATGGGCTTCGTCGCGTCATCGACCCCGCCGTCTAAACTAGAGACAGATGTCTGACACTCTTTATCTGAGCCTCTGGTACCCAAATCTCCGTCTGGCCGCGATGCCCGACAAGCTGGCTGCGGTGCTGGGCGCATTCGCTGCCCACGGCGGCGAGGCCCGCGTTTACGCATCCACTGTTTGGCCCATCAACTGGACCGAGACGCCGATCTTTCAGCGCGTTTTCGGCCATGGCGCGCGTGGCGCGGAGCCTCGCCAGGCCGTGGAAGATGCGCTGGAGCTGCTGCACGAGGATTACGCGTACGAGTTTCAGGTTGGATGGAGTCTGTGGGAACTCGAAACGGGTGAGGGAGGCGATCCCACCCTTGACACTGAAAAACGCGTCAAGGATGGGGCACCCATGATTGTGACTGGGGCGGGAAGAGCAAATGCAAAAGCAACCGCGGGTCCTTCGACTCCGCTCCGCTCCGCTCAGGATGACAGATTGAAAATGACTGCTCAGGGTGACAAGTTGAAAATTGTCACTCGGGACGACAAATTGATTGGGCGCTGGGTTCGCGAGCCGCGCCTTGTCCGCGTCACCGGCTTCGGCCCGCTCTTCGACGAGGGCGCGTACGAGCAGGATGGCCACATCCGCATCGACTTTGGCACCGACACGCCATTTCTTGAAGAGGACGCGGAGCTGGAGCAGGTAGGCGCAAAGCATGTGGAAGAAAATGTGCGCCAGCTGATCGAGTTAACCGCTGCCGTGGAAAAGGACTCCGGCGCAACGGCGCGCCTGTTGTGGAGCGAGTTGGGCGAGAGCTTAGCCCAGCGGCTGGCCGCGCGCCTCGGGGTGACAAACTAGCGTGCGATTCACAATTGAGCGAATTCGGACGCTGGTTATCGTCGCGGGCGTTCTGCTGCTGGTATCCATCACGGCGTTCCTCGTCGTCGGCAAGTGGAAAAATCCTTTCAACCGCCGCGATATTCCCAAGCGTCTGGGGATCGACATTGAGCAGGAAGCGAATGGAGTAACTTACACGCAGGCCCATGCCGGGCATACGATCTTCAAAATACACGCGTCGAAAGTGGTCCAGTTAAAAAACAGCCACGCCACGCTGCACGACGTGCAGATCGAGCTTTACGGCATGGATGGCAGTCGCGTGGACCGCATCGTAGGCGACGAGTTCGAGTACGACCAGAAGGGCGGCATTGCCACCGCGGCCGGCCCGGTCGACATTACGCTCATGCGCCCCGGCGTAAAGCCGGCTATCGCCTCCGAACCGCTTGTCGCTCAGGCCGAAGGCAAGAAAGCTCGCGCAGGCAAACGCGCCGCAACCACTTCTCAACCCGCGCCCAACACCGGCGCAACGGGAACTTCACCCGCCCCCGGCACAGCACAAGCTCAACCCGCGGACACACGCGGCCAGATCGAAGTAAAAACCAGCGGCCTGGTCTTTAACCAGCAAACCGGCCTGGCCACCACCACGCAGCGGGTTAATTTTTCATCGGCGCAGGGAACAGGCAGCTCCATCGGCGCAAGCTACGACTCGCAGAAGGGCTTTCTGACCCTCGATCATTCCGTGGTGCTAAACACCAGCCCTTCCGGGGCGGGCGGTCCATCCCGGCAGCCTGTGGAGATGCACGCCGATCACGCCGAGTTTGAGCGCGACTCCTCAGTCGCCCGGCTTCATGCGGCGACGGCCAAAACCGAAACCGAGCAAGTCACAGCAACTGACGCCAAGCTGCAATTTCGCGACGACGGTTCCATTGCACAACTGGACGCAACTGGCGGATTCACCGCGACTACATCCACCGGTAGCCACATTGCCGCGCCCACAGGCACATTGAAGTTCGACGAAGCCAATCACCCGCAGACGGGCCATTTTGAAGGCGGCGTCCAGATGGATTCAACCTCTGCCGGTCGTGTGGTGCATGGAAGCTCGGCAGAGATGAATCTGGTGTTCACATCCGCTGGCGATCTGCGCCACGCGCACATGCAACAGGCCGTCGAAGTGCATAGCCAGGAGACAGCGCAGTCGTTGTTGAACGGACAATCCATCACGACCCAAGCCAACCGCACCTGGCGCTCCGCCGTGACAGACGTTGAGTTCCGCAAAGGCGAGCAGGGCAAATTGGAGCCGGCAACCATACACGGCTCAGGCGCAGTCGTCATTACCAGCGAAACCCGGCGAGGAACGCAACAGTCTGTGCCCTCCCGGCTGGCCGCTGACGAGGTGAACGGAGTTTTCGGGCCTGCCTCCGCGCTCACTTCAATGACCGGCACCGGACACACAAGCATGGAACAAACCGCCGCCAGCGGAGCGCATGACACCGCTGCCGGCGACAGGCTCGAAATTCACTTCAATCCCAGTTCGACAAGCGCGGCATCCGGCCAAACCTCAGCGTCACGGGCAACCGTAGCCAATGCGGCGGGCGGCGTTCAACAGATTCAATCCGCAGTGCTAGAAGGCCAGGTAGCGCTAGTCCAATATCCAGCCCAGCAGCCAGCGTCGCAGCCCAATCCTCGCGCCAGTTCCGGCCCGCAGACGCCCCTGCGCGCCACTGCCGGCAAAGCTGAGTACGAGGGCGCTGGCGAGTTGCTGCACTTGACGATCAATCCCCGCGTCGATGACGCCGGCTTGCAGTTGACCGCCGACAAGGTAGACATGGCACAGGCCTCGGGCGATGCCTTTGCCCATGGCAACGTGAAGGCGACCTGGGCCAGTAACGGCGCTTCTGCAAACAACCCCGCAACCGCATCCCAAGGCGATCTCGCCCTCGGCGGCAAGGGCCCAGCTCACGCCATCGCCGCGGAGGCTGAACTGCATCAAGCTACCGGAGAGGCAACCTTCCGCGGCCATGCGCGCCTCTGGCAAGAGACGAACTCCGTGGCTGCTCCAACCATCGTGCTCAACCGCGAAAAGCAGACGCTGTCGGCAAAGAGCGCCGATGCCGCCGAACCGGTGCGTGTGGTGATGGTCAGCGCAGGCGCGCCTGAATCAGCCGCAGCAGCCGATCCAAACAGAAGTGCCGATCCCAACAGCAGTGCCGGCAGCAAGCCCTCCACGCCTGCCGTCATCCGCGTACGCGGCGGCGACCTTTGGTACTCCGGCATCGAGCGCAGGGCGCTGATTCAAAGTGGCCCGCTGGGGCCTGTGGCCGTCCAGACCGGTAGCGTCGAGTCCACTTCCAATCAGGCAGAGCTTTTTCTTGTCCCCGCAGGAAACAGCGGCAGCCACGGTGAACAGTCGCAAGTAGATCATATGACGGCGTCCGGCCACGTCGTGCTCACCTCCGAGGGCCGTCGCGGCACCGGAGAGCAGCTTACCTACACCGGCCGTACCGGCGACTACTTGCTTACCGGCACCGCCTCCGCGCCGCCGCGCATGACCGACCCCGTCCGCGGAAACGTAACCGGCGAGGCATTGATCTTTCATAGCTGGGATAACAGCGTGAACGTCGAAGGCGGCGGCCAAAAGACCATGACCGAGACAACCGCGCCAAGGTAGTTCCCTCGGCAGACTCTAACCGGAGCCTCTAACGGGGCCCCGGCCCGATAAGCGATACTGTGAGTAAGTTTGATCTCATCCAAATATGGACACGCTTTCAGCCGAGGGTATCGGCAAAAGTTACAAAGGTCGCCAGGTCGTGCGCAACATCGACCTGAAGATCTCGCGCGGAGAAGTGGTTGGCTTGCTGGGACCGAACGGCGCCGGCAAAACCACCAGCTTTTACATGATCGTTGGCCTGGTGGCGCCGGAGACGGGCCGCATCCTGGTCAATGACCAGGACATCTCCCGTGTGCCTATGTACCTGCGCGCGCGCAATTATGGCATCAGCTATCTGCCCCAGGAGCCTTCCGTCTTTCGCAAACTCACCGTCGAGGAGAACATCCTGGCCGTGCTCGAAGCCCAGCCGCTCGATAACCGCGAACGCCGCGCGCGGGCTGACCGGCTGATTAACCAGCTTACCCTCGGCCATATCCGCACCACCAACGGCTTTGCCCTCTCTGGCGGCGAGCGCCGGCGCGTCGAAATCGCCCGCGCCCTCTGCATTCAACCCAAATTCATCCTGCTCGATGAGCCATTCAGCGGCATCGATCCCATCGCCGTCCTCGAACTGCAAAAAATCATCTTCGAGCTCAAAGCCTCCGGAATCGGCGTTCTGATCACCGATCACAACGTGCGCGAAACCCTCAGCGTTACAGACCGGGCCTATATCATTGCGGAAGGACGGATTATCTTCGCCGGTACGCCGCGCGAGCTGGGCAACAACCCCGAGGTCCGGCGACTGTATCTCGGCGAGGGGTTCTCAATGGCTTAGGGCGTAGGCTTTAGCAGCGAATTTCATTCCGCCCGTTTCGCTGAAGAGAAAAGATCGCCACCCTTTTTCGATTATTGATAACTTGTGGCAATGTTCAATTCCCATAAAAAGTATTGCCCAAACTGGAAACTCAGTCTCATTATGAGTCAGAATTAGCAATGGGATTTATCTAATACAGGTTAACGTTGGTTAGTGGACGTTGTTCATTTTTGCTCCTTTCATCCCAAAGAGGATCGAGTCCCATTTATGCCAATGCTGCAACCAAGACTGAACCTCAAAGTTTCGCAACGCCAGATTCTTACCCCGGGCCTGATGCAGATGGTGAGCGTTCTCGCCCTCAATAAGGTCGAGCTGAAGGAGATGATCGATGCGGAGATGGTTGAGAATCCGGTCCTGGAAGAGATCGATGAATCGGTGCCCATGCTGGATGAGGTTGCAGGGCGCGAAGAGATGCTGGCGCGGGGCGCAGAGGAGACGGCCGCGCCGCCTAAGGACGTATTCAGCGAGATCGATTTTGGCTCCTACTTTCAAGAGTATCTTGACCCCGGTTTTCGCACCCAGCGGGAGCATGAGGACAGCGAAAAGCCCTCGTTTGAGGCTTTTCTCTCCCAGCCCACAACACTCTCCGATCACCTGGCGTGGCAGTTGGGCTCTCTGAGCCTCGACAATTCGCTTCGCATCGCCGCGGAGTTCGTCATTGGCAATCTGAATGAGGATGGGTACCTGGCGACAGACGGCGAAGAACTGGCTGCGGCTTTCAGCCACGCGATTTTGATTCCGGCTGAGCGGAACAATCATCGGTATGAAGGCGCCGAATTCGACCACGCTCGCTCAAATCATACGGAACAGATACCCAATCCCGCACGGCTCGAATCCGATCCGATTTCCGGTCATGCGTTCGATACCGTACTCAAGAAGCCGATAAGGTCTGAGCCGTTTTCTCAAGGTCCTGAAACGCGCAATGCGGACCTCATTCAACTCGCCATTGACCTGGTGCAGCATCTTGATCCGGCAGGCGTGGCGGCTCGGGATCTGCGCGAGTGCCTGCTGCTGCAAATCAAGGCTCAACAGCAAGAGTTTGGCCATCTTTACGGCCAAAAGGAAAATGAACCCGGCGAAGACCCTCATCGCGCATTCCGCGACGAGGCCGAGCGAAAGATTGAAGAACGCCGCCGCGTCATGGAAGTGGGCGCGCAGATTGTGGACCACCACTTGCATCTGCTGCTCAAGCGGGATGTGAAAGAGCTGGCTCGCGCCGCTCAGATCACACAGGAAGAGGCCCATGCGGGGGTGGACTTTATTCGTACCCTCGATCCCAAACCCGGTCGCCTCTACAACCGCGAGCAGACCCGGCTGATCGAGCCCGACGTAGTGTTCATAAAGCGGGGCGGCCAGTGGGTGGTGAGCATGAACGAGGAAGACCTGCCCACCCTGCGCCTCAGCCGCCAGTACCGCCGCATGCTCGCCGCCGCCGATACCGACAAAGAGGTCAAGGAATATGTAAAGGAGCGCTTCCGGTCAGCTATGCAACTGATGCGCAACATCGCCCAGCGTAAGAGCACCATCCTCAGAACCTGCGACATCATCGTGCGCCGCCAGCAGGAGTTTCTCGACAAAGGCATCGAAGCTCTGCGTCCCATGATGATCAAAGAAGTCGCCGAGGAACTAGGCGTCCACCCGTCTACAGTAAGCCGCGCCGTGGCCAACAAGTATGCGCACACGCCGCAGGGTGTGCTGGAACTGCGCTCCTTCTTCACCGAAGGCTCAAACGGCCCCGAAGGCGCAGACACGCCCCTGCTGGTGCTCAAGCGCAAGGTCAAGAAGCTCATCGATGAAGAAGATGCCAAGCGTCCCCTTACCGACGATCAGTTGGCATTGATGCTCAAGGGGCAGGGAATCAATCTGACCCGCCGCACCGTGGCCAAATATCGCGAAGATCTGCGCATTCCGTCAACTCACCAGCGCCGCCGCAGAGACGCGCAGTGACAGCTTTCTGCCTTCAGCTCTCAGCTTTCAGTTTGCTCTCGACTTGGAGAGCGGATTCCCTTCGCAAAATCGCAGAGGCTGTGAAGCATTTGAAGTGACCTGGAGTCGGGACTGTTTGAACTGAAAGCTGAGAGCTGAAGGCTGAAAGCTGCCTTTACTTCTCGGGTGCCCCTGGTCTCGATTTTCAGACCAGGGAGAGCACGATCCTCACTCGTTCGCATCCGAGCTAGAGGCTAGTAGCTGCTCTTACATCGCTTCCGGGCTCTCAATCCCCAACCAGCCCAACACGTCAACCAACTCCCGCAGCGCAACGGCAGCCGTAGCCAGCAGAAACGACTTCCTCGCCGGGTCTTCCTCGGTCAAAATATGATGCCGGTGGTAGAAGTTATTGAACTCCTGCGCCAGCTGGAATGCATGTTTAGCCAGATACGCAGGCTCTGAAGATGCGATGCACTGTTCCAGAACCAGCGATCGCCGCCCCGCCCGCAGCCACAACGCCCAGATGTCCTCATTCTCCTCGCCACTGAGGAGCTCGGAAAGTCCGCTGCATGCAATGCCTGACTCGCTAACCTGCTGACTCGCTAACTCGCTAGCTTGCTGTCTTGCAAAATCTTCCAGCACCGCCTCCGCCGAACTCCCCGCCTTGCGAAAGATATTCCGTATTCGCACCACGGCGTACTGGATATATGGCCCGGTCTCGCCCTCAAAATTCAGCGCGTCTTTGAAATCGAAAGCAATTACCGAGTTCCGCGTGTATTTCAGCATGAAGTAGCGCAGCGCGCCGATGGCAATCTGCTCGGCGATCCTCTGGCGGTCCGTCTTTTCGTGGCCGGTCTGGCGCGCGTCCACCTCGGCGCGCGTTGCGGCAATCAGCTTGTCGATCAAGTCGTCGGCCTTCACGCCGAAGCCCTTGCGCCCGCTCACCTCGATGTATGGCCGCGCCAAATCCTCTTCCGACACCGTGTAGCCCAACTCCACCGCGCAGCGCGGCGTAAGCGCCACCATCTCGTAGCTGAAGTGCGTATAGTGGTCGGCTTGCTCGGTATAGCCCATCCCGCGCAGGGCTTGAATCACATTCGCCTGCGGGTCGCTCTGCCGCGAGTCAATCACGTTGTAGATTGCCGTCGCCCCGCCAAATTGTGGATGGTCCTTCGCGCCACCCTCTGCCGTTGAAATCCAGCACTCATGATCGGGGTAGGTGAAGAATGGCTTGTAGCCGAAGTCTTTGCCGAGCAATCCAAATTTCCAGAGGTGATAGGCGATGTCTTTGCCGACATACGTCACCGTGCCATTGGAGCGGACGATGACTTTCGCATCTTCGTTGGTCTCACTCTCAGAAACATCAGCCCCTGGCCGCGTCATCACCCAACAGCCCTTGTTCTTTCCTTCGTTCTCGAAGTAGAGCACTCCCGTCTTCTTCAACTGCTCGAAGGCCGCTTCCCAGAACTTGAGGTGCAGAATCTCGCTTTCGCGCGGCAGAAAGTCGTACTCGATATCCAGACGCAGCATGGTTTCAAGATGCCGCCTAAGCACCGCGGTCGAAATCAGCTCCGCGACCTCCGCCGTCTCGTTGCCGCCGTGCTCAATCTCATGCAGCGTCGCGTAGCGCAACTGCTTCCGCGCTGTTTTCTCTTCCTCAGTCCCTTGCTCGTACCACTGCGAAGTCCGCGCATAAAGATCCCAGCAGTAGTAGTCAATCGCGCCCGACTTATCTGTCGAATTCGCACTACGCTCCTCGCAATCCGCAATCAGCGCGCGCACCTCAACAGCCGTCATGCCGGCAAGATGCAGAAACCCCACCACCACATCCGCCACCTGCACGCCGGTGTTGTCGATGTAGTTCTGCACGTCGACCTTCTGACCGGCGGCGCGTAGCAGCCTTACAAACGTATCCCCCAAAATCGCATTGCGCAGATGCCCGATATGCGCCGCCTTGTTAGGATTGATCGAAGTATGCTCCACCAGCGAGTGAACTTGCGGCTTCTGGATCGCAGAAGGCGCAAGGCTTTTCGTCTCAGAAGAACCTGGGTGCCCCACATTCGCCGCGCTTTTGCGGCTAAGGTGGGATTCAGATGCCGCCACCGCCTGCACTGCCGCCCCTCTATCCAGCCTCGCGTTTATATACCCCGCGCCAGCCATCTCGAACCCCGCAAAGCCCTCAACCGTCCCCAGCGCCGCAACGATCTCCTGCGCAATCACTTTCGGCGCCTTGCGCAGCGCGCGCGCCAGTTGCAGCGCCACCGGCGTAGCCACCTCGCCAAAGCGCAGGTCAGGCGGCGTCTCCAGCGGAACGTTCACATCGTCGAGTTGGTAGGTCTGCTTGAGAGCGGCGCGAATCGCGTCGCCTAACTTTTTCTGCTGTTCCAGAACCACGCGGAGAGCCTCAAAAATCCTTTATTTTCAAGCTGATTCTAGCACCAGCGGTGCGACAACCCCGCCTTCCTCTTCGCTCAACTCGGGCTTCCGTCCGGAGTCAGAGCATCTCCGCGCCATGCCGTAAGATGGAACTGACTGCCGCTTACGCTCCCCATGACCGAATCAACGCAAGAATCGAACAACAATCTCGGCCGCTACTACCTCACCACGCCCATTTATTACGTGAATGCGCGCCCGCACCTGGGCCATGCCTACTCCACCATCGTCTGCGATGCCATAGCCCGGCGCAAGCGCGCCCTGGGCATCGACACATGGTTCCTCACCGGAACCGACGAACACGGCCAGAAGATTGAGCGCAGCGCCAAACTCGCGAACTGCTCGCCGATGGATTTCGCCACAAAAATCTCCGGCGAGTTTCGCGGCCTGTGGGACCAGCTCGGCCTCACGTACGACGACTTCATCAGAACGACAGAAGACCGCCACAAACGCGGCGTCCAGCATCTCTTCGCCACCTTGCGCGACCGCGGCTACATCTACAAAGGCTCCTACACCGGCCAATATTGCGTGTCGGACGAGACCTGGATTGAAGGCCCTCCCGGCACCGTCTGCCCGGACTGCGGCCGGCTGACCGAGACCGTGAGCGAAGAGAATTACTTCTTCAAGCTCTCAGCCTTCGAACACAAACTCTTGGAATTCTACGAGGCCAACCCTGAGTTCATGAGTCCGGAGTCCACGCGGCGGGAAGTTATATCGTTTGTCCGCGGCGGCCTCAAAGATCTCTCCGTAAGCCGCACCAGTTTTACCTGGGGCATTCCCGTTCCCGGCGACGAGAAGCACGTCGTCTACGTCTGGCTCGATGCGCTGGCCAACTACATCACTGCTCTTGGTTATGGTTCAGACGACCCGGAAGACAAGCGAAGATTTGAAAAATTCTGGCCCGCAGACATGCACCTCATCGGCAAGGAGATCAGCCGCTTCCACTGCGTCTACTGGCCTGCATTCCTCATGGCCGCGGGCATTCCCACCCCGCGCTCCGTGCGCGCCAACGGTTGGCTGCTCTTCGATCAGGGCAAGATGTCCAAGTCGCGCGGCAACATCGTGCGCGCCGAAACCGTTCAGGCAGTTTTAGGTTCTGACGCATTGCGTTACTACTTACTCCGCGAAATCCCCTTTGGCCAGGACGGTAACTTCGGCTTTGAAGCCCTCGTCCAGCGCTACAACGCCGACCTAGCCAACGGCTACGGCAATCTGGTCAGCCGCGTCGTCAACATGGTGCATAAGTATTTTGAAGGCGTTGTGCCCGAGCCCGGTGAAGCAGCGCCCTTCGAAGCCGAGCTCAGAGCAAGCACGGTAGCAGCAATCGATGCCTTCAGCCCCGCCTTCGATGACTTGAATTTCTCCGAGGCATTGAAGGGTCTATGGACGCTGGTCGCCGAGACCGATGGCTACCTA
>Ga0302320_10027716_pt1 | contig 10905 bp, 8 predicted proteins | sample Bog_T0_3_FD_202130 | JGI IMG/M metagenome (GOLD analysis project Ga0302320, IMG submission 202130) | Peat permafrost microbial communities from Stordalen Mire near Abisko, Sweden - Bog_T0_3 | ecosystem: Environmental > Terrestrial > Soil > Wetlands > Peat | place: Sweden: Abisko, Stordalen Mire... | reverse complement strand
TCGGGCTGGCCGCGGCCGCGCTACCGGCACTCATCGCCGAGCCGACACCCGCAAGGTTGCTCGCCGCCGCCGCCAGCGACTCGGGTTGTGTGGTGACAAAAGACATGGGTTTCCTCCCTCTAATAACCTCTGATAACGATGCAGTCGAGAAGGTTCCGGTTCCGTCGAGTGGCCGGCACGCTGATTACGGCCTGATAGGTCCGCCTTGAAGCGAGCCTCAACGCTCTTGGGCAATCCCTCAGATCCGTCGCCTATTCGATGTGTTTGATGTCAACAGACGCGCGCGCTCCCGGTTGGATATTTGGCCGAGCTTTCTGCTCCCGACTTGCAGCGAACATAGCAATCATCGTGAGCAAAACGTAGCGAAAACCTGTTCCAGGCAAGTAATAATAATGTTAACGCAAGATGTCATCGATGACCGATATGTTGTAAGTTCATGCATCCACAGTTAGTGGCTTACAACAGCAAAATACCTGGTCATTAGTGTATTTAATGACCATTGGGCAAGCAACACCAAACCACATATATCTGTGGATCGAATTACTCGAACTATTTGTGGATCGACGTCTTCGGCGATCGCGTCAGTTATTTTCGATTCTGATTATCAATAACATCGATCGCGAACGCAGAAACCTCCTATAAACGTTTGCCGATATTTCGAATAGGGTTCTCGGGCTGGCCCGATCGACGCGGCTCTCGCGTGCTCATGGCTTTCCCGATTGCCGATCCTGGAGGGCCGGCCTGGACGCTGGTACAGGATGTCATCGGGTCAGTCGGCCCTAGTTGGAGCCGACGCGGCTGTCGGTGCCGGGCGTGCCGCGACTACGGGCAGCGACTTCGCCGGATTGATGGTTAATAGTCATGCTGCGCCCCCCTAGAGTTCACTTAGAATAAACATGCATAGCTGTCGCAAGGCTTGCCAGCTACTGGGGGTTTCCTGTGAGGCGGATTTCCGCCGTATGCAGTGGTCAGCGGTGCGAACTGGGCTACCCGCGGCGCGGCCGCCGCCGCGGGACGAACTTCATCCGGCGGCCGGCGGGCGTGCGACGAAGGTGGGGCGGAAGCCGTATTGGGGTACTGCTCGACCTGCATACAAAACCCACGGTGGCACCCGTAGCGACGGGCCTCAACCCAGCCACCGGGCAGTTGCAGTAGTCCCCTCCGGCTATCCGGCGGCCGGTGGCCGTGCCATCACCGTTGGGCGGAACCCGTATCGCGGTCCGCTGCCGAAGTGGTGGGCGGCGTTGCTGACAGCCGGAATCCCCGGCATGCCGGGCACCCCCGACGAGCTCTCCGGCAACACGGTCCCGGTCCAGCCGCCTCCCGGGAGCGCCACGCCCGCATGGTTGGCCACCTGGGTGGCCGCCGTCCAGCTCTGGGGTACCGATAACCGCCCGACGAGTACGGACCGGGCCGGCGCCGCCGAAACCCCGCCCAGGCCCTGCACGCTCGCGGGCCCGTGCACGCTGGCAAGGGCAGGGAGATCAGACGCTGCGCCAGGTACCACCACTGCTCCCGGCCGCAGTTCGTTCATGTTGGACAACCCGCCGCTGACTGCCGGCCAGATGATCGCGGGGTTTACGTACCCGGCGGAACTGAGCCCGTTGAAGAAGTTGGAATTCAAGAAAGTACCCAGCGGGTTTCCGTCCTTACCGGACAAGAAATTCAGGATGTTTGTGATCACACCCGACGGCGTCGGAAGAGAAGACGCACCGTTCGACACTGATGACAGTGGCGACGCGAGTCCTTGCAGCGCGGTCGGCAGAGTGGACATCAGCTGGGACAGCGCGTCTTGCGTGCCGGTGCCTGCCGTGGTGCCGCTAGCTTGGGCTACCGCTGCGGCCTGGCCGATTTGCCCGGCCGGGTTGGCAATCTGCGCCGGCTGCGTGAACGGTCTCAACACCGAGGCCGAGGCCGAGCTCGCGGCATAGCTGTACATCGCCGACGCATCCTGCGCCCACATTTCGCCGTACTGGGCCTCGGTGGCCGCGATCGCGGGTGTGTTTTGACCGATGAAATTGCTCGCGACCAGTGCCGCCAGTTGAGCACGGTTAGCCGCAACCTCGGCCGGGGGCACCGTCATGGCAAACGCGTTCTCAAAGGCGGCCGCCGCCGAGACGGCGTTGGCGGCCGTCTGCTCAGCTTGCGCTCCGGTGACCCTCATCCATGTCAGATAGGGGGTGACCGCGGTCGACATCAATGCCGATGTCGGCCCCAGCCAGTCTTCGCCGGTGAGCTCCGAGATCACCGACTGATAGGTGGATGCTGTCGAACGCAGCTCGTCAGCAACCCCCTCCCAGGCCGCCGCGGCAGCCAGCATCGGCGCTGACCCGGGCCCGAAATACATCCGCGCAGAATTGATTTCCGGTGGTAACGCTCCGAAATCCATTGTCAGCACCCCCCGCAACCGACTGCGATCGCGTTGATTGCGTCAGTGGCCGGGTGGCGTCTACCGGCATCAGCGCCGTTATGGGCGGCCAGCGCCAAGCCAACCGGGTGTAAGTCGCCAGCCAATACGGCTAACGATTCCTGCTGTGTCACAACAAACAACATCGGACTTCTCCTCATGAGATAGCCCGATCCGGCTACGGAACTCGGCCGCTAAGGCGGTGTGAGAGTGCAGCTGACCACACGTGCATCGTCCGGAAAGCGCCGTGACCGGATCGGAGGAAACGGTCATCGATTTCGTACAGCCACAGTCGATTGGACTAGTGCGCATCACCTCCCGCCATGGTGCGCGTACGCGGGTTGGCGCGCGGTCGCACAAATGGGATGAGGTTGCCCGGCGGTGTTTGCCGGGCGCGGCACCCCTGTCGTCGGAGCTCCGGAACCAAACCAGCGTATCGGGCTGAAACAGCGTCGGAAGCTCCGTTAACTCAACTCATAGCAGTCAAGCCGGTCCTGGCTCAGGGGATTGGATGACACTCCGGTCGAATGCTTATCTTCCTCCGGTAATCGCACCGGAATCTAGTTCGTCTTCTTCTCAGCTACCGCCGCACCGAGGCCTTCGGCGAGGTCTTCGCGGGTCAATTGCTTGAACCGCATGAGTTGGTCTGAGCTGAAGTCGTTGAGTTCGCTGGCCAGCACGGCGTCGAGGTCTTCGTCGTCGAGGCGGAAACTGCGGTGGTCGCGTGCCTTTTCAACCACGTTGCGCACGAAGCCGGCATTACCGAGCATGTCGATACCGCGGATCAGATCGCCCTCTTCGGAGTAAGACTCGTCGAGGTAGAACTTCGTGTACGACGGCAGCAGCACTTCGGCTTCTTCGTCGGTGATGACGTCTTCGTTCTCCCGCGCCATCATTCGGGTCAGCGCGACCAGTTCGTCCGGGGTGTAGCTATAGAACTCGATTACGGTCGAAAACCGCCGTCGCAGACCCTGATTCACCTCGAGCATCTTTTCCATCGCCTTGGCATAGCCCGCGCCGAATACCACCAGCTCGTCACGATGATTCTCCATGTACAACAGCAGGGTGTTGATGATCGCGTTGCCGTACGGGTCGCCCTGCTGGTAACCGTGCTCGTGCAGAGTGTGCATCTCGTCGAAGAAGACCGCCCCGCCCAGCGCGCCTTCGAGCATCTCCTCTGTGTTCTTCTCGGCGTCGGCCATGTATCGGCCCAACAGCTTTGTGCGGCTCGTCTCCACCACCAGCGGCTTGCGCAGCACTGTCAGGCCGCACAGCTGCTTGGAGAACGCGCGCGCTACCGAGGTCTTACCCGTACCCGGCGGCCCCAGCAACAGCATGTGACGCGATGTCACCGGCACCGGCAACCCCATCTTGGCGCGTGCCAGGTTCACCTTTGTCGTCGACTTGATGAGTTTGATTTCCCGTTTGGCGCGTTCCATGCCCAGCATCGCGTTGAGCTCGGCATCCCCTTCGGCCAGGTATTTCGCAGCCTCCTCGAAGTGCCGAGCGGCCTCGGTTTGCGCGCGGGTCGGTGCGGTCTCCGGATCCCACGGATCCGTCCGGGCCTCGATCGTTTCCGGGTCAGTCAGGATCAGCCGAAAGTTGGGGTTGTCCAACGCTTCCCGGGCGGGGGTGAACTTCGGATCCCGCGAATACACCCGGCGCAACAATTCAAGGGCCTCGTCTTCGCGGCCCACATGCCGCAGACACATGCCTTGGGTGTACAACGTGATATTGGCCGCGCCCGGCACCCGGTCACCCTCGACAGCATCCTGGCCACGCCGGAAGGCCTCCTCGAAAACCCCCAGCGAGGCGAGTGCCGTGGTAGCCATCGCCGCTCCGGCGGCCCTCAACTCCGGCTGACGCCAGGTCGCTCCCTCAGGAAACTGGTTCAGCACATCGGGCCAGCGTCCGGTGCGGAAGTACAGCACGCCGCGTACATAGCTGATCAGCTCGGTATCGAAAGGATGGCGGGGCTCGACACCGTCGAGCAGTTTCGCCGCCTCCTCGTAGCGTTTGGCCTCGGCGAGAACGGCGGCGTAAGCGCAGGCCAGCGACTCCACGCTGGTGACCGCGAGCTTCAGAAACAGCCCGTCGGAGACTTCAGGACGGAACTGCAAATCTGTGACGCCGAGGCGACGGGTCTCCCAGCCGAACGTTCTGACCGACGCCCAAGCGCCGGCGAGCACCTCGATGCCCTGCTCACCGGCGAATATTCGCGCCAGCCACGCATCGCACATGCCTGGATCAAGGGCGGTCGCCGTGTTGAACATCTGAGCTGCCACTTGCGGGTTGTGGCTGGGCTGTAGCCCGTTGACCGAGATTCCCGATGCCAGTAAACCAGCGACCATCGCATTGCGGGAGTCTTCGGCGGTTGATTGCGGTCGACTCATTGCCTTGCTGGGACGCTCGTTGAGCTCTCCTGAACGTGACCCACCTTCAACAACAGCTCTTCTTGGTCGAGCAATTCTCGGCTCGGCACGGCCAGTGGGGCACGGCTCGCCGGGGCAGGTAGGCTGGCACGCACCGCCGCTAACTGACGACCGGTCAGCCGGTTGAGACCCGCCGATGCCTCCTTGGGCAACGGACCGTCCGTGTGGTACCGCACCCAGGCCGACACCTCGGGCCGGCCGCCGTGACTGATGAGGCGGATCGTCACCACGGTGGCGTCGGTTTCGGGCAGCCAGAGCCCGTCGAGCGTCTCGGACGTGATATCCGCCGGCGTCAGCGCGAAGCTGGTGGCAAAGCCGTTGAAATGCTTGAGGTGGCGCCATCCCGGTCGGCTCCAGGTCGGCTCCAGGTCGGCCAGCACGGCGCTGTCGACCTCAGAGAGCTCCTCGGCGGTCAATGGCCGCGCGGCACAACTCAGTCCATCGAGATCTTGGGCGAGCCGCTCGGTGGCCGCGACCAGGGTGCTGGCCAGCGAATCGCGAGCGGCGACGGCGGCTACATTGCGCTGCGGGTTCATCCGCAACACCAGCCAGGTTCGGCGTACGTAGGAGGCGGGCTGATCACTCACCAGCCCCCACTCTTCGGGGCCCCAATCATCGAGTTTTGACAACTCGGCGGCGTTGCCCCCCCGCCGTACCTTCACTGAGACGATATCGATGCCGTCGAGGTGAATATCGAACTGGCGCAGCCCATCGGCAACTGCCGCCACCAGCAATGTGCCCGACGTTGCCCGATGACGGTGGCGTCCGGATCCGTCGTCCTCACCGCTGTCCACCGCGATCACCGAGACCAGCTGGCCCTCGTATTCACGCACCCCGACCGTGTCTCGCCCGAAGCGGCGCTTGTGGTCGACCGCGGGCGTACATCCCGAAGCCAGCGTGGTGCCCGGATCGGCAGACCAGTCCCACAGCCAGGCGGCGAATGCAGAGGTCAGGGTGATGCCGTGGTAACTCACCAGCGCTAGCAGCGCAACAATGACAGCAAGGGCAACGCCCACCCACCACGCCACCCGATGATCTCCTTGCCAGGAGTCTGGGCAGTGACTGGCCAACACCAGGATCAAAATGTCGATCAAAAACACCGCGGTGACCCGCGGCCACGACAAAGCCATCCCCCAACTACGTTGGGCTTTCATTGCTACTCCGCTCTCATCGCTGCTGCCGCGATCGCCGCAGCAACATCGCCGTACCAAACACCGCGCCGCCGATCAGTAATGCCCCGACCAAGCCACCGGCGGCGACCCACACGGGCACCATATCCCGATGAGGGGGTGCCTTGGGTATGTTCAGCGGCGCAGAAAGCTGCGTCGGCGGCTTCGCTGGGCCTTCGGGTACGTCCCAGGTCAGTGCCGCCACCGGGTCGACTACGCCGTAGCCGATCTGGTTGTCCACACCGCGTGCCGGTGCGTGGGCCGTGCGGGTCAACCGGTTGATCACTTGGTAAGCCGATAGCTGGGGGTACTTGGCGCGCACCAGCGCGGCCACCCCCGACACGATCGCGGCCGAAAAGCTGGTGCCGGCAGGAACCAGCAGCGAATTGTCTGGGCCGTCAATCGCGTTGATCAGGCCGTCGTCCCGAGGTGACAGTCCGATGATGTCAGTCGCCGGCGCCGAGATCCCTACCCAGGGTCCGGCGATACTCGTTTGGGTCAGCGGCTGACCGTTGGTATCCACCGCGCCGACCGTCAGGACATAGTCGCTGAACCATGAGGGCGTCACCACCGTGTTGACGGCGTTCCAGTCGCGGGGATCGTTGGGCTGCAGGGGATCGAAGTTCGGGTTCTGCTTGCAGTCCTTCTTGGTGCTGTCGCCTGCGGCGGCCACGATGACTACGTTCCTGTCCACCGCCGCGTAACGGACTGCGGCACCCAGCGCGCGCTGGTCGATGATGTTGCGCGCACTCATGCAGGTCACGTCCGAGATGTTGATGATCTGCGCACCCATATTGGCGGCGTGCACGATCGCCCGCGCCATGGTTTGCACGTTGTCGATCTTTGCCTGTGTCTGCGGGTCCTCGTCACCGGTGTACGCATCCTTGAGGCCGAAGGCCTGGCTGGACTGGCGGATCGCGATTATGTCGACGTCAGGGGCGATCCCGCTGTAAGCGTCCACTGTCGGGGCGGGCGCCGGCGCAGGTGCGGGCGCCGGTGCTGGCGCCGGCGATGGTTTTGGCGTCGGGTCGAGCGGGCGCGGGCTCCGCGGATTGTCGACAGCCACGACCTGCCCGCCGCCGGAATAGCTGGGTATGGTCACCGTGCCATCGCCGTGACTAGCCGTTCCCGGCGCCGCTGGAGCTCCCGGAGCCACCGGAGCGGCAGGAGCCACCGGAGCTACTGGCGCAGGGGCCGCTGGTGCTGGTGCAGGCGCCGGCGCGGGTTCCTGAGGCGGGGGCGGCGCTCCAAACGGTCCCGGGGCTCCCTGATCCGCCGACGGGGGAACCACCATCACGGTCTGCGGCAACGGAGACAAAGTCACGGTCTGCGGAGGTGGCGCTTTGGGGGGCGGCTCAGTAGTCGGAATGGTGACCGGCTTGCGCGGTGCCGCGGGAGGCGCCGCGACGCCGTTCGCCGGCGCCGCGCCGATAACCGACGCCACGATGGTGCCGTGCGCATCGCAGTCCGACAATCCGTCACCGCCGGCCATGACGTAGTCGCCACCCGGGATCAAGTGCCGGAACCTTGGGTGCGCAGAAACACCGGTGTCGATCACGGCGACCTTCACCCCGGCACCCCGGCCGAACTGCCATGCCCCGGCCATGTCGAGCATTTCCATGTACTTCGGCGGCAACCGAAAATCGGTGCCGGGAATGACCCCGACCTCGGTGCAGTAGGAGTTTTGCTTCATCGGTGCCACCGGCCCGGGTGGCGCGTCAGGGGGCACCGCACCCGGATCGATCGTCGGCGGCGAAATCGCGTACGCAGGCGGTAAGCCGGCTAACGCACCTGAAGCGAGCAAGATTGCGGCGACGGTCGCGCGCGAAGCACGACCGCGCCACACCTTGCCGCTACCGGTATCGGATCGCTGCATAGACATTCATCAACCACAATGCCAACGGGAAAATCGGCATCAGGCAGAGGTATTCGACCCATTCCACCAGCTTGCGGAACAGCGGGCTGTAGACAGTGTTCGGCACCACCGCAGCGGCAGTCAGACCCGCCACCGGCAGCAGAACCAGGATCGCCGCGCAGATAGACATCGAGAGAGTCGACTCCAACACAACCGCGTACCGCACCAGGACGGCAGCGACGATGATCACCGCGGTTGAGGCCAACGTGATCGACTGCCAGCGATCCACATAGGAACGACCCCGCAGCATGAGGAAGCCGGCGCTGAACACGGTCAGCAAGAGCGGCAGCCAGCGCTGCCCCGTGTGGGGATCGGACAACGCGGTTAGCGACACCACCATCAACACGCCCAGCCCCACCAACAGACCAGTCAAAAACGACCGGGCGCGTTCGGCTTGCAGCAGAACGTCGCGGACCGAGGCGGGCCCCTCTAGGACTGGCGCACCACCGTCGGAACGCACCACAGTTGTGGGCAGATCGGGGCGGGCCTCAAAGACCCAGCGGCTGGTGGCCGAGGGGAAGACGGGCAGCCGAATTCCGGCCAGCCGTCGGGACAGCGACGGGGCGGCGTGATAGGCCAGCACGCACACCAGCACCACGGAAGTGAACAGCGTTACCGCGCTGGTCATCGCGACCATGCGTGCCAACGCGGCAAGCGTCGCCACCGTGCTGATCGTGATGATCGCGGTGTATGTGCCAAGCCGGCGTCCGGTGAAACGCAGGGCCAGCAGCGCGGCAACGGTGAGTACGCCAAAGCCCAACACCGCGTGGGGCGACCCAACCCCGCCGGGCGGCGCACCGGCCGCCGCCACTGACAGCGGCGCGAGGCCGCTCATCAGCAAGGTGTCGGCAACGAGTCGCTCCTGGTCCGTCTTGGCCCGCATCAACAGCATCGACGACACTGCCAACACCGCCAGGCCGATCACAGTGGCGAAGATGGTCGTCAGCCAGGAATTGTGATGCAGGCGCCACCAGCCGAGCAGCCCGGACGCGAGAGTCACCCCGACTGCCACCATCGAGACGCCGACCTGCAGCGCAACGCCAGGATCGATAGTGGAGAACCGCTTGCTGAGGTTCTGCGAAACCGCGGTGGAGATGTGCTCGATGACCTGTGAACGATGCTCGGTGTCCGGCAGGTACCGGATCCACAGTCGGTCGCCGTCGTAGACGTCCTGCTCGGTCAGCGACTGGGTGGCCCGCAGGGGCGAGCCGTCAACCAGGCACAGCGCCCACTTGCCGCGGCCTGTCGCTTCCAGCGGGGCCTCGCCCAGCTCGCGCAGCCGGCTGTTGACTACTTTCAACAGCGGTTCGGTCATCACCGAAACCGGGGCGTTGGCGTCCAGCAGGACGCCGATCTGGACGCCATCACCGGCCATGATGCCGATCACAACCGCCCGTGGCTGCGAGACTCCCTCAACGTCTGCCTGGAGCGCGTCAGCTACCGCAGTCATCGCCCTGCACCCCCTTCCGTGATGGATGTGTAACCCCGTGCCTGTAGTTGCGCGGGGGCCTGCGTCGCTCTACCCGCCAGGGGGCCGTGGCCCCCGGGGAGGTGCAGCTCGACTGATTCCGGGTTCATCTGTTTCGCCTCGCGACTGTTGGTTGTGGTGACACTGGTATTAGGTTTGCTGCTGATTCTAGAGCAGTATGACGCGTTCGCATCTTTAACGCGCACCTTCTTTAAATATCTTGTCGTACTTGGCATTCCGTATCGGTCTTTACACCCTGCTGTGAGATTTCCACTCGCCGTACGGCAGCGTGTCGAGCACCGTTTTCACGCCCACCTGGACCAGTTGGGGGGTCGCCGGGCAGATGGCGAGCCAAGCCTCACCCGATCCCGCGGTTCGCGCTTGCTGGTAGAGGGCGATCCGGCCGCCTGAACCGTCTTTCAGCGACAGCACTGAAGCACTGGGCCCCTTGGCGTCGTCCCGGTACTGGCGGGCGTACACCGCCACCTCGGCCGCCGGATCTGACAATGCCTGACCCAGCGCGGCCACCGTGGCGGCGCTGATGCCCATTCGCCGTAGGTCGCCGCCGGAGAAGACGTTAAAGTCGGACTCCTGCCACGATTTGGTTGCTTCCAGCATGTCTTCCATCGGCACGTTGACGGCGTTGATCGCTGCGGGTTCGGCGTGGTGAATCGATTCCAGGCCGTCTATCACCAGCGCGGCGATCGAGGCGCTGTCCGCGATCGCAACATCGTCGACGGTGATGTCGTTGCCAACCCGAACCGCCGATACCCAGTGCTGGTTGCGGCGGGCCAAAACCACTCGGAATTCGTTGTCGGGGATGTCGCGGGAACCCGGCGGCTGGTTCTCGTCGTCGACGATGCCGTAGAGCAACTTGCCTCGCGACAGCAAAGCGACGACTTCAATGTCGGGCGCCGCCAGGACCCGCATCCGAGCGGCGACCTGCTCATTCACTTCGTTGACGCCGCCACTGCTTTCGACAATGCCCTGCTCGCGCATGACCGCCATGCCAGGGTGTTCGTTCAGCCAGTCGCTGGAGTCGGTAGATACGTATGGCCGGCACCGCAACTCCGGAGCGACATGCCGAATGTCCAGGAGTGCCTGAAGCATCCAGAAGCCGTCGACGTTGACGGTGATGTCGGTGCGGGTGCTCTGTTGATCCATTACTACCTCGGGGTCGACTTGGCTAATACTGCAGAACGCGACAGCACACCGACAGGTGGTTTGCTGCCGCGTCCTGAAGTCGGGATTTAGGCCCAGCTGGACCCGACTGCGCTGTCGGTGCTCGCCATGTTGTTACCGGCCGACTGCACGTTCTGGCCGTGCGAGTTGGCCTGCTCGTAGATCACCTGGAAGTTGCGACCCAGCTGAGTGATGAACTCCTGGCAAGCGACCGAACCGGCGCCGCCCCAGAAGTCACCGGCAGCCAGCACGTCGCGAACGATGGCCTGGTGCTCCTGCTCGAGCGACGCGGCCTGGGCACGGATAGTGGCACCGTGCGTGTCGACATCGCC
>Ga0302320_10027712_pt1 | contig 10906 bp, 7 predicted proteins | sample Bog_T0_3_FD_202130 | JGI IMG/M metagenome (GOLD analysis project Ga0302320, IMG submission 202130) | Peat permafrost microbial communities from Stordalen Mire near Abisko, Sweden - Bog_T0_3 | ecosystem: Environmental > Terrestrial > Soil > Wetlands > Peat | place: Sweden: Abisko, Stordalen Mire... | reverse complement strand
GTGGACTTCTGTCAGAACATCAGTACTTGGCAACCACAGCCGCGGGACCAAACCGATAGTTCAATCCGACTTTTACCTGACTGATATTGGATTTGTCGGTCATGATCGTGGTGCCGTCAGATGCGGTTGCAGTGTGGCTGCCGAAGGCGATGTAGTCGTACTCACTCTTGGCTGACCAATTATGTCCAAGATCGAACTCGGTACCGAAACCCAACGTCCAGCCGATGCGGGTGTAGGTCGCAGTGTTGAATCCAGCCGTAACAACGCCCGCCGAATTATCACAAGTCCTGGGAAAGACGCCCGTGATACCGGCAGTCGGTCCATAGACGCAGCTCAGGGACACGGTGCTGTCCTCAAATGCGGCACCGCCCTTCACGTAATAGAGCGTCCGGCCCGACGCATAACCCACCCGAGCCGCCGCCGTTGCCATCCAGTTTGTACTGTCCTGCGCGGTATAGAAAGCAGAAGTAAATTGACCATTGTTCGACCCATTTGGAAATAGGCCATCGTTTGTACCGGCCGTCCGGGCGCCACGGACATTGGCCGCACCGACGTCACCTTCTAGGCCAACGACCCAGTTGTTGATCTGACGATTGTAACCAATCTCACCACCACCAAGGGCTCCGAAGACCCAAGGTTTTGTGCCAGAAAGATTGGTCGGATCGTTAAACCCGATGGTCGTCCGGCCGTCCGCAGTGCCTACGAAGGCACCAATATACAAACCGGTCCAGTTGGTCGGTGCGATAAAGGTTCCTGGCGCCTTCACGGCCTTGGTTGGCATTGCGGAAGCGATCATCTCAGGCGTAAATTGGTAGCGAAGACCAGCGTTGTAGCTCTCGCCGGTGATGTCCTGACCGTTGCGATAATCGACACGGACGAAGCCAAGCCAACCCGTGTTCACAATCTGACCGGCGAGGCCGAGGGAGTACTGGCCATAGGTGCCGACGCGCGTGGTTTGGGTCGTCTGGGTAACCGGAGACGGGCCAGCGAAACCTGTATTGAAGGCGGCATTGGGTAGCGTTGTATAATTGTTGACGACATTCCCGGCAAACTCGTGGAACACGCTTGCCGACGCGAAGGGCTGCCAAACGATATTTGGCGTCTCAATGGTCCTGCCTACGCGCAGGCTCATCCGTCCGATCTCACTAATCACGTCGTTGGTGGAAACTGTTCCCGCAAGTGGCAAAGCTACCGTGCCACCAGTTGTAAAGCTGTCCACCGTGGTGTGAGAGTAGATAAAGCCGGCCGATGGTTCAATGAACCAGCCTTTGCCCGCGTCGAAATTGTAACCGGCCGACGTCGCTATCGAATAGCCGTGCGCTCCAATCGGCTGGTTGAAGAAGTTCAAACCAGGATTGTTGAGCGAAACGTTATAGAATTCCTCGCGCACCATCAGGTCAGCGAAAAATCGCCCCTTGGTCGCCACGACGTAGGTTCCGAGGAACGGCACCTGGAAGGCGTTGCTGAACCCATTGTTGTCAGTCGTATTCGCACCGACATAGCCCATGGTGGTCCCGAGGTGAACGTTCCAGCCGTTCCAGTTCAGACGCGCGATGTCGGCCCCTGTTTGAACGCCCGCGAAATTCTCGTGCACGGAGTTGGAGCAGCTTGTGACCGCGGTTCCAATGACACCCCCGGGGGCGTTTGTATTTGTTACAGTACTGGGCGAAGTCGAAGTGGAGGTCACGTTCGCCGAGCCGCCGACGAAGCGAGCCCAGACACCGCCGCCCTGCTGATCGGGAGCCGGGTTGGGTGGGGCAGATACAAAGGCGCTGCCCTGCTGGGTAAGAAAGGCGGTGTTGACGTTGCCGATTGCACCCGCGAGCGCCGCGCCGGCCGCAGCCGGAGGGATAGCCACTTGGGCATAGGCCGGATTCAGCGTTGAGGAATTGAAATTACAATTCGCAGGAACTTGCGCCAAGGCCGCCGACGATGCGGAGCAAGCCATCGCAACGGCAATTGCGGAAAAAATCAGGACACTGCGCCGTTGCGGCACAGCTAAGGTAGTGTTTTTGCGAGCCTGCACTCCGCGCGATGTTGCACCGGACAGTTTCATTACCGAGTCCCCCAAAAATTAGAATCAGCTCAAAATCGCGTCGCTCCAAGCGAAATCCTAGATCAGCGGCGCGCGACATCAAAGCTTAACAAGCCGTTGTACCACTCTTGGGGTGATGAATTTCGAACGGTGTAGCATTCCGGTAACACGGGCGACCGCAGCTGTCTCAGGAGGTGTGATGTGTCTCACGTTACTGGGAGATTTAGGTAGATTGCGGAAAGACCAGGTTCTTGTAGATTGCCGAAAGACCACGTTTTTTGAGAATCGTTGGCAGGTTCTCTGGAAAGTGACAGACATCACATTCCGCGCGCTTGTTTTGAGACAGTATTGCGATGTCAGGCAGGACGAAGCCGGCAAATTGTGATAAGTGGTGCGCTTATTGCAGTTCGCAGATGAGCTCAGGCGCGCCAGATTTTTGAAGCGAGAGCGACGAGACCAATATGTTTAGCCGTGCTGCCCAAGCGCTGATGATTGGAGGAGCCATCTTTTTATCGATGGTTGTCGCTCCCGGCGCTGCTTTCGCTGAAAAGCGGGTTGCTCTGGTGATAGGCAATTCCGGCTATCAGAGCGTTGCACCACTGCCCAATCCCGCAAGAGATGCGGAGTCCGTCGCAAAATTGTTCCGGGATGCGAAATTCGACTCGGTCGACGTAAAGCTCAACCTTGGCATCATCGATTTCAAAAGGACGATCCGGAAATTCGAGGATACTGCGGATCAGGCCGACGTCGCCGTCATCTATTACGCCGGCCATGGTCTTGAAATAAACGGCAGCAATTATCTGATCCCGGTCGACGCAAAGCTCGCCAACGACCGCGATGCCGAGGACGAGGCGATCGCCCTGGATCGCGTGCTGTCTTCGGCCGGCGGCGCGAAGAAGTTCCGTCTTATCATTCTCGACGCCTGCCGGGACAATCCCTTCAAGGCTGGAATGAAGAAAGACAGGAAATCGGCCAGCCGCGGGATTTCGACGCTGGGCGGCGTTGACCTGTCCAGCACCACCGACACGCTGACCGCCTATGCCGCGAAGCTGGGTTCGACGGCTGAGGATGGCGACGGTGACCACAGTCCGTTCACTGCGGCATTGCTGAAGAACCTGACCGTTCCAGGCCTCGATGTCCGCATGGCCTTCGGACGGATCAAGAAAGAGGTGATGTCGTCCACCGGTGGCCGGCAGGAGCCGTTCGTTTACGGATCTCTTGGCGACGACAATTATTCGCTGGTACCGGCGCCAGTGACGCAGGAGGCGTCCACGGTCGAAATGAAGGCGGATTTCGATTTGATCTCATCGATCAACACCAAACGTGCCTGGGAAGTTTTTCTGTCCAGATATAAGACCGGACCCTATGCCGATCGCGCTCGCCAGCAGCTCGCCAGCCTCTCCGAGGAGATTCCGCCGCAGCCCCCCGCTACCTCGCAGGGTAACCCCGTTGTCGGTTCTCTGCCTCCCAACGTTGCCGCGCCGGGCCGCGAGCCGTCATCGCAGGAAACGCTCGAATGGAACAAGGTGAAAGACAGCACTGACCCCTCGGCGCTGGTGAAATTTATCCAGCGCTTCCCGAACTCTCCGCTGGCCATCACCGCTCAGCAGCGGATGGACGTGCTGAAGCGGGCGGCCCAGGAACGCGAAGAAAAGGATCGTGCCGCGCGTGATGCGGCCGCAAAGGCCGCGGAGCAGGCGCGCATCGAGGCCGCGCAGAAAAAGGCCGAACAGGCGGCGGCGCAGAAGCGCGACGAAGACGAACGCCGCGCCAAGGCCGCAGAGGCCGAACAGCAGGCCTGGGCCGCCGAAGCTGAACGCAAGGCCGCGGAAGCCAAACAAAGGGCTGATGAAGCCCAGAGAAACAAGGCCGCCGCAGAAGCCGCGACACTCCGCACTGAAAGCGAGAAGCAAGCCAGGGAAGCCGAGGAAGCGCGCAGGAAAGCCGAATTGGCTTCGGCGCAGGAGACTACCTGCAAACAGGAACAGGGCAGATTCGAGCAACTGAATGCCAAGGGCAGTGCGGGCTCGGGCTCCGACGACCTGAAGGCATTTGCCAAGACCGTCAGCTGCGACCGTCTCAAGCCGCAGGTTGTTGCGACCCTCGACAGGTTCAACGCCGAGGCTGCGAAGCGCGCGGCAGCGCTGCCCAATTCGCTCGAGCTGGTTCGCGCTGCCCAGGCGCAGCTCGCCCGGTTGGGATGCTTCACGGGCAAAATCGACGGCAGCCTGACCACGACCCAGACTGCGGTCGGGCATTACTTCTCGGTCAAAGGCAAGCCGTCCAACACCACCGATGTAACCGAAGGCCTCGTCGCCGATTTGACCAAGCAGACCGACCGCGTTTGCCCGCTGGAATGCTACGCCGGTGAGGTCGCAAAGGGCGATATCTGCGTCGCCACCGACAAGCCGACGGCAGCACCGGCGACCGCCTCGCGCCGCAAGAACGATGACGCGGACGACAAACCGGCGGCCCGCAAGCAACAACCGAAACGCGAGGCCGAGGCGCCCCGTCCGCGTCCGGCGCCTGAGGCGCCGCGTGCCCGGCAGCAGGCGGCTGCCCGGCCGATGAGCAGTGGCGGTGGCGGTGGTGGCGGTGGCGGCGCCCACACGATGGTTGGCGTGGGCTTCTGATCGGAGGGCCCCCACCTCGAAGCCAACGCCACGTTTGAGGTAGACCAGGACGCGATCCCAAACGTATGCCCTTGGGTGCCCTGAGCCAACGCGGGCTCACGCGATGTTCCTTCATGGTATTTGACCCTTGCATCACGCTGATTTAGTCGGCGTCCCATGGTTGATCAGGCCGATCAGACCGACGATAATTCGCCCCTCGGAGAACTTCGCTGCCCTTCATAGGCTCAGACGAAAGCAAAAAATTGATCCAGCGCTTTGTCGCAGTGGTGGCAGTAGTCGGAGCGGCCATTTTACCGATGGTTCTGGCTCCCGACACGGCTTGGGCCGAAAAGCGCGTGGCCCTGATCGTGGGCAATTCGACTTACCAGACCGTACCGCAGCTGCCCAATCCCTCAAGGGACGCGACCGCCGTGGCGCAAATGTTCAAAGACGCAGGCTTCAATTCCGTCGACGTCCAGCTCAACGTCGGCAATGTCGAGTTCAAACGCACGATCCGAAGATTCGAGGCGACAGCCGACCAGGCTGACATTGCCGTTGTATATTACGCCGGTCACGGCCTGGAGATTGGCGGAGTGAATTATCTCGTTCCTGTCGATGCCCGGCTGGCCAGCGGTCGCGACGCCATCGACGAAGCCATTCCGCTAGAGCGGTTGGTTTCATCGGCGGACGGTGCAAAACGCTTGCGGCTCATCATCCTTGACGCTTGCCGCGACAATCCCTTCACCACAGCCATGCGCGGGGAGCGTACCAATCGCGGAATCGTGGCCGGTCTCGGAAAGGTCGAGCCCACAGGCAGCGACACCCTGATCGCTTACGCCGCAAAGGCGGGCTCGACAGCCGACGATGGCGACGGCGAACACAGCCCGTTCACACTGGCGTTGCTGAAAAACCTGCCCGTTCCCGGTCTCGATGTCCGGCTGGCTTTTGGACGTGTCAGGGACGAGGTTTTGAAGATTACCGGCAACCGGCAGGAACCGTTCGTCTACGGCTCGCTCGGCGGCGGCAACGTTGCGTTGGTGCCGGCGCCGGCCTTGCCGCAGGAAGCACCTGTGAACGAGGTCAAGTCCGACTATGAGCTGGTGCAGAAGATAGGATCGCAGCGAGCGTGGGAAGTGTTTTTGGGGACGCATCCAAGCGGTTTTTATGCCGACCTTGCACGCTTGCAGATCGAGAAACTGAAGGGCCAACCTCAGTCCCAGTCTCCCGATGTGAATGTCGCCGCCCTCCCGCCGGCGCCGGCCGCTTCCAGCCGCGAACCCCCGACGAAGGCGGCGCTCGAGTGGGACAAGGTGAAGGACAGCACTGACCCGGCCGCGCTGCAGAAGTTTATCAAGCGTTTTTCGGATTCTCCGTTTGCGATCAACGCTCAGCAACGGATGGACCTCCTGAAAAACGCCGCGCAGGAGCGCGAAGACAAGGCCCGCGCCGAGCGGGAGGCCGCAGCGAAGGCTGCCGAGGAAGCCCGCATCCAGGCCGAACAGAAAAAGGCAGAACTCGCCGCCGCGAAGAAGCACGAGGAGGACGAGCGTCGCGCCAAGGCGGTGGAAGCCGAGCAGCAGGCCAAGGCCGCCGAGGCCGAACGCAAGGCGGCGGAGGCGAAACAGAAGGCCGAAGAGGCCGAGCAAAACAAGGCAGCCACCGAAGCCGCCGCGTTGCATGCCGTAAGCGAGAAGCAGGCAAAAGAGGCTGAGGCAGAACGCAGAAAAGCCGAAATGGCTTCAGCGCAAGAGGCGGCCTGCAAGAGCGAACAAGGCAAACTCGATGAACTGATTGCCAAAGGCAGTGAGGGCACAGGCGTTGACGATTTGAAGGCCTTTTCCGGCACCATCACCTGCGAGCGGCTCTCACCTTTGGTGGCTGCAAATCTCGACAAATTTAACGCCGAGGCCGCGAAGCGCGCCGCGGCGCTTCCCAACTCTCCCGATCTGATCCGTTCAGCTCAGACCCAGCTCATCCGGCTCGGATGTCTGACCGCCAAAGTTGACGGTACGCTGAATCCGTCGACCAAAAAAGCGCTCGGCCGCTACATGTCGATCGAGGGTCTGCCGTCTGACGATGTCAGCGTGACCGAGGCGCTGACCACCGAACTGACCAAGCACACCACCCGCGTCTGTCCGCTCGAATGCAAGACCGGCGAGACGGCGCGAGGAGAGACCTGCGTCGCCACCGAAAAGCCTGCGGCGGTGGCAAACGCGTCGCGCGAGCAATCGGGCCGCGAGTCGGAACAGCGACGGGCAAAGTCGGCGCCGGAAGCAGCCCGTCCCCGTCAGCAGGCGCTGGCCCGGCCGAGCGTTGTCCACAGTGGCGGCGGTCATTCGATGATCGGCGTTGGCTTCTGACTTATTGAGCAGGGCACCCTTCGGTGATTTCGGGTGAGTTCGTTTTTTTAAGTCCTCCCGGCTTCTCGGTCGGGCAGGGCGAATCCCTGACTGGCCGATTTGGCAGAACGATCCCAAATCACGACTGTGGCTCCGCGACATCGTCCCGAAGCCAGCCGCCTCAAAGTGGCCGAATTTTCGGACTCCAAGCGTCGTAACGTACGTCCCAGCAAGTAGCGCTTGCCCGACGGACCCGGCGGGCGCGGTGGCGGCGAGGGCGGAACATGATGATTGGCGTTGGCTTACATTTATTAAATTGCTAACATCTACCAGCTTGCTAGAACTCGATTGCAATACACGCTGATATTGATCGCGAGGTAGTCCGATGCCCAGCAAAACCGGCTTGATCCTGCAGTTCGCCGCAACAACGCTGACCGCAGTCATGCTGTCGACGGCCGCACCGGTCGTGGCTGCGGAACTGAAAATCACGGCAAGCGAGCCAAGCCCGGTCACCTCGAAGACCATGCCCTACCGTATCCGGCATCATGCCTGGCTCCGGCACCATGGCTGGCGGGGAACCCGGATCGCAGCGTCCCCCCGTTATGATGGCGCTGTTCGCCGCGTCAGCCCGATCACCAGCATTCCGGAATGCTCCGGTGGCTGGTGCGGTCGGCAATACGTCCTGATGGTCGGCATCGGTTTTTGATGGGGTGTCTGTCAACACCCGTTGAAATCGCTGTATGTTTTTTGCAAAGCCACGGTCTCAACCGCGGGCCGGGCAGGGCGAGAAATAGGACTGAAACCTACGTCGACCGACGTGGTGGTTGGACTCTCGTCCTCCCGCGTGGTTGCAACCCCTCGCAATAAAACCACGGGGAGGGATTGGGAATGAAAAAGCCCGCCGGGACAGCAGTCCTTCTGCAAAAATTAAAAAAACGTATCAAAAATATCACGGTTTTTGTCACGGCTTGCTGTTAAGATTTTATTGGTGGCTGGGACCTCCGGCGGAGCTATGGTTATGAAGACGGTTTTGTTGGTATACGGGGCATTTGCCGCGTTAGGTGTGGTATCCGCCTCTGCCGCGGACATGGCCGTTAAGGCACCCCCGACGGTCGCGCCGATCTACAACTGGACAGGATTTTACGTCGGCGTTTCGGGTGGTGGTATCTGGAGCGACCCGTACCTGGCCGTCAATGTCAGCGGACCTGCAGGACCGAATTCGACGCCCGCGCAGGCTTTGGTCGCCCAGCAATTGGGCAATCGTAATAATTCCTCGTGGCTCGCTGGAGGACAGGCCGGGTACAACTGGCAAATGAACGATTTCGTGCTGGGTGTCGAAGCTGACATTTCTGGTACCGACATCAACAATGCGCAAAGTGTTACCAGCACGACGGTCATCGGCAGAGGTCCAAAGGACATCACGACGACGGGTTCGCAGCGTCTTGACTATTTTGGCACGGTTCGCGCGCGCTTCGGCTATGCGGGTGCCAGTGGTCTGCTCGTTTACGGAACCGGCGGATTTGCGTATGGTGGGGAGCGCGCAAGCTTTGGGGTGGCTTCGGCGTCGGGTTTTGGCGCGGGGCTAGTCCCGTTCAATCTGGTGGCGAGCGATTCCAGCGTTCGCACGGGTTGGACTGCCGGGGTTGGGGCCGAGATGGCGTTGATGGCCTTTGGACCGAACTGGTCGCTGAGGGGGGAATATCTCTATTATGATTTGGGTCACGACCTGTTGACGGTCAGCCACCCGCTAGTCCCGCCTCCCGGTCTTACGGCAACGATGGATTCGACCTTCAGAGGAGGCCTGATCCGCGTCGGTCTCGACTACAGGTTCGGCGGCCCACTCGTCGCCCGCTACTGATCCAGGCAACACGTGCAAACCTACACGTGCGCTCGCCAACTGATTGCGCGAAAGGCGCCCGGCTACGCCTTCCACATTTCCTTTCGCTTAATGAGCGACGCTCGGCATTGTCGGAAACGCCGTGACGGGGCTGCAGGCCGACCGAGTCCACGCATTGACTGCTGGCGGATAGAACAGACATGGTCGATCCTTTCGCCGTGCCGCGCCATGCGCGCCTGAGCGTCGCGCTTTTCGCGTTGCTTGCAGCCTCCACGGCGTCGCCTGCTCAGGATGCGCCGCCGCAGCAGCCACAACCAGCCGCGACGCCTTCGGGTCAAAAGTCCGGAGCAACAGGACCGCGCGGCAATACCCCGGCTTCGCCTGTCGTCGCCGAGGAACACCGTCTGCCACCGGATTCCACGACCAAACAGACGCTGGCGCTTCCCGGGCGCACGCTCGCCTTCACGGCAACGGCGGGTTCGATCCGCCAGTTCAATGAAAAGGGCGAGCCGCAGGCCGACATCGCCTACACCGCCTATCTCTTGGATGGCCAGGACACCCGCAGCCGTCCCGTGACCTTCTTTTTCAACGGCGGGCCGGGCGCCTCCTCGGCCTGGCTGCAACTCGGCAATGCCGGGCCGTGGCGGCTCCCGATAAGCGGCGACGCCGCGGTTTCCTCGGCCTCGCCCGATCTGCAACCCAATGCGGAGACGTGGCTGGATTTTACCGATCTCGTCTTCATCGATCCGGTCGGCACCGGCTACAGCCGTTTCGTCGCGACCGGCGAGGAGGTACGCAAGCGGTACTTTTCGGTCGACGGCGATGTCAGTTCGGTCGCGTTGACGATCCGTCGCTGGCTGGAAAAGTCCGAGCGGCTGCTCTCGCCCAAATTTGTCGTCGGTGAAAGCTATGGCGGCATCCGCGGACCGAAGATCGTTCGCGAGCTGCAGGTCCAGCACGGTGTCGGCGTCAGAGGTCTCATCCTGCTCTCACCGCTGCTCGACTTCCGCGAATTTACCGGCACCAGCCTGGTGCAATATGTTGCGAGCCTTCCCAGCATGGCGGCCGCGGCGCGTGAGGCCAAGGGGCCCGTTACCCGCGCCGACATGGCCGATGTCGAACGCTATGCGCGGGGCGATTTCCTGAGCGACCTGGTCAGGGGCGAGGCCGACACCGAGGCCACCACGCGGCTTGCCGACAAGGTCGCTGCCTTGACCGGGATCGACCCGGCGGTGAGCCGAAGGCTCGCCGGGCGGTTCGATGTCTCGGAGTTCCGCAGGGAATTCGACCGGCGCGAGGGCAAGATCACCGGACGCTACGACGCCTCGGTGCTGGGCCTCGATCCCAATCCGGATTCGAGCGTTTCCCATTTCCAAGACCCCTCGGGCGAACCGCTATACGCGCCGCTGACCAGCGCTGCGGTCGACCTCACCACGCGAAAACTCAACTGGCGACCGGATGGATCCTATGAAGTGCTCAACGGTGCGGTCGAGCGGGCCTGGGACTTCGGCCACGGCCTCAGTCCCACCGAGTCGGTCTCCCAGCTGCGGCAGATTCTCGCACTTGATCCAAAGCTGAAACTGTTGGTGGGACACGGGCTGTTCGATCTCGCCACGCCGTATTTCGGCACCAGGATCGCGCTCGACCAGCTGCCGGCCTACGCCTCGCCCGAGCGGGTGAAGCTCGTGGTTTATCCCGGTGGTCACATGTTCTATGCACGCGATGCTTCGCGGCAGGCTTTTCGCGCCGAGGCGCAGGCGATGATGAAGTGAGGCGCCAAAATCCTTCAGGCGCGATTCTTCTGATGTTTACGCGCGCCGTATCGGCGCTCGATCTCCGCGGCCACGGCTCTCTCCGGCCGCGCCATGCCGCCGCCAAACCATATCTCGGTGACGGTGCCGGCCTTGTTGCGGACGCGGCGCACGCTTTCGCCCTGGCTGGCATAGCCGCCGGCCAGTGAGAACCGCCCGCTGTCGTGGCCGGTGACCTCGATTTCGCTCGCATCCATGAACGGATTGAAGCCATAGGGATTGCCGACCATCACGATGTTGCCCATCGGAACCAGATCGGTCGCGCCCCATAG
>Ga0302320_10027711_pt1 | contig 10906 bp, 9 predicted proteins | sample Bog_T0_3_FD_202130 | JGI IMG/M metagenome (GOLD analysis project Ga0302320, IMG submission 202130) | Peat permafrost microbial communities from Stordalen Mire near Abisko, Sweden - Bog_T0_3 | ecosystem: Environmental > Terrestrial > Soil > Wetlands > Peat | place: Sweden: Abisko, Stordalen Mire... | reverse complement strand
TCCGCGGTGCGGATCTCGAGGCGCTGATCGCCTCCCTGAAGGTGCTCGCCCAGCTGCTCGGCCCGTTCGCCCCCCATATGGCGGAGGAGCTGTGGCTGGCCCTCGGCGAGGACGAGCACACGACACAGACGCCGTGGCCAGGCGTATCGTTGGGGGTGGCAGCATGAGCCCGAACGCCATCCAGGCCACTCCACCCGGTGCCCTTGAACGGACGCGCTCGTGCGCGACCGGGCTGGTGTGCCATCGCTGCGCGCTCGAGTACCCGCTCGATCAGGCGATCTTCGCCTGCCCAACATGCGGGAAGGGCCTGGACATCGCCTACGACTACGAGCTTGCGGCGCGCCGCTTCGAGGAGGTTCCTCGCTCAGAGCGCCCGGAGAACATCTGGCGCTTCGAGGAGCTGCTGCCGATCGCGGGGGCCTCGGCCCAATCGCGCGTCGGGCGCTACGCGGGTTACACGCCGCTCATCCATGCCGATCGCCTGGGAGCCGAGCTCGGCCTGCACAACCTCTACCTGAAGGACGACTCGACGTCGCGCCCGAGCCTCTCCTACAAGGACCGCGTCGTATCGATGTCGGTGGCGCGGCTGTTGGAGCTGGGGCGCACGGAGATCGGCTGTGTCTCGACGGGCAACGTGGGCACGGCGGTGGCTTCGCTGGCGGCGAAGGCGGGCGTCGCGGCCTACGTCTTCTACCCGAACGCGCTCGAGGACACCAAGGCGCGCGCCTGCAGAGCGCTCGGCGCGAAGGTCTGCCAGGTGGAGGGCAACTACGACGAAGTCAACCGCCGCTGCAGAGAAGTGGCGGCGGCGACGGGCATGGAGTTCGCGAACATCACGCTGCGCCCGTTCTACGCCGAGGGCGCCAAGACGGCCGCATTCGAGATCGTCGAGCAGCTGGACTGGCAGTCGCCCGACCACATCGTCTCGCCGGCGGCCGGCGGCACGCTCTCCTCGCGCATCCACAAGGGCCTCGGCGAGCTACAGCTGCTCGGGCTCTCCGAGACGGACGACACGAGGCTCCATATCGCCCAGCCGAGCGGATGCAACCCGATCGCCAGCGCGATCCTCGCCGAGGAGGCGGAGATCATTCCGATCAAGCCCGAGACGGCCGCCCACTCGCTGGCGATCGGCGCACCTGGCGACGGCTACCTGGTGATCGATGCGGTCCTCAAACGCCGGGGCACGGCGGCATTCGCGAGCGACCCGGAGATCTTCGCGGGGATCGACCTGCTCGCGGCGACGGAGGGCATCCTCACGGAGCCGGCCGGCGGGACGACGATCGCCTGCCTTGAGAAACTCGCGGCCGCGGGACGCTTTGCGCCGGACGACACGGTCGTCGCGATCATTACCGGGAACGGCCTGAAGACGCTGGATGACCACCCGGAGAAGCCATGGCCGGCGAAGATCGAGTGCGAGCTCGACGCGATGGTCGCGGCACTGGATGAGCTCAAGCTCGGCGAGTCGCCCGTGATGACCGCACGCGCCCAGCTGGGCGTTTGACGCAGGGCGCGACCCGAGATGGTCGCGCAGGGGTGCAGGCGCAAGCGCCGAGCCCGGATGCAACGCTGGTCAAGCTCGATGAGAGCCAGCTGGCCGTCCTGCGGGACATCGGGCGCGACTGGGATCGCGTCTGCGGGGACCCGGAGGTCTGGCGCACGGCGCTGCCGGTCGACCCGGACCTCGGCGACTACCCGGACGTAGCCAACATCAAGCCGTCGCGCTTCGGGCGGTTCGTGTCCGTCGAGAGCGAACCCGTGCCGCTCGGTGAGACGGAGGGCACGGGCGTGGCGGCGGATTCGGCGCTCGCGCGCCTCGGCTCCGAGCTGCGTCGCGGCCTGCTCGGGCCACCACTGCGCAGCACGGCGATCGCCCGTGAGCGCATGCGCAAGGTTGTCGCGCTGCCGGTCCTTTCGGCGGACGCCCTCTCCTCGGTCGCATACGGTCCTGAAGCGATGCTCGCGGTCCTCGTGCTTGGCGCGGGCGGCGGCCTCGGCTATTCGCTCCCGATCGCCGCGACGATCGCCTTCCTGATGCTCGCTGTCGGGATCTCCTACCGTCAGACGATCCGCGCCTACCCGCACGGTGGCGGCTCCTACATCGTCGCGAGCGACAACCTCGGGCGCATGCCCGGCCTCGTGGCGGCCGCCGGCCTGACGACCGACTACATCCTCACGGTGGCGGTATCGGTGGCCGCGGGCCTGGAAGCGATCACCTCGGCGATCCCGGCCCTCTCCGCCGATGCGGTCCCGATCGGGCTCGCGGTCATCGCGCTGCTGCTCGCCGGGAACCTGCGCGGTGTTCGCGAGGCGGGCGCGCTGTTCGCGGCGCCGACCTACCTCTTCATACTCGCGATCTTCGTGCTCGTCGCGGTCGGGTTGATCGACGCCGCGGGCCGCGGGTTTCACGCGACGGCCCGACCGCCGTTGCATGCGACGGAGGGGGTGGGCCTGCTGCTCGTGCTGCGTGCGTTCGCATCGGGGTCGACGGCGATGACAGGGATCGAGGCGATCTCCAACGCCGTGCCCGTGTTCAAGCCGGTCGAGTGGCGCAACGCGCGCACGACGCTCACCTGGATGGTCGGGCTGCTGATCGTTATGTTCGCTGGCACCATCGCGATCGTCCAGCTCGGCGGGATCGTGCCGAGCTCGCACGAAACGGTTCTCTCCGAGCTCGCCCACAGGAGCTTCGGATCGGGCTTCATGTATCCGGTGACCCAGGCGGCGACCGCCGCGGTGCTGCTGCTGGCGGCGAACACCGCCTACAACGACTTCCCGCGCGTGCTGTTCCTGCTCGCGCGGGACTTCCAGGCGCCGCGCCTGTTCCTGCGCATGGGCGACCGCCTGGCGTTCAGCAACGGCATCATCCTGCTGTCGATCGCCGCCGGGCTGATCTACCTTGGCTTCGGCGGGAAGACGGGTCCGCTGATCCCGCTGTATGCCGTCGGCGTGTTCCTCGCGTTCACCCTCTCACAGGCGGGGATGGTGGTGCACTGGTGGCGCCTGCGCGACCCCCACTGGCGCCGCAGCATGGTGTTCAACGCAACCGGCTGCGCGCTGTCGGCAGTCGTGTTCATCACCGCGGGCATCACCAAGTTCACCTCCGGCGCGTGGGTGTCGCTGCTCGCCGTGGCCGGCTTCATCGCGGTCGCGACGAGCATTCGCCGCCACTACGAGACGGTGTCGGAGGCGGTCGCGCTCCACCCCCGTTCCAGCGAGCTTCCCCGACACCGGATCGCGCCGCGTCGCCGTGGTCCGACCGTGGGCGCGGAGCTCCAGGAGAGGGAGAGCGATCCCGGCAAAGAGGCGGCTGCGAGCGCGCACGAGAGCGAGGAGAGCCCGGATGAGATCCGCCACCTCGTGCTCGTGGCGATCGCCTCGCTTGACCTGACGAGCATGCGCGCGCTCGCTTACGCGGCCTCTCTCGAGCAGCCCGTCCTCGTCCTGCATGTGAGCCCGACCGAGCAGGAGGCGGAGCGCTTCGGGGAGTACTGGCGCGTGTGGGGAGACCATCTCCCGCTCGAGCTCGTCATCTCCCCCTACCGAGCGACGGTGGCGCCGCTGATCAACTACATCGAGTCGCTCCATCGCCTGAGCCCGGAGCTGACGCTGACGGTGATCCTGCCGGAGATCGTCGTCAAGCACTGGTGGCAGCGCGGCCTGCACAACCGTATAGCGCCGCGCCTGCGCCGCGCGCTTCGGCCATTGCCAAAGGTGGTCGTCACGACGGTCCCCTACCACCTCCCCGGCTGATCGCCGGCGCCGTCGTCGTCCAGATACCCCAGCCGGCGTCTTCCGTCCGGGCCTCCCCCGACGGCCGGTCCGACAGCACGCGGAGCGCCTCGCGCGGACCGTGTGCGGCGACGGCGCACGTACCACCCGGCGGCGAGGGAGGCAACGCAGAGGAGGATGGCGAGCAGCGCGAACAGGGCGGCTATCGCCAGGCCGGGAGTGATCAGGATGAGGATCAGGCCGAAGGCGACGCCGAGCCCGACATCGAGCCTTGCGAGACGTCGCCGGCGCTCAGCGCGACGCCGCGCGCGCCGCGTCTCCCGTTGATCTGTGAGGGGGCGCTCGCGCTCCGCGCCGGCTGCGAATTCGGACGAGCGCCGCGTGCTCACGAGTTGATCCTGCGCAACAGCGGGCGCGGGAGATGGCGGATCGCGAGCATCACCCAGCGCAGCGAACGAGGTGCCCACACGGTGTGCTCGCCACCGGCGAGTCCGTCGGCGACGATGCCCGCGACCGCCTGCGGCGTGGTCGCCAGCGGAGCCGGCGCGAGTCCCTCGGTCATCCTCGTACGGACGAACCCGGGCCTGACGACCATCACGCTGACTCCGCGCTCTCGCAGGGCGTCTCCGAGCCCCTGTGCGAGCGAGTCGAGGCCGGCCTTGGACGCCCCGTAGACGACGTTCGCCCGCCTGGCGCGCTCGGCGGCGACCGATGAGAGCACGACGATCGAGCCTCCACCGGCGTCGCTCAGACAGCGGGCGGCGTGCATCAGCAGCGAGCCCGCTCCGACGAGGTTCACCTCCAGAACGCCGGCCGCGGCGCCGATGTCCGCGGGCAGACCGCCGCGCTCGCCGAGAATGCCGACGGCGAGGATCACGATGTCGGCGCCGCCCAGCTCCGAGATGGCCCGCTCGATCGCCTGCCGGTGCTGACCAAGAGCGGTCGCCTCGACGACGGTCGTGAGCACGCGTGGCGCACCCGCCGCCCGCAGGCTTGCGGCGGCGTCCTGTAGCGCGGCGGCGTCGCGCCCGACGAGCTGGACCTCACGCGGTGACCGTGCCTGAAGCTCGCGCACGATGGCCAGCCCGATCTCAGAGGTACCGCCGAGCAGCATCACCCGCCGGGCATCGGGGCCGGCGTGCCGCGGGCTCACCCTCCCGCCTCGCATAGCCCGAGCCGCCTGGCGAGGTCCGAGCGCAGAACGCCGCCGGGATCGACCTGAGCACGAACGCTGTTGAAAGCGTCCAACGCCGGGTACATCGCCCGCAGCACATCCGGACGCAGCCGCGCGTCCTTGCTGAGGTAGACGCGGCCGCCGGCTCCGGCGATGACCCCGTCGAGCTCGTCGAGCGCCGCATACAGACCGGGAGCGCCGGCGGGAATGTCGATCGCGAGCGTCCATCCCTCTATGGGAAACGAGAGGGGGCCGCCGAACGCCGGCCCGAAGCGCTTGAACACGGCGAGGTAGACAGGCAGGCGCCGGTCGTGAATCAGCGCAAAGCACCGCTCGAGCGCATCGTGGGAGCCGAGCGGAAGTACGAACTGGTATTGGATCAGCCCTCCGGCCCCGTAGAGCCGGCTCCAGTGACCGAGAACGTCGAGCGGGAAGAAGTAGGGTACGAACGCGACCGGGCGGGCGCGCTCGCGGCGCGGGCTTGAGCGCCAGTGGAGCGCGTTGAATGCGCGCACGCCGGCCGGAAACAGGGGTGAACCGGGAAGTCGCGCAGGTACGTCAAATGCTGGGCCGCGCTGTAGCGAACGGGCATATTCGGGCCGCGGCCACCATCGCCGGCCGGTCGCCGGCGCGGGCACATCCGGCGGAAGCGGATCGGCGCGGCTGACGACCGCGCGCCCTCGCTTCGATCCGGCCGCGAGAAGGTCGAGCCAGGCAACCGAATAGCGCCCGTCCGCGTCGCCGCTCATCAGCGCGAGCGTCTCTTCCAGGCCGTCCGTGCGATCCGTGTCGGCGGCAACCCATGGCGCGGACATCGGCTCCACTCGAATGGTTGCCTGAAGGATCACGCCCGTGAGTCCCATGCCGCCGAACGTGGCATAGAACAGCGCAGGGTCGCTCTCCGGCGAGATCTCCGACACCCCACCGGCGGGCGTCAGGAGCGACAGCGAGGCGACGTGACGCGCAAAGCCGCCGTCGCGGTGATGGTTCTTTCCGTGGATGTCGCTGGCGATCGCGCCGCCGAGCGTGATCTGGCTGGTGCCGGGCACGACCGGGAGGGTCAGCCCGTGAGCGGAAAGGCGCGCCAAGAGCTCGGCGATCGTCACACCCGCCTGCGCGACGACACGTAGCGTCGCCGCGTCGACGGACACGATCTCATCGAGCGCTGTCATGTCGAGGACGACCCCGCCGGTGTTCTGTGCGGCATCGCCGTAACTGCGCCCCGCACCGCGGGCGATCAGGCCCCCCGAAGGCGCGCCGGGCGAGCGCCCGCTCAGCGCCCTCGCCACGTCATCGCCGTCGCGCAGCTCAACGACGCGACACCTTCCGGGCGCCACCTGCCCCCATCCGGAGAGCGTGCGCTCATGCCCCCTCGTGGGCCTCGCAGCCGTGGGATCAATTACCGACATAGACGCCACCGATGAACAGCGCGCCCCACACGACGCCGAGCACGACAAGCGCGCGGTCGCCGAGAATCAGGTCCTCGGGTGCCTGGCCCCCGCCGCCGCCGATCAGCGCGCTGTAGCGAACGAGCCACAGGGCCAGGGGGACGATGGAGAGCCCGTACCACAGCAGGTGATTGGGGCGCGTGAACGCCCAGGATGCGTAGGCGACGACCGCAACGGACGCGGCCGCGATCAGCGTGAACCGCAGCTGCCAGCTCCTGTAGCTGCGCAGCGTCGCCCGTGCGGGAGTGGAATCCCCGCGGGCGCGGAGCTCCGCATACCGCTTGGCGGCGACGAGAAAGACCGCACAGCATGCCGTCACGATGACAAACCATCGCGACAGGTAGATGTCCGTGGCCACCCCGCCCGATACGGCCCGCAGCACGAACCCGGCGGCGATCACGAGGATGTCGACCACGACCACCCGCCGCAGCCACAACGAGTAGCTGGCCGTGAGCGCCAGGTAGCCCCCAACGACGACGCCCAGGCCGGGCTTGATCGCACTCGCGAGGACGATTCCCGAGATTGCGAGCAGGCCGGCAAACCTCAGCGCCGCGCCGACCGACAGCTCGCCGGCGGCGACCGGCCGCAGGCGCTTGCGCGGATGCTGTCTGTCCTGGTCGCGGTCACGCACATCGTTCAGCAGGTAGGTGGCGCTCGAGACCATGCACAGCGCGGCGAACGCGCCGAAGGCCTCCGCGGCGACGATCGGGCGGTCGATCCAGCCGGCTGCGCATGGCGCGGCGAACGCCAGCAGGTTCTTGGCCCACTGTCGCGGGCGACATGCGCGCAGCAGGACACGCGCCGTGGGGCGGGGCGACGCCTGGACCGAAGCCGGCAGTCTTACGCGGCCCGTTATCGGCGTTTCGCCATCAGCCCCGGCCGGGGCTGCTTTTCGGGGCAAGGCCTCAAGTGGGGAAATAGTTAAAGCTCCGGTAAATCAGTTAAACGTGAAAAGCCGGCGGAAATGATGTCCGAGACAGGGTCGCACACAGCTCGGCTCGATTTAGCGTCAAAGCCGGTAAACCTCGGTGAGAGTTCTCACAGTGAGAGTTCTCTTATTCTCACGGTGCGGCCCGGCGGCGCCGGCTGTTCCGCATTACAGTCGCCCCATGCATGTCGAGGCGGCCGAACACGGAGGATACCGTCGGCGATCCCAGCCTCGTGCGGTACCGGGCATCGCGGCGCGCCTGCGCCGCATCCTGGTTGTGGGTGCCGCGGTGGTGCTGATACCTGCCGCCATCTCATTTGGGCTGACGATGAGCGAAGCATCCAACTCGAGCGCCAGCATCCGCTCGGTCGAGTGGCTCCGCGATCATGGTGGCGCCGGTCTGGTTGCGAGCGTCGAGAACTTCTACTACGAATTCACGGCGCCGGCAAAGGGTGGCCCGACTCTGCGGTCGCTGCCGAAAGTCGGCTACGGCGCGGCGGAAGCGGCGAAACGCGCCGCGGAACTCCCCGCGAAGGTGGCGCCCTTCATCAGGCCGGCTCTTGCCGGAGAGGGCATCTGGAAGTCGATCCGGCCGGGACTCACGCGCAGCCCACCGATACTCCTCACCACGCTTCGAGACCGGTCCGAATACCCCCGCGTTGTCTCTGGCCTTGCGTGGATCAATACGAAGCGCACGCGACTCACGTTGAATCCAGGACGTCTCGAGCCATCGGTCGAACTCCCGCGCGGCGCGATGGAGGTGCCGATGGCCGGACGGTCGCGCCTTCTCGCCACCTTTAACAGCGGCTTCAAGTTGAGCGACTCACACGGCGGATTTGCGGTGAACGGTCATACGTACGCTCCGTTCACCAATGGTCAGGGCACGATTGTCGGGTATGAAGATGGCTCGGTTGACATTATTAACTGGAATCACGGGGCGTCCATTCCCGCTGGTGTCTCCTTCGCCCGCCAGAACCTCCCACTGATCGTCAGCGAAGGACGCCCGAGTCCCGATATCGCAATCAGCTCCGATTGGGGAACGACGGTCGGGAATGAAGTCTTCGTGTGGCGCTCGGCGATCGGGGTCGATGCGCACGGCAATCTCATCTACGCAGCGGGTGATCATCAGACAGTGAAAAGTCTCGCCAGTGTCTTGATTCGCGCCGGGGCCGTTCGAGCGATGGAGCTCGACATCAACTCCTATTGGGTCAGCTTCATCACCTACGGGGGCATTGACGGCGAAGAGCCGACGAAGCTGCTCGAAGGGATGGAACGTCCTGCCACCCGCTACCTGGAACCGGATGATCGCGACTTCTTCGCGCTCTATTCCAGGTGAGCATCGCAGGACATCCGGGTCATGGATGAGCCACTTCTCACGAGTGGCTTAGATTCGGAGAAGGCATCGGGGGACAATCAGGTCATGGGACGACGCGACGACTGGCCCGTGGCGCACAGCACAGGCAGGAGTGGCAGGGTCTGGGCTCTCGCCTCGGTTGGGGTCGTTGCCGGGTTGCTCGTGGTGTCGCTGGGCCTGACCGATGCATTGACCCCCGACCGTACGGCCGCCCTCGCGAACGTGGGTGGCACCGGCCTCGGGACGCCTGGCCCGCACGCGACACGCCGTCGGCCGGCAGGGTCCGGCGCGCGCCCGGCGTCGGCTCCGCCGAGGGGACGGACGCTCGCGGGGCATGTGGCGACGAGCGGGCTGGTTGTGTCACCCGTGAACGAGACCGCCACCTGGACGGTCGCAGCCCGGGTGGGGGGACGGCCGGCGGCATGGGTCGCCTACCACTCCCACGTGGCGCTGATGCGATTTGAACAGGGCCTCACGCGGCTGGACCTCCACGCGGGGTCAAGCGACGGGGGCGTAGGCGGCTGGACGTACGGCGATCGGATCGACGCGGGCGAGGTCCACCATCTCGTCGCCGGGTTCAATGGCGGCTTCAAGCTGTCCTACAAGGATGTTGGCTTCGTGGAGAGCGGTCACGTCGCGGTCTCTCTGCACTACGGGCTCGCATCGATCGTGACCTACAGCGATGGGACGACAAACATCGGCGCGTGGCGTCGGGGAGTGCCGTCAAGCGGCAAATCGGTCTTCTCGGTGCTGCAGAACCAGTACCTGCTCGTCGATCGCGGTATCGCCGCCGCGAATGTCTCGAGCTGCATCACCGGCTGCTGGGGCGGGACGATCGGCCTGGCGACGAGCGTCCCGCGATCGGGCCTCGGCATCAACTCCTACGGCCAGCTCATCTGGGCGGCCGGCACGTCGCTCACCCCCGCCGGGCTCGCCCGCGCTCTGATCGCAGCGGGCGCGGTCCGCGCTGTCGAGCTTGACATCAACCCCGATTGGGTCGCCGGATACCTCTACGTCCATCACGCGAGTGGCCCCTCCCCCATGGCGGTTCTTCCGGGCCAGCACGGGATCGCCGGCGAACTCCTGGCCCCCGACGCCCGCGACTTCCTGGCGGTTGTCGCCGGTTAGCGCGCGCACGACCACTCGTCCGATGCCCGGGGCGGCGGTGATACGCTAGCCGGCAGTCCGCTCAAACCTCCGCGGCCTTCGCTTTTCCAGCTCCGACACCTGGCTGGCGTCATCGCATCGACCTCCCCGGTCGCTGCGAAGCCCATCCGTCAGGAGCGCGCCATCTCAAACTTCATCTCAGCCGCCGACCTCTGCCCGGTGGGTACCCTCGCGTGGAGGCGAGCCTAATGGGTTACGTGATCGGCGCCGTCGTCCTCCTGGTGCTCGTCCCGCTCGCGCTCTCCGTCCGCATCCTCAAGCAATACGAGCGGGCCGTCATGTTTCACCTCGGGAAGGTCCGCGACGGCGCCCGGGGGCCCGGCGTGATCATCTTTGCCCCGTTCATCAATCAGGTGCATCGTGTCTCCCTGCGCATCATCACGATGCCGATCCAATCGCAGGGCATCATCACCCGCGACAACGTCAGCGTTGACGTCTCCGCCGTCGCCTACTACCGCGTGGCCGACCCCGTCCGCTCGGTCATCGCGATCGAGAACGTCGAAGTGGCGATCAATCAGATTGCCCAGACCACCCTGCGAGCGGTGGTCGGTCGCCACACGTTGGACGAGACCCTGTCCGAGACGGACAAGATCAACCAGAACATCCGCGAGATCCTCGACGTGCAGACCGAGGAGTGGGGTATCAAGGTCACCACCGTCGAGCTCAAGGACATCCAGCTGCCCGATTCGATGAAGCGGGCGATGGCACGCCAGGCTGAAGCCGAGCGGGAGAAGCGCGCCAAGATCATTGCCGCCGAGGGCGAGGCACTCGCTGCCGGCGAGCTCGCGCGTGCATCCGACGTGATGATGGAGCACCCGCTCGCGTTGCAGCTGAGGAACCTGCAGACCCTCGTTGAGATCGCGGTGGACAAGAACTCGACGGTCGTGTTTCCCGCGCCGCTCATGAGCACGATTCAAGAGCTCGGCGCGTTCCTCAACCGCGAGACCGTGGCCGCCGGGGAGCTTCCTGCGGCTCCGCCGTTGGAGCCGGTGCCGTCCAACGGCATCGCGCCCACCGAATGACCGCGGAGATGCCCGGGGCAACCTCCACCGCGACCGAGCCGAAGGCGCGAGGTTTCGGTCTCAACGCGCCGAGCGACGGCGAGC
>Ga0302320_10027710_pt1 | contig 10906 bp, 8 predicted proteins | sample Bog_T0_3_FD_202130 | JGI IMG/M metagenome (GOLD analysis project Ga0302320, IMG submission 202130) | Peat permafrost microbial communities from Stordalen Mire near Abisko, Sweden - Bog_T0_3 | ecosystem: Environmental > Terrestrial > Soil > Wetlands > Peat | place: Sweden: Abisko, Stordalen Mire... | reverse complement strand
CCCAGTGACGCTGTGCGTCACCTGGCTCTCGGCGCCGGCAATTGGGCGGGCGTCAACATCTTCGCCACGCCCCCGCATCTGCATGATTCTACAAGGGGGTCTCAGATGCGCGGCGCAGCATCTGCCTGGGGCAGATGGAATGGAAGAGAAACCCCCGCAACGACACTACACCAAATCGTTTCAGCACCGGGCAATCCAATGGGTGACAACCTCGTTCGGCAACTATCTCCGCACAATAACTTCGCGCAGATTCTCCCGCGAAAGAAAGAACTTCACACTCTCGCACTTCCCAAACAGCTTCTCGAGCGACCGGTTATTCACTACATGCCCGGTCGGTTTCAGACCGCGCTCAGTTACGAGCAGTGTCTTGCTGTCCTGAATCCGAAAGTTAAACGCCGGGACTTCCTGTACCTTGTCGTTGACCGTAAAAAACGCCAGCAGGTAGGAACGTGGACGCATGATGTCGGTCAGGCGCTCTACCGTCGCATTGAGCAGCGCCGGACCCATGAACTGCATCGAATCCCACATCAGAATCCCGTCAAACGTTTCGGGCGGGTAATCGAAAATGGACTTAAGGAAATAGTCGATCCGGCCGGGATTCATCTGGCCCGAGGGGTCTGTTCCGAAGCACTCGTCCATGCTGTAGGCAACATTCGCCGAATAGACTTTGTGCCCCAGATTGGTAAGGAAATCGATATTCTGTTGGCTCGCACCCGCCAGATCCAGAATCGAGAGCCCCACCTGGCCCTGAAGATTGAAAAAAAACTGCTCCAGGCCCCGGCTCGGGCGGGTAGTCTGAAGCTCTTTGCGAGTGGACTTCAGGAACGAAAGATTGGGACCGGAATGCGCGGGGCTTGCGTGGGAGGACCCCGCATGAGATGAGGCCCGTGCAGGCGCAGGGGTTTCGCTTCCTCTGTGAAAAATTGAGCGAAACTTTTCCTGCAGTTGCACGGGCCTTTTCTCCGGTACTCTGACGACTAATACGTCTTGATGGGGGCGGCTGCAGCCGGTGCCGCAGGTGCCGCAACTGCCGGACTTCCGGCGGCTCCAGCCACAGCCGGCTTGGGCTCCGGCTTGCGGATATCGATGCTGCCCTTGAACAGCGCCCCGTCTTCAATGCTGATGCGCGCCGTAGTGATGTCGCCGATCAGCTTGGCTTCGCGGCGGATATCCACCTTGTCGATGGCCTCCACGTTGCCCTGGACCTGACCGAAGATCACCACTTCACGGGCCTTCACACTGGCCTGGACCCGGCCGGTGGTGCCGATAGTGACTTTGTTGTCCTGTGACTCGATGGTCCCTTCCACGTCGCCATCGACGTTGAGGTCCTCTTTGGTATAAATCTGACCGACGATCTTGACGGCCTTTCCAATAGTTGCGGTGTTACGCGAATCCGCGTCGGCTACTCGATGGGGTATTGATGACACTGGGACTGTCTCCTTCCTTATTTCCGGCCTGGGGGGTGCTGCTGCCGGCGGTGCCGGTGGGGCTGGCGGCGCGGCTGCCGGACGCGGCGCGGGCTGCTCTTCGTTTTTCTTTCCAAAAAGACTCACAACGGTTCTATGACTCCTTTATCAGTCTAACGGGCAGTGGCACCTTGCGCAATGCGATTCAATTCGGGTTACTGAAATAGTCGTGCAATTCCGAACGCCGCCGCAGCCGCCAGCCCCCCGATGAGCGCCGTCTGAAGACCGCCTCGCCAGATCGGAATCCCCGTGAACCGCGCTTTCACGCCGCCGAAAACTGCCAGGGCAGTGAGCGTTACTCCTACAGAAGCGATCAGGGCCGTCCTCAGATTGTCCGCGCCAAAGTAAGGGGCAAGCGGAATCAGGCCGCCCACAATATAGGAAACCGCGATCGTAGCCGCACTCTTCGCGGCCCGGCCCGGGTCGGGCTCTTCCAGGTTCAGTTCGAACTTCATCATGAAATCCACCCAACGCTTTTCATCGGACGTGATCGTGGCCACAATGGGCCGAATCTGCTCCGGCGTCAACCCGAAGCCCTCAAAAACTTCCTCCACCTCGGCGGTCTCCTTAGCCGGTAGTTCCCGCGTCTCCCGGATCTCGCGCTGCAGTTCGTTGCTGTAGTGCTCCGCGTCCGTCCGGGCTGCCAGGTAACCGCCCAGACCCATCGCAATCGAGCCGGCGGCGATCTCGGCCAGCCCCGCCAGAACAACCACCGAAGGAGCAACATGCGCTCCCGAGAGCCCCGCCGCCAGCGCGAACGGTACAGTCAGCCCATCCGACATTCCGATAACGACATCGCGCACGGTCTCAGTCGCACGAAAGTGATGCTCGGTGTGTGCATGGTCGTGCGTATGCGACATGCGTTCAGGATAACCCGTCCGCCTTGTGGCGCAGATTTCCAACCGGCCCTGGAGTTTCTGCATTACAACCCTGAAGATCCGGGTTCGCTGGAGTGGCGCTGCGGCGACAGCCGCGTTCTCCACCTGATGCCGTGAGGCTTCGTCGCTGCCGAGAGCGACTGGACACGCGGCGCGCGTTATGCCATCTCACAACTCGAGTTTGTCCACCAAAGCCCGTACCATGCGTACCATGCCAGGTAGCACATGCTTTTTAGCTTGTGGGTCGAGCGCAGCTCGACAGACAGTCGGCACCATGCCGACGCTCTCTTCTCACCCCCATGCCACTCACATCAGGTTCTCTGACTCCAGCCCCGAAGGTACCGCTCCACAACGTTCCCAAACGTTAGCACTCGCCGGTGGTGGCGACCACGCTATCTGCAAAAGTACGGTTTGGTACAATAATTCTAGAATTTGGACCGACCGGGATTACGCCGGGGTGAGTCCGGTTCTGACCGAGAGTATCCGGCCGCTCGCCTTCAGAACACCGAGAGCCGTCGACCTTGCAGTAACCAACGAGGATAAACGACATTCGATGAAATCTTATCTACAGACCGGGCTGGTTGTCATGGCCGGCGTCTTTGGCGCCGCCACTGCCACCGCCGATATCGACCACGACACCATTCCGATCCACCGCAACCTCCACGCCCGAGCCTCCCTGCTCCAGCGCTTCTTTCAGGCCAACGACGCCCCGGCAGAATCCGCCGCCGAAGCCTTTGTCCTCGAAGCGGACGAACACCATCTCGATTGGCGCCTACTCCCCAGCCTTGCCTTCGTGGAATCGGGCGGCGGCAAGCGCAACCGGCGTAACAACATGTTCGGTTGGAACAACGGCGAAAGCCGTTTTGCCACCGCCCGGGAAGCCATCCACCACGTCGCCCAAGCCCTCTCCGAAGCCCATGCCTATAAAGGTAAGGATCTGAAGGGCAAACTGGCGGTCTACAACCGCACCCCCGGCTACCGCAAAATGGTCACGGACGTCATGCTCCAGATCTCCGCGGTTCTCGACCCCGGCAAGATGGTGGGGCCGGGCCGCTTCCAGGCCCAGACCCGCTAACCCGGGACTTTCTTCATCTACGCCCTGTCTGTGCCATCCGCGGCTGAAGGTTTGAGTCCTGAAGGCGCGCAAATCGCCGCGTCCGGCATGATATTCTACGCATTCAGCCCGAGACCGCTGTTTCTCCCGCGTTCTCTCCGCTCTCACACCTAAAATGAAACTCACCTGGACCAAGACAGACGAGGCCCCGGCGCTCGCTTCATACGCGCTGTTGCCCATCCTGCAATCCTACTTCAAGGGGACGGGGGTGGAGATCGAAACCGCCGATATCTCGCTCGCCGGCCGCATCGTAGCCAACTTCCCGGAGCGTCTCCGCGACGACCAGAAGATTCCCGACGAACTGACCCGTCTGGGTAAGCTCGCCAAGACGCCGGACGCCAACATCATCAAGCTTCCCAACATCAGCGCCTCGATTCCGCAACTCCGGGAAGCCATCGCCGAACTGCAGGGCAAGGGATACGACATACCCGACTATCCCGAAGCTCCCTCCACCGATGAGGCCCGCGCGTTGCAGGCTCGTTTTGCCGTCGTCCTGGGCTCTGCGGTCAATCCCGTATTGCGTGAAGGCAATTCGGACCGCCGCGCTTCGGCATCGGTGAAGTCGTTCGCGCAGAAGCATCCGCACAAAATGATGAAACGCTGGCCCGCGTCCGGTTCGGTGACGCGCGTCGCCCACATGAACGACAAGGACTTCTACGGCAGCGAGAAATCCCTGACGACAGATGCCCCCACCGAAGTGCGCATCGAATTCGTGGACGCCGCCGGCGCGGTGAAAGTGCTGAAGCCGAAGATTGCGCTGCTCGCGGGCGAAGTGCTCGATTGCGCGGCGATGAATGTGGCGGCGCTGCGCAGCTTCTATGTGGAGCAGATCGCCGCCGCCAAAGCGGATAACGCGCTCTTCTCGCTCCATCTGAAGTGCACCATGATGAAGGTCTCCGACCCCGTCATGTTCGGACACTGCGTGTCCGAGTATTTCGCCGATGCTCTGCAGAAACACGCCGAAGTCCTCGCGGAGATCGGCGTCAACGTCAACAATGGACTGGCTGCGGTTCTCAGCAAGCTTGACCAGCTTCCCGCCGCGAAAAAGTCTGAGATCGAAGCCGATATCGCCGCTTGTTACGAAAAGGGCCCCGCTTTGGCGATGGTGGATTCGCGCGCGGGCAAAACCAACCTGCATGTGCCGAGCGACGTCATCGTCGACGCGTCCATGCCCGTCGTTATCCGCGATGGCGGTAAGATGTGGAATAAAGAGGATGCGCTGCAGGACACCGTTGCCGCCATCCCGGACCGCTGCTACGCCACGATTTATCAGGCCGTGATCGAGGACTGCAAACAGAACGGACAGTTCGATCCCGCGACGATGGGCAGCGTCTCCAACGTCGGCCTTATGGCTCAGAAGGCCGAAGAGTACGGCTCGCACGACAAGACGTTTATCGCATCCGGCGCCGGCACGATTCGCATCGTCGGTGCCGCGGGCAACACGCTGCTCGCACAGAACGTCGAGCCTGGCGACATCTTCCGCGCCTGCCAGACCAAAGACGAGTCCATCCGCGATTGGGTAAAACTGGCCGTGACCCGCGCCCGCGCATCCGGGGCACCTGCTGTGTTCTGGCTCGACCCGGAACGCGCCCACGATGCGCAGATCATTCAAAAGGTGAAAACCTACCTCGCCGCCCAGGATCTCTCCGGCCTGGACATCAGGATTCTGACGCCCGTGGACGCCATGAAGTTCTCCCTGGAGCGGATTCGCCGCGGCGCGGACACCATCTCCGTCACCGGAAACGTGCTGCGCGACTATCTCACCGACCTGTTCCCGATTCTCGAACTCGGGACCAGCGCCCGCATGCTCTCCATCGTGCCGCTGCTCCAGGGCGGCGCCATGCTGGAAACCGGCGCCGGCGGTTCGGCCCCCAAGCACGTGCAGCAGTTTGTGAAGGAAGGTCACCTGCGCTGGGACTCGCTCGGCGAGTACTGCGCGGTGGTGCCGTCGCTGGAACTGGCGGCAAAAGGCGGCAATCCGCGCGCCAACGTCCTCTCGAAAACCCTGGACGAAGCCATCGGCCAGTACCTCGCGGACTCCCGCTACCCCTCGTCGAAAGTGAACGAGATCGACAATCGCGGTTCCACGTACTATCTCGCCTTAGCTTGGGCCAAGGCCCTCGCCGCCCAGGACGAGGACGGGGACTTAAAGCAACGCTTCACCCCGATGGCCGCCTCGCTGTCGGCGTCCGAAGGCGCGATCACGCAGGAGTTGCTGGCGGCACAGGGCAAGCCAGTAGACATCGGCGGCTACTATTTCCCCGACGAGGCAAAGTGCATCGCCGCGATGCGCCCCAGCCCCACCTTGAACGCGATCATCGATGGAATGTAGCGCAATCCTGGTTTATCCGCCTTCATCTGCGGTTAAAGGTTTTGTTCTACAGGTCGGCGCCGCCACGGCGGCAACCTCGTAGCCGATCGCGCTGAAGGCTGCGAGTTCGTGGGCACCCAAAGTCGGATTCGCTGTCCACAGCCCCAAAATTCGATGGCTTCCGGTGTAAACGTTGAAGCGACCGTTTCTCAGAAAACCAATCAGCGTCATTCCCGATCGCTCCGCGGTCGCCACTGCCAGGCTGGAAGGCGCGCCGACGGCGGCCATCAGCGGAATACCCGCCATCAGAGCCTTCTGCACAAGTTCGAAACTGGCGCGCCCGCTGACTAACAGCAGCGATCCCCTCATCGGCATGCGCCCGCCCAACAATGCGGCGCCCACCAGCTTATCCACGGCATTGTGCCTGCCGATATCTTCACGCAGGCATTCCAGTTCACCCCGCACGCTGAAGCGCGCGGCCGCGTGCAAACCTCCGGTGCTGTCGAAAACGTTCTGCGCCCCGCGCAGCGCAGCAGGCAGTCCATGCAGAATGTCCGGCGAGATCCGGATATCGTCCGGCCTCAGGACGGGACAAGCATTCACTTCCAGATCCTGAAGCGATGCCTTTCCGCACACGCCGCAGGCCGACGTCATCACGAAGTTCCTCTGAGGCTGCGCGGGCGTCCGCGGCTCGCCTACGAGTTCCACCACCACGGTGTCGCCGCGGTCGCCTACGTGGCCCATCGAGAGAATCTCTCCGGCATCACTGATCATTCCCTCGGAATACAGAAAGCCGGCCACCAGTTCGAAATCGTTACCGGGAGTCCGCATGGTGATGGAAAGACTGCGATCTCCCAGGCGGATCTCAAGTGCCTCTTCCACCGCCAGAACATCCTCCGTCCGCGAGGCCTCGCAGCCTGTCACGCGACCTATGTGGACGCTGACCGATGCCGTGCTCACAGATGCCGCGATCACAGAGGCCGAACTCACAGTCCCTTCCCGACGCTCTCCAGCAGATCCAGCGAAACGGCGATGGCGTGCCGGCTGTTCTCGCTGCTCATCCGTCGCAGCAATTGCAGCAGACCCGGAGCGCTTTGCGATTTTTCCCGTTCCGCTCCTTCCACTGCGGTGCGGACCAGACTGGCCAGAACCTCCGGAGGAATGCTGGCGAAGAACTTCGTCAGCAGAACGAAATTGCGGATGCCACGAACGGAGTCGGGCGAGTCGAGGGCAGCGGTGGCCATGCCCGCCAGTTGATCGCCTGCGCCCACGAGTCCACGCAGTAAATCCAAAACACCGCGATCATGCAGCAGTTGGACCAACTGGAGCGCGGACAGAATGGCCTCGCTATGGTTTCGAAGCGCGTCATCCAGCCGCTCAAGAGAATCCGGCTCGCTTCGCGGCGTCACTGTTAGGGGAATCGGCTGTGCCATGGGGGATTTACGCCTCTCTCGTATGATGACGCGAGGCGTCGCTCGCGGTCTTGATCTGCACCAGTCCGTCTGGAAAACGGTAGCCCGGCTGCCGCCACTTCCTCTCCACCTCCACTCCGCCCTGTGGAGTCGGATGGCCGAAACGATGATTAGTGCGCGGCAGCGGACTTTCTCCAGCCGCGGACAGGACCTCCATTCGGACCGCCGTCTCTTTATAGGCCGGCGTGTGCGTCTCGGGGTCAGTGTGACTGCCTGTGAGCAGATTGACCGGGCTCGTCGTCGAATTCATCGGCATATAAAGCTCGCCATCGCGCACGCGATCCGTCACCAGGGCGCGCACTCTCACCTGGCCGTGCCGCGATGTCAGCCGCACCAGACTGCCGCTCTCGATCCCCCGCGCGCGTGCCAGCTCCGGCGACACTTCCACAAAGGTATCGGGAGTCCTGGCATGGATGCCGGGACTCCGATCCGTCAGATTACCCTCATGGAAATGTTCCAGCAGGCGGCCGTTATTGAGATGAAGGTCGAACTCGGAGTCTATGCACTCCTGCGGCTCGCGCCACGCAACCGGATACAGGCGAGCCTTCCCATCGGGGAACGCGAAGCCTTTTGTATAGAGCAGCGGCTGGTCGGTTCCATCCGCCGCCACCGGCCATTGCAGCGTCCTGTAGCCTTCGAGCCTTTTGTAATTGACGCCGGCGAACATCGGGGTGAGCGCGGCCACCTCATCCATCACCTCCGAAGGATGCTGGTAGTTCCACCCCGCGCCCAGGCGATTGGCGACGTCCTGGATGATGAGCCAGTCGGGCCGGCTCCCAGGTAGCGGCTCCAGTACCTGGTATAGCCTCTGGACGCGGCGCTCCGTACTGGTAAACGTGCCCTCTTTTTCAAGGCTGGGGCTGGCGGGCAACACCACGTCGGCGAACTGGCAGGTGTGGCTGAAAAAGATGTCCTGAATCACGAAGAATTCCAGCTTCCGGAACGCATCGCTCACGTAATTGGCGTTCGAATCGACAATGCTCATCTCCTCGCCACACAGATACATCGAACGCAACTTACCTTGTTGGATCGAATCCACCATCTCATGATTATCCAGTCCCTTTGTGGAAGGCAGGCTCACACCCCAACGCGCCGCGAAGCGTTCCCGGACTTCGGGATCGTCCACCTTCTGATATCCCGACAACATATTGGGCATGGCCCCGTGGTCGCTGGCGCCTTGTACATTGTTATGCCCGCGCAGCGGATAGGAACCGGTTCCGGGCCGCATGTAGTTGCCGGTGATCAGCAGCAGATTGGAAATCGCCGTGGAAGTATCGGACCCGTTGCTGTGCTGGGTGACCCCCATCGCCCACAGGACGCACACCCCTTTGGCCTCGGCAAGCATGTGGGCCACGCGCTTCAGCGTCTCCACCGGCAGATTGCAGGTTTCGGAAGCGAACTCCAGGGTAAACGGCTCCAGGCTCTGGCGATACTCCGCGAGGCCGTTAACCCAGCGTTCCAGAAACTCGTTACGTGCCAGCCCCTCATCCAGAATGTAGCGCGTCACAGCGCACAGCCAAACGATATCGGTGCTCGGCCGCGCCCGCAGGTGGAGATCGGCCCGGCGCGCCATTTCATTCTCACGCAGGTCGGAAACGATGAGCTTCTGCCCGTGCATTTTGTGAGCGCGCTTCACGCGTGTCGCAAGCACGGGGTGGCTCTCGGCCGTGTTGCTTCCGACGATCAATACAAGAGCGGCCTGTTCGATATCCGAAATCGAGCCGGAATCGCCGCCATAGCCGACCGTGCGAAACAAGCCCATGGTCGCCGGCGACTGGCAATAGCGCGAGCAGTTGTCAATATTATTCGTCCCCACCACGGCCCTCGCAAGCTTCTGCATCAGGAATGCTTCTTCGTTGGTGCATTTCGAGGAGGCGATGAAAGCCAGCGCGTCGGCGCCGTGCTCCGTCCTGATCTCGCCAAACCGGCGAGCGATCAACTCGAGAGCTTCATCCCACGTGGCTTCGCGGAAACGGTCGCCATCCCGCACAAGCGGCTTCGTGAGGCGGTCTTTACTATTGATGAAATCCCAGGCGAACTTGCCCTTGATGCAGGTGGAAACTCCATTGGCGGGGCCCTCGGCCGGTTCCACTTTCAGAATATGTCGATCCTTGGTCCACACGTCGAAGCTACACCCGACGCCGCAATACGTGCATACCGTCTTGGTGCGCTTGACGCGTGTAGTCCGCATGGCCGCTTCCGCTTCCGAGACCTGCAGGATCGTCTGATAACCGGTTTCGCCCTCCAGTTCCTTGACCAGGTTGATCATGTTGTCCAGCACGGGCTTGCTGAAACCCGTCAGGAACCCGGCGTGGCCCAGCATGGTTTTCTCCATAAGGGCATTGCAGGGGCAAACGGTGACGCAATGGCCGCACGATACGCAACTCGATTCGCCGATCGGCGCTCCGCCGTCCCACAACACGCGGGGATGCTCGTCTTCCCAGCGAATCGACAGCGTCTCATTCACCTGAAGAGTCTGGCATGCCGCCACGCAGCGGCCGCACAGGATGCACTGATTCGGATCGTAACGGTAGAACGGGTTGCTGTTATCGACCTCAAAGGGCTTGGCCTGAAACGGGTAATGCTGATGGTTGATCCCGAGCAGTTTCGTCGTGTTGTGAACCGTGCAGTTACCGTTGTTGTTATCGCATACCGTGCAGTAGAGTTCGTGATTGCCCAGAATCCGGTCGAAAGCCTCGGTGCGGGCGGCCTCCGCCCGTGTAGCCGTCGTCGAAACCTTCATCCCCGCCGCGACCAACGACCCACAGGCGCGCACAAGCTCGCCATTCACTTCGACCATGCACGTGTCGCAGGTCTGAATCGGCCCTAACTGCGGGTGATAACAAACCTGCGACAATTGCACGCCGGCGCGGTTGATCGCGTCGACCAGACGGTCTCCCTCAGCAACCTCATATTGAGTCCCGTTTATGGAGATTCGAATCATGGTGCGCAACCTCCCGCCTCTCCATGCAACCGAGGCGCCAGGAGGCGAATCTTCTTTTGCTTGATTCTACACGCTTCATCTGCATCTTAGTGTCGCCCGGACGACACCTGCTGACACCCGCTCAGGCAGGCTGCAGCGACAGGACTTGTTCGATCGCGATCGCTTCACTGGTGCTGAGGCGAATATCGGCCGCAATTACCGTACCATCCACTTGCTGAGGCTTGCGGATGCCGACGATCGCCCCGGTGACCGCGGGATTCCGCAACGTCCACGCGATCGCTACCGCGCCGGGCGTGGCGTTGTGGCGGCGGCCGAATTCCCGAAGAGTTTCCACCAGAACCAGACTATGTGACAACGCCGGCTCCAGGAAATTCTTGCTGCGCTTTCGCCAGTCGCCTTCCGGAAGCGCGACGATTCGTTCCCGCGTCATCGCGCCGCTCAGCAGACCCGACGCCATAGGTGAATAGACAATGACGCCAATGTCGTGCTTCAGGGCAAACGGAAGAATCTGCTCCTCGGCATCCCTCGCCAAAAGCGAATAGGGAGGCTGCAGGAGCGGCAGGTCGAGCGACTCGGCAGCAGTCGCGCCATTCCGGTCAATGTGCGCATCATTGCCGCAACCAACCGGGACCTCTGGGCCATGGTCCAGGAAGGAAAATTTCGCGCGGATCTCTACTATCGGCTGAATGTCTTTCCGATTACGCTTACACCTTTGCGCGAA